>OGOZ01000450.1_pt1 | contig 27952 bp, 40 predicted proteins | sample 1552801 | NCBI WGS metagenome assembly OGOZ01 (sample SAMEA2580196, study PRJEB22360) | human gut metagenome | biome: human gut; feature: human-associated habitat; material: faeces | place: Denmark | collected 2008/2010 | reverse complement strand
AAAAAGAGAGTTCTTTAACTTTGCATGGTCACCGACAAAAAATCCTGCTGACACCTATGAAATAAGGCTTGGAGCCTCTTGGCATGATTCAAAAATTCTTTCCCCTAAAATTCCTGTTTCTGAATATTTTTCAAAAATTGAAAACAAAGGCTTGCACAGGTTCTGGATAAAGGCTTGGAACGGTTATAACTACTCAAAAAACGCCACTTCTGACTTGATATACGTCGACAGCATTCCTGCTTACAATTCGTTTTTATCATTTAACCTGTTAAGCCTACCTAACTATTCGCCCTCTGTTTTGACCAATTGTTCTGTTTATCAAAATTGTCTTTGTCCCTCAACGGATGTCCTTTGGCCCGAATCCGACGGGGTTACGACATGGGGTGATTGGGACGAAGAATCATTGCCGGAATTTTGTCTGCCTTCCGGCATGTGGGGTTCAAAAGTTGTTTCGCACGCGGAATATTTGTCAAAGGTTTTGGATATCGGCAAGGTGCTTACAAGCGTCATTTCTGTTGAGTTAGAGTCTTTTTCAGAAGACACTGAAAACAGTTTTCAACTTTTATGGCGACATTCTGAAGATGCTACCGAGTGGTCAGAATGGAAGGTTTTTACTTCCGCAGAGATTTCCGCAAGATATTTTCAGTTTAAATTGCCAATAGAGATGCCTAACAACTTGCCGACTTTTGTTACCAAGTTTGAGGTAAATATTGATGTCCCCGACAAGGACAAAAACTACACCATCACTATTTCTGACCCATCACAAGGTTATTTATTGGATTATTCTGATGTTAATTTTACAAAACCGCCATCAATTGTTGCAACTGTCACTAACAGTATAAACTCTTATGCCGTAACGAAAAACAAAACTTCGAGTTCCGTAAAAATATTTGCAATTGCAAATGACGGAACAAATACGGCTGCAACAATAGACGTACAAGTGAAAGGATATTAAAATGACACAATATACTTGGGCTGATAACCCCACTGCTGCCAAAGTGGCAGTATGTGACCCGAATGTTCTTAACAGTTGCCTTATGCACCTGAAATATGATGTTCCCGAGACGTTTGATACAGAGTTGCTATCTTATTCAAAGAAAGATTTGTCTAATGTTTCCCCCGTTCAAGCTTTCAAGACTTCTTCGATTTCTTGGGGCATGCCTGATTATTCTGCGGGTGTGGATTATGCAAATAATACAACTGTCAAAACAGCACCATCTAACGGGGTTTTGGTCATTTCTTATTATGTAAGCGCTGTAACAACAGGATATTTTAAAATTAACGGCAAAAATATTGCAGCAAACTTCCACAGTTCTGTCTACGGAACAATGGTGACGGGGCAATATATGTTGTCAAAAGGGGATACTTTTCAAATCACCTCAGTTGGCGCTAACTCTACTGCAAGCAATTTTGTTTGCCCGTTTATATGCAGATTTTACCCTTGTAAAGGAGCGAAATAATGTTGAAATATGCAAAAATTACAGATGAACAAACAGGACTTTGCGAAGTCGGAATAGGCACTAATGCTGAGTTTTATCAATTTATAGGAATGACGGAGCAAGATGTATGTCAATCATTGGTTGACGGCAATTGGTATCTGTCTGAAAAATGCCCTCAAAAGACTTATGAACAGTTGTTTTTGGAAGAAAAAAACAAAAAACACGAAGAAAATACGCGTCTTGCTAAACTTGCGGTTGAAAACGGACACGTAGTTTTTAAGGGTGCCGAGTTTGAAACAAACGCGCAGACAGTCGGAGACCTTACCGCTACAATGCTCTTAATGCAGGCGCAGCAGACCCTGAAACAAATTCAGAGTGACACAACAAATGGTGCGGCAGTTTCGTCATCTTCCGCAAATATTTCGGAAACGGATGATTTACCGGAACAAGCACAACAAGCCGTCATACTGAGCGATAGCGAAGTATCTAATACCGATGATGTTACACAAGATTCTTCGGCTACGCCTCAGAATGACGATTTAATTTCACCACAGAATGAGGATTCAACTTCGCCTCAGAATGCTGATGTGGGCGAACTGACTTACTTATGGCTATCAAAGGATGACAAAGTTGTCGGGCTTACGTTGGAGGATTTTGGTACTTTAGGGGCGTTGATTGCGGATTTTAAAAATTCCGTCTGGCAGGAAAAATATATAACTTACAAAGTTGCGATTGAACAGGCAGAAACGTTTGAAAGTCTCGCTGATATTGAACTTGAATATTAGTGTCAAGTGTTGGTTTACATGTTTTTTACCCTAAATTTATTTCGGGTTTTGATTTAATGAGGGTTTCTTAAAAAATTTTTGTTGGGTCTTGACCCAATCTAAGGTGCTTATTTCAGCATCTTATTACTTGTGTTTTTAACAAAATATTGTACAAACAGATTCTTCGGGCGCTGCCCTCAGAATGACGAAGAATATTTCCCGTTATACTGAGCGATAGCGAAGTATCTGTTTAATTAAAAAAGAAAGGAAAAATAAAATGATTAAGATTAACAAAAAATGGTATATTGATGCAGATAAACGTTGCTATATTTTATGTAAGAAAACAAAACGTATAGATAAAGAAACAGGTGAAGAAATAGCTATATTTACAGACAAATCTTTCCATCCTTCAGTTAGTGCTGCTCTTTCTGCTTTTATAAAGAAAATGCAACTACAAGAAGTGAGAATAAATGATATGAAGATTGATGAAGCTATTGAGCGATTTAATAAAATTGAAAAAGTTATTATTAAATCTGTAAATGGAAAGGAAATGTAAATGGCTGAGTTATTATTTCTTGTGTTTATGACATTGTGCTTTATACTTTATGGATTGTACGAAGCAAAAGAGAGTTGCTTGCACATTGTTACTATGTGCTTGATTATTGCTGCAATCTTATGTTCAATGTCTTTTATTTGGATTGCTGCTAACGTAATTGTAAATTTATTTGTGAGGTGCTAAAATGGCACATGAACAAAAATTCCAAGTTACTATGATAATGATTCCGTTTCTTTTGTGGTTTGGTTGGTATGCAATCCACGAAAAAGAAACTAAAAATATTATTGGTCAAGCCGTTAGCATTTTTGTAATGTCTACTTTGTGCATGATGGTGGTGTTAACATGGTTCATATTTTAGGAGATGATTATATAACCAATTTGAAAAATGATACGCCATTATACATTGTCAAAGATGTTTTGCGTAATGGTATTGTAAAAACATATGGACATAGGCAAGGAAATCATTTTGTGGTATATAATTTCTTTGGCGAAATGTGCAATTTTTATAATCAACGCGATTGTAAAACATCCTATGTTGAAGCTAAAGATTTTGCAGAAGCGAAAAGGAAAGAAAAGATTCAAAAGTTGGAGGAACAAATACAAAAATTAAAAGCTTTAGAGTTTTAGAAAGGAAATAAATTAAAGAAATATGGACGATACACAATACAGAAAAACACGACAGGATTATTTAATGAATTTAAAGCCCGGCGATTTAATTGCTTTTGCTGTGCATTTTAAGGACGCTATACAGGATAAAATATTGTCTGGTAAGGTTCTTGATAGAGGCTTTGAAGGTGTAATAGTACAAACTCGTTTGGGTTCGGTATACAAAGTTCCTTTTGACGATGTTGCCTGGGTTAGAATACCGGGTAGAAAATGGCCAAGTGGAATTTACTCAGCATTAAAACAGAAATAAAAAAAGGAGAGCAGTATATGAAAAAAGCAATAGCAAAAGCTATGAAACAATATGAAGAATATACAATGCAGATAAACGAATTGCTTAAAAAGCAAGCCGCCTGTAAAGAAATGTTACGCGAAGAAGTTTTGAATTATGGTCAACTTAAATACAGAGGAATAACATGCTCTTGTGTAACGCGAACTACAATAAATTATGATATTCCTGCTATATGTAAAAAGTTGCCGCAAAAACTTTATTCGCGTTTTATTGATGATAAAATATCGTTTAATACACGTGAATTTGTGCAGTTGCTTAAAAAATATAATATTGACCCAAAGAATTTTATGAAAAACAATGTAGATAAATATGAGCGTGTAAAATCGGTAGATGAAACCAAGCTTTCTAAACTTTACGAAACCGGCGAGGTTGATGTTGAAGCTTTGCAAGGTTTGTATAAAGCCAAAGAAAGCAAAACTGTAATGATTCGTTTGCCGAAATGAGGCCGACAGAAAAAGAAAAAGAAGAATTTATTGCTGTATTAAAATGTTTTGGAATGTTTGAACCGCTTAGTCAATATAAAGTGATTTGTCCATTTCATGGTGATAAAAATCCTTCTATGTTGATAAACTTAGACGAAGCAAGTTTTTATTGTTTTGGCTGTGGAGCCAAAGGTTCAACATTTGAGTTGGTAAAGCTACAATATCCATCATATAATACCTTTAATATTGTTAGAGCTATTAAAGCAATGGCAAGTGGTAAAGATGGAGAAAATAAGCAAAAAACAAATATATTGCAAATTGCTCCAAAAGTATTGAATATGCAAGCTGTTAGGGACTACTATTTTAATTTGCCCAGAGTGAATTGGTATAGTAAAGAAATAGATACAGAAGCAAAGCAATATATGAAAAGACGTGGTTTTACTATGAAAACATTAAATGAAGCCGGTGTAAGAATAAATTCATCCGATTCTTATAAAATTGTTTTTCCAATTTTAGATAATGGTGTTTTTCGTGGGTACGTTGGAAGAACCACTATTAAAGAAATTGAGGAAAAGCGCAAGTATATCTATAATACAGGTTTTAGACGTTCTAAAGCTTTAGCAGGTGTTTATAACGGTTCTTCCGTGTTGGTTGTAGAAGGGTTTCTTGATATGCTGAAAGCGCGTCAAATGGGCGTTAAAAGCGTTGTGGCTATACTTGGCTGGAAGATGTCTCAACAGCAAGAACAAAAACTGAAACATAAAGGAATTAAAACTATTGTGTGTGGTTTAGATAATGACGATGCAGGAAGAAAAGGCTATAAATATTTGCAATCGTTTGAAGGATTTAATGTCGTGCGTTTACATTATCCAAAAAATGTAAAGGACTTTGGAGATGTTACGCCAGAAATTTTTGAGCAAAGAATAAAGAATCAATTAGATAAATATTTTTTGTGTTAAGCCTATTTACAAACATAAAAATATGTAGTATAATAAATATAACGAATAAAGGAGAGAAAAAATGGTTATGAATTTGATTAGCGCAATGAAAGAAAGAATTAAAAGCAGTGGAACAAGCAAAAAGGATGTTTTTTATGTTGCCGCTGATAGCAAGCGCAGAATAAGGTTTTTGCAAGAACTTGATACCGGATATGAATTTAAGTTCCATACGCATTGGGAGCGTGGCATAAATGCTCTTTGCTGTGAGCATTATCATCAAGATTGTCCATATTGTGCTGATACCGATGAAAACATGAAAGAGAGTACAATGTATGCATGGAACGTTTGGGATTATGATGCAAATAAAGTTGTAATTCTGCTTTATAAAGCTACTGGAATAACGCCTGTTCCTGCATTTATTGAGTTTTTTGAAGAATATGGCACGATTTGCGATAGAGATTATACAATAAAGAAGATTGGTAAAGGGATGAGCGGCAATATAACCGTAATTCCTGGTGAAATATCTAAGTTCCGCAACAGTAAAGCAAAGCCGTGGAATGAAAAGCAGATAATTAAAATACTGAAAGAAGCTTTTCCGGTTAATTCTGAAGATGCGGCTGATGATGATGAGTATGAAGAAGAAATGTCGAAATCTAAGAAGAATAAAAATAAGGCAGTCTACAGCAAGAAGAAAAAGAAAGAACCTACGCTTGAGGAAAAGTTGGCGGAACTGGACAAATCTGATTTGCGAGAAATTGCTCTACAATGTGGTTTGAGTAAGAAAGAAATAAAGCCGCTTGATGAAGAAGAACTTATAGATTTACTTGTAAGTGATTATGATGAGGATGATTTGCTTGAGCTTGTTGAATCGCTTGCAGATGATGAGGATGAAGAAGAGGATGACGAATAAAGAAATTAAAGATATATGGAAGCGTTTAATTGATGCATTTACTTTAATAGATGATGCAGAAATGAATGAGCGTGGGCATATGTCTTTGCCGATGATTCGTACTGTAATCAATGAAGAATTTCAAGATATATTAAAAAATATGCATTAAGATAAATAAAAGCTCTTTACAAGTTGGATTTGTTGTAGTATAATATAATCACAGCTTGTAAAGGGCTGAATAAATAGTAAGGAGAAATAAACGTGAACGAAGCAAATAAATTGGAAATAGTGTATGTTTCCGTTGAAAAAATAAAACCATATGCAAATAATCCGCGAATAAATAATAAAGCTGTTGAAAAGGTGATGAAGTCAATTCAAGCGTATGGCTTCAAAGTTCCGTGTATTTTGGATAAAAAATATTTGCTTATTGCCGGCCATACAAGGTGGGAAGCTGCCAGACGATTGAAAATGAAGAAAGTTCCTTGTATTATCGCAAGTGATTTAAGTAAAGCTAAAGCCGATGCATTTAGGATAGCTGATAATAAAGTGGCGGAATATTCTAAATGGGATATGGCTAAATTAAAGGATGAATTGTCAAAAATACAACTTGAAGATGTATCTTTTGATGATTTAGGTTTTGATGTTTCGGAATCTGAAATATATGGTGCGGATATTTATGATGCTTATTCAAATGATAGTGAAAATAATGATATTGATGTTGCTGATGATGTAATTGCTCAAGCAGGTAATAAAAATGATGAATATTTTTATTTTAAGCCTGATGAAATAAAGCAGGATGTTATTGATGGCTGGAAGAAGTATAAAACCGTGCAGGAATATGTTGAAAGTATTATAGACATTCCTACTGCAAAATATCAATTTAATAGGTTGTGCCAAGGGTATAGGTCGGGGTATAATATTTCATTGTTGTTTAATCCTCATAGATTAACAACCGAAACGAAAAAAAATAAGAGTATTTTCTATGCAATAAATAATGATAAGAATTACCGTAAGCAGTTTGCAAGATATATGGTAGATGTTTCTGCTGGTGTTGTTCCTGCTTGTGATTATTATAATATATTGGTATAGGTTGTGCTGGCTTCCAGTATGTCAATGAGTTCCAACCTTATTTGGCAAGAGATATTTATAAAAAATATTGTAAAAAAGGCGATAGAGTTTTGGATCCATGTGCAGGTTGGGGCGGCAGAATGCTTGGTGTTGTTTCATCGTTGCTGGATTTGCGTTATGTTGCAACCGACCCGAGTACATTGACGTATAATGGGCTATTGCAGCTTAGAGAATTTTTGGAAGCGGATGACAAACATATTAAGTTGTATAATAAGCCGTTTGAAGAATTGAAACTTAAACCTGAATCGTTTGATTTTGTGTTTACTTCTCCGCCGTATTTTGATACTGAACATTATGCTGATGAAGAATCACAAAGTATGAATAAGTTTGATAGCTATAAGGCATGGCGGAAAGGTTTTTTGTTTGTGATGCTTGATAAAATATATGCTTGCTTAAAGCCTGGGAAAAAGTGTCTGCTGAATGTTGGTGTTGTGCAATATGATATTGCTGGAGATATAATGTCATATATGCGTAAAAAGTATAATATTGAAGTTGAGCGGGTGAAAGATTTTAAGATTGGTGGCAATGGCATAGGTAGCCGCACAGGCGAGGATGGCGAACCATTTTTGCTGTTTGAAAAGATATGAATAATATAAATGATTTAGCGAAAAAAATCGTTGAAAAAGCTAAACAAAATGGTCTGGATGATAATTTGTTTTTTGTTATGACTTATTCGGACTATAATAAAAAAAGAAAGCACATTAAAGAATTATCTATGCTGATTGATTCGCAAGGTGTTACAATAAATGGCAAAGCTAATCCATTACTACAAGATTTTGACCGTGCAACGCAATCGGCTGCTGTGCTTGCTGAAAAACTTATGAATATGTTAGGGGAAAAACCTGTTAAAAAACAAAAACAGGAGGCTGAGCAGATAGATGAAAGCAAAGAAACCAAAATGCCGGATTTTGAAATGCTTCCACCTGCTAAATTAAAAGCTTGGTGCAAAAAGTTTGATATTGACCCTGATGATTATTCAAAACGATTTTTATTTAAGGCATTAGAAAAACGTTGGAAATTTGAATATGAGGATTAGAAAATAGAGGGTTTACAAGCCCTCTTTTTTGTATTATAATATAGATAGAAAATGATTGGAGGTTATGCATATGTTTGATTTGCATAGACATACGCAGTTTAGCAGCTTTGACGGTTTTGGGAAAGCACCAGACCTTGCAAAAGCCGCTAAAGAAAATGGTTTAACAGCTCTGGGCATATCTGACCATGGCACAGTAAGCGGCCTTGTACAACACTATTTTGCGTGTAAAGCAGAAGGAATAAAGCCTATTTTAGGTTGTGAATGTTACTATCAGAAAGAATTTGACCAAGATGCAAAAAGTTATCATTTATGCTTGTTTGCTAAAAATGTTGAAGGATATAAAAACTTAAATAAGATTATTACAATAGCAAATAGGGATAATTTTTATTATCATGCGCGAGTAACATGGAAGTTGCTTAGAAAATATAGAAAAGGCTTGATATGCTCAACAGCTTGTGTTGCTTCTATTTTTGCGCAAAGAATCATACAGGGTAAAATTGAGCAAACAAAAGAAGAATTAAGGAAATTCAAAGAACTTTTTGGCGATGATTTTTATATTGAGGTTCAGCCGTATGCGATAGACACTGAAGCAACTCAGCAAAGTATAAATGAAATTATGCTTGATTTAGCTGGTAAGTTGAATATAAAGTGTATTTTAACTTCCGATAGTCATTATGGTAGAAAAGAAGAATTTAATACCATAGTTAAAATGCATGAAATAGCAAAGCATACTGGCATTGATGTAAAACAGACATATAAAGAGCGTTATATGCCGAGCTATGAAGAATTAGAAAAGCGTTTTATAAAAACGTATCAAGCTGGAAAAGTAGTAGTTGGTAAAGATTATGAAACCAAATTGCGTTGGTTGAAATATTTTAAGAAATGTGCGCAAGACTTAGAGGATAAAATTGATGGTGATATACTTGATAAGCTTGGCGATACTTCTCCGCGTTTTGATATTGAGGAAGATGCTTATAGTGCGCTTTCCAAGCTTGTAAAACGTGGCATGAAAAAGCGTGGTTGTACAAGTGATAAATATGTTCAGCGTGTAAAAAAAGAACTTGCAGTTATAAAGGCAAATGATTTTAGCGATTATTTTCTTGTAGTGCAAGATTATGTTAATTGGGCTAAAAAACAAGGAATAAAAGTTGGCCCCGGGCGCGGTTCGGTTTGCAATTGTGTTGTTGCATATTTTTTGGGGATAACCGAAGTAGATAGTTTATACTTCGATTTAGATTATCGAAGGTTTTTGAGAAAGGATAAAAAGAAGTATCCTGATATTGACCTTGATTTTGAAACAAGTAGAAGGCAAGAAGTTATTGATTATATAGTTACAAAATATCAAGGAAAAGCTGCGCAGATATGTAGCTATGGATTGTATAAAATTGATAATGCTTTGAATGACTTGTTCAAGGTTTGTGGTGTTAGTGTTAAATCTGATTGTCAAGAGATTAAAGCGTTTATTCATGGCTTAATTGGAGATGATGAGGTTTTTGATTATGAGAATATAAAGAACAGTAAAAAGGTTAAAGATTATAATGGACGTTTTGATAATATAATCTTGCATTTTAGTCGTTTGTATAAAAAAGTGCGTTATATTGGTACTCATGCAGCTGGTGTTGCTGTGGTTGGAACTGATATAACTGATTTTGTGGCTATCGAAAAGCGCGGCGGTAAATATAGCTGTGCATATGATTTGGATGATTTGGACAAACTTGGTATATTGAAATTTGATATACTTGGACTTATAACGATGTCCGAAATACGTGAATTGGAAGAATATACCGGTAAGAAGTTTAATCAGAAGTGGCTTGAAGATTCAACATTATATGAGCATTTTGCGAATGGAGATACTGATGGAATTTTTCAGTTTGAAAGCGGCACAGTCAAAGGAATGCTGGAACAAATAAACTGTGATTGTTTTGAAGATTTGTGTGCAGCAAATGCCATGAATCGCCCCGCGCCGTTGCAATTAAAAATGCCTGATGCATATGCTAAAAATAAAAGCAATTTGTCAGAAGCGAGGAAATCTTTGTTTTATAAGCAGACTGAAAAGACATATGGCACAGTAATATATCAAGAACAAATTATGCGAATATGCCGTGAAATAGGTAAATTGTCCTGGGATGATGCTGATAAAATGATGAAGATGATTAAAGGTGCTGATTCCCGTGCAGCGTTTTTGCGTGGTGAAAACCCTGAATGTGAAAGAATGCGTAAGGACTTTATAAAAGGTGCAGTTGAGAACGGTTTTAATAAAAAAGTTGCTGCCGATACATTCAAATCAATGCTGGTTTATTCCTTTAATAAAGGACATTGTGTTGGATATTCAATAATCGCATTGATAGAAATGTATTATAAAGTGTATTATCCTGAATATTTCTGGCTTGTTAAGTTGAAATATTGTAATAAGCTTGATTTGCCAAAATATAAAGGTCTGGCTGTGCGTTCGGGTTGCATAATATTGTTGCCTCATGTAAATGGTACTGCCGAATTTAGTGTTTCAAATAAGTTTGATTCACAATGTTTGCAAGAAGGCTTATGCAATATTGATTTTGTTGGTTTGAAAGCTGCTGAGATAATTCAGCAAGAACGTGAAAAACATGGTGATTATGAATCATTTCCAGATTTTAGAAGTCGTTTGCCGCGCCGTGTTGTAACGGCAAGAGTGCTTAATGCTTTGGAAGATGCTGGTGCGCTTGAGTTCGATGAGCATAAATATTTGACGCGAACAGAAAAATATAATGCAGCTATGTTTGGACGTGGCAGATAAACTCTTTACAAAGCTGATAAAATGTAGTATAATAAAAATAGAAACACGAAGGGAGTCAAAGACGTGGAAAGCACAAGGAAGAATATAAATCGTGTTAGAGCTTTAACCATGATAGCTCAACGGCGATATGAACAACTTGAAAAATGGGGAGAGCAGGACCATACATGGAGCGAATGGGCTACTATATTAGGTGAAGAATATGGTGAGCTTTGCGAAGCAATAAATGAAACTGTTCTGAATAATGCGACTAAACCTGAGCTTGGTGGCTCAGAAAATATGGTAAATGAAGTTGTTGATGTTGCTGCTGTTGCATTGCAGATACTTGAATGTTTGCTTGATGAATGTGATGTGCGTATGCCGGATAAGTTAGAAAATGCTGTGTTGAAAGGCTTTATTGGAAAGGGAAAGAAGAATGGCAATAAATAAAGCTGCATTAGCTAAGATTTGCGCCGAGTTTGAAAAAGAAAATGGTGAAGGTTCGGTTTTTGCAACGGGTAGTTCAAAATCTATTGTAAATATTCCGCGCATATCGACCTGCATAGAAGATTTAGATGAAGTAATTGGTGGAGGGTTACCGGTTGGGCGTATAATAGAAATTTTTGGTCCTGAATCGTCTGGTAAAACTTCCCTTTGCTATTGGCTGGCTTCTCTATTTGAGTGTTGCGCATATTTTCCCATTGAAGGGACATATGATGCAGAAAGAGCTAAAAGCATAGGCGTGCAGGACGGGCAAATGTTGGTGTATCGCTGTGATTATGGTGAACAGGTGCTAAATACTACCTTAAAGCTTGCGCGCGCTGGTATGCCTTTGATAATCATTGATAGTGTTCCAGCTTGTCAGCCTAAAGAAGATATTGAAAAGCTTTCAAAAGATGCCGAAAATGAAACGCGCATAGGCGGCACAGCACGCTTGTTTTCAAAGATGTTGCCTATTGTTGTTCGCGAATGTGAGAAAAATGGAACAATATTAGTGCTTATAAATCAAGTGCGAGATAAAATGAATGCTATGCTTTTTGGTGATAAAGATGATACACCGGGCGGCAGAGCAATAAAGTTTTATAGCAGTATTCGCATTAAGGTTGCAAGGCGTGCATGGATTGAAATACCTAATAAAAATCCTAAAATATCAGCCGCTAATGAAAAGATTGGCATGATAATGAAGGCAAAGGTTGTTAAAAGCAAGGTGAATAATCCTTTTGGCGAGTGTGAATTACCTTTAATGTTTGATGGTGGTTTTGTCTCGTTTGCCGATGTTGAACAGATACGCGCAGAACGAATGGCAAAAAATAGAAAGAAGAAAAAGAAAAAAAAGGAAGTTGATGAAGATGACGAGCGCTGAAAAAATGAAAATGCTGTATGATGCAAAGCTATTATTAAAGGAATGGCAGAGAAAAGAAGCTATTACGCAGTTAGGCGTTGATGAAATAAATGCTTTGATTAACTTGTGCTTGGCTGCCGTTGAGATTGGTATACAAAATGAAGTGTATATATCAAATATAAAATGCGAAAAATAAAATTAGGTGATGTGCTTTATTTGACTCAAAAAGCCGATAAAGAGAAGTCATATAAAGAAACTATAATGGGTGATTTTATAGTATTAAAGATAAGCCGCGAAGAAATGCTGTTGATTAGTTTGCGGTCGTGGAATAAATTTAGTATGACGCCGAAAGAATTTAAGGAAAGATATAATTGGAGGTGGATAAGATAAATGGCAAGTAAAGGCTTTAAGGCGCAATTAGAACGCGCTGCGAACCGTGAACTTGATGCTGTTATTGTTGAGCAAAGATTAAATAAGCTTTTTCATGCTGATGCAGCTAAAAGCGATAGATATGGACTTCATGCTTCTGCTATTATTGCAAGTGATAATGATTTTTGCCTGCGTGAGCAAGTTTTGAGTTTGTTCTATAGGCGTGATACTGGCAAAGAATTTAATACCGGCACGTTGCGAATATTCGCACAAGGTACAGCAACACATATTAAATGGCAGAAAATGTTTGAGGATGCTGGTTGGCTAAAGTGTGCAGAATATACGCATTTTTTACCGCAGTATGACTTGTGCTTTACGCCAGATATTGAAACGAATTGGAAAGGTGAACCGCTTATTGAGATAAAGACAGAAAATACATATTCGTTTCAAAAAAGCGGTAATCATCATTCTAAAGGCGAAACACAACTTAATTTTTATCTTTGCCTGTTGAACATTGAAAAAGGTTATGTTCTTGTCGAAGATAAAAACACGCAAGATATAAAAATTATTCCTGTTAAAAAAGATAGAAAAGCGTCTGAAAAGTTTTTTGATAGACTGGATGAAATACAGCTTGCCAAGAAACGGTTCATTAAAGAACACAAAATGCCAAAACGCAAATGCAGAGATGAAAATACCAAACGTTGTATGGATTGTGCTATGCGCTCTGCTTGCTGGAATATTGGTCAGGGCAGAGTGAAGCTACCTAAAGAGTTGCGCAAGGCTACTGAATATAAGGCGCGTGATTAAAGTGGCTAAATATTGTCCAATATATAAAGAAAAAGTTGTTTCTGTTGATTGTGCTGAATGTGGTGAGTGTAGGCAAAAGAAGATAGCTTGGATTGCTTTAGACCAAAGCTACACTGATACAGGTATTGCAGTTGCTATTGGCAAAAAAGTTGTATATGTAAGCCACGAGGACTTTAAGAGTTTAGGTAAAGATGCTAAAAAGCATGATAAACGCAATCAAGTATGTAGACGCTTAAATAAGCTAATAAATAAGTTGAAAAATAAATATGATGTGCGGGTTGTTATTGAAGCTGTTAGGCTTTTTAGCGGTAGCAATCCGCACATTTCAACAGCTTATATTTTTGGCACTTGCGCTTTGGTCGGCAGTATTGTTGATGTTTGTGACCAAAACAATATTCCAATTTTTTGGGTTGAAACAAGAAGTTGGAAAAAGGGCGTGCTTGGTAAATCAAAACCAAGTGGCAAAAAGTTGGATGGTGTGAAGGATATTAAAAAGGTAGATTCTGTACTTTATGCCATTTCTTGTGGTTTTAAGGATGAAATAAGCTATTACGTTAAAGCGGGAAAAAATAAAGGGCAGATACGCTACAACGATAATATGGCAGATGCTATTTGCATAGCTGTTTGTGGTGTGCTTCAATATAATCTAAAAAAAATAGATGATTTTTAGAAAAAGTTTTGAAAAAACCCTTTACAAATCAAAGAAAAGGTATTATAATATAACCATCAAATGGAACGAGAGTTCCGGAAAGGTAAGGAAAAGGAAATGACACAGGAAATGATAAAGAAGTTTGAGGATGCTGGCTGCAAGCGTTGGACGAAAGGCAATTTTGATAGACTTTACATAAATGCTTCTACGCTCGGACTTGAATGTGATTATTATTCAACTGGTAATATAAGAAGTGCCAAGCTTGCCGGAATGGAAATATCTAACTGTCTCGCAAGGAAGATAAAGGCCGCTAAGATGTATTTTGAAGTATCTGATGGAACTTTCCATAGTGATTTGTTTGATACTAAAATCAATCTTGCTGTTTCAGATTTTCTTGCCAAAATAGTTGGAGAAAATTGAAAATAAACCTTTACAAATTCAAACAAGTATAGTATAATACATACTATAAAAGGAAAGGAAATGAGAGTAATGAAGAAGTACAAGATTCGCTCCGGTTCAATAGTAGATGTAGCGTGTGACGTATTGAGTGGTTTGGCTTTTAGTGTCATACTTATTAGCATAGTATATTTTGTTAGTTTGTATGCGTAAACAGAAGTTTTGGTTTAAGAATGAAAAGCGAGTGATGAAAAGGTTGGGGTTTGAACCTGTTCCTGGTTCTGGCTCTGGTTGGGTGAATAAAGAGGATGGCGAGAATGAATTTGCGCTTGCTCAGCTTAAATCAACTGATGCCGATAGTTACCGCTTGAATTATTTGGACATTGAAAAATTAGAATATCATGCAGCAGTATCGCATAAGATTCCAGTGATGTTTGTGGAGTTTATGGATAGAGGAACATATGCTGTGTTGAAAGTAGAAAATATAATTGATTTTGCTCAGACTTTGGCGGGAAGCAAACAAAAAACATCACATGATGTAGCATCTCCTTTTGCGTTTGTTGAAGCCGTTAATCCATCAAAGCCTTCCCGCCAACTTGTGAGCAATAGTAAAAGAGATAGAAATAAATTTTATGAAGAAAGGGAGAAACAATGGAACAAAACGAAAAAATAAGTATTAAAGCAAAGGGAATAAATTCCGGATATAATATTAAGTCTAATGGACTTGTAGATGTAAAAATCGAATTTGATGCTACCCAGCTTGTAAAGCTTTTGGGCATATTGCAGCTTGCTGGGAATGAGTTTGTAGCATTTGCAAAGCTCGATGGCGATAAGGTGAAGCTTGGCAAGTTTAACTTTTATGGTATGAATATAGACCGTGATGGAGATGCTAAGATAACTCTCAGGAGTGCGGTTGAAGATGTAAACCTTGCTGTTGTGGATGCACTCTATGGACAGCAAGAAGCAATAATGTTTGCGTTTATAATGGCGTAAAGCCAATAAATAAAAAAAGAAAAAGAAAGAGGTAAGAGACAAATGGCAAAGAATTGGACTGTAGGCGATGCTGCAAAGGTAATTTTTGAGGGTGTAGACGTATCAGCTATAATGGATATCGGTAAGCGTTTCCCGCTTTTCGCTGTTGCGTGTGCTAAGGTTGATGCAAATGGTGTAAAGGTGCTTGGCGCTATACCTGAGTATATAACCGTGCGCAAGGTCGAAGCAATCCTCAAGGGCGATGTTGTTGAATCTGCTGATGTGGAAAATGACGAGAGCGAAGAAGTAGCCGAGAAGCCTGCGAAGAAGTCTAAGAAGGAAAAGGAAGAAAAGACTGAAAAGAAGTCTGGTAAGCGTGGCCGCCCCGCTAAAAAGGTTGAGCCTATAGAAGATGAAGATGACGAGGATGAGGATGAGGATGATGAACTGCTTGATGATGACGATGAGGACGAAGAAGATGAGGAAGAAGTAAAGCCCGCAAAGAAGCGCGGTCGTCCTGCTAAGAAGGAAGTAAAGTCTGTAAAGAAGAATAAGAAGGCTGCTGCTGAATATGATGATGAAGAAAATGAAGATGACGATGATGACGATTTTGATTTTGACGATGATGACGAATAATTAAATAAGTTTAGCGGGCAGAGTATGCAAAAGTGCTTTGTCCGCTATTTGTGCTATTTATACGATATGAAATATATAATTTATGCTGATGGCGCTTGTGCGGTAAGCATAATGTTTGGTGGATATGCAGCAATCGTTGAAAATGAAAATAAGGAACGTGTTGTGGTGACTGGCTCAAAAGTCAAAGCAACGAATAATGAAATGGAAATTCTTGCTGTTGTCCAAGGCATAAATGCAATACCAAACTTAAAGCCGCAAGATGAAGTTAAGATTTATTCCGATAGCGCATATGTCGTTAATGCAGTACAGCAGAAATGGATTGCTAATTGGATTAAAAATGGCTGGAAAACATCAACTGGAAAGCCAGTAAAAAACAAAAAGCTTTGGTTGCGCCTTGCTGGTATGCTTGAAAGAGCAAATATAAAGCTGTGTAAAGTTAAAGGGCATTCCGGAATACCAGAAAATGAAATGGTTGATAAATTAGCTGTTGCGGAAGTTAAGCGGCTAAAAACAGAATTAGGAAATATAAGGGAGGAAAAATAAATGCAATTTGTGGTTAAAGTGGCAACGCTTGAAGTTGATGCGGATACTTATAAAGAAGCTCTGGTGGATTTAGCCAAGAAAATAAATAAGATATCCAATTATGATTTTTTTGATACCTCAAAGGAATTTACGTTTTCCGTCCAATGGCATAAGCAAGCTCCGACATATAGAGCTACTATTACGGTATACTATAAATTTGACAATGCCGAAATAGAACAACGCCATTGCCAATGTTGTCAAGAAGCTCATTATCTGTTTTACTGTAATAAAAACTATAATTGCAATCGCTGCGAATATAAAGCATATATGGTTCGCGCTGAGGAACGCGCAAAGCTGATGAAACAGGCAGGGCGTGAGAAGTTGCGGGATAACCAAAAAAATAGATAAAATAATCAAAATAACCCTTTACAAAATGGAAATTATGGTGTATAATATAACCATAAAAACAAGGAGCTAAAAACTCCAGAAAGTAGAGGATTAGGAAATGAAAATGAGTTCTTGGAGAAACATTGGCACTGAGGTTAATGGTGATTCAGTACAGGAGATAATTCTGCAAGCCGGTTTGGATTATGAGGTTGTCAAAGAACCGATATATACTGGTGCTGGTGAAATGGTTCCCGATTCATTCGTAACGCGCGTAAAAGATGAACCTGTTTTCTTTGGTACTGTTGGAAGCCGTTATGAAGTAATTTAGAATGTTGAAGCGTTTTCGTTTATTGATAACATGGTAAATAACGGGCTGGTTTTTGAAAAAGCCGGGCAGACTGCAAGCGGCATGGTGTACATTATAGCAAGTCTTGAAAACTTTAATATTTTCGGTGATGCTATGAAGCCGTACGTTATATTCCAAAATAGTCATGACGGTAGTATACCGATGAAAGCTGCATTGACAACGCTTAGGTTGGTATGCGAAAACCAATTCAAAGTTGCGTTCAAGGGCGCTGCCAATACGGTAAAAATACGTCATACGTTTAGTGCAAGCGCGCGTATGCATGAAGCCGAAAAGGTTATGCAGGAAGCAATTTTATATAATAGCAAAATGTCTGAGCTTGCTAACGAGCTTAATGGCATAAAGCTTAATGCGATAACTGCCAATAAGGTTGCTGTTGAATTGTTTCCTTATAAAGAGAATGATTCAAAGACCAAGGTTGAGCGTGCCGAGAATGCTCGTTCTGAAATGCTGAAAATACTGCGGTATGATGATGACCTTGCAAACCATAAGAATACTGGTTGGGGTATGCTTAATGCATATAGTGATTATATAACACACGCAAAGCCAAACCGTGCAACGAAGAACTGGGAAGAAGCGCGCTTCGTGAAGCTTGTGAATGGAGATATGAATAATGCTGTTGAAATAATTAAATCAATAGCATAAAATAAAAGCTGTGCTAACGGCTATACGGGCAAAAAGAAAGATGGTGAAATATTGGGAAAGAAGATAACGAAAACAAATGAAAAATTAACGTATAAAACAAAGGATACTGCAACTGGAATTTATACCGAACACGTTATAAGCACTAAAGAGCGTGCAAGGGTATTACATGAATATGTGAATACTGGCACTTATGTAGCTGCTGCGCGTAAATGCGGAGTACCCCAGCGCATGGTTAAAAAGATAGTAGAAAGTGATCCAGATATTTTGACAGAATATCAAAAGCAGCGCGAAGAAGAAGCTAAACATTTATATGGTGCTTTGTCTGCTAAAAGTAAGAAATTTATGCAATTTTGTGACGCATACTTTGATGAGCTTTGCAATCCCACTATGGTTAAGAGATTAGCCGCAACGGATATGGAAAAGCTTACTAAAATATTTGCTATAAATCTGGATAAGTTCGTTCTGCTGAATAAAGCACAAATGGAAAGCGGTGCTGTGGCAGACAATACGCTGAACATAACAATAACGCGCAAAGCTGTTGATGCTATTGTAGAAGAATAAAATAAATAAAAAAAGTTTTAGAAAAACCCTTTACAAATTGGTTCTTATGTAGTATAATATATACATAAAATAAAGGAACGGAAGTTCCGAGAAAGTAGAGGAAAAGGAAATGAAAAAGAGTTTTGAGAATCGCGTAATGCATGAGATGATAGTTGACACCAAGTCGTATCGTTATATGTATGAATGTAATGTTGCTAAAGCTTGCATTAAGCGTATAGCGATTGATGCTTTGGATACTACTGCTGCTAACAGTTCTTGGGAAATCGTTAAGATATATGAATAATTTAGTTAAATAGTCTGTGCATGTTGTTTTGTTCCTCCAATTAAATTCTGCTGTGCTATCGGCAAGACGGGCGACCTATTTGTTAAATGCTTAGATGATGGAATTGGCAGACATAGTGGACTTAAAATCCACTGGGTTTATCCGTACGGGTTCAAATCCCGTTCTAAGCACCAATAATAGAGGTATTGCCAAGCGGTAAGGCAACGGATTTTGGTTCCGTCATGCGCAGGTTCAAATCCTGCTACCTCTGCCAATCTATAAAGATAAAGAAAGGTAAGGAAAAGACAATGGAAACAAACAGTGAAATTAAGCGTATTCGCACGGTTTCAGATTCAAGCGTAAAGTTTTTTGACCGCAAGGTTAATAAACTGCTCAGTGATGGGTGGCAACTCACAAATATATCTGTTCTGCCTTCGCATGGCAAGATGTACTATGTTGCTTCTTTGATATCATTTGACGATGCTGTAAATGATGATTTAGCTGAATATGATGAGCCTTTGATGGACGAGGATGAATAAAATGAATATAAATGACTATATAGAAGCTGGTAAAAATTTTTATAAAGCATATAATGAAGGTATTGAAAACGTTAATGGTGTTATGAGAGAATTTGATAAACAGTGTGCTGAATCAAAAAATATAATTGCCAAGCCTGGAACGCTTCTTTATGATTTCTTTGGAACAATTATGAATGAAGCTGCTAAAAAAGCTATGACTAATACACAAAATAAACAGCTTATAAGTGACATTATTTATAAGCCTTCTGGTGACAATGTTTGTGGCCGTGGCGATGGTGGTGATGGAAATCATTATTCTGGTTTTTCTGCTGAAGCTATTGAGAAGCTCAATGGAAGAACAGCTAAAATGATGCAAGAAAGAATAGGCACTCCTCTTATTATTCCTCCTATTGAACTCATCTATGTCAAAGGAAAGCTAAGGCCGCACATTATATTCAATGGTGCTGCAACTGTTGTATTTTGGGCTGATGGCACCAAGACCGTTGTTAAATGTAAAGAAGGCACAGAATATAATGCAGAAGAAGGACTTCGCTGGTGTATAATTAAGAAGCTTCTTGGCGATTCTCCTGAGTTTTGGAACTTTATTAAAGGTGCTGTTCCCGAAGATAAAGCTGATAAAAATAAATATTCTGTCTGGGCTAAGAAAATGATAGCTCAAGCCAAACATATAAATAAAGATGTGAACGTATAGCGTTCGTTATAAAGCGTTTTAGCCCGTTACCCTATCAACTCCCAAGGGTATAAGTTAAAACGCTTATTATATATATTTTAATTTCAATCCACGCTCCCCACGAGGGGGAGCGACACAAATAGGTCGCCCGTCTTGCCGATAGCACAGCAATTTCAATCCACGCTCCCCACGAGGGGGAGCGACTCTATCGCTTTTACTATTGCTCACAAGTTGGCGGATTTCAATCCACGCTCCCCACGAGGGGGAGCGACAGCGGAAAAGTGCATTTGTATACAGCATTTCCGCGAATTTGCTGAATATTATCCATTGCGGCACGGTGACGCGCGCTGTATCGCGCCGCAGGATTGCATTATTCAGGCTTTTTTCGGTGCGAAGAAGCGGTGTTTTTATGTACGCTTATGCTTCGCACTAAAGAATAAAGGTGTCCGTGGGTAAATATGAGCTTTTCGCGCCAAAGTGCTCTATCTTATTCTCGAAATTCTTTCCGAGATAATAGAACCTTAGACTATCTTTCTCTTTATCCATTATGGCACACAATCGTGCTTTTAGCATACGGCATTGTGCGGAATCGAGCATACATTCAAACACCGAATTCTGCACGCGCTGACCGTAGTCTACGCATTGCTTGGCTATCTGGCGCAGCCTCCGCTTGCCGTCGGCATCTTCTGTATTAACATCATATGTTATCAGCACAAGCATTTTCACTCCCCCGTAGCTTTATTTCCACAGAAACGGCGGATAGTCGTCCAAGTCGCCGCGAAGATAACGTCCGAGCAGCTGCGCCTGAATATACGGTATCAGGCCCCATTTAAGCTTTTCACCAAGGTACGGATGCTTCAGTTCTTCCCTTTTCTTATCCTGCCAAGCCTTTATGAAGCTCCTTCTGCCATCATCGGTAAGCAACACCGCGCCGCTGTCCTGCATCACAAAATCCGTCTTTTTCACCATGCGGTTGTTTATCAGCTTCAGCACAAATCTGTCCGCCATGCACGGCCGCAGTTCTTCCATTAAGTCAAGAGCAAGCGATTCCCGCCCCGGCCTGTCCCTGTGCAAAAAGCCAACGTATGGGTCAAGTCCGCTGCTTTCAAGCGCCGATGCACAATCGTGCGCAAGCAGGCTGTATGCAAAGGACAGCATTGCGTTCACCCGGTCAAGCGGAGGCCGTCTGCTCCTTGAATTGAAGTAAAACACATCCTTCGCGTTGAGTATCATTTCGTCAAACGCGCCGAAGTATGTATTCGCGCCGTTGCCCTCTATCCCGCGCAGGCTTTCCATATTTTCCGCCGAAATCGCCTGCGGCAGGAGTGCCTTTATGCTTTGCGATGCCTCCTCCAGCTTTGCATCATCAACGCGCATGCCGTGGTCTCTACGCGTGCGCTCTATGCTCCACCTTGAGTTATACAGCTTTGCAAATATCATCGTCCGCGCAATTTTGCAGCTTGCGTGCATATCGTCCGCCGTTCTGTATTGAGTGCGCCGCAGCAGCACATTCCCGCTTATTTCGCCGGATACCCGCGCAAGGAACCGCCCGTTCGGCGTGCAGAGTGCGAACCCCACACCGCGCTTGGCGCATGCACCCATAAGCGCTGGTGATGCGCCGGCATATGAAAACGATACTATGCCCTGCAATGTGTGCAGCGGATATCTGGCAACCTCCTGCTTGTCCCGCATTGCAACCACGTTTTCACCTTCAAGCGACAGGTATATGTCCTCCGAAAGCACATAAAACGTATTAAGGAACCTTTTCATGTGATCTCCTCCATCGCCGCCTTAATATATGCACCGACCGAGCGCTTTTTCATGAGCGAAGGCAAGCATAATTCATTCAGCGAACATGCCGCGCAGGACTTTGTCGGCTTTACCTTCGGCGTATAGCCGCGGCTATACATATCATGCATTTCTGCTATCGCCTCAAGCACCTCCTTGCGCAGTTCGTCCGTGAAGGTTATTTCCATGCGCCGCCTCGGCATGCCGTAAAACAATGCACCGCGCTCTATTTTACAGCACAGCATATGCTCAAGGCACATAGCCTGCGCGCAAAGCTGCAATGTGTCCCCCGTGTCCGTCCTGAATTCGCCGCGCTTGTATTCCACGGGATACGGCTGCCACAGCCCTTCTTTACCGCGCATTGGTACTCCGATGCTGCCTTTATGGAACTCCAATGCGTCGCATTGACCGGATATGCCAAGTTCTGCCGAGTGTACATATACACCGCGCCGTATAATAACATCGCCGCGGCTTTCGTTAAATTCCGCGTCATGCACATGTTCGTGCATCAGCTCGCCGTCCACCGTGCGGTAGTTCTCCGCCCACAGCTTTTCTATGTGTATCAGCGCCCATTGCCTTCGGCAGAACCTGAAATGCTGTAGCCCCGATATCTGGAGATAATCCTCCTCACGATAGTCGGTTATATTCTTATGCATTCAACGCCCGAGGGGAGCGCTGCTTCATCAACCGAAACATTGTAATCCGAATACGCGCGCGGCGTATCCACTCCTTCTCTGCGCTCAGCCTTTACCAAATCGAAAAGCTTATATGCCGACGCGTTGCCAAGCTCCGAATCATGCTTGAACACAATAAGTTCCCTTGTGGCCATTTTCCCGCGCGCAGCTGCATGGTCAACTTCAAACATATTCATTATCGCCTGCCACAGCAGTTCAAGATCCTCCTCAGAAAAGCCGGTGGTCTTGCGCGCAAGGTTGGCAGAAACGTAGCCTTCCGCCCTATATAGCGCATAAGGAACAATATATTTGCGGCCCATCTCCGTGCCCTTCTTTTCGGCGTCCGCCTCCGTTGTTATGGCAACGCGGGTTATTGTCACTTCCTGCGGCATTATCGGATCCACGCTTTTTGCAAAGCTTAGCTGCACGGGGCCGCGCACCTGGCCGCAGTTCAGCTTGTCCTTCACAAATGTTGTCATCACGGCGCCGAACGTACGGATATCATAGAAGTTTTTGCACATGAAGTCCCGTATTTCAATATCCAGATTCTCTTTCTTTTTCTTCGCGTCCGCAACCTTTGCCGGCTCTATTCCAAGATAGTCGTATGCTTCGCGGTCGCTCCTGTTCAGCGGCACGTTATCCTTTATATATATGCGGTAGCCGCTTTCGCCTTCCTTTATCGTTTCCACATAGTTGCGTATTTTGCGCTTCAGGCAAACGTCCGTCACCAGCCCGTAACCGGTTTCCGGATCTATGCGCGGCATGTTTCCGGAATCGGGATCGCCGTTGGGATTGCCGTTCTCCACGTCAAACAGTATCACGAAATCGTAACGGTTCTTAATAGCTTCCATTGTTATCTGTCCTCCTTTTTAGTATAAAACCATTGCTTTTGATGATAATAGCCAAGATCGAACGAACATTGTTCCTGCGATGTATGCTTTATCGGGTACGTTTCGTCAAATACATCTTTTAGTTTACCAACTTCCATGTCGAACCACCTTGCTCTATCTTTATTAAGTCTGTAGAGTTTGCGAAGATGGCTTTGATACAGCCCATTCAGCAGTTTGAATGTCCGTGCCGGAGTAGACATGGCGGAAATATAATATTTATCCACAATCGTGGCATTTATTTCCGGGTTGACCTCCTTCTGCACCTTTTCATAATAGGCGAACAGCCTTCCGAGCGTATATGGTATGTTTGTGCTTTGTTCATTAAGGCTCACCGTCAATACCTCCTTTGGACAGCCCTTATTTGTGTTTTTCAGATAATATGCCTTGATTATCGCCGCGCGGCCGCGGGTTATGTTCCGTTCGGCCCTTATGCGCAGCATTGCCCCGTTCAAAAGCGCCGCCGGGTACGCTGTGCCTGAGAATATTGCCCGCGCCGTGGACTTTGCAAGCACGGAGCTTGGTTTTTTATCCTGAGATTTCGGGTTCACGGTCTCGTTCAGCATGGCCCATATTGGCAAAGTATCGAATTTATCGAACTTGCTTTTAACTATCTCCATGCGCTCGTAATGCTCGTTCACGTTGCGTATAAAGCTGCCGAACTCATTGCGCAGGAAAAAGCTTACCGATAGCCGCGCTGCGTTCGGCGCAAGCCCGAGCACATAATACGGTCGTTTCGGGTCTATTTTCAGCTCATTGCAATACTTGCCTTCCGTTATTCGCTTTACCGCCGCGTAAAGGTCGGCGTCGCTCAGTCCGGTGTTGTTATCGTCCCCGAACATCCACATATTGGTCAGCCCGTTATACTGTTCCTCCGCTCCTTCAGCCCAGCATACAACGGTAGTATCGCCTATGCGGTGCACGTTTTCCTTATCGGACAGCAGATAATTCAGCGCAGATGTGTACGCAAACGCCGCGTACTTGCCGACAGGCGCATTGTAGTTCTGCTCCTTTCCGTATGAGCAGAATGCAGACGCGTTGAATGATACCAGCGCCGCGCCGCTCGACTGCGCATCCGCAACGCCTTTTATTGCCGGATGCGTTGGCATAATAACGTCCTCTTTACCGGTAACAAGGCACTGCATCCGTTCTCCGTCGCTATTGTCGTAATATCTCTGCCATGCGGCCTTTATTTTCGCATCCTCGGCAGCAAGGCGACCGTTTACATAGAACGTTACATTGCCACCTTTGTACAATTCATTCAGATTTTCGACTATCAGCGGATGCTCGGCAGCCGACGCGGGCTCCCACCCATCAAAGAAATTGAGTATCGCCCTTGCCGCCGCGGTGTCTATACCGTCAAGCAGCTCACGGTGAAAGCCTTTGCATGCTTCAAAGCATTCCTTAGCGCGTTCAGGTTTACCCTTGCCATCTATACCCAGCATATATGCGGAATTATCCCAAAGAAAATTCGACGCAATGCCGGAGGAACGTTTCACAGCCGCGGGCAATATTCTATCCATCGGCACGGACAGCGTCTTTTTGCCGGAAACCACTTCCTTGAACTGAGGAACAATGCCAAGCAGCGTGCCGTCCTCGTCAATCTCCAGCAGATAGCTTATCTTCACCGTGCTCCAGCCTTCGCGCGCTATTTTGCCCTGCTCCGCCAAATCTTCATATAATTTAGTCAGCGCCTGAAGTATCATGACTTCACCCCCTCGCTGCCTATCGGCGGAACGGTTATGACCCCGTCCTTCATGCTCGCCCTGAAGAACATCGGCCTGATTCCGCCGTCGTTTGAATAATCCATATCCAGCAGCATCCAGCCAAGGTCTCTTTCGCCTTTCAGCTCATCGGGGCAAGACGGCATCTCCTCGCAAAGGCCAAACCGTGCAGGAAATTCACGCGTACCCAAATACGGCTGATGATAGCACTGGCCTTTCTCCGCGCGCCGCTTTACCATCTGCTGAAACTTTGCAGGATTATCGCTTGCGCTGGCCTGCTCGGTCATGTCGAAATGCGCCTCTATCACATAGTGCACATCCTTCAGCACCATCGCCGCGCGCTGCTGTATGCTTTCAGACGTTGCAATGTACGCTTCGCCGCTGCCTTTTTCCATTATTGTTTTAAGCTTGCGGCCGCTCACAACGTCCTTTACCTCGTTACGCCTTATATTTGTAAAGCGTATAGGCGCACACACATAGATTTTGTCTATGTGCCATCTCAGCCCCGGGTGCCACAGTATTGCTTCAACTATGCCCCGCGCTGCCGACGGAGTCATCACGTCGTAACTCACGCGCTCCGTTTTAAGCTCGGGCCTGCTGAAGCATGCATAGTTGCCCCATACTTCTATCCTTACAGACAAGATATCACTCCTTTCGCTGTTTTATATTATAAAATTTATATTGCTGCTCTCCTCTATCCTCAGCCCCATCTTTTCATCATAAGTGCCCGTGTTTATCAGCACGGCGTTTTCATCGTCTATCATTTCTATGCAGCCCGAATAATAGAGCGTTTCAAACTGGTTTTCGTATATTGTCACTCCGTAGCGGCCCGCCTCCCTGAATAGCTTACGGGACTTTTCGCCGCTTCTCAGCCGCGCAATGCTCTCCACGCCTTTGCCAAGCGGTATGTATACCGTCCGCGTGTTCTGGTCAATTATGCGGAACTTCTCGGCAATCGTTTTGAACGGCATCATGCCGTAAACCTTGTCCTTTTCAAACGCCTCCACCACGCGCGCCTTGTCCGTCCCGTCGCCGAGATAAGCCCTGTATGTGTTGAAATACTTGCGCACAACCTCCGGCGAACCTATGTCCTCCTCCCCACGCATGGCGCTGTTAGCCGCAGATATGTTCATTTTCAGCATTCTCGGCGCGCGGTGTTCGCCCGTGAATACGGCAACTATGCTCTCCTCGCGGTTACGCTTGCCTTCGCGGTTGCATCGCCCCGCCGCCTGAAGTATGGAGTCAAGCCCGGCCATTTCCCTATATACCGTCGGGAAGTCTATGTCCACACCCGCCTCTATAAGCGACGTTGAAACAACCCTGCATACCTCGCCGTCCGTTAGCCTTTGCCTGATAATGTCTATGGTTTTTTGCCTGTGTTCGGGGTACATCAGCGTGGACAGGTGAAACCTGCCTTCATTAGGCAGCTTATTAAACACGGCCTGCGCCGCCTTGCGCGAATTGACTATGCATAGCACCTGCTCATGCCCGCCAAGCCGCGCCGCCAGCGCCACATCATCCAGCTCACCTGCCTGTTCAAATGTGACCCGTTTGAACTGCTCATATGTCCGCCTAACTTCCGGACATATCTCTTTTATGGCAATGTTTGGCGCGTATTTTGCAATATAATCGTCCACCACCGGCTGTGTTGCCGTGCATAACACGGCGGTGGAGTTGAAATGCGCACACAGCGTGCTTATTGCCGCAACGCAAGGCAGCAGATTTTCGCTTGGCATCATCTGCGCTTCGTCAAATATAATTACGCTGTTTGTTACATTGTGCAGCTTTCGGCATTTTGAGGAGCGGTTGGCATAAAACGATTCAAAGAACTGCACCGCCGTGGTCACCACCACTGGTGCATCCCAGTTTTCCGCCGCAAGCGCGCTTTTGTAGTCAGCCGAATCGAAGCTTTTATCTTCCTTATCGAATACTATGCCGCTGTGATGCTCCAGCACGTTTTTATCATGCAGTATTCCCCTGAATACCTTGGCGTTTTGGTCGATTATAGATGTGTAAGGGATAACGTATATTATGCGCTGCATGTTATGTTTCACTGCATGCTTCAGCGCAAACGCAAGCGACGCCGTGGTTTTGCCGCTGCCGGTTGGCGCGCTCAGCGTATATATTCCCCTTGGCCCTTCGCCCGCAGCAAGGCATGCAGAAAGTATTTCCCAGCGTTTTTTGTTCAGCTCACTCTGCGGGTTAGCCCACGGAGCAATATGCTTTTCAAAATATGCCAACAGCGTTGCCATATCATCGTATTCTTCGCGTGCCGCCTTTCCGCCGGACATGAAGTTTTCAGTGTCCAAATAGTCTGCGTCAACAAGGCATGAATACAGCATTTTTATCCATACGGATTCATAGAACCTGTCCCCGTAGAAATTCGGCCTTGGCAGTGCTGTAATGGGTCTATCCATACCAAGCGGCTCTTCTATGCCGCCGCTCATGGCCTTTTTCATTCGGCCGAAAAACGTGCCGTCCTCCGGCATGTCCATTTTAGCATTACCCACGTCCGGTAATCCGCCGTGATGCCCCGCAATGCATACCGCTTCATGCACGGCGTTAACCCTGAAGCATTCATATGCGCCCGCCGTTGAATGGTCAACTGCCGGCCCGCCGCGCAGCCTTCGCTGAAAGCCCTGAGTGTTTTTGCCGTCATCATGCCGCATCGCTTCAAGCTTGGCGTGTTCTTCCGCGCCAAACTGCGCCGCAAACTTTGCGCACAGTTCCGCCGTGCCGCGCTCATGTTCATCAACCGTTTGTTCTCTTCCATCTTCCGCAATATGCGCCAGAAATACCGTTTCATCCATATGCTGTTATCTCCCGGCCTATGCGGCCATACTCCGCTTGTTCAACTGTGCCTTAGAGTTCAAATACTGTGC
>OGOZ01000443.1_pt1 | contig 28452 bp, 10 predicted proteins | sample 1552801 | NCBI WGS metagenome assembly OGOZ01 (sample SAMEA2580196, study PRJEB22360) | human gut metagenome | biome: human gut; feature: human-associated habitat; material: faeces | place: Denmark | collected 2008/2010 | reverse complement strand
TATCTTTATCCGGTATAATAAGCGCATATTGCCCTAAAGCACCGTCTACGCGAACCGCTCCCGGATATTCACAAAGCCACATATGATAACCATAACCATAGCCAAAGCTACCTGTATCGGATTGCTTAGCCATCATCAGGTCTACCCAGTCTGCCGGAAGCAACTGTTTGCCTTCCCACATACCACGGTTTAGCAGTAACTGTCCAAGCTTCGCCAGCGACTCACTTTGCAAGTACACTCCCCAGCCACCGGTATTGACGCCCTCGGGACTCACCTCCCAGGACACATCAGTGATGTGCATGGGGTCGAACAGTTTCAGACGGAGATAATCCAGTAATTTCATACCCGTCACCTTCTGTACGATGGCGGAAAGAATATACGAACTCATGGAATCATAATCAAAGTGTTCTCCGGGAGTCTTTATTTCTTTCCCCAGATAACCTCTGACCCAGTCTGTACGACCTTCACGCATCTTCCAGTCCGGGGTGACACCGGAGGTCATGTTCAGCAGATTCCGGACTGTCATAGCGGCAAGATTGGGGGAAATGCTATCGGGAAGTTGGTCGGGGAAAAAGGATGCGATCCGGTCTGTCAACCGCAAGCGGTTCTCGGAGATGGCGAGTCCGATGGCGGCACCGACAAAAGTCTTGGAGCAGGAAAACATCGTGTGCCGATACTCCGGGGCGAAGGGTTCGGGATACATCTCCGCGATCACTTTTCCGTGACGCAGCACCATTACACTGTGTATATCGGTCTTCGGCAAGGCCATCAGAGAGTCCATCAAAGCAATGAGCGCTCCGGAAGGGACCCCTTCGGCTTCGGGCGTCGAGCGTTCGAACTCACGTATCTGCGCACCAACCGTTGTCGACACCAGTAAGCAAAAAATGAGGAGAAATAAAGTAAGTTTGTTCTTCATATCTATATTGCATTATGCACTTACACATTAATTATGCGCAAAAGTAAGTCATTCAAATAGGCAAGACAAATCTTCGGAACACTATTTAGTTAAGTTTCACGGAAGGGGAAAAGGGATTCCCCCTCTTCCCCCCAATCCACCTACTTATCCCAACGGATCATCTTCAATACCGCCATCACCAGAATCACCTCCGCCCGGCTTTACGACCGTATCTTTAGCCACAGTCCCCTTACCAAACTCCAGCCTTTCCACACTTGCCTTACCAAGCATATCCTTAAAATAGCTTCCCGGATAGAAAATGATTTTTCGACGATATACCGTATTAGCATCCACATCTCCCGCTCCCGCCTGACTTTTCGCGTTCAGTCCGGGACGGAAACAGCCGAAGTCTCCCAACTGCACGGAATATCCTTTATCCAAATCCATATTCAGGGTATCTATCAACCCGTCAATTACCATCTTCACCACACCACGCGGTGCCATACTCACCTTCTGCACTTCTTCACAGAGCTTATCAAATTTCACCAAGCCCAACACTTTGGTTTGAGCTACAAATTTCTCAGTATTAGTCTTATCAAAACCAAACACCACCTTCTTTACTTCATACTTAATTGCCATAATCTTTGTTGTTTTAATGATTAATAATATGATTCATTTTCTTTTATCTCATCCCAAAGCACGAAGTCTTTTTACTGTGAGGCCTCAACAGACAGACGTTCTGTTTCTCAGATTCGATGTTGCAAAGTTAGGGTGAGAAGTATGAGAAAGCAAGAAAACAGCATCTACCAAGCAATTTTATAAAGCATTAATAAACAACACATTATCAAAAGGCAATCTCTACAACGGATGAAATGAAAAGGAAACTATAAAAAACAGAAAAGTAGAAGATTAGATAGTAATCTCTACAAACCTGAACCCTAAAGGATTGAAAATGAGAGTAAGGGATTTAAAGCATCTCTACAAACAAAGTAGATTTCGCAAAAAAAGAAAGGAGCCCATCGACTCCTTTCCCATCAGACAATCTCTTTCGGTTTATAACCTTCGGACTTTAAGCCCCGAAAGAACCGGCTTGCCTTGCAACGGCGTAAAACGTATATCAATACATCCATCATTATTGTTCACTATATAGCGTCGACGGCATGCGTTGAGATAACGGTTGTTATCGGCCGGAGAGAAATTCTGTTCCACAACCTCACCGCAAATGGTGATGTCGAACCGCTTGGACACGGCACTTGCCCGTTCATCTCCCTTGCCAAGCAGATTGGCCTGCTGCCGGGCCGGTCGGCTAACATCCGCCATCAACAGTTCCACCTCATAGGTTCCGGCAGGAGCGTCAATCTTATACTCCGTTATATCCTCCATCCATGTCTGATAGACTGGTCCATCTACAGTATTATAAATTTCAGAGGTAGTGCTGCGCCCCTTACCGTTCACGTACCCCCATTCCCCGGCAGTATAAGGACGATCCGGTAACCATGTCAAGTGACTGACATCTGAAATGAAATAACAATTGCTGCCAACGTTTACTGCAAGTTCGTCCCCTTGATGCAAGTCGGGGAAAAGAGCGAGCGTCATCATCATCACATCTTCCACAAGAACGCCGTTCCTATAACCTCTGGCCACCAACGAAGAATTTCCTTCCGGCAACTTTACACGAAATATAGTATTATAATTGGACGTGCACTGCTTGCCGCAAGAAGCACCGTTCAGAATAAGCTCCACCTCATCCAGATTGGTATAAATCTTGATGGGATGTTCTTCTCCGGCTTTTCCTGTCCGCAATGCCCAATCACGGCTTGCTATATGCAACACCGGCACATCCTTACGCCACATAGCCTTAAAATAATAAGCTATATCTTTCGGAGTCCGGTCATTATAGAAAAGCCCCTTATTGTTGACACGAGGCATAGATTCCTGGCGGGCGGCCACATTGAAATCGACGTACCCCCAATAAGCACATCCGGCAATGTAGTCATTATTTTCAATATAGGGCAGATAGTGCTCGATATATTCCTGCTGATATTCCATACTGAAATCGAATGGACGACCCTTAACCGAGTGAATACGTTTGTCTGAACCCGCCCCCCATTCGCTCACAATAATGGGACGATGTGGATAACGAGCGTGCTGATCTTCCAACCACTGTTCAAAATGAGGTAACTCACCAAAATACCATCCCTGATAGAGATTCCATCCGGCCACGTCTCCCAGTGCAAGTCCAATCGTGTTGTAAAGATCAGAACCGTGGAATGCCATGACGCTCACACGCGAAGAATCCTCTTCTTTCAAACGTTTTTCCAACCTCTGCGCCAGCTTAACAGTACGATCTCTTACTGCAGGCCACTCCGGTTTATCCGGTGTAGGAGCAATCAGTAATATTTCATTCATATATCCCCACGCCATGATACAGGGATGGTTGTAATGTTGCCGAATCATCTCCACCAGGTTCATCTCACAATGGTCATCATATCCCGGGGTATCGGGGACGATGTCGATAATGGGAATCTCCTCCCAAGCCAGCAAGCCCAGTTCATCACATGCATCCAGCAAAGCGTCATCCTGCGGATAATGGGATATACGGATAAAATTGCATCCTATTTCTTTTATCTGCCTTATGTCACGGCGGTTCACTTCGTCGTCTATAGCCACTCCTACAGGTGCCTGGTCCTGATGGCGGTTCACCCCACGCAGCTTATAAGGTTTCCCATTCAGACTGAATCCCTTGTCTGCATCAAACGAAAACCATCTGAAACCTATCTTATTAGAAATCTCATCCAAGACTTCACCGGTTTTGGCATTCACAATGGCGGTAACAACGCGATACAGTGTCGGCATTTCCGGTGTCCACAATTGAGGATTGTCTATTACATCAGATTTATATTCCACAGTTGCTGTTTCTCCCGCCTTCAGTGAAAAAGGCTGTGCATTCGTCTGAAGCAGTTTTCCCTGGGCGTCATAAATGCGGTTTTGCATCTTCAGACGTATCCTTGAGTCGGCATCATTAGTCACCTCCGCTTTTACCTGCACTACTCCTTCTCGTTCGTTGGCAACGGGGGTACTGACAAATACACCGGTCGACCCGTAGTTCGCCATGTTGAAATGCTGTTCCGGAGTGGTTATAAGCCACACATCCCGGTAGATTCCTCCCCAGAAAGTGAAGTCCGCCCAAAGCGGCGTAATGTCTCGTCGAGCATTATCAACAGTAATTTCTATCTCATTGTTCTCCCTTATAAGCCCGGTAACATCCAGAATGAAAGCCGAATACCCCCCGGCATGACTACCAGCCACCTGTCCGTTGACTTTTACGTCGGCAGCTTTACTGGCGGCATCTATTTTCAGATAATAACGTTTAGTGGGGGCTATCTCTGGGAGTGACAACTTTTTGCGATATTCACCCTTACCTTGATAATAATTTCTTTGAGAATAGGCATCGAGATTAAATGTATGGGGCAGATTGATGGGCTGCCACCGTGTTTCTCCATCCTTACGGAAGTCCCAACCATCATTAATGGTTTTCATCATCCTTTGCGCCGAGGCAGAGAAAGTGAAAAAAGCCAGGCTTACCAGAATCAGGAAAGCCTTTCTTGTCAAAAGACATAAAGCGATATGCATGTTCATAATTGATATTCAAATAATCAAAAAACAGACTAGTTCTCATCAGCCACCGCTTCTTCCCAGGTTTCCCATTTCTCCACATTGGGGTCATATCCGTCGTAACCCGGATTTTGGCTAAGTTTTCCCAAGCGATTGGCGTCAATGGCCTTTTGAGGAATAGGCCAGTTAATATTGTGCTTGCCCATGGTATACTTGCGACCTCTGATATTGGCTCCAGTATCCTTATTATAATAGTTGTTGTAGTTAGTGATACGGTGAAACCAGAAGCTGTCCTCATGCAAGTACTCTTTATCATAAGTTTTGCCTTCATTATCGGGTTTGCCGCTGAGAGCAAGGCAATAAGAGATACGACTCAGTTCAGTGAAACGCCACTCTTCCATGTAAAGCTCACGGGCACGTTCATCCACGATGTCATCAATATCAACCGTAGTATAAAGTTGCTGACATTTAGCACGTTTACGCACAGCATTGACATCATCTACAGCAGTAGCATCTCCCAGATAATATTTGGCTTCGGCACGGAGCAGATAAGTTTCCGCGAGCCGATAGCAGTAAAAGTCAGCATAGCCACCACCATTGTATTGATTGGCAGAAGGCGTTTCATCTTCGGGAGATTCGGACCAAACCTTATAATGGGGCCAATCAAACCAGCACCGAATTGTATCGGAACAGAGCACTTGGGTGCCACCATCCTCGTCGACCCAACTGAAACGGACATTTTCTCCGTGATATTTAGTGTTCGGACGGTTATATCTCAAATCTTCCATACGCACCCAGTTGCCTACAGTATGACTATGGCGCAGGTCCCCCTCATCATTCACCCCATTAACATACCACAGAGAGTTTTCGGCAAAGTAAGTGGGACGTACAACTGCCTGCCCGCGTCCGAAAGCACGGTTGAAATCCAAATTATCTTTATAATCCGGATTGTTCAAAGCAAAGTTATCCACAGCTCTCACATTATCGGGAGTTTTAATCTCATCAGCATTCCATCTGGGAACCAAGTTACGCATAGTACGGGTGCGAATACCTGAATCAGTGCCGTAACGGTTGGGCAGAACAAGGATGGCCTCTTTGTTAGCGGCAATAGCTTTGTTTCCACCTTGGTGTAAATTCCAAATAACATTGTTGGTAATATTCCATGTTTTAGGATTAGGATTGGAAAAAGTCCCGAACTCATCCTGCATCAATGAGTAGCCTGACTGATCGATGAGGATATCGGCTTGTTCCTTAGCTTTCTGAAAATCACCGTTAGCAAGGTAACATTTAATAAGCAATTGGCGGCATGCCCCTTTGTTGATCATACCGATGTAAGTCATATCCTTTTGGTCGGGAACATTCTGTACAGCAAACTCCATATCTTGCACCATACGCTTGATGATGGCCTCGCGCTTGGTGCTTTTATAGTCTTGCTTGGGAGACTCTATAATTTTAGAAACAAAAGGTACGCCACCGAATTGGAAACAAAGATTCATATACCGGTAAGCACGATGAAAATAGGCACGCCCGAGAAATTCATTCCTGGTGGTTTCATCCAATCCCTCCACCTTATCAATATAGCTGATAACAGTATTGGCATACTTAATGCCGTTGTAAGTCTCCCCCCAAAAGATGACCAGACGATTCTGGTCAAAATTATACCAACCGTCAGTAGGTGTAAAACGTTCGTTTATGTCACAGAAAGCAAGTTGGTCATCCGTTTTGCCGGCTACCGTCAAATCAGAAAAAAGATACTCACTCATCAAAGGCAACATCAAGTCACAAGCTTCCGTATTTGTCCAATAAGCACGAAGTGCCTTGTCTGCCGAAGCTAAAGCAGCATTCAGACCATCCACCGTATTGAATGTTACAGTCGGTTCGTAAAGAGAGAGGGGATCCGGTTTCAGGAAATCATCGGAACATCCTGTAAAAAGCGCAGATACGCATGTAATCCCCAGCAACAATTTGAATTGATTTATATAGTTTTTCATATTTCTTTCTTTTTAAAATGTTAAGTTTATACCCAAAGAGTAAGTTCGCGGTGCAATATCTCCGGTTTCAGGATCTCCATATTCCCATTCCTTGCTCCAAGTAGCCACATTGCGTACGGTAGCAAATATTTTGGCATTCTGAATCTTAAACCGAGACAAGAGTTCTGCCGGAACATTATAGGCTACAGAGACATTCTCCAGGCGAATAAACGAACGGTCAACGACTCTGCTTGGCGCTGCAAGTCCCGTAGGTCCCTGGGCTGAAAGGCGGGCATATGTATTGGAAGAATTATCCACCGTCCAATATTTCTTGGTATAAATATTCTGGCAGTTGGTAATCTGCGAATAATTATTGTCATTGTTCAGATAATTACTGTCCAGACTCTTGTGTCCCATGTAAGAGTAGAGATTGAAAGAAAAACTCCAGTTCTTATAAAGTATGAAGCTGTTTCGCATGGACCAATGGATAGGAGGCGTAGTCTCACCCAAAAAACGCTTATCGTTATTGTTGTATACAGCAGTAGTAGTTCCATCTGCATTCTTACGGTCATCCGCAGTGTAATGATTGGCAACTTTCGGATCACCGGGTTTTTGTCCATACTTAGCGGCTTCTTCCACTTCATTCACCTGCCAGATATCGGTCACTTCATAATCCCAGATGGCACTGATGGGATGGCCTATGAACCATTTGTTGTCCACATCATCCTTTTCCTTAGTAATAGTGTTGCCGGCTGCATCCACGATGGTTTCATATTCGCCATACAGTTTCTTGATTTCATTTTTGTTACGGGAGAAAGAGAAAGAAGTATTCCATTCAAAGTTTTTTGTTTCAATGTTGCGCGTATTGAGTGAAATTTCAAAGCCCCGGTTTTCCACTCGTCCCAAATTGGTGGTAATGGAAGCGAATCCTGTAAAATCAGGTAACGACTGGTTCATAATCATGTCCGTAGTGGGCATTATGTAGTATTCCAAGCTAGCATTGATACGTCCTCTCAGGAAACTGAGATCTAAACCGACATTCCAGGAGGTAGTCTTCTCCCACTGCAAACCGGTATTTGGCAGACGGTCTACAAAAAGATATTTCATATCCAGCAGTGTGCCTGTAGTAGAATTTATGTATCCTTGCGAATACATTCCCAGTGCCAGGTTGGCCAATGCAATATAAGAGTTCGCCAAGCTCCGGTTACCGTTCTGTCCGAAAGAGACACGTAATTTACCGGACTCCAGAATATCTCCCCACTTCCAGAAGTCCTCATTGGTGAACGTCCACGCTAGTGCTCCGGAAAGGAAATTGGCATACGGATTGGTCGTACCAAAAGCGGAATATCCGTCACGACGGAAAGAGAATGTACCCATATACTTATCATCATACGAATAGAACAGGCGTGCCAGATAGCCGCAAGCCGTCTCACGATTATCGGTAGAACGGAATTCACTCAAATTCTTGTCCCCATTGGCTGTACCGTGAAAACCCAATGCTTCAGAGGGCAGGATATTGCGTGCTTGAATACGATCCGCCCACGACTGACGCTCTTCGGCTTCCTGCACCAAAGTCAGAATGGTATGATGCTTCTTAGCAAAAGTATAATCCCATGTGATAGTGTTATTCAGTGACCAGTCAAAGCGCTTGCTTTGTTCACGGTTCACGCGGTCTTCTGTTTCGGCCTGCCAGTCAGGATGTTCCGATGACCTATAGTAACGGTCATAGAAATATTGCAGACGCGGTGCCGCATTAAATGAATAAGTGATGCCGAAAGGCAACGTCAACTTGGCTGTCAGAATGGTGTTCAGTACGGTAAATCCCTTTTCCAAATCAAGATACTGACGGTCAAAATCAAAATTATATCCTTTCCAATAGGCATTCTCTCCTTGAGGATGCGCCACAAGCTCCCCAGCTTCGTTATAAGGAGAGGTAAAAGGGCTGTTACTTGTTATCTGCCTGTACCAGTCTACGGCAATGTCACCGTCCGAACGGTTCTGGAAATTGACGTTAGCTCCCACACTGAACCAGTCCGTCACTTTGGCATCCAACTTCATGTTGGCACGAATAGCGTTATACTCGTTTCCACGTACTATGCCTTCGTTGGAGAGGTATCCCAATGAGAGGTAATAGTTCACTCTTTCAGTCATTCCGCTGATGCTGACATTATAGTCCTGGTTCAATCCCGTTTGGAAAGAATGGTCATACCAGTCAAAGGTTTTTCCGGAGAGGAAGTTGGCAAGCGTCACTTCACTCGCATTAAGTCCAATACGTCTTGCCCAGATTTCATCACTGCTCATACCGGCATCCTGAGTTGTCTGGTTTCTCCATGCATCCATAGTAAGTCCATACTTTCCCAAGTTAGCATCTGTCGGACGGTCAAAATATCCCGCAGGCCGGCCTCCTGTCTGATAAGCCTCATATTTTCCGGTAGATGGATTTACCCCATACGTATCTGTCGTATAAAAATCCCTACGATAGTTCAGATACCCATCCGCATCGTATACCTTCCGCCCATCTGCCCTGGCAGTCCACCCGATGTTAGCACTGAAACTGATCACCGGCTTCTCTGATTTCCCTTTCTTGGTCGTCACGATAACAACACCATTGGCCGCCTTCGCACCATACACGGCAGCCGATGAAGCATCTTTCAGCACATCTATCTGCGCTATATCATTGGGATTAATTTCGGAGAGTTCACCATAAAACATCATGCCATCCAGAATGATGAGCGGGTCATTATGACCTCCGTCAGAATATACGGAACGTTGGCCGCGTATACTCATGGATCCGCCTCCTTTAGCCGATTTATCGAAACCTACATTCAAACCGGCAGTTCCACGCAATACGTCTTGCACAGTCTTAGGAGCCTCATTTGCCAATGCATCCGGACGAACTTGAGTTACTGAACCCGTAAGGTCTTTCTTACGCATCGTGCCATATCCTATCACTACAACCTCATCTAGCATCTCAGAGTCTTCCAGTAATTCAACAGTCATCGTTGTTTTGTCCGAGGATAGAAGAATCTCCTGCGTCTTATAACCTATATAAGAGACAACCAATGTCTCTCCTTTCAACGCTTTAATCGAGAAGTTACCGTCAATATCCGTCACCGTTCCATTAGCACTTCCCTTCAGCAAGATTGTAACTCCAATCAACGGTTCCTTTTTACTATCCAACACTCTGCCCGTAATGGCAAGCTGTTGGGCATACCCGCTTACAACTCCTATAAACAGGAGAGCAAACCACATCAAAAATCTGTGTTTTTCCATATCATTAAATTATTAAATAAAAAAATAGTTATTCTGTCATTCCGAAAACAAATCCCATTCCCCTAAATAATCTTATAAATAACCATCCCCATACTTTTTTTCCCGTCTCTTCCACAATCAGCCTTTTCCCAAAAAGATGTGGCAAAGATGTGGAGAATGAAATGGAATCACGCCCCAAATATACCCAGAGAAGGGATAAAATTTGCTCTGAGTAATTTTTATACCTAGATTGAGCAAAAAAGCTTCCCTATATTATTTACCCGTTTACTCAAATCTCCCTATATTTGCACAACCCCTTTAAATGAAATGTTAATCTTGACTACGATGAAAACTCATATTCCTAAATTTCTCATTTGCTGCCTGTTCTGTTTGCTGTCCGGCGTCCCTCTCCATGCACAACAAATGATTGTCAATCCCATGCCTTTTTTAGACAAACTGCCTGTCAACTCCATTTTCAATCTGTATCAAGACCGACAAGGCTTCTTCTGGCTGGGAACCGCATACGGGCTGGAACGTTATGACGGCTATGATATCCAGCCTTTCATAAACAACTATAAAAATCCTCATAAACTTACCCACAACGATATCCGGTGTTTCGCCGAAGACGATAATTACTTATGGGTAGGAACAGTACAAGGCATCAACTTAGTGGACAAAAGTACTTATCAAATCACCTCATTTCCCGACTCTGCCCTACAGACAAGAGAAATAAGAGATCTCATCTGCGACCAAAAAGGTAACATTTGGGTAGCAGCCGGCAAAAAACTGTTCAGATGCAACGCCCGCCTCGGTGTATTAAAAGAATATACATTAGCAAACGATCCGAATACATTCTTCGAAGATAGAAACGGCGACCTATGGTTTCTGACCTGGAACGGGGATATATTGAAATACAATGACCGGGACGATTCCTTTATGCAATATGCCCACATGGACAACAGCAATCCCTACCGGATGATACAAGACCATCAGGGACGATATTGGATTGCAACCTGGGGACAAGGAATCTGGCGTTTCGACCCGTCCTCCCCTGACAGAAAGAAGATATTGCAACGTCAGTCTATCGTCAACCCCATCCGTCATTCACCAGAACAGGTGTTCTTCGACATTGTACAAGACGACATGTACGGCTATCTATGGGCATTATCCCATTTCAGGCTCTATGTTTTCCGCATAAACGAACAGAATGAACTGGAAGAAGTGAATATCAATGCTATAAAGGACATCAATAACCCCATAGACCAATACAAAACATACAGCCGGATCATCAAAGACCAATCCGGCAATTTATGGTTAGGAGCTTACGATCAAGGCTACACAATAACCTTTGAGAAAGCTGAAATAATCAACCATACGATGGAAAATATCAAAAAGAGGCTAGGCGTAGATGCCAATGTCTTATACTTCAACAAAGACTCAAAAGGTACCATTTGGTTCGACCAGTCACGTTACGGTCTCTGCCTTTTCGATGAACAGACAGGAAAGATTACTTATGGAAACAATGCGGATGCTTTATATTCATTAGTCGTGACCTCTATCGTACCGTCGCAGAAAGAAGATGTTGTATGGCTGGGCGGACGCAATGATTTTTCTTCCCATATATGGAAAGCGACAAAAGAACAAATGCACATCTCCATTTTAGAAGAATATGACCTAAAGGAAGTCGTTGCCGATCCGGGCAGTATAACCCAACTGGTAGAAGATGATCATGGCAACATCTGGATTGGAACCACCTCGCGGTTGTTCTTCAAACAAGCCGGTTCAAAAAAGATTGCGGAACTGTCTTTTGATATCTCTCACATATCCGATATGTCCAAAGACAGTAAAGGAAATGTGTGGATCGCCTCCCGGGATGCCATTTACCAAATGGCTTATGAGAACAAGCCTATACTACTGAAACATTACCCCAAAGAATCAATGCCGTTATCCGACGCCCCGATAGTGAATATCTGTGCCAATGCTCGTGACGTCTGGTTTTCCACTTCATTAGGACGGCTACTCCGGTTTGATTCAAGCGAAGAAAAAATGACGGACGAAACCGAAGCCTGCGGACTGACAGGCGACAACATTCTAAAAATTCTACTATACAAAGATAAGATATGGATAGTATGTGACAAATACATAATCCGCCACCATCCGGCAACCAAAGAAAATACTGCTTATTTCGTCAATGACCCCAATATCTTCGTCTCCTCCTTCCGACATAGCGCAGCTTTCGTCGATGAGGAAGGTTGCCTGTACGCCGGAGGACATAACGGCTTCATCAAAATATTACCGGACAGGCAAAATACAAACAATAAACGTACCGGACAGGTACTTATCACTGACGTAAAGTCCGATAACCGCTCTGTCTTATTTTCACCTGCCGGTTCGGAAACAGGCAATTCCGTGCACAAAATAACACTTTCACCTGAAACACGGAATATTGAAATCCTATTTTCAGCCCTTTCATATACCTCCGGACGAAGAATCAAGTATGCCTATCAACTGGAAGGCGCAGATAAAAAATGGACCTACATAGACAACGGGAAACACTCCGCATTCTACAACTACCTCGGCAAAGGAGAATATACTTTCCGCCTGAAAGCCACCGACCCGTACGGCAACTGGATGGAGGAAGAACAACAGTTGCTTATCCGGCGCCTTCCCGCCTGGTATGAAACATGGTATGCCTATTCATTCTACACTCTTTTCATCGTGTGTATCATCTGCCTGCTATTTTATGCCTACACCAAGCGCATGGAGAAGAAAAACAAGTTGAAGCTCCAAGAAGAACTCACCCAAATCAAACTGAATTATTTCACCAACATCTCCCATGAGCTCCTCACCCCGCTTACCATCATTTCTTGTGTAGCCGATGATCTAGAAGAAAATAAAGAAAGCTCGGAAAGACAGGTGGAAATACTGCGTTCCAATGCCAACCGACTGAAACGGCTACTGCAACAGATCCTGGACTTCCGGAAAGTGGAAAGCAGAAAAATGGAAATAAGTGCAAGCAAAAGCAATCTGTCTTCTTTTGTTTCGGGCATCGTGGCGTCTAATTTTCAGTCGTTAGCCCACCAGAAAAGCATCTCCCTGTCCACCCGGATAGACGATGGCATTTGGGGATATATGGATATCGACAAGTTTGACAAGATATTGTTCAACCTGCTTTCCAACGCCATCAAATATACGCCGGAGCATAAAAAAATAAACGTAAGCCTGTCTGCCATATATAAGGAGGGATGCAGATTCCTGGTACTTAACGTAGAAGATGAGGGCATAGGAATAGCTGAAAAGGATATAAAACATATCTTCACCAAGTTTTATAACAATAAGAATCACCCGGGATGCCAGTCAAACGGAATCGGCCTGTCGTTGACCAAAGAACTGGTAACCCTGCACCACGGAACTATCGAAGTCAGCAGTGAACCGGGCAAAGGTTCGGTTTTTACCGTAGAAATACCGATAGACAGAGAAGTATACAGCGAACGGGAAATAGCAGAGTCTTCTCTCCTTACAGTTCAAGAAGAAGAAACAGATACATTCATTCCTGATGAAAAACCTTGTATTTTATTCATAGACGATAACAAAGACTTGCGGGAACTCATACAGCATATCCTCAGTAAGAAATATCAAATCTTCATTGCAGAGAACGCTTTGCAAGGACTCGAATTGCTTAAGAACACTCCGGTAGACATCATTATCTGCGATATCATGATGCCTCAGATGAACGGTCTGGAATTTTGCCAGCAAATAAAAGGAGACATACAAACAAACCATATCCCCATCATCATGCTCACAGCCAAAAATGCAGTGGACGACCAAATAGAATGTTACAAAGCCGGAGCAGAAAGCTATATTGCCAAACCTTTTGAAATGAAAATACTACAGGCACGAATAGATAACCTACTTCAATCACGTGAACAATCCCGGCAAAGTTTCCGTTCAAAAATGGAGATAAACATTTCCAATTTAAATTATCAAACCAGCGACGAAGAATTTTTGAACAATGCCATGCAATGTGTGGAACGGCACATTCAGGAATCCGAATTTGACACAGTACAAATGGCAAACGAGCTTCACATCTCCCGCTCTACCTTAAGCCGGAAATGCAAGGTAATCAGCGGGTGCACTCCTTTGGAATTTATACGAAATATCAAGTTAAAATACGCCTGTGCCTTATTGAAGAAGAAAACAATAAGCATCTCCGAAGTGGCTTATGCCACCGGTTTCTCATCGCCCAAATATTTTACTAAATGCTTCAAGGAAGAATTCGGTATGACGCCAACAGAGTATCAAAGTCAATAAAAAGAAAGTGAGCATTCTATGTTTCTACTCGGAAAAAAGACTCCGCTTTTTAATATAAAGAGTACCGGAACTTTATTTCTGCATCCCCTTCATATACACCACATTCCTCCCCGCTCCACATCTTATCAGTAATCCATCCTCAATAAACAAGTTCAAATCCGTAACCGCCTGTTTCACACTGCGTCCTGTCAGACGGGCATATTGTGCACGGTTGATGCAAGGCTGTTCCTGCTGCAAGTATTCATCAAGTAACCGGAAACGTTGCTCTACGGACAGAAGCGGCGTAAAAGACTCGGACTTGGACGACGACTGCGGATGGCGTTCCAACCGTATCTTTTTATTCAATTCTTTATAGAATTCCTTGCCTAGACGAAAATTCAAGCCGCGAAGCGTCACCGAAGCAGCACGCAGTTCTTTCTTTTCCATCACTTCGCGCCGGCAATTCAGCGAAGGGGTGAAATAGCCAAGTTCGCCAAATTCCACTGTCCAGCCATCAGCAAGGCAGTCGCGCAACTCGTCCATAAAGGACGCCATCGCACCCTCCAACAGGCTGCGACTGATGCCGGTAAAAAGGTGGACACGATTTAGAAATTCTTTCCGTTCAATAGTTCCTTTAGGTATAAAACGGGCATAAAGGGGTTGCTGCTCACCGGTTTGGCGAATGTCAGGCTTCTCAAGGAGGTCATAATATGCACTCATCTGTATATTTTTTATGGGTACCCCACATAAAAAACATGAAGTGCCGGAATTAAATTATCACACCGCTATTTTTAACTCTTTTCCCTACGGTGGCTAAAGAAAATCGCAGTGAACACTTATTCTTTCCATCATGGAGAAAGTTTCTTTCCACCACGGGGATTCTTTCTTTCCTCCATGGTGGAAAGAAAGAATCCCCGTGGTGGAAAGAATAAGCATTCGCATGCAAATGTACTAATATCAGGCAATGAAAACAATAAAAGAGCCTAAGAAAAATATTAATCGACCGCTAAACGCTTTTCCACGGCAGAAACATCAGTTGTTTCATGATATTGATACACTCTGCTGCTTCCCGTCATACTTCACTGTCACCCCCTTAGCCTTCGCGTCAAAAGGTTGTGGTTTATCCTTACTTACCCTTACAACGTTGAATGTACGTTCTTTCAACATACCGGGAAACTCTCCTGCACGGTCACCGATAGTCAGAGTGCCCTCTGCATCATTGTAAATAAATGGGATGATGGCATACTGTCCTTTTTCATAATTGTAATTCACACCTTCGTCCTCATACAAAGTGAACTCACCATCTTTACCCGCATATACATATAGCGTAATTTCCTCCGCAGGTTTCTCATCACTATACTGCATTTCCGGTCCGTAAGGTACAATAGCCCCTTCGCGCACATAGAGGGGCATACGTTCATAAGGAGCATCCACTTTCAGCCGCCCGCCACCGGAGATGTACTTACCAGTATAGAAATCATACCAACCGCAAGTTGCCGGGAAATAGACTTCCCGATTGCGTGCACCATACTCATACACCGGAGCTGCCATCAACGCTGGACCGAACATAAACTGGTCACTGATATTGTTCACCTTTGTGTCTGCCGTGAAATCCATTACCAGCGGACGCATAATCGTATAATCATCAAAATAAGTCATCCCGGCCAATGAATAAATATAAGGCATCATCGTATAGCGCAACTTCGTATAATACACTATAGAACTATAAGCCGGATGTCCTTCGGGAGCTATATTCCACACCTCACGGAACGGATACTGTCCATGTGCACGGAACAACGGGCAGAATGCGCCAAACTGATACCAACGCGTATTCAACTCACGCCATTCCTTATAGTCCGCATTCTCTTTTCCGGTCTTGTTGAACTCCTTTTGTCCGTCTTCATAGCGTTTTTCTACGCAGAATCCGCCAATGTCCATCGTCCAGTAAGGAATACCGCTGACTGCAAAATTCAGTCCGGCAGAAATCTGCGCCTTCATATCTTCCCAACGGGTAGCGATATCGCCACTCCATGTTGCGGTAGAATAACGTTGCAATCCGGCAAATCCCGAACGAGTCAGCAAGAATACACGTTTGTCATTGTCTACGGCACGTTGTCCGTCATAAATAGCCTCAGCATTCATCAACGCATACGCATTGAAATATTGGTCGGACGGACCGAGAGCAGTCGGACCGCACAAGGCTTTTCGATAAGCCAAATCCGTACAGTCGCGCACATTCGGTTCACTGGCATCCATCCACCAGGCATCAATTCCGAGGGGATAAAGATGATCTTCCATCTGTTTCCAGAACAGCTTCCGTGCGCTCTCAGCATAAGCATCATAGAAAGAGCCTATGTATCCGGGGCCAATCCAGTCGCGGATACTGTCTTTAACGGCCTGCTGATACATCCACCCCTTTTCATTAAACTCTTTATAATGTTCCGTAGTCCTATAGAACTTCGGCCAAACGGAAATCATCATCTTAGCATTCATGGCATGAATGGAATCTACCATCCCTTTCGGATCAGGGAAACGAGCTTTGTCGAACTCATGACTACCCCAGGCATTTTCCGGCCAGTAGCTCCAGTCGAGCACAATATTATCAATGGGAATCTGACGTTTACGGAATTCCTTCAAAGCATCCAGTATTTCTTCCTGCGTCTTATAACGTTCGCGGCTCTGCCAGTATCCCATCGCCCACTTCGGCATGATCTGCGATTTCCCGGTCAAGGTGCGGTATCCACTGATAACCTCGTCCATATCCTCACCATAAACAAAATAATAATTGATCTCATTCTGCATTTCTCCCCACCACGACTGTTTGTTCTGTTCTTCAACAGATACAGGAGACAATGCACGCAAACCACAATAGGATACATATCCGTCAGGAGTCCATTCAATTTTCAATGGAACGCGTTTACCAGCCTTCAAATCTACGGCAAACTTATAACTATTAGGGTTCCAAGCCGTACGCCAACGTTCGGGAACCACCAGTTCACCGTCAATATATACCTTCATGTATCCTGCATAATAAAGGATGAAACGGAATTCTCCACTCTCCATCGGCTCTATTTCTCCTTCGTAAGTCACCTGTGATCCCATAAAGGGAAATTCTTCGGGAAGATTCACCACCTTAGACAAATCCTCCGACTTCAAATGCTCAAAATAGATAGAATCTTCCCTCCGCACCAGTGTTTCTGCCTTTGATTGCCGGGCAGGCACGTACGTTCCTGTCAAAGCACCTTCCTTCCCCTGCTTGTCATAGAGCTTGAAGATCGTACTCAACTGTGAATAATCACGCGGATCACCAAAACGGCAAAGCGAATAACTATCCCACAAGATGCCATAGTTTTTATTGGAAACAATGAAAGGCACAGAAACTTTTGTATTGTACTGAAAAAGTTCCTCGTTCTTTCCTTTATAATTAAATTCATCAGCCTGATGCTGTCCCAGTCCGTAGAACGCCTCATCATCGGACGACCGGAACACCTGGCGCACCGTATATGCCTTTGTCCCCTGCACTTCAATAGGTCGGAAACTCCGTCCCTTCTCTTCTTCCACCAGAATCAAATTGCCGGAAACATCGGTAAAGCATACTTCACCCGTAACTTTGGATACAATGGCGCACACCTGTGAGGTTTTTACTGAAACGGCATCTTCACTTTCTTCCACGCTGAAGTCCATCTTATCTTTTTTGGGCACAATAATCAGACTTTCTGCCTTTGAAAAGCTCTTTTCGGGAGTGGCCGACACATGAATCAGCTTCTCTCCCACAACTTCAACCTTCACCTTTCGCACATCCGTTGGTTGCTGTTGTTCTACATTTACAATAATGCCATTACCCGTCTTCTCATACCCATTTCCGGAGCATGCCATCAGTATCCATCCTGCGAATAAACAAACTGAAATATTTTTCAATTTCATATCTTTGTTTTTTTAAGTTATTTTCTGTAAGGGGATAATGACCTATTGATTTACAACAAAATTACGTATCTGACACCCTGTTTTATCCCCTTTTGCCACACGCAAACGCAATGTATGACAGGCTGAAGGAAGCTCTGTTTCAAGCATGTACACCCACGGAATGTACAGGTTCCGACTCCAATCAGTAAACGTATCCAGCTTCTTGAAAGGAGCACCGTCTATACTATATTCCAATACGCAAGCTTGCGGACCGGCTGCACAGAAGATCCCCACCGCACGACCTTCGAAAGAGAAAGAAAGGCTGGCACTGGCACGATCGGCCACCAACATAGGAACGTGCACAAAACCTTTACGGGTATTCCCCTTCACAGTAGGCATCCAATCTTCCACTACTTTCCAACCATTCAGTTGTTTAGCCGAGCGAATGTCGATAAACACACCTTTATCATAGGAATAAGCATCTATTGGTTGCTCCGGCACTTCATGCGGTTGGACTGTTTTCTTTGCCACATCCCCACCCCATTCAAGGTCAAAGAGATGATTGATAGTGGCAGCATAATATTTATGCCCGTCCCAGGCAGGATGCGTACCGCCAAACTGCTTCCAGTCGAACTCACCGTCACGCATACGGTATGCCACTTCCTCCGCCAGATTGATGGACGAAACATTATAATGATTAGCTACGCTCTCGTGGCTCATAATTACCTGGGGTTGCATGCCTTTGTCAAGTAAAGGAATGAACGGATCATAAATGAAATGAAGCATGACTATATCCATCGCGGGACTGAAAGTGCGTGCATGGCGGACAATACCTTCCATACCGCGTACTTGCTGAATATAGTTGAACTTATTGGTATCATCGTTCACTGCCGCTTCCACAAACAGCAAGTCAGGTACACCTTTTTGCAGTACATCGTTTTCAAAACGGAAAGCATGAGGCGTACTTCCGGTAGAAGGTATTCCGGCATCAATAAAAGTAAATTCCGTATCGGGGAAACGTTGTTTCAAATCTTCCTGTATCATATTCCGCCAACCGCGCATTTCAGTAATGGAACCGCCGAGAAAGGCAACGCAACCTTTTTTCTCTTTCGTGAACTTCAGATAAGAGTTAGCAAGGTTAGCACGCTGATGAATGACATGCTTTTTTTGATAATCCGGCTGGTTGCGAACAATGAAGTCAACTACCGCTTCGGGGTTTTCCAGGCTATGGGGGTGATGGTCGCAACCGGGTTTCAGAATGATTTCTACAAGTCCGCCCAAAGCACGGTAACGGTCAGCTACAATTTTCATATTCTCTTCATAGGGGACTGTGCGGTCACTATCACCACAAACACTGATAACAGGGATACCTGCATCGGCTAAAGGTTCCAGATTATCAATCGGATTACCTTTGAAGTTATTCATCTGCTCATCAGTTAGTCCCCACTCGGCAAGTAATCCGCTCCATAATTCCCTGTGCCTGCCGGGCCAACTAAACACATCACACACTGGGGCATCCACATAAATACAAGCCACTTTATCAGGATTCTTCGCTCCCCAATTGAAAGCAAACAGACCGCCACGACTGAAGCCTTCCAATGTCACTTTAGAAGACAAACGATAGTATCTGCGCATAATATCATAAAAGTCTGTACCCAAACGTTGCGCACGGGGGCTACCATAAAGATGCGTCAAATCGTAATAAACAACATGGAAACCTTTTTCCAACAAAGCTTTATCTACTGATGGGAAAGCTCCAAAGAAAGCTGGACGCCATATCCAGGGATGGCCTTCGGCCACCTTACGGGGAACAACTACTGTAGCCTTACGGGCATTACAGATAAAATCATAACGATCGAAACCTTCCCATTGCGACTTTTTGCCGGGGAAGGGTTGTTCACTGACAATCTTCGGTGCCTCGTTGCCGGTCAGCGTACGATAAAGCTCGCCGGCTATCAGAGCCGCCCCCTGTTCGTTGGGGTGGATGCCGTCCGTATAATAATCGGGATGCGGCTTCAAAAGTGCGTAAAGATCCACAACAGGCAAGTGGCGCTTCTTTGCAACACGGCGTATCACGGGGATGATACCATTTGTAATTACACTGTCGTTGATGCCGAAATTCCGTTTCACAGCCGGCACCGGGAAGCACAGATATATCTTAGGCTTGGAAGGCAAGTCCTGAAGAATATCCAACATCTCCGTCAGGTCCTTTCCGAAATCCTTTCCGTAATGCCAGTTCCAAGGCTTGCTGTCATTCGTTCCCAATTTAATGGTAACGATGTCTGGCTGAAATGCCAGCAGATCGCGGAATTTCTGCTCGTGCATGTACGGATGATCTCCCTTGTTCAGCATTACGCGGGCGCTGATTCCGAAGTTACGCACATCGTACCCCTCACCCAAAAGCTGGGAGAGCAATCCCGGATAACTGTTCTGAAACTGATTTTTAATTCCTGAGCCATAAGTGATGCTATTGCCCACACAGGCAATCTTTACCGGCTTCTTTTCTTGTGCTACCGCCCACAGGCAGAACAGGCACAGAAAAAGCAAAAGAGTGTTTTTCTTGTTCATGATATCCCTATTTAATTACGTTTCATAGCATTTTTGACGATCGCAAAGATACATTTTTTTAAAAGACAGAACCAAATCCCCTCAAAAATGTTATCCAAGCCTAAACCTACAGAAACGAAAAGATTAATGTTATTTGCAGCCAGCACACTGATTCCCTCAAAAACTGTACACCACAGTAGAGGGCAGTAGTAACCCACAGAGCCCTATGACCGATAGGAAAGGCTTACCCCAGGTAAAGATTCCTTCCTGATGCTACAAATTAGAAATATTCTTACGAGAGAATGGAACGGTGCGCCCCCATCTTCTCGTAGGGCAACGTAAACCAGAAAGTAGAGCCTTTACCTAACTCAGACGCCACTCCTATCTCACCTTTGAGCTCCTTCACGATATTCTGTGAAATAGCCAGTCCAAGTCCGGTTCCTTGTTTGAAAGAATCGAGCTTTACAAAACGGTTGAATATATCCGCCACCTTTTCAGGAGGGATACCGGTACCGGTGTCTGTCACAAAGAAGCGTATATAGCCATCTTTTGGTTCTTCATACCCAAACGTGATACTCCCGGTATTTGTAAACTTCATGGCATTACTGATGAAATTATTCAGTACCTGGGTAACTCTGCGTTGGTCAGTATACAAAAGCAGTCCCTCCAGTGGTGTCACCGCACATATAGCGACATTCGCATTCGTTTGTCTCATCCTGGCAGCCTGCTCTATCTCAGATAGCATCTTATTTACATCTATATTTGCATAAACATATTCCAGTGTCCCCGCCTCAATCTTCGACAAATCCAGGATATCATTAATCAACTGCAACAAAATATCATTATTCTTACTAATGATGCTGAGATATTCCGTCCGTTCTTCTTCCGATACATCTTCGGCCAATATGCTCGAAAAACCTACTATTGCATTGAGCGGAGTACGTATTTCATGACTCATATTGGCCAGGAAAGCAGACTTCAGACGATTTGATTCTTCAGCTTTCTCCTTTGCCGTAATCAGATCTTCTTCCATTTTCTTTCGTCCGGTTATCACGAGAGAAGAACCTACCAAAGTAATCGGATTACCTTTTTCATCCCTCTTATCCACAGTGGCCTGAGCCTCAACCCATTCATAACGCGATATTCCATTCTTACGAACTATCACGCGATATTCTTCTCTGATCTTAGAAACATTACCTTCCGTCAACTCCTTATAAGCCCTCTTTACCCGGTCTCTGTCTTCCTTGCAAATTTTGGCAAAATATTGGTAGTCGGGTACGGAAAGTTGCTCCTCGTTCATCATGCTATCATCATGGCTAAGCTCTACCGGACGGTTTACGTCACAAAGCATAGTACCTTTCTCCAAATCCCATTTCCAGGGAACAATATTAGCCACGTCCAGCGACATTGATAATTTATGATTAGCAGATCGTAACATCTGTTGTGTCTCGGCTAACTCGGTATTGTCCACACAGAATACATCAACGTATCCCTTATGTTTAGAGGGCGTCAGAATTACATTGAAATAATTGCCTATATTTTCGTAATAGTATTGGTATGAAAGCTCCTTTTGAGTAGAGTTGACCATACTATAGAGGTGACACATCCTTTCAAAACCTTTCGGATCTGCTTCACTTCCTCTTTTACCAATGACCTCCCCCATAGACTTGAAGTATTTCTCAAAGCGGGGATTTGCTTCCACTGTGATGTAGTCTACAATCTTTCCGGCAGAATCATAAACCAGCTGTTGCTTCAAATAAACGATGGGCATATTCTCAAACAAACTGTGATAGCTGGTCATCAACTTTATCTGTTCGGCTTGCTTTCTTCTGCTCTTATACAACCACCACAACCACATCCACATAAACAAAATCAGAATTGTGGTAATTCCCCAAATAACACTGTATTTGTGTTGCTCCCAGAAAGAAGGAGGCATCATATAAAAAACAGAATTAGAAGGGCACAACTTAGGTGACAATCCGGCTTCTGTAAGATCGTAATAGTTGAACATAGGAGTGGGAGTTCCACAATTCACCACATGAACGCCTTTCGAGTTATTATCAGATAAAACGCCGGCGGTTATTTCCGTAATTTTCCTTCCGATTGTCTTCTCATCAAAAAAGTAACCACCTACCAAACCATTCCGTTGCAATCCGGTATTATCCAATGAAAGAATAGGTGAAGAAGAATAATAGCTGAGGATTCTGGAAATATTATTGGTCAATACAGCATTCCCTTTTTGAGCATTTTCCTGATACCATGAACAAAAGAGAACACCACTATTCTCCTCTGCATGGGCCAGTGAATCAGCCAATTCATCGGTAGTCATTTCACCAGCAACATAATCTTTTATTTCAAGCTCCGGAAAGTCTTTATTCACAATCTCTTTTAAATCCGAACGGAACTGAGCACTTATGTAACGGGCATCCGACAAGAAGATAAGTTCATCCATTTCAGGCATCAGATTCTGCATTAACAGAACAGTTTCTTTAAGATAAGCAGGCACATGAAAGACAGTCAGCGACAGATTGCCTTGATAATCTGTCAGAGGTGTTCTCTCTTCCGCCGCAATGGCTCGCCTGTGCAAGTAGGCCTCTTGTGGCCCTACATAATCCGTCTCGGTGCAGAGAATAACGGGAACATCTTTCCATTGCCTTTCTATACTCTCTTTCAGCAAGCCCCAAGAGGCACTACCCAAGAGGAGCAAGAGTTTCGGAGGATTGTCTGCATATTTTCCAAAAAGGTTTTCTTTGTATTCTGATAAATCTTCCGTATTTTGCAGGTGCATAAATTGCCCTCCCATGTGTTCCACATCCACTACATAAGGAGAGTTTTTATGTTGATAAGAATTATAAATGGGGATAATAAAATCGTTACTCCAACGGGAAGATCCGCTGTATGCATTGAGAATCAATATCCTATCTTCATTTCCGGGTTTAAATGCCGAGGAGACTTCGCCAAATACATTAACAGCATTCAAAAGAAAAACAACCAATATAATAAACACTCTGATTATTATTTGCAAATATTTCATCGGAATTACAGTTTAGTCTACAAGTGTATCCATTCTTTACCACACAAGGAACAAAAGGTCTACATCATAGAGAAATTAGACTGCAAAACTAATTAAAAATCAGAGAATTCCCAGTTTTTGGAAAAGAGATTTTTAAAGAGGATTGCGTATCTTCCATATTCTATGTACATTTGAAAAAATAAAATAGTAAAATCATGAAAATACTTCATACCAGCGACTGGCATCTGGGACATACACTATACAACTATGACCGCAGTCGCGAGCAACAAGCATTCCTGCAACAACTCACCCGCATTGTTGCAGAAGAAAAACCAGATGCAATGGTAGTCAGCGGAGACATCTACCACTACTCCACCCCATCGGCAAGTACCCAGAAGATGTACACAGACGGTATGCTCGAAATTCACAGGGCATGCCCCGGAATGACAATTGTAGTAACTGCCGGAAACCACGACAGCAGTTCGAAATTAGAGATAGACAGTAGTCTGTGGAACCATTTCGGTGTAAAGGTAGTAGGAAACATAGAACGAAACCAGGAAGAAGTTAATCTGGAAAAACATATCGTGGAAGTGAAAGATGAAAGAGGAATACTAAAAGGATATATTATAGCCGTACCTCACGTCTATCCGCAGAATTTCCCGATACTGGACACAGAAACACCCCGCGAAGAACGGCAGACACGCTTTTTCCAAGCATTGCAGGATGAAGTAGAGAAAATGAATGCGGAAAAACTGCCTGTTGTATTGATGGCGCACCTTTCCATAGAAGGCAGTGACCAAACGGGACATGATGAAACCGTAGGCGGAATAGAATATGTCCCTATCAATGCAATGGGTGAAGGATACGATTATCTGGCACTCGGTCACATCCATTGCCCACAGAACATTAAAGGAAGCAGGTCTTGTGCACGATATTGTGGTGCTCCCCTGTCTGTCAGCTTCGACGAGACTTATCCACATTCTGTTTCCATTGTTGAAATACAAGGAGAAAAAGCACCTCAGATCAAAACAATTGAAATAGAGAATCCGATGCCACTCATCACGCTACCCAAGGAAGCTGTAGATTTTGAAGAAGCTATAAAACTGCTGGAGGAATACCCGGATGACAAACCGGCTTATATCCGCCTGAATGTTCTGATAAAAGATTACCTGGCGCCCGACTGCAACGAACGGGCATCGAGCGCGGTAAAAGGGAAAAACTGCAAATTCTGTTATATCAAGCCCAACCGGGAGAAGCACACTTCAGAGGATGAAACCAAGCATATCTCTATTCAGGAAATGCAGGAAATGTCCCCATTGGAAATAGCAAAACTTTATTTTAAGGAAGCAGAAGGAGAAGAAATGGATGAGGAACTCTGCGAACTGATGAATAGTGTCGTACAAAAGGTAAAAGAGAAAAGCAATCTGCATTAATTCCCTATAATCTGTAGTGAATCATGAAACTTCAAAAACTGACTATAAAAAATCTGGCATCCATAGAAGATGCTGTGATTGACTTTGAGAATGGACCACTGAGCGAAGAATCCCTGTTTCTGATTTGTGGGGAGACGGGTGCCGGCAAAACAACATTACTCGATGCCATTTGCCTGGCACTCTACAATGAAACGCCGCGCATGGAACGGGCAGAAAACGAAAAGTACCGGGACATAGGGCAAACTTTTTCTTCTAAGAAAGAGGATGTGTCAATAAACGACAGCCGCCAATTGATGCGCAGAAATACCAAAGAGGCGTGGACGGAACTGGAGTTCACCGGTTCAAACGAGATACCTTATATTGCCAAGTGGTACGTAGCCCGTGCACACCGAAAAGCATCGGGTGCCATTCAAGATGCAAAGTGGACATTAGAGAACCGGAAAACGAATCTCCAAATCACTAAGAAAAATGAGATAAAATCCGAAATACAAGCAGCCGTAGGGTTAAGTTTTGAGCAATTCTGCCGTACTACTCTCCTGGCACAAGGAGATTTTACCAAATTTCTTCAGAGTAAGGAAAGTGAAAAATCGGATATCCTGGAGAAACTGACAGGTACCGGAATCTATTCTGAAATAGGTGCAAAAATTTACGCCATCACCAAAGAGAAACGCATAGAATATGAGAATCAGAACCAAAAACTGGAAGGTATCCATGTGCTGACTGATGAAGAGATAAACGAAATCTCCGAAACTACAACTACGCTAAATGCTGATATCAATGGAAATAACGTACAAAAGAGTAGAGCAGTCCTGAAACGTGACTGGTTGAAACGGTTTGCTGAACTGATCCTCACCCTAGAAAGCCAACAAAAGAACTGGGAAACGAAAAAGGAACAATTGCAATCGGATGACTTCCTGCAGAAAGAACTATTGATAAAAGACTGGAATAATACTGCAGATGCCCGTAACTGGTTATTTTCTCTCAAACAGCAACAACAGCAACAGAAAAAAAACAGAGAGCAAACTGAGAAATTGAAAAAGAGTTTCATCTACCTCAGTAGTGGCTGTTTCTGGTTGAAGGAAAATCTGAAAGAATTGCAAGCTAAATTAAAACTTGCCGAAGAATATTTGCAGGCTCACGCCCCGCTCCTACCTATGTTCGAGCAAAGTCAGTCCATCGTTACAGATCTGAATGCTGTGCTCTCTGCTCACTCACGCATCGCTGCCTACGAAATACAAATAGCAGAATTGTCCCGGCAGCAGCCTGTCCAGGAACAGGAACGCACGAATAAGGAAAATGATTTCAACCGGAAAAACGAGGAAAATCAGATTAAGCAGCAAGAGATAAACTTATTGAATGCCCAGCTTGAATCCATGAATCGAAATGTACTACAGGAAAAGAAGAATGTATTGGAAACGGCTAAGGAAAAGTTGCTAAAAGCTCAAAATACCCTGATACTATTAGGAGAGAAAAAAGCAGCCCTGAACATAGCAGAAGAAAACCTAAAATCTCTGGAACTAAAGCTGCAAACCAGCAAAAAACAATACAAAGAACTGGAAAACAGGTTCGACACTAAAAAGAAAGCCTACGATGAGATCAAAATGCTCTACGACAAACAAAAAGAAGCTGTGGAAGAGTGGGCACAAGAAGCCCGTACCCGTCTTTCTGTAGGAGATATGTGTCCGGTATGTGGTCAAAAGATAGCATCACTCAGCAAGGATGAAGATTTTCAGTCTGTACTTGCCCCTATCTGGCAATCGCTGGAGACAAAAGAGAAAGAATACAAGGAAGCAGAACAAACTTTGAATAGTAACCGGACGGAGACCAGAACTTATGAGGATATGATAGCAGAGAGTCGTCTGGCAACAGATAAAGCCCGGAAAGGATATGAATTTATTCAAACTGAAGCTGAAGAAACATGCCGTCAGTGTAATATTCTAATAATCTCAAATGATACCAGAGATATCCTGGAAAGACAAATTCAAGAAAATAAACAGCACCTTGAAGACATCAATGCCAGATTGAACGAAGTACAAATCCTTTCCAACAATATCTCCCGATTGCAGTACTTAAAAGATGAACATCAGAAAATAGTGGAGGCCGCCCGAAATGCTTTCGATACTGCTGACAAGAATCTGACGAAACTGAAAAATGACATCACTAATAAACATTCGCTAATCGAAAGTGAAAAGGACATCATTCGCACCACACTGGAACGTGTCAGCCCACTTATTCTTTGGGAAGGATGGCAAACAGAATGGAGTACTGATCCTACCTCATTTATCGAACGCTTACAAAAGTCTACAGTACATTATAAACTGGCACAGGACAGGCAATCGGAATTAAAAACAACCATTTCCCTCATAGAGAAAGAGCTGGACAGTGTATCAGCAACGCAGAATCTGATCTGCACAGCATTTCCCGAATGGAAAAACCTGCCAATAAAGGAAAGGATGGAGATCAAAAATCTGGGAATGGCATGGAATACCCTGAACTCTGAAGTCAGCGGATTGAAACAAAATATCTCATCTATCCGAAAAAACATCGACGAGCTGCAAGCCAACCTTACAGTGTTCTATACTATACATCCAGATATGAACGAAGTACGCCTCATAGCTCTTTCCTCCTACTCTAGCGAGCAAATAGAGAACTTGCGTATCGGTCAACAAAGGCTTAAAAACGAAGAAGTAGCCGCACAAACCGCTTTCAAGCTAACAACCAGACAACTGGAAGAGCACCAAAGCAAGAAACCGGAGATGGCAAAGGAAGAAAACCTTGAAAGTCTGGACAGCCTTATCATAGCTTTAGATGAGAAAATTGCAGTAAGCAATCAGGCCCTCATACGGCTGAAAATCCAATTGGAAGAAAACACCAAGAACATCGCCCGGATAAAGGACGAGAAGAAACGTGCGGACGAATTACGGGAAGTGTACTTGAAATGGGACCGTCTTTGCCATCACTTTGGTGACGAGAAAGGAAAGAATTTCCGAAACATCGCACAAAGTTTTGTACTGAAAGAGTTGCTCAATGGAGCAAATTTCTACCTGCAACATCTCACCAAGCGCTACGAATTGGAGTGCCAGGCTGGTTCACTCACTATCTTGCTACGCGATTTTTATCAGGGAGGCACACCACGTCCAGCCTGCACCCTGTCCGGCGGAGAGAGCTTTCTGGTATCTTTATCACTCGCCTTAGGACTCTCTGCCCTCAGCCGCCACAGCCTGTCAGTAGATACACTGTTTATCGATGAAGGATTTGGAACACTGAGCAGCGATTATCTGAATACAGTGATGGATACTTTGGAAAAGCTACACCAAATGGGTGGCAAGAAAGTAGGCATCATCAGTCATGTAGAAGGGCTGCGTGAACGGATCAAAACCCAAATTCAGGTAAAGCGAATCGATAATTCGAGAAGTGAGATTAAAATTTCGAATTATGAATTGTGAACTATAAATTATGAATGGCTGCGCAATCATCCGCACGGCAATTCATAATTTATAATTTAAAATTCATAATTACTATATTATTACCTAT
>OGOZ01000440.1_pt1 | contig 28613 bp, 26 predicted proteins | sample 1552801 | NCBI WGS metagenome assembly OGOZ01 (sample SAMEA2580196, study PRJEB22360) | human gut metagenome | biome: human gut; feature: human-associated habitat; material: faeces | place: Denmark | collected 2008/2010 | reverse complement strand
CCGTGCGGTAAAATTCAACGCCGTTTCTGTGGCAGACCGCCCATTGCGGATCAAACTCCGCTCCGGCGGGCGTGCGGAATTCATATCTGTCGGGCGAGTAGTTTCAAACGTTATGCTCCTTTCGTGATTTTCGCACACAAGCGTTTGTGTGCGGTTTTCTTGACACAGAAAAAGTCACCCGACTTTTTACGGTCGGGTGGCTGTGAAAACACCTGTTTGCGTTTTCTTATTTATATCATCGCGATTTTAATTATCTATTTTCGCCATTCGGTACCCAATACCGACATGAGTCTGTATATACTGCGGCGAATCGGGGGACGGTTCGATTTTTTTGCGCAAGGTAGCCATAAATACGCGTAGAGATGCTACATTACTTTCCCACGCCGCACCCCATATTTTTTGCGTAATGAAAGTGTGAGTAAGCACTTTCCCGACATTCTTGGACAGCAAACACAGCAGTTTATATTCGATGGGCGTAAGGTGAAGCTCTTCACCGCTAAGGTAGGCGCACCCTGCTGCATAATCTATTTTCAGATCTCCGTTTACAAAAAGCGAGTCGGATTTTCCGCAAGACTGCATAGACGAAAGCCTTCTGCCCATAACACGAAGTCTTGCAAGCAGTTCCTCTACGGAAAAAGGCTTTGTCAGATAATCGTCCGCTCCGGCATCCAAAGCGTCGATTTTGTCTTTATCTTCGGCGCGGGCGCTGATTACGATAATCGGCATTTCAGACCATGTGCGTATTTTTTTGATAACATCCACACCGTCGATATCCGGCAGTCCCAAATCAAGCAAAATAACATCCGGATTATGTGAGGATGCCTCCATAATAGCACTTTCGCCGTTTTGCGCAATCAAATATTCGTAACCGCGTGTTTTCAGTGTCGTGCTGATGAGGTTACGAACAGGTGCGTCATCTTCAACCACCAAAACCAATAAGTTACTCATGAATTTCCACCTCCCCGATGGGCAATGTAAAGGTAAATACCGCGCCGTGCGGATTGTTGTCCGTTATCGTTATTTCTCCGCCATGCGCATTTATGATAGATTTGCATAACGAAAGACCTAATCCGATGCTGCGACGACTGTCGGCAATTTTGTTTGTGCCGGTATAAAACATATCAAAAACGCGTGATTTTTGTTCGTCCGCAATGCCGTTTCCGTTATCCGATACACTTACGGAAATCATATTACCGTCTTTTTTTGCAGTAATCGTAATTTGCGAATCGGATGGCGTATATTTGATAGCATTGTCAAGAAGATTGATTAAAACCTGCACAATAAGCCGTGCGTCCATTTTTGCAAGGAGCAACTCGTCTTGTTGTATCACGGTAATTTTTTGCATTTCGCTTTTCTTATGAATATGCTTCAATGCTTCGGCTATTACGTCGCCGACAAGTTCGGTCGTCAAATTTATATTCATTCTGCCTTCTTCAAGGCGTGTCACCGCAAGCAGATTTTCAACAAGATTGATAAGCCAAAGAGAGTCACTGTAAATATCCTCATAAATCTGCATTTTTGTCGCATCATCAAAAGCATTTCCGTTTGAAATAAGGTTACTTGCATTTCCCGAAATGGACGTGAGCGGTGTTCGCAGATCATGTGATATGGAGCGAAGCAGATTTGCGCGCAGCTGTTCGTTTTTTGCCAAAACCGCGGTGCGCTCTCTTTCTTTTGCGTTTACGATTCCGTCAACGGCAATTGCACATTCGCCGATGGCGGAAACCACAATACTTTCGTCAAAAGAATCGATCGGATTATTTCCGACAAAAATGCCGACTGCTCCGTAATTCTTTTCGTTTTTACATATCGGCAGAAAAACATAACTGCTGTCGGAATAAATTCCCGTTCCTTTTCCGGCTTTTTGGTTATTGTTTATCACCCACCGGACAATTTGCCTGTAATCCTTTGACGGACTGTCTTTTGTATCTGTAAATGAAGCGCATATTTTTTCCGCGCTCTCATTAAATATAATTACATTTCGACTCAATAACTTTCTTAAATGATCGGCTGTAACCTGAAATACTTCCTGCTCATCGGATGCCTTTTGAATCAACTGATTTGCATCAAACAAAATTTTTGTTCTGTATGAGGTTTGAGTTGCCTGCCGTTCGCGTGTTTTCAGCTTTTCGGTTGTTCCGCCTATGATAAGAGAAGCCGCAAGCATGATAATAAATGTCACCGGATAACCGCTTCCGTAAGCCCGGAATGTAAACCTCGGCTCTGTAAATAAGAAATTGAAGACCAAAACGCTTGCAACAGATGATATAACCCAACAGATTTTGCTTTCGGTGAAAATGGCGATAAGCAGTACGCCGAGGATATATACCGTGATTATGTTAGCGTCGGTAAACCCGAGGCGGGAAAATAAACAGCCAAGTAATGACGACAGCAGCAACACGAACGTCGAAATTGCCAAACCTTTCAGGAGCTTTGCAAAATGCGGCTTTTCAAACAGCGTTTTCTTTCCTTTGGCTATAGCGGCATCACTGTCCGGAATAATATGAATATCGACATTAGGAGCAAGCGATATCAGTTTTTCCGTCAAGGTAGGTCTTCCGAAGAAGCGCCGTTTGCCCACAACGCTTCTTCCGATCACTATTTTTGTGATACCCGAAAGCCGCGCATACTCGGCAATCTGAAATGGCACATCATCTCCGCACGCCGTAACAATTGTCGCACCGCATTTTTCGGCGAAATGAATGTTTGCAAGCAAGCGATTCTTGTCTTCTGCCTCCATATATTCGGAAGCGGGAGTTTTTACATATAATGCCGAAAAGGACGCGTGAAACGCCCTTGCCATGGCTGCCGCAGTCTGAATGATTTTTGTGTTGGAAGGTGCAGATGACAGACAGACCAGAATGTGATCATTGTTATTTGCAAATCTTTCTCCCATTTGACTAATCCGTGTCTCCTTCGGTTTTTATTTTTTATTATATCATATTTTTTTAATAAAATCTACTTAAAACAGCTTTTATAATTATTTAATGTCTCAGTCAACTCCCTATCTTCTTCATCCAATATAACAACTGCGATTTTTTTATGTTTTTCTTTGAAAATTTCAATCTCGGAAATCATACTTTCGTAGTTTTCCGTATCAAGAAATTCAAGCGGACTGCATTGTTCTTCTTGTTCTTTTTCAATTGCTTCCCTGTTTTCCTCCAAGAAAGCATCGAGCCTTTTCATAATAAAAAAGCCGAAAACTATAACTGCTGTTACTGCGATAATAACAATCACATCTTTCATAAGGTCGCCTTCTTTTGAAGCGGTTAAATATCAAAACACTTTCGCAGTGCTTTGTATTGTCCGAGCACCAAAAGCGTTTCCTCTTCGGAAAGGACTGTGTCGGCGGTAACAACCGCATTGATTTTTCCGTTTTTCTTTGTGGCGATGATGTTTACATTGTATTTTCTGCGAATATCTATCTCTGCAACTGATTTTCCCACCCATGCCTGCGGAACGGACACTTCAAAAATCGAACAGGAATCACCGAGTTCTATATAATCGAGAATATGGTCGGATGTATATCGGATTGCAGCCCATGTGGCAAGTTGCTTTTCAGGGTAGATAATTTCGTCCGCGCCGTTACGCAGAAGGAATTTCGCCTGTACATCCTGTTCGGCACGAGACACAACCTTTTGCGCGCCCAATTCCTTTAATAAGCAGGTTGTTTCAAGAGAACTCTGGAAATTCCCTCCGATTGTTACGATACAAACATCGTAATTTTTTATACCGAGAGATTTCAGCAACGCTTCGCTTGTGCTGTCACCGATTTGTCCGTTAGTCACATATGGCATAGCATCGTTAATTCTTTCCTCATTTTCGTCTACTGCCATGATCTCATGTCCCAATTCGTGCAATTTCATTGCTATGTATTTCCCGAAACGTCCGAGACCTATCAATAAAACAGATTTTGTTTTCATATAAATATCCTCCTCAGCTCAGCCGACGGCAATTGTATCCGCCGGAAGTTTTGCTACTTGCTTTTTATTTGCTCCGAAAGCGGCATAGATCAGCGTTAATCCGCCCACCCGACCGAAGAACATGGACATAATCAGAATCATTTTAGAAGCACTTCCGAGTGTCGGAGTAATGCCGAGTGTCAGTCCTACCGTACCTACGGCGGAGGCTGTTTCGTAAAGACATGATGTGATAGGCAAATTTTCAATCGTACTGATAGCCATTCCGCCAACCAAAAACAGAGTTATGTACATCAAAAATACTGCCGAAGCTGTTTTTACGGTTTCATCATCAATCCGACGTTTCATAACTTCGGCGTTGTCTTTTTTTCGGAAAACGGAAAAAGCAGAAGAAAACAGAACCGCTATCGTTGTCGTTTTCATACCGCCTGCGGTTGACCCCGGTGAACCGCCTATCAACATAAGAATAATCATCAGGTATAATCCCGTATCACTGATTGCGGTAAGATTTATCGTGTTAAAGCCTGCCGTTCTCGGCGTTACGGATTGAAATAAAGACGCAAGTATGCGCTCTCCTACAGGTAAATCACCACATTCAAAAAAGAAGAAATAAACAGCGGGAAAAACAATCAGCGCAGCCGTAACAATCAAAACAAGTTTGCTCTGCGTGCGATATTCTCTTATTCGCCACTTGTGTTTGCAAATGTCTTCCCATACAAGGAAACCGATACCACCGACAATGATTAACAGCATAATCGTAATATTGATAACCGGTTGTGCGGAGTAGTGAGTCAGAGAAGTAAATTCGCCGCTTTTGGTTCCCATAATATCGAATCCGGCATTGCAAAATGCAGACACGGAGTGAAAAACAGCCATCCATATACCTTCTGCGCCGTAATCCTTGCAAAACACAGGGAGCATAATCAGTGCCCCGATTATTTCAATCAAAAAGATCCCCTTGATTATAAATCCGGTCAACCGAACGATTCCGCTCACGTTCGGCGCGGAAATTGCGTTTTTCATTGTTTCGCGGCTGAACAGCCCGATTTTTTTACCGGAGGCAACAGCAAGTGAAACTGCAATTGTTACAACGCCCATACCACCGATTTGAATTAGCAACAATATAATGATTTGCCCGAATATCGTCCAGTGCGTTGCGGTATCGAACACAACAAGTCCCGTTACGCATACGGCAGATGTCGAAGTGAAAAGCGCGTCTATAAAAGAAGTCCATTCATGCGATTTTGAAGAAATCGGCAGAGTTAATATCAAAGCGCCGAGTAATATGACCCCTGCAAACCCCAGCAGTATTATTTGAAACGAAGATAGTTTTCTTTTCAGTATTTCCATTCAAAATACCTCGATTTAATTTATCGGCATTATATTATCACATTTCCCGTAAAGATGGCATTAGATTTTTTACGAATGGTGTTAAGATTTTATAAAGAACGAACCTTAATATCGATTCCCCCGCTTTTATGCGCGGTAACGTTGCTGATAGACTGCAAACAGAAAACAGCCACAGACTGTAAAAAGTCTCGGGGCTGTATAAACATCTCTGCAATTTCCTTAGTTGTGCGGGCGTATATTTTTTGTCATCAAAGGCAGGGATGTTTCCGGTAAAATCATGCGTTTCATAATATGCCTGAAGCGCATCCCGCGTCTTTTGGTCGTATGGCATGGCAAGTCCTCCGTAGTGATTATTCTTTCTGAATTAATTATACCATTTTTTCGACCGTTTTTCAAGGGCGAAAAGTGTAGACAAAAACACGCAGAGTTCATTTCTGAATTCTGCGTGTTTTTGTTTGCACTCTCAATCGGCAGATTTAGATGGATGCTTAAAAATATCCTTATGAGAATTTGCCTTTTGCACGGCATTTTACTTATATTCTTATCTTATTTTACCGATTTTCCCGCCTCGTATGCGGAGATAATCTTTCGGCTTCCGTTTATTTCGCCCGGTTCGTTTACGCCGCCCTTGAATACAGAGCCGGCAAACTTCGCCTTCGGGAAGCATTCTATCCAGCCGCAGAGTCCCGCTATCGCTCTGTCCGGTACGCTGTCGACATACTCGGCGGCTGTGGAAAGCATATATACGCGGCGGAAATTACATTCCGTCCCGTAGAGCGGATTTGCGCGGTCAAGCAGAGTTTTCATCTGACCGCACATTTCATAGTAATATATAGGAGTGGAAAAAGCTATAACATCGGCTGTGCGGATATGCTCGAGTATCTCCGTCATATCGTCCTTTATTGTGCATATGCCTGTTTTCTGACACGAAAGGCATCCGTCGCAGTAGCCGATATTCTTCCCCTTCAGCGATATGTAGACCGTTTCGTGCCCCGCGTCCTCGGCTCCGCGCATGAAAGCCTTTGCCAGCATATCTGAATTGCTGTTTTCACGCAGGCTTGTCGCTATCACAAGTACCTTCATCTCTTTTTCCCCCGTATGTTAAATCCTCTTAATTATCACATTTTTATTATATACCTTATGCCTGATTTTTTCAAGTGTTTTTCATAAATAAAAGCGGCGACGGAGCAAAAATGCGCTCCGTCGCCTTCAAAGCGGGGGTATCTTATATTATTTTGCCGTCGCAAGAGTACCGACGAATATCGGCATTCCCGTTTCATTATCCGCTATCATAAAGACAAACGGACGATCGAAAAAGAGGTTTATCGGGTTCTCTGCAGGTCCCGCGGAGGTGCATTTCACTCCGATAACCGTAACAGCTGCAGCCTTTGTGCCGTCCTTATCAACCTCAATATGTGTTTTGTGTAACACGCGGCTTATGGCAAGGGGTTCATCTGAAATTTTAGAAAAATCCGCGGCAGACGAGAACGCCCTCGGCATACCCATTCCGGAGAGAATATCCGTCATTTCCGTTTCATAATCGAATTTGAACTGCGGCAGGCGAAGATTTACTTCCGTGCCGTTATTTTTCGCGTTCTTTATCGCAGTGATGATACTTTTTGTATCAGCCGAAGCAAAATATCCGTTTATATCAGCGTTTTCATCATTCGGGAGAATGGCAACAAAGCTGTATCTGCCGCCCTTGTAATTCAGAGCTATTCCCTTTGCGTCATCAAGCTCAAAATATCCGCCGTGACGCTCGCCGCAGAGATATGTGATATTTTCCTTTTCGCCCTTTGAATTAGTAAAGACATCTTTTCTCGTATCTTCAAATTTCGTTGCCCATTTCGCGTCGAAAGCTATGGCGTTTATCAGATACATCACGGTATCCCTTTCGATACTGTCGATGACCTTATCTATCATCTTATCGGTATTGTCGCGAACCCAAAGATTTATCTTCTTTACCGTAGCCTGATTAAATGGCTCGCGATAGAGCTGTGCCGCATAGTAATCGGCACAGTCCTGGAGGAACGGATTTTTCACATTCACCCCTTCGCGGAACCAGATTGAGTTTGCGATGCTCAATTTGCAATCGTTTGTGCTGTAGAGATTTTTCGCATAAGTGTAAAGATACTCATTGAGCTCCGAGAGCGGAATATCGCCGCCGAGAACCCTCTCCATCTCCGACAGAGTCTCCCCGTTGGCGCCGTTTGCCGTCATCGAGAGTGCAAGCATGACAGAGAGCGGCGAGATGAGCACATTTCCGTCATCTTTCGCCGAGCCGGCGCAAAGCTTCTTGGCAAAGTCAGTATACGCGGCGGCAAACTCATCATCGCTCGCCTTGCCGCCCACCTTATTCGGTGTAACGAGCGAAAGCAAATCAGATGCTCTGACCGCCCCGCAGGCGGTGATTCCGAGGAGCATCCCCATACAGAGTGTTAACGCAACAGCAGCCATAAAAAAGTTTTTCATATCGTCCCCTTTCTGCCGGAGATTCCGGCTTGCTTTATTTAATTAAGTTCGGTTCGTTATTTTTCGAGAGTGAGTGTAAGTCCGCCGCATACCTCACCGAAAGCGGATATGAGAGCACCTGCTTCCTCAGCAGAAGACATAACCATCATTATAGTGTCGCCGCAGACGCCTATGCGTACCGCTTCGGCGCGAACACATATCCACTTGCCGGGGTCTGAATTTTCGAGCATTTCCTTAGCCACGGCTTCGGCATCGGAAGCATTCTTTACGCGGACAACTACCATCTCGTATGCAGGAGGAGCCATCAAAGGACCGGAAACGCAAAATTCGGAAATCTTATCAACGCCGGTGACGCTCGCAAGATATTTTATGGTATCCGCATCCATCTCCGTCGGGTCAAGCTGCTCTGTGGAAACGCCGATTGAAATCGGGTGCTTTTCATAGGTAGCGCTGATTATATCTGCAAGCTCCTTCTTCTCGGGAGGAGTAACAGGATTATTTGCGGTTGTTGTTTCGGTGGATTCTGTTGTTGCGCTTGTCGATGATGAAGACGAAGAGCTTCCATTGCCGGGGTTCTTCGCGCAGGATGCGAGTGCCGTGAGCATAACTGCCACGAGGATAAGTGCGATAATCTTTTTCATTTTAAATTTCTGCCTTTCTTCCGCCGTTTTGCGGGTATTTGGTTCTTTTTCGGATAGTTTTCCTCCGAATTACACTAATTAGTCGTAAGAACTCGCTGATTTTCTCACCGAAATCGATAAAAATTTTATTTTTTATTTCCGTTCTTGTTATTTGCCAAAAAATATCGCCTGCATTGGCATTTGATGTTGACTTTTTACCCTCGTGATGGTAAAATAAATTATCAAACGCATTCAGTAAGGCGGTGCAATTTATGAAGAAAAATCCCGAAAACGAAAAGAAGATATCGTCTCTCATCTCCGAGATGACGCTTGAAGAAAAGGTTCTCCAGATGTTCCAGATAAGCAATGTTGCGGAATATCCCGAGGGCACATATGAAAAATTCATTGAAGCGGGCGCAGGCTCATTTCTCCATGTACTCGGCAAGGATGCAGATGCAGTTCGCGATGCCGCGGCAAAAACGCGCATGAAAATTCCTCCGATATTCGGCATAGATGCAATTCACGGGCATGCTTTTCTCAACGGCGCAGTGGTATTTCCCACTCAGCTCGGCATGGCTTGCTCATGGAATGAAGAGCTGATAGAAAAAATGGGACAGGCGACAGCCGAAGAAGTAAATGCCGACGGGCTTGACTGGGTATTCTCCCCCGTGCTTTGCCTTGCGCGCGATACGCGCTGGGGACGCGTGGATGAAACCTTCGGCGAAGATACTTATCTTACCGGCAGGCTCGGTGCCGCTATCGTCCGCGGCTATGAAAAAGACGGGCTTGTCATCTCCTGCCTCAAGCATTATATCGGCTACGGAGAAGCGACAGGCGGCAAGGATTCATATGATACCGAGGCAACGATACGAAAGGTGCGCGAAACATTTCTTCCTCCATTTGCCGAATGTATCAAGGCGGGTGCGAGCAGTATCATGACAGCTTACGGTTCCATCGACGGCACTCCGCTTACAGCCCATCGCACTCTTATGCGCGATATCCTGCGCGATGAGCTCGGATTTGAGGGATTTGTCGTCACCGACTGGATGAATATCTATCATCTGATAAAGAAACAGCGCGTCGCGGGCAATTTCGACGATGCGGCAAGACTCGCCGTGGAATCCGGCAACGATATGAGCATGAATTGCTATGAATTCTGCGATTCCATAGTGAAGCAGGTGCGCGAGGGTCGCATAGACGAGAGCATCATAGATGAAGCCGTGGCAAATATTCTCCGCGTTAAATTTGCCCTCGGGCTTTTCGACGGCAAGAGAAAGCGCCTGCCGAGAAGCGTCATCGCCTGCCCCGAGCATATAGAAATAAACCGCGAGCTGACGCGTGAAAGTCTCGTTCTGCTCAAAAATAACGGCATTCTCCCGCTGAAAAATGCGCCGAAGAAAATAGCCGTGATAGGTCCGAATGCGGACGATATCAAGGCGCAGTTCGGCGACTGGGTATATTTCAGCCATCGCCCCGAATCGGAGCATTATCCGATAAAAAATGACTGCTACACGGTACTCCGCGGAATAAAAGAAATATTCCCCGATTCCGAGATTGTTTACGCCAAGGGTTGTTCCGTGCGCGGTGATGAAAGCGATGAAGCCGAGATGACGCTTGCCGTAAAGGCGGCAGAGGAAGCCGATATTGTCATTCTCGTGCTCGGCGACGATATCACGCTCAACGGCGAATGCAAGGATCGTGCCACGCTCGAGCTCACCGGCAGGCAGAATGAGCTTGCGCGTAAAATCAAAGCCGCAGGCAAGTCGATTGTCACCGTTCTCGTATGCGGAAAGCCGCTCTGCGTAGGTGAGGTGGCGGAGCTTTCCGATGCGCTTATCGAAACCTTCAACAGCGGCGACCTCGGCGGTCTCTGCACGGCGGAGCTTATAGCCGGCAAATATAATCCGAGCGGCAAACTGCCGATTTCTTTCCCGAGAACATCGGGGCAGCTTCCCTGCTATTATGCGCAGTATCCCGGCTGGCATTATTTCAGATATTGCGATGTCGAGGAGGGAAATCTCTTTGATTTCGGCTTCGGTCTCTCGTATACGGAATATGAATATTCAGACCTTTCCGTCTCGAAATCGGAGATAGCTCCCGATGAGGATTTTGAGGTTTCCGTCAGGATAAAGAATGTCGGTAGCTACGACGGCAAGGAAATAGCGGAGCTTTATACGCGCGATACTGTAAGCTCGATAATGACCCCGATACGCCTGCTGAAAGGCTTCTCCAAGATAGCGCTTTGCGCAGGCGAAGAAAAGACCGTCACATTCCATATGAATGCGGCAGACCTCGGCTTCATCGGCAATGACGGAAAGCACGTCACGGAACCCGGCAAATTTGAAATATTTGTCGGCGGCTCGCTCTCGTCTCTTCTGAAAACCGAAATTTTTGTAAAATGAATATAGAAAATCCCACGGAGCACCGTGGGATTTTTTTCGTATAGCCTTCTCCTGCGGGAGAAGGGGGACCGTGATAGCGGTGGATGAGGAGTAAAATCGAAATTTTGATGCAAATATCACTATAAAACAATTATAGACACCTCATCCGTCAGCCGATGGCTGACACCTTCTGCCCCCTGTCTCGGCGACGCCGACCGCGTTTGCTTCGCAAATCGGTCAATTCCCCACTGGAGAAGGCTGGCAAAAATAATAATTTTTGTCAGCCTGCCACTCAAATCGGTCAATTCCCCCTGTCTCGGCAACGCCAACATATATGTTCCATCGTCCGTCGGGAAAGAATTTATTTTATTTATCATTTCTACGCGTAAAAATATTTTTTAAATTTCAAGTTTGTCTAAAGCAAAAAAATCCCACGGAGCACCGTGGGATTTTTCTTATGAATTTTTGTCCTTCTTTATAAAAGTCTTAGTCTCCGTTCCGTTCCAGAGGCGCTCGATATTCTTCCTGTGCAGAAAAGCCACGAGAAGCGGCATCAGCACGGAAAATAGCATCTTTGTCACGGGGAAAGGCGGAATCGAATAAAAAGGTATCGCGAGATTGAGCACGGGGAATAGCAGCGTCGTAAGTATTGACGCAAGCGAAACATATTTTGAAAGAAAAGCTATTCCGAAGAAAACACAGCAGAGTATCGCGGCGACAATAGGATTGAGCGCGATTATCGCTCCCGCTATCGTCGAAACGCCCTTCCCTCCGCGAAAGCCGAAAAATATCGGGAAAGCATGCCCGAGCATGCAGAAGAAAGCACAGACATAAGCAAAATAATCAAGCGGAAAGAGCATCAGCCCGAGAAAAACACTCAGCGCACCTTTCAGCGCATCGAGAAAAAATGTCAGAAGCGAAAGCCCCTTTCCATATACACGCATCATATTTGTAGCACCGGCATTTCCGCTTCCGAAATTGCGGATATCGTCTCTGCCGCTGTACTTTGTGAGAATAACGGCAAAGTTCACGCTCCCGAGAAGATAGGGCACTATTATACATATTGCAAGCCCGAGCCAGAAGCGCGGATTTTCTACGGAAAGCGGAAAAACGCCGTTTATCAGAAGCTCTTTCATCATTTGCCTCCCATATAAGGCTCATCGCCCTTTTGACGGACAACTATGCGTATCGGTGTTCCCGAGAAGCCGAAAACCTCACGCAGCTTGTTTTCGATATATCTCTGATATGAGAAATGGAAAAGCTCCGCATCGTTTACAAAGATAACGAATGTAGGCGGCTTTGTGGAAACCTGCGTCATATAGTATATTTTCAGTCTCTTGCCCTTATCCGTCGGAGGCTGAACGCGTGAAACGGCATCGTTGAGTACATCATTGAGCATACCCGTGGAAATGCGCATACATGCCTGCTCGTTGACATAGTTTATGCGCTCAAAAAGCTTGTCCACTCTCTGCCCCGTCTTTGCGGAAACGAAAATTATCGGCGCATAGGGCATATATGCGAGCGCTTCTCTTATATTATCCGTGAATTTCTTTACGGATGAGTTGTCCTTCTCCACGAGGTCCCATTTGTTGACAACGATTATCGAGGCTTTGCCCGCCTCATGAGAAAGCCCCGCTATTTTTTCGTCCTGTTCGGTAATGCCCGCAGTTGCATCTATCATAATAAGGCAGACATCGGCGCGCTCAACTGCAGAGTGAGAACGAAGCACGCTGTACTTCTCCACCCTGTCGATAACCTTTTTCTGGCGTCTTATGCCGGCTGTATCGATAAAGGTATACTTGCCGTATTCGTTTTCCACCTTTGTGTCTATCGCATCGCGCGTGGTACCCGGGATATCGGAAACTATAACCCTGTCCTCGCCGAGAATTTTGTTTATTATCGAGCTTTTGCCCGCATTCGGCTTTCCGATTACGGCAACCTTTATGCTGTCATCCTCTTCCTCCTCCTCGCCGTCGCTCGGAGCAAGCTCAAGCACACGGTCGAGCAGGTCGCCCGTGCCTGTGCCGTGAAGCGAAGAAAGCGCTATCGGGTCGCCGTCAAAGCCAAGCTCATAAAACTCGTAATATTCCATAGGCAGACTGCCTATGCTGTCTATCTTGTTTACGCAGAGGACAACAGGCTTGCCGCTCTTTATCAGCATAACGGCAATATCCCTGTCCGCCGCTGTGAGCCCCGCGCGCACATCGCAGACAAAAGCGATAACATCAGCCGTTTCTATGGCAAGCTCCGCCTGCATTTTCATTTTGGAAAGGATGATATCGTCCGTTTTCGGCTCGATACCGCCCGTGTCAATGACGGTTATCGGTCTGCCGTTCCATTCCGTATCAAAATATATTCTGTCCCTTGTTATACCTGGGATATCTTCGACTATAGAGACGCGCTCTCCCGCAAGCTTATTGAAAAGCGTGCTCTTGCCGACATTCGGTCTGCCGACTATGGCAAGTACAGTTTTAGCCATATCTGCCTCCTTAACTATATGTTCATTATCTTTTCGACGAAGTCGTAACCGTCGTTTTCCGTGATTTCTATCGGTACTCCGAGCTTTTCCGATAGCTCATCTACGCTCATGCCGCAGAGAAAAAGATCTCGCTCATGGCGCAGCATATTGCATGGAAGATAGAGCCTCGCGCCGAGTTCTTTGCCGGCAAGCTGCTCGGAAAGGTCCTTGCCCGTTATCAGCCCCGCTACGGTTATACTTGTGCCGAAAAAGTTATTGTCAATCTTATATACATTTATTTTTATAAAAGGAAATTTTTCTTCCAGTTCGCGCGCAAGCGAGCATATAAAATCATATGCTGCCGCTCCGGTGGCTATCGCGACCGTGCGCGCCGCTGTATTTTCCGGCTCGAAATCCGAGAGTGCCTCATGAAATTCATCGCGCATGGAGGAAATCATGCCTACGCCGTTTTCTATCTGGCGATAGCCCTCGTAATATTCGCCGTCGGGAAGCGGAAGCCCCGCCTCTATATACATTTCGTCTGCGCAGTAGAAAATGCTTGTGCCGTAAGCCTTTTTGCATTCTCCCGCAAACCATTCCACAGTGGCGATAACACCCGCCGCCTCTTCTTTTGAGAAGGGCGTCAGCTCGGCAAGCCCCTCGCGGAATTTTGTCATACCCGCAGGCACTATGGAAACGCTTTCAACATACGGATGAAGCGCCGCGAGGTCATGCATCGTGCGCAGAAGCTCCTCACCGTCGTTTACGCCGCGGCAAAGCACTATCTGACAGCTCATTTCAATACCCGCGTCATAGAAACGCCTGAGATAAGAAAGGCACTTTCCGGCATTCTTGTTTTTCAGCATAAAAACACGAAGTTCGGGATTTGTCGTATGGACAGAAATATTTATCGGCGACATACGCATTTTTATTATGCGGTCGACATCCTCATCCGAGAGGTTTGTCATTGTGATATAGTTGCCCTGCAAAAAAGAAAGACGGCTGTCATCATCCTTGAAATAGAGCGTGTCTCTCATTCCTTTCGGAAGCTGGTCGATAAAGCAGAAAATGCATTTGTTTCTGCACGAGTGCTTGCAATCCATGAGAAATGTCTCAAATTCCAGCCCGATATCATCGTATTCGTCTTTTTTTATTTTAGCGTGATATTCCTTTCCGTCTCGCCGCAGCAAAATATCAAGCTTTTCATTGCATATATGAAATCTGTAGTCGAGAACATCGTGAATCGTGTTTCCGTTCACGCCTATAAGCTCATCGCCTGCGGAAATCCCCGCCCTGTCGGCATATGAGCCTTTTCTGACAGATTCTACCTTTACCATACAAATCCCCGTCCGCTCTTTTATTCAGAATAACAAGATGGGTAGGTATTTGGAATACCTACCCTACGGAAAGCTGAACTTATGCGTCTTTCTTCACGATTTCCTTGCCGTCGTAATGTCCGCAAGCCTTGCAAACTCTGTGTGCAAGATTATATTCTCCGCAGTTCGGGCACTTAGACATTCCGGGAAGCTCGAGCTTCCAGACATTAGAGCGTCTCTTATCGCGTCTTGCTTTCGATACTTTTTTCTTCGGTACTGCCATTTCTACCTACACCTCCTTAAAGTGCTGACATCTTTTTTTGTAATATCACTTTAGCAAAGTTTTCAGGATAGCCAGCCTCGGATCGCCCTGCGATTTCTCACAGTCACAATCGCCGAGATTGAGATTTTTTCCGCATTTCGGGCAAAGCCCGCGGCAATCCTCCCTGCAAAGTGTCTTTGCGGGAAGCACCAGCAGAAGCTCCTCCTCCAGAGGCTCGGACAAATCAATCTTCTGATTTTTCACGAAGATATAATCGTCGCTCTCCTCGTCAACTCCGCCGTTCGCTATATCCTTTTCAAAGGAAAAATTCATTTTGCCCTCAACAGGCTCCGCACATCTGGCGCACGCGGTTTTATATATCAGAGAGGCATCGGCATGGATAAACATATATCCCGCCCTGTTTCTGACATAACCGACGGCACTTACAGGCGCCTCAAATACGATATCGGGAAAAAGAGCGGCGACAACCCCGTCCCTCTCGGGAAGATAATCAAAGGCAAAATCCATTTTATCGGTCTCGCCGTTAAGTATCGGGGTGATATCAAAAAACATTGCTTTCTCTCCTGATTTGCGCTATCTGAAATGCCACAGTACGGCTTTATACATTATATAATACCCTCGCGATTTTGTCAATACGATTTTCGGTGTTTTTTTCAAAAAATCGCAATATTTTTCCCGCATGGGCATCATTTTGCCACAAAATTGAGTATCCTGTCGCGAACGAATATCTTCTTCACTATCTGCTTACCCTCGAGCATGGAAGCAATCTTTCCGCTTGCCATAGCTGCCGCGGTCGCTTCCTCCTCAGAGGCGCCCTTCGCTATCTCGATGATTTCTTTTGTCTTGCCGCATATCTGAACGGCAACAGAAACAGTGCTGTCCACCGTCTTTGCCTCATCGTATTCGGGCCATTTGTCAAGTGAGAGCAGACCCTTGCCTCCGAGACTCTCCCATATCTCTTCGCTTATGTGCGGAGCGAAGGGACAGAGCAGATGAACGAATATTCCGAGCTCGTCACGCGTGAGCGTGCCCACGTCATAAATATCGTTTACGAGCGACATCATCGCCGCTATCGCCGTATTGAATTTCATACCCTCTATATCGAGCGTAACCTTTTTTATCGTCTTGTGGAAGGCATTTTCGAGCTTCGGCGTAACGCCCCCGCCCTTTGCAAGGTCGCAAAGACCGACTACTCTCTCAACAAATCTGCGGCAGCCCTTGATGCCTGTCTGAGACCACGGAGCTTCCTTTTCAAAATCGCCTATGAACATCTCGTAGAGACGAAGCGTATCCGCACCGAAATCTCGCACTATATCGTCGGGATTTATGACATTGCCGCGGGATTTCGACATTTTGCTTCCGTCCTCGCCGAGAACCATGCCGTGTGCCGTGCGCTTGAGATAAGGCTCCTTGCATTTGATAACGCCGATATCGTAGAGGAATTTCGCCCAGAAGCGCGAATAGAGCAGATGCAGTGTGACATGCTCCATGCCGCCGTTATACCAATCTACCGGCATCCAGTAGTCAAGCGCCTCGCTTGAAGCAAGCGCCGTCTTGCAGTGCGGATCGCAGTAGCGCAGGAAATACCATGAGGAGCCCGCCCACTGCGGCATCGTGTCAGTCTCACGCTTTGCGGGACCGCCGCATACGGGGCAGGTCGTATTTACCCAGTCTGTCATCTTTGCAAGCGGTGACTCGCCGTTGTCCGTAGGCTCGTAGTGTTCTACGGCAGGAAGCGTTACGGGAAGCTGATCCTCCGGTACGGGAACCCATCCGCCGCAATGCTCGCAGTAAACGAGCGGCACAGGCTCGCCCCAATAACGCTGACGTGAGAATACCCAGTCGCGCAGCTTGTAGTTTGTCTTTTTCTCACCTATTCCCTTTTCCGTCAGCCACTCTGTTATCTTTTCCTTCGCCTCGGCAACCTCAAGCCCGTCAAGGAAACCGGAATTGCAGAGCTTGCCGGTGGCAACATCGGTGAAGGCTTCTTTCCCGACATCACCGCCTGCCACAACCTCAACTATCGGCAGACCGAATTTCTTTGCAAACTCCCAGTCGCGCGTATCGTGCGCGGGAACAGCCATGATAGCGCCTGTTCCGTATGTTGCGAGTACATAATCGGAAACGAAAATCGGTATTTTCTTGCCGTTTACGGGGTTTATCGCCTCTACGCCCTCGAGGCGCACACCTGTCTTGTCCTTGGCAAGCTCCGTGCGCTCAAAGTCGGACTTTCTCGCGGCTTCTTCCTTATAGTTTATAATGTCGGCATAATTTGTAAGCTTGTCCTTCCACTTTTCTATGAGCGCGTGCTCCGGTGCTATTACCATATATGTAGCGCCGAAAAGCGTGTCGGGGCGCGTCGTGTATATCTCGATATCGTCGCCCTCGGTGGATTTGAATCTGACCTGCGCGCCGTAGGAACGGCCTATCCAGTTTATCTCCTGCGTTTTTACGCGGTCGATGAAGTCAAGCCCATCGAGGTCATCAATAAGCCTGCCCGCATATTCCGTTATCTTGAGCATCCATTCGCTCTTGACCTTGTGAACAACCTCGCTTCCGCAACGCTCGCAGACGCCGTTCACTACCTCCTCGTTTGCAAGCACGCACTTGCACGAGGTGCAGAAGTTTACGGACATTTCTTTTTTATATGCCAGCCCGTGCTTGTAGAGCTGGAGGAATATCCACTGCGTCCACTTGACATATTCGGGGTCGGTGGTGTTTATCTCTCTGTCCCAGTCAAAGCTGAAGCCGAGCATTTTGAGCTGCTCCTTGAAATGAGCTATGTTCTTCTTTGTGACATCTGCGGGATGCACTTTATTCTTTATCGCGTAATTTTCCGTCGGCAGACCGAAAGCATCCCAGCCCATCGGGAAAAGTACATTATAACCCTGCATTCTCTTCTTACGTGCCACTATGTCCATCGCCGTATAGGGGCGCGGATGCCCTATATGCAGTCCCTGACCGGAGGGATACGGAAATTCGATAAGCGCATAGTATTTCGGCTTGCTCTTGTCTATCTCAACATGGAAAGCCTTCTTGTCGTCCCAGATTTTCTGCCATTTCCTCTCAATGGCGTTGTAGTCGTATTTCATCTTTATTTCAGGTCCCCTTTCAAAGGTGTATATGTTTCATTAATTTATTTGCGTAGGTATTTCGGTAGCGTCGCCCCATAGCTTCTCCAGCTTGTAGAAATCCCTGTCCTCGCCGTAGAAGATATGGACTATCACATGAGCATAATCGAGGACTATCCACTTGCCGGAGTCATATCCGTCGGTATGGATAGGCGTGATTCCGCGTTCGGAGAGCTTATATTCAAGCTCTCCCGCGATACCTTTTATCTGAGTGTTGGAAGTGCCCGTGCAGATTACGAAATAATCTGTCATCACGGTCTTGTCGCTCACCCGCAGAAGCTTTATATCCTTTGCCTTTCTGTCATCAAGAATCTTTACTATCTCTCTTGCCAGAGTTTCGGAATCGGCTTCCGTGAGCATGGTGATTTCATTATTTTCCATAATGCCTCCTATGAATTATAATAGTCGTTTATATAGCTGTATTCGGCGTCGCTTGCATTCGTGAAAAAGCCTGCCGTATCGAATATTTCCGCGTCTATCTGCCGCGTGAAGGCGTTCATATATTTGTTTATGTCAAATATCGCCGCGTCTCGGTTCAGGCAGTAATATTTCCATACGCCCGTCACGGGATTCTGCAGCACCGTGCCGCCTATTGTCTTTATCGTGATATTGCCGTCCGGAACCTTGTAGGCTTCCTTGGCAAAATAAATTGCTTCTTCGATTTTTATATCGGTATCAAGGTCGTTTGATACGGTTTTTATTATCTGCGATATCAGAGAAAAGCCGACATTGCTCTTCACCTGGGAAAGTGCCGCTCGCATAAAGTCGGCGCGCGCATCCACTCTGTCTATATCCCCTGCGGGATAACTGTATTTCTCTCCCTTGCGAAATCGGATAAACTGCTCTGCCTTGGCACCGTCAAGTATCTGCTTGCCCGCCTTCAGGTGGATATGCAGATTCTGAGCGGGGTCATCGTAATCCATATCGAAAGGAACATCAAATTCCACTCCGCCGACGGAATCAATTATCTCGCGGAAAGCCGCCGTATCGAGCAGTATAAACCTGTCTATCTTCACGCATAGGCTTTTTTCGAGCCGCGAGCAGACATCGCGCATGGCTTCGAGTCTTGCAGTTTTCGCTATTGATTTATGCGCCTCATCGGAGACACTGCCCTGCGCCGGCACCTTGTACGAATGATATGCCGAGCTGTACATGGCATTTACCGAGTTTACATAGCTGTACCCGCCGACATATTTGTTTACAAATGTATCGCGAGGTATCTGCAGTATATTTATCCTGTGATTTTCCGTATCCAGCGATGCCAGCATCATGACATCGGTATTCAGCGAGGCGTCATCAAGCCCCGCGATAAGAAAGGTATAATATCCGCTCTTGCGGGCATATGGACCGCTCGTGTCGACTATCACCTGACCCGCCTCGTCCGTTCCCGTAGTGCCGTTATTTATAAAGGGCGGGGTGGGTGAAACGCTCGGTCGGAAAAAGATAAAATAAGCCGCCACAAATGTTATCGCGGAAAAAATGATTACCAGCAGTGCGCACAGAAGAACCGTGCCTGTCCTCTGCTTTTTCATCTTCCGCCGTATATATCCGTCATAACTGTTGTTTTCCAAAATTTCAACTCTCCTTTGCCGTTTTTATTTCCGCTTCAAGAGTCGCCCTTGCCTCGTTTATCCGCGGATCAAGCGCGGCTCCCGTTTCGACAAGGTATTGCATGGTGCTTATGATTATTTTCAGCGCGACCTCGTTTATAACCTGACGCGCTTCTTCGGCTTTTACTATTTTTTCACATTTTTCATGTAAATATTCCCGCATTTTGCGGCACATTTCATGAGTGCGCCCCGCCTCCGTGTAGTCGGCGATAAAAAGCAGCTTGTCCGTCAGGCTCATCACACTGCCGCCTGTGGTATGCTTGCTTACGGCTGAATATACGGCATCGTTTACTATATCGGAGCCGAGAAGCTCGCGCGCATATTCCGCGCCCGAAAGCTGATGCAGTGTCGCCTCCGTCGCGCCGCTTGTATCGGTGCCGTGGCGCATACATATATTTTTCTGCTTGTCGATGGGCAATTGCTTTGCCATGTCGTGGATAAGTGCAGCCGTGAGCAGGTCGTCCGTTTCCTTCTGCGAAAGCGCACATTTATCCGCCAGATATTCGCATTCGCGATATACTCCGAGCGTATGCGCATATCGTTTTTCGCTCATGCACATACGCGCCGTGTCCTTCAGACGCGTCAGCACATTTTCGGTCATATTTCCCTCCGTTTTTATATAGAAGAAATATCTATTTTCTTATGCTTTTCGGATTCGCGGTAAAGCACGAATCTCGAGCCTACGACGCTTACGACATCGGCGCCGACCTTCTCTGCGATTATCTCGGCCGCCTCGCGCGCACCGTACTCGCTGTTGTCGAGCACGCGCAGCTTGATAAGCTCCCGCGCCTCGAGAGCGTTGCCTATCTGCTCTGTCATATTCTCCGTGATGCCGCCCTTGCCGACCTGAAATATAGTATCGTAATTATTTGAAAGTCCGCGTAAATACGCTCTCTGCTTGCTTGTAATCATAATTTTTCCTTAATATATCCTCAATCAAAAATTTTTGTCTTTTTCACAGCCTCGGCGAAATTCGCCATAGCTCTCGCCCTGTGGCTTATCCTGTTTTTCTCCTCCGGAGTAAGCTCGGCAAAGGTCTTGCCGAGTTCGCAATAGAAAAGCGGGTCATAACCGAATCCTCCCGTGCCGTGCCGCTCGAAAAGGATCCTGCCAGGGCATTCTCCGCGTGCGCTCACGACCTTGCCCTCCGGCGTCACACAGCAGATAACGGAAACAAACTTCGCGCCGCGCCCCTCCTCGGGAATATCCTTCATCATATCGAGCAACTTGTCGTTGTTTTTCTTATCATCGCTGGGCTCACCCGCAAATCTTGCGGAATAAACCCCGGGAGCGCCGTCCAGCGCGTCTACGCAAAGCCCCGAATCATCTGCTATCGCTATATATCCGAGCTTTGCCGCCGCTCTCGCCTTTATCTCGGCATTTTCTTCAAAGGTGTCTCCGTCCTCGACGATATCTCCCGAAAACCCTATATCCGAGAGGCTTTTCACTTCTATCGCGTCTCCGTATATACCCGAGAGAATTGCGCGTATTTCCTCAATCTTGTGCTTATTGTTTGATGCTACGGCTACCTTCTTCATACTCATGCCTCTTCCGCAAAGAGCGCCTCGATAAATTCATCCGCATTGAAGGGCTGCAGGTCGTCTGCCTTCTCGCCGACCCCGATAAACTTCATCGGGATACCGAGCTCGCGCTTGACCGAGAAAACTATTCCGCCCTTGGCGCTTCCGTCCAGCTTCGTCAAGGCAAGCCCCGTGATATTCGCCGCATCCTTGAATTCGCGCGCCTGAACAACGGCATTCTGTCCCGTCGTGGCGTCGAGAACGAGAATAGTCTCGCGCAGGCAGTCGGGAAGCTCCTTGTCCACCACGCGGTTTATCTTTTCAAGCTCCGTCATCAGGTTTTTCTTATTGTGCAGTCTGCCTGCGGTATCTATTATCAGAATATCCGCGCCTCTCTTCTTCGCCGCGTGAACGGCATCGAAAACGACGGCGGCGGGATCGGAGCCCTCACTCTGCTTTATCAGCTCTACGCCTATTCTGTCTGCCCAGATGCCTATCTGGTCTATCGCCGCCGCGCGGAATGTATCCGCCGCACAAAGCAGAACCTTTTTACCATCACTCTTGAAAACATTCGCCATCTTGGCAATGGAGGTCGTCTTGCCGACGCCGTTTACGCCGACAACAAGCACAACGGTCAGCTTGCCATCTTCATATGCTATAGGCTCGCCGTCTCCGATGAGCGAACGCAGTATGTCAAAGAGCTCTGCCTTCACCTCTTCAGGCTCGGTGAGCTTTTTTTCCTTTATGCGCGAGCGAAGCTCATCGAGAATCTCCTCCGTCGTTTCAACGCCGACATCGCCCGTTATCAGAGCCTCTTCGAGCTCATCCATCAGATCCTCGTCTACACGGCGAAAGCCCTTGAATATGCTGTTTATCTTTCCGAAGAACGAGTTTTTCGTCTTTGCCAGACCCGCCTTCAGCTTTTCAAAAAATCCCATTTTTTTGCCCTTTCGTTATTTTAATTGTCCGCTTCTCATTCGAGCAGCTTGCCCGCGCGGTGCTCTATCTCGGAAACATCGACGGATATGATATCCGATATTCCTTTTTCGTGCATTGTCACGCCGTAGAGCCGCTCCGCCGCCTCCATCGTGCCGCGTCTGTGCGTTATCAGCACAAACTGCGTTTTCTCGGAATATCGCTTCACATAGTCCGCGAATTTGTCTACGTTCACCTCATCGAGTGCCGCTTCTATCTCATCCATTATGCAGAAGGGCGCGGGATTTACCTCGAGTATCGCAAAATAAAGCGCTATCGCGACAAATGCCTGCTCGCCGCCCGAGAGGAGCGAAAGGCTCTTTATCACCTTGCCGGGAGGAGCTACATTTATGTCGATTCCGCTCTCGAGAACATTCTCGGGGTCGCTGAGCTTTACCTCGGCTCTGCCGCCGCCGAAAAGCTCCGTGAAAGTCTTGCCAAAGTTGATATTTATCTGCTCCATAGTCGAAACAAAATCCGTGCACATGCAACGCTCAAGCTCGGCGATATTTCTCATCAGTGCCTCTCTTGAGGCGGTCAGATCCTGCATCTGCTCGTGCATTTTTCCATAGCGCTCGCTGACCTCTTTGTATTCCTCTATGGCGTTCAGGTTTACATTTCCGAGCGAACGGAGCGTATTTTTCAGCTTTGCCTGCTCCGCCGCCGTTTCGGATCGCGTCGCCGGAGTTATCGGCTCGGCGCATTGCTTTCTCGCCTCGTCGTATGTAAGCTCGTAGTCGTCCCAAAGGAAGGTGATAAGCCCGTCGGCACGGGTATTTGCGTTTTCAAGGTCGTTTTCCAGCTTCGTATAATCTCGGAAAACAAGCTCCTTTTCATTCATCGCGTTTTTCTGCGAGGTGCGGACGGTATTCAGCGACTGCTCTATATCCGCGCCCTCCGAGACAAGCTCCGCTCTCGTGTGCTCGTATTCTCCGAGCTTGCGGGAGAGAACCGCCGCCTCGCTTCTCAATTTCTCTATCTTCTCTTTGTTTTCGGCGGTCTTTCTTATCGCCTCCGCTATCGTTTCTTCAAGCGAAGCTGCAGTGGAACGGTAAATCTCCGACTTTGCCTCCACAGCCTCGAGAAGCGATGCGAGAAGCTCCGTATTCGTCTCTTCTCTTGCCAGCTCTATGAGCAGGTCGCTGCGCTTATCCTCCAGTTCTTCAAGCTTTTCCTCAAGAGAAGCACGCTGACTGTTAATCTCGTTTTCCTTGAAGGCAAGAAGCGCCGCTTCCGTATCAAATTCATCCTTTCGCTCTGCTATCCCGCCGATATCACGTCGGTATCCGCTCATGCTCTCGTCGAGAGCTTTCATCTCGGCTTTTATCACATCGAGAGATGAAACAAGCATTTCCTTGCCCGAGCGGAGTACCTCGAGCTGAACCTCCTCGGCTTCGCTCATTTTGCGCACAGTGGCAAGCCTGCCTGCCGCGGCATCGTATTCGGCTTTGATATCCGCTGTTGCTTTCGCCAGCTCCGCGAGTTCGCTGTCAACGCCCTTTGCCGCTTTTTCTATCGAGGCTATCTCTTCATTCAGCCTGTCTATCTGCGAGCGACGGGAAAGAAGCTGGCTTTCCGTCGCCGAAGAGCCGCCCGTGAAGCTGCCGCCCGCGTTTATGACCTGACCGTCCAGCGTCACTATCCTGTAGCGATAGGCAAGCTTTCGCGCCATTTTCGCGGCGTTGTCCATATTGTCGGCGATGATTATCCTGCCGACTATGCTCTTCACAATCCCGCGGAGGTTGTCCTCGCATTTAACGAGCGTGCTCGCGACGGCAATGAAGCCATCGCCCGCCGAAAGCCCGAGCGTCGCCGCATCGGCTTCCGTTCCCTTCATCGTGTCAATCGGGTAGAAGGTCGCTCTGCCCGCGTTTCTTTTCTTTAAATATTCTATCGCCGCCTTGGCGCTGTATTCGTCCTTTGCCACTATATTCTGCAGGCTCTGACCGAATGCAGTCTCGAGCGCGACGGAATATTTTTCGTCTGTAGATATCAGCTGTGAGAGCGGACCGTAAAGCGTTATCTTTCCGCCGTCTTTTCCGGTTATCTTCCCTTGCGAATATTCGTTTACTATAAAGCGTACCGCACGGGAAAAGCCCTCAAGCAGCTCCTCCATGCGCACGAGATTCTGCACCTTGTGCTTTCTCTGAGAAGCCTCGAGAAAATACTCGTTTTTCTTCTTTTCCAGCTCGGCGCGCCTGCTCTCAGCCTCCGCTTTCTTCTTTTCGGCTTTTTCAAGCTCTGCCCTCTCCTGCGCTTCTTTCCCTGAATAAGCGGCGATCTTGCTCTCCGCCTTTTCCATGCGCCCCGAATAGAGCGCTATATCCGCCTCGTGTTTTTCCGCGCTCTCGCGCAGAGCCTCGTATTTCTTTTCGTCGCTCTCGGCTCTCGCCTCAAGCTCGGAAGCACGCAGCTTCGCTTCGACGGTACGCTTATCCAGCTCGGCTTTCTTCTTTGCCGCGTCGTTTACATCGTCGTCGGCGCGGGCGAGCGCCTCGCGGTATTCGGCTATCTCCGCCTCGGCTTTATCGGCTTCTTCTTTCTTCTCCGCTTTCTTTCGCCGCGCTTCTTCGAGCGCTTCACGCTTTGCGGTAAGCTCCTTTTCGGTGCTTGCCCGCTCGGCTTCGCTCTCGGCAAGCTTTGCGCGTGCGGTTTTCTCCGTTTCGGCAAAATGCACGTTTTCGCTTTCGCATACGAGCGCCGCAGATTCCTTTTCGTGCAGCTTTTCCTTCTGTGCCGCTATCTCCTGCGTGAATCTCTCGGCTTCTATTCTGTTTCCGCTCTGCTTCTCGGCAAGCGCACTTTCTCTCGCCTCGGCATCGGAAAGCTTTTCTTCTGCCGCCTCAAGATTGCGCTTTGCTATTGCCAGCTTTTCGGAAACATCCGCTGAGCGCCTCTTCGCCGCGTCTATATCATAGAGAGAGAGTGCTATGTCTATCCCTTTTTTTCTCTCATAAATCTCAAGATATTTCTTCGCTTTCGCGGATTCTCTCTCGAGCGGACCTATGCGCGCACTCAGCTCTCCCGTGATATCCTCGAGTCTCGTCAGGTTTTCGTTTGTTCCGTCGAGATTGCGCATGGCTTCCAGCTTCTGAAATTTATATTTCGCAATGCCCGCCGCTTCCTCAAAGACAGCGCGGCGTTCATCGTTTTTGCGCGAGATTATCTCCGCTATCTTGCCCTGACCGATGATGGAATATCCGCCCTTGCCGAGTCCCGTATTGAGAAACAGCTCATGAATATCGCGCAGGCGCACCGGCTTTCGGTTTATGAAATATTCGCTCTCACCCGCACGGTAATACCTGCGCGTGACGGTTATCTCGTCATAGTCCTCAGCCGTAGCAAGTCTGCCCTCCTCCTCCGAATTGTCAAATGTGACGGAAACCTCGGCGAAGCTCATCGGACTGCGCTTCTGCGAGCCGGCAAATATAACATCCTCCATCTTTGTGCCGCGGATGTTTTTCGTAGACATCTCGCCGAGCACCCAGCGCATCGCATCGGATATATTGGATTTTCCGCTTCCGTTCGGACCGACTATAACGGTCAGCCCCTTGTCGAAATTAACCGTCGTCTTGTCAGGAAACGACTTGAAGCCCTGTAGCTCCAGCTTCTTCAAACGCATATTTATTCTCCCTCTTCGAGCGATATCCCGAAGTCAAATTCCGTTTTTTCCGCATCTGCCGATATTTTTATACCGCGCAGACCGTATTTTTGCATAAAATAATCTTTATTTGCCGCTCTCAGTCCCACCGCGCGCGAAACGCTGCTCGGCGAAACCGATATCTTTATTCTTTTTCCGCGGTAGTCTCCGCCCTGCATAGCCGCGTCTATCCGCCTGCGGAAGAGCTCGCCGTAGCAAAGCTCGCCTATCGCCTCATGGTATTCGCTCGCGCCGTATATCCCATTTCCTGCGACAAGTGCCTCACTTGCCTGAAGCCCGATGCGTATCACGCGGACGCCCGCATTGGCAAAAAGCTCAAGTGCCGACGCACTCCGCCTGACCGCTTCGTCTACCGAAAGCGGTTTATATTCCCCTCTTTGCGCCATATCGGCAAGCTCTGTATCGAGAAAAACCACGGTCGGATATATTCTCGCGCCGTGTGCACCGAGTGCGCATATCTCGCGCGCCGTGTATATTTCGTCGTCCTCGGTCGAGCATGGTAAGCCTATCATCATCTGTCCGATAAGCTCAAAGCCGCGCTCCTTTATCATGCGGCAGGCTTCTCTGCCCGTCTGCGCGGTGTGCCCCCTTTTACAGGCGGCAAGCACGCGGTCGCTCATGCTCTGAAGCCCCAGCTCTATCGTTTTCACGCCGTAGCGCGAGAGAATATCGAGTATCTCCGTGTCGATATAATCCGGTCTTGTCGAGAGGCGGATTGAGGAGACGCGCCCGCTTTTTACATAACCGTAGCCCGTTTCGAGCAGATATATCATCTCGTCCCTGTCTATTCCGGTGAAGCTCCCGCCGAAAAAGGCTATCTGCGCTTCCTGCTCCGGAGAAACCGTGGCAAGTGCCTCTTCTATCGTTTTCACAACGTCATCGCGGCTGTATTGCACCGTGCCCGAGATGCGCCTCTGATTGCAGAAAACGCACATATTCGGACACCCGAGATGCGGGATGAAAACAGGTATATTTACATGCTTTTTCATATGCTTTCGCCGAAATATTCCAGCCCTTTGCGAGCCGCCGCCTTTTCGGCTTCCTTCTTGCTTCTGCCCTCGCCTCTGCCTATTTCGTTTGAATTGAGAAGCACGCGGCAGACAAAGGTTTTTTCATGCTCGGGTCCGTATTCGTCCACTATCTCATAGTGGAGCCTGTCTCCGTCGCCCTGCTGTATCACCTGCTGAAGGAAGGTTTTCGGATCTATCATCTTGATATTGGTGCCGTTCATCGTCTGCTCTATATCCTGCTTGATGAAAGGCAGCAGAAAATTCTTTGCAGCCTCCTTGCCGCCGTCTATATAAATAGCGGCTATCAGCGCCTCAAAAGCATTTTCCAGTATCGTCGGCTTGTTCATGCCGCCGCGCATACGCTCTCCGTTTCCGAGACAGAGAAATTCGCCGAGACAAATCTCCGCGGCAAAGGCGGAAAGCGAAACTCCGTCCACCACCGTGCGGCGGATAAATGTGAGATCTCCCTCCTGATTTTTCGGATATTCGAAGAAAATGTATTCGCTTGTAATAACAGAGAGCACGCTGTCTCCGAGAAACTCGAGACGCTCGTTGGATTGCATTTCGCGACTGCCCTTGTGCTCATTTACATATGATGAGTGACGGAGCGCCTCTCTCAGCCATTCTTTGTTTTTGAAATCGTATCCGATTATCGCTTCCAGCTCGCGGCTGTCGCGCGGAAAATCATACTTTTCTGTTTTACTCATGAAATCCGTCCTTTTGGAAAATTATGTATTGCCTTTGCAAAGATTTACAAAGATTTAAGCATTTTCGCCGGTCTGCTTCTTTTCCGCTGTCTGTATTGCCGCAGAAAAGCTCTCTGCATGCTTTGCTATCTCGTCTATAACTCCCGTCTCAGCATAAGCCGAAGCCTGACGGATAGCATTTTTCACTGCGTTTGCATCCGAGCTTCCGTGAGCCTTGATTACCGGCTTGGCAAGCCCCAAGAACGGTGCGCCGCCATACTCCCTCGGGTCAAAGAATTTGCGAAGCCCTCTCAGCCGTCTGCGCACGGCAAGCCCCGCAAGCTTTGCGGATATTCCCTTGCCGAAAACTTCTTCTTTCAGCTTATTCATCGCGAATTTGGCAATACCCTCGCTCGTTTTCAGCATGATGTTGCCCGTAAATCCGTCGCAGACAAGTACATCGCAGGCACCGAACGGAATTTCCTTGCCCTCTACATTGCCGATGAAATTCAATCCCTGTGCTTCTTTCAAAAGATTGTGCGCTTCAACTACAATCGGTGTGCCCTTGTGCTCCTCGGTGCCGTTGTTGAGAAGCCCTATTCTCGGATGCTCTATACCGTAAACCTTCTGCATATACGCCGAGCCGAGATAAGCAAACTGAAGAAGATATTCGCTCGTCACAGTGACATTTGCTCCGCAATCGAGCAGAAGTATCGGCTTGTCATAGCAAAGGAGGATGCTGAGCGCCGCGCGGCGAACACCTTTTATCCTGCGTACGATAAGCGTAGCTCCCGTGAAAAGCGCGCCCGTATTTCCGCAGGAAACAACCGCGTCCCCCTCTCCGTCGGCAAGCAAATGAAGTGCCGTCGACATGGACGACTTGTGTTTTGAAGAAGCGGCAAGCATCGGGCTGTCCTCCATCGAGATGAAAGCCGGCTCATCGACTATCGTATAGTCCTCCGCCTTTTCTCCGAGCGCGGCAAGCGTATCGGCGATTATTTTTCCGTCGCCCACGAGAGTAAGCTCCGTGCCGTATTCCCTTCTCGCCAGAACAGCGCCCTTTATTATTTCGGCAGGCTCATGATCCGCGCCCATAACATCAAGTATTATTTTCATATCCGTTTACCTCCGGCTATCTTGAAATAATTATAATTCAGTATACACTATTTTGAGGATAATTTCAATATTAAAATTTAAAATATTTATATATTATATGTTTT
>OGOZ01000435.1_pt1 | contig 28688 bp, 19 predicted proteins | sample 1552801 | NCBI WGS metagenome assembly OGOZ01 (sample SAMEA2580196, study PRJEB22360) | human gut metagenome | biome: human gut; feature: human-associated habitat; material: faeces | place: Denmark | collected 2008/2010 | reverse complement strand
CAATGAATCACAATTACTTAAATATCAGCATCATAAGGAAAATGTTAGCCAACTCCTATATAATTTCCTAATTTTATTCATATCTTACCTTGAAGTTTTGTCCGGCGAGAAGCCTTTCAGCCGGACAAACTGTGCAAATCAACACGTTTATCCGGCGGATGACAGTTAGCGTGGACAAAATTGTAATATGACGTGGTTTGTACGGGAGAATGCCGTTCCAGTGACCATCAAGAATCAAATATTATTCTCTGATTCCGAATGTTTGGAGAATAGTTGTTAGTTTTGCATGATAGAAATGTTCAAATGAAATGTGGTGTGATGTCGATTTGGAAATTGGCATAGAAAATAGAAAATTGTACAAGGCTCAAATAGAATGTTTACCGTTATATTATTCTTGTTTGCGGGAATCGCGGCCGGAAGGCTTTTGAGGAACAGAGACTGCGGGTGGGTCTCAAAGTTGACAACCATTCTGATCTGGTCTCTGCTGTTTCTTCTGGGTGTTGAGATCGGAGGGAACAGGACGATAATCTCATCACTTCCGTCGCTTGGTCTGGACGCTTTGCTCATTGCTGTGTTGTCTCTGGCCGGTAGCTGTTTATTCGCCTGGCTTTTGTGGCGTCATCTTAAATCCGAAAAGAAAAGGACATGAAAGGCAGTCTTGTGATAGTAGGCTTCTTCGTCCTTGGCATCCTTGCCGGCCTGTCCGGAATTGTGCCGGAGAAAATTGTGGAAGGGAACCTGACATTCTACGCCTTGTGTGCCCTGCTTTTCTTCGTGGGGATAGGTGTGGGAAGTGACAGGAACATTGTCTCCAGATTCAAGTCCCTTGATGTGCGAATGGCTTTGCTTCCGGCCGGAACTATGCTCGGCACATTCGCCGGGGCGCTTGTGGCCGCACTGATTCTGCCCGGAAGGTCGGCCACAGACTGTCTGGCCGTTGGCTCCGGATTCGGCTACTATTCTCTCTCCAGCATATTCATAACCGGTTACCGTGGCGCCGAACTCGGTACCGTTGCATTGTTGTCCAACATCATAAGGGAGATGGCCACGCTTCTGCTGGCTCCGCTTCTTGTCAGAATAGGTGGTCCGCTCGCTCCGATAGCCGCCGGTGGCGTTACATCGATGGACACCACACTTCCGATCATCATGGCATCCTCCGGCAAGGAATATTCAGTGATTTCCCTCTTCCATGGCTTCGTCCTCGAATTCTCCATCCCGTTCATCGTCACATTCTGGTGCACGATCTGACGTCAATGCAGGGAAGATCAGGTTGCTGAGCTTGTCGAAGTGATCGGTGAAAGTGTAAAGTTTCTTTACACCCAGTGTTAAATTTCTTTACACTTTCCCAAATCGCTAAAATTGCTAAAATATTCATAACTAATTAATTGAATATTTTGGCACGCCTAATGCTTATGACTTTTACCGAAAAGGAAAAAGAAATATGAAAAAGACAATATTCATAACATTCGCGATGATGGTCGCCGCTCCGGTTTTCGCGCAGGAGTCGCTTCCTAATCCGATGACGCTGAAGGATTGTATGGAATATGCGATCAGCAACAGCACCAAGGTGAGGATCCAGCAGGCGTCCAATGGTGACGCACGGCTTGCGAGAAGGGATGCGATCTTCGATGCGTTCACCCCTGATATAAGCGGAAGCAGCTCGGCTTACTATAACTTCGGACGTGCGGTTGACCCTAAGACCAACACCTACGTCACCACAACCTCGTTCCACAACAGTTATGGTGTAAGCGCCGGCATTGCCCTCTTCAACGGATTCAAGGCCGTGAACAATATGAAGATCTCCAAGACTTCCATCGCTCTTGGCAACTCGCAGGAAGACCAGATTGAGGCTGACATCTGCCTCGCCACGATGGAAGCCTACTGCAACGTGCTCTATTACAGCCAGCTGGCCGACATCTACAAGGCTCAGGTCGAGGTCGCCGAGGAATCTCTCACAAAAGCCCGCCGTCAGGAGGAACTTGGACAGAAGGGTCACGCGGATGTTGTGGAGATGGATTCCAACCTTGCAGACAAGCAGTACCAACTCGTTGAGGCCAACAACAAGCTCAACGACGCTAAGATCACACTTGAGGACGTGATGTTCTGGTCTGAGGATCACGAGCTTGTCATCGACAGTGAGCTTCCGGTGGCCCTTGACAGCGAAAGGATGCTGACCGATTCCTTGGCTCTGGAGGATATGGTTGATTTCGCGCAGGCGAACAACCCGGCCGCACGTGTGGCACGCTATAACCTCTTGAACGCCAAGCGTGAGCTCAGCACAGCCAGATGGCAGCTTCTCCCTTCGCTGAACGCCTACGCAGGATGGTCCACGACTTACTTCACCTACCCTGGCAGCGGCTCGGCATCCGACCCTTTCCGCACGCAGTTCAAGAACAATGGTGGTGAATATGTCCAGCTGTCCCTGAATATTCCGATCTTCTCAGGACTTCAGCGACACAGCAACATCGCAAGGAAGAAGAACGCGGTCGCCAGGGCTTCAGCCGAGTACGACCAGAAGATGAGGGACATCTCCGCCGAGGTGCGCAGGGCTGTCCAGGATCGCGACGGAGCGTCGGCCGCCTATATTCAGGCGCAGAGAAAATCCGATGTGCAGGAGGAAGCATATTCATTGAATATGAAAAAGTTGGAGCAGGGGTTAATCTCTCCGATCGAGTTCCAGACCGCATCGAACAACTACCTTGAGGCGAACGCCCAGCGGCTCAACTCGCTGCTGACCTACTTCATCAAGCGCAGCGTGGTCAACTACTATAACGGAGTGGATTACATCAATCAATGAATATGACCGTGCCGGTCGCTGAGCCTGTCGAAGCGACCACCTCAGAAATAATCAACGAATAATAACAAACATTATGGACAAGATAATCGAGAAAAAGAAAGGTTGGAGATCAGCCTTCACAAAAAAGGCGATGCCTTACTGGCTTGGAGCCATCGTGGTAGTGTTCGTGCTCTACCTCGTGTTCAGAGACAATTCCAAGACCCTCAGGGTTGACAAGGACACGATCACGGTCAGCCAGGTGACTGACGGACAGTTCAACGACTATATCCGTGTGAGCGGTCAGGTACAGCCAATGGTCACAATCCAGATCAGCCCGCTCGAAGGCGGTACCGTCCAGAAGATCATCGTCGAGGAAGGCTCCACCGTCAAGGCCGGGGAACCGATTCTTGTGCTGTCCAATGATAACCTTGACCTTCAGATACTTAACGCCGAGGCTGAGCTTGCGGAAAAGGAGAACATCCTTCGTAACACGATGATCTCGATGGAGCAGCAGAAACTCTCCCATGAGCAGAACCGTCTCCGCTACGCCTCCGAGGCCAGGCGTAACAAGAGGGCATTCGAGCAGAACCAGCAGCTTTACAAGGAGAAGCTCATCTCAAAGGAGGATTACCTCAAGGCCCAGGAGGATTATGAGCTTTCGCAGCAGAACCTTGACCTGACTCTCAAGAGTATGGAGCAGGACAGTCTCTACCGTTCGACCCAACTCCTGAGTCTGCGCGAGAGTCTTGACAACATGAAGATGAACATGCAACTCATACGCCGCCGCAAGGAGAGCCTTACGATCAAGGCTCCGATCAACGGGGTTCTCGGACTGTTGGATGCGAACCTTGGCCAATACATCGGTGCCGGCACCAAGATCGGCCAGATCAACTCCGAGGGTAGCTACAAGATTGAGGCTAAGATAGATGAACACTATATTGACCGTGTGGTTCCGGGACTCGACGCCACATTTGAGCGTCAGAGCGAGAAGTACGACGCGCAGGTGCGCAAGGTCTATCCGGAGGTGCGTGACGGCAAGTTCCAGGCGGACTTCAAGTTCGAGGGCCAGCAGCCCGACAACATCAGGACCGGCCAGACATATTACCTGAACCTTCAGCTCGGTCAGCCGGAGCGGGCGGTCCTCATCCCTCGCGGGACATTCTACCAGAAGACGGGAGGCAAGTGGATCTATGTGGTCAGCAAGGATGGAGGCAAGGCTGTCAAGCGCGAGATCCGCATCGGTCGTCAGAACCCTCAGTTCTATGAGGTGCTTGAAGGGCTGGAGCCTGGCGAGAAGGTCATCACCTCCTCCTACGACAACTACGGCGACAGCGATGTGCTTGTCTTCTAATTGATTAATGAATATAAACAATAACAAATAAAATTTTTCAAAGCCATGATTAAAGTCACAAATCTGTCCAAGGTCTTCAGAACAGAGGAGATCGAGACAACAGCCCTCAATGGAGTTTCATTCGAAATCGCTGACGGAGAATTCGTCGCCATCATGGGTCCTTCCGGTTGCGGTAAGTCAACCCTTCTGAACATCCTCGGCCTTCTTGACAACCCTACCGGAGGCTCCTACGAACTTCTCGGCACGGAGGTCAGCCAGCTCAAGGAAAAGGAGCGCACCAAGTTCCGTAAGGGCAACATCGGATTCGTGTTCCAGAGCTTCAACCTGATCGATGAACTGAATGTCTATGAGAACATCGAGCTTCCGTTGAGGTACCTGAACATCTCCGCGGCCGAGCGTAAGCAGAAGGTCACCGAGATTATGAAGAGAATGGCCATCAGCCACAGAGCCCAGCACTTCCCTCAGCAGCTTTCCGGAGGTCAGCAGCAGAGAGTGGCCATCGCCCGTGCGGTCGTCGCAGGTCCGAAGCTGATCCTCGCCGATGAGCCTACCGGTAACCTGGACTCCAAGAACGGTAAGGAGGTTATGGATCTCCTCAGCGAGCTCAACAAGGAGGGAACGACAATCGTAATGGTGACCCACTCCCAGAGAGACGCCGCCGTGGCACAGCGCACTATCGACCTGTTCGACGGCCAGATCGTCTCCGACGTGAAGAACGAGCTTTAGCGTTGAATCTTGCTCGTGAGGGACGGCTGATTACTTGACGAGAGCTGATGAATCGTCACTACGGACTTGACAGTAGATAATGTAATTATACCACCCATAAGCGCCGCCCCTCACGTTTAAGATATTATTGGCGGAAGGTTGCCTGAATCTCATAGTCAAACTCCTTAATACTTTGTCTCGGTTCATCCAGAAGGTTGCCACAGCAAACCTTGGCCACCCGCGGCCATAAGCGGGAGGGGCCCAGCCGTCAGGCTGGGAGGGACGGAGCGCGAAGCGCGGAGGGTTCGTCGTGGCAACCTTCTGGATGGGATTTCCAAACGGGTAAAAATCCGTGGAGGATAAGTGATTGACCATTAGGAATATGCTTGGATGTCCTCTTGCATGAAGCGGGAATGAGGATAGGGAAGCAAAAGAATGAAAAACAAAAAGTTGGCCTCCGCGAGGCCGTGAATAGATTTATGAGCAGTTTCATTAATTTCTTGAAGCGCAACAAACTTTACAGCGCTGTCAACCTTCTGGGACTCAGCCTCTCGATGGCGTTTGTCCTGCTTCTGGCCGTGTACGTCACCAGTCAGCTGAATACTGACTCGTTCCAAAAGAACGCCGACAGGATCTACGTCATCGCACAGAAAGAGACCCTTTCGTCCGCTTACTGGCTGTCCCGCCACATGAAGGCTAACTTTCCGGAGATTGAGAGGTCAGCTTCATATTCCAGCAACGGAATGCAGGAGTACAAGATCGACGGCAACATCGTGAACGCCAGGACTTCTTACGCTGACTCGTCGTTTTTCGATATGTTCAGTTTCCCTCTCGTGGAGGGCGACTTCAGTGAGTGGAAGGCCTCGATAAGCGGAGTCCTGATCAGTGAGTCTTTCGCCAAGGCTCAGTTCGGGGACAGGGATCCGGTTGGACGTGAGATCCGTTTCGACGGCGCTGACTCAACGGTAAGCAACCTGACAGTCTCAGGTGTGTTCAAGGACATTGAGAACTCCATCATCAGACCGTGCGACATATTCCTTCGCGGAGAGATCATGACAATCACCAACCAGGCGAACGATGAGCGGATGTCCAACGCCGGATCATCCACTTGCTTTGTGATGGCTTATCCGAACGCCGATCTTCCGGCCAGACACGATGATATTCTTAAATGGTGCCGGGAGAATTTCTGGAGATATATGTCAGACTACGGCGGAGGTGATAATGACGTGAGAATCATTTCTTTACGTGATGTCTATTTCCTGTCGGACGGCAATGAGGACTATAATGACAGTCTGCGTCTTGGCAACAAGACGACAGTGATGCTGCTTGCCGGAATGTGCTTCCTGCTGCTTCTGTTCGCCATCCTGAACTATGTGAATATGACCACGGCTCTCTCCGGCTTCCGTGCCAAGGAGATGGCCACCAGAAGGCTCATCGGGGCGACGAAAGGCGGGATATTCCTGAAAATGATTGTCGAGAGCACCATAATCTGCGCGGCCGCTATGGTCATCGCCGTCCTGCTTGGCGAGGCCATTTCCCCGGCGGCTTCGAAGGTGTTGAACTATGACATCTCTATCTTCAAGGCAATCTCTCCGGTGAGCGTGCTTGTCTGCGTCCTGTTCACGGTTTTGGTAGGGGTCATCGCCGGCATAGTTCCCGCGCTTATCATCCAGAAGGCCGAGCCGATCGAGATTGTCCGAGGAACGCTCAGGCTCAAGACCAAGACACTTTACAGCAAGGTCATCATTGTCATTCAGAATGTCATCACTGTCGTGATGCTCGTGACCGCTTTCACGATGTACCTTCAGATCCGCTCCATGATCAACGCTCCGATGGGCTATAACACGGAGGATCAGATCACCATCAGCAATGAATATGGTCGCGCGGGCGAATTGGCTCCGCTCATCAACAAACTTAAGGCGGAAAGCTGCGTTGAGGCTGTCGGTCTCGGCGATGGCTACCCGATGTTCGGCACCAACAACTGGACTATGTCCACCGAAAGCGGAAAAGAGGCGTCGTTCCAGATGGTGAAGGGCGACAGCGCCTACTTCAACATCCTCGGCATCAGGAAGAAGCAGGACAATCACAGTCCGAACAGTTATTGGCTGAATGAATATGCCTACGGAATCCTCGAAATAGACGAGACCGCCACGGAGTTCACGACCAAGTCCAACAGCACATGGCAGATAGGCGGAATCTACTACGACTTCAAGATCAAGCCGTTGCTGGAGGAACAGCATCCTGCGTTGATTTACCAGTATGATGAATATCCTGCCGGGAAGTGGCCGTGGACGATTCTTGTGAAGACCACGCCGGATCACAAAGAGGCTTTCGCAAGGGTCAAAGCGGTCTTTAGCGAATTGTACCCGGATAAGTTATTCGATGCCAGCTATGTCGAGGATGACATCAAGGCTGTGTTCGCTTCCGAGAACAGGGTGTTGGAGATCATGGTCATATTCACAATCCTTTCGCTGTTTGTCTCGGCTCTGGGTCTCGTGGCGATGAGTTCGTACTACATGCAGCAGGAACGCAGGACTGTGTCTCTCAAGAAGGTCTATGGCGCTGACTATAACTCTGTCCTGTGGGGTCTTGTGGCTGAGTTCATGAAGATGATCGGTGTGGCGTTCGTCATCGCCGTCCCGGTGGCGTGGTACCTGATGCACACTTGGTTGAACGGCTATTCCTACCGCATCGGTCTCCATTGGTGGATCTTCGCGGTGGCAGGTCTGTTCACCGCCGTCATTGCCGCCCTTGCCGTCCTCTGGCAGGCTGTCCGCGCCGCCCGCACCAACCCGGCGATCGAACTGAAGAAGGAATAGCATGCTATATCTCCAATCCAGATGGTTGTCGCGACGAACCCTCCGCGCTTCGCGCTCCGTTCCTTCCAGCCTGACGGCTTGGCCCCTCCCGCTTATGGTCGCGGGTGGCCAAGGTTCGCTGCGGCAACCTTCCGGATTGAGTAGTAATAATTCAGTGGAGCCTAAACGATTGAAGATTAGGAATATAATGATGTGTCCTCACCGCTGGAATCGGGAGGAGGATATGCAAGCAAAATATTGAACGATAAAAGATTAGCCTCCATGTGGAGGAATGGGTATGAGAAGAAAAAGTGATTTGATCATCAAGGTTTTGTCCTTGGGAGTCGGGATGGCGATAGCCGTCATCCTGATCGCCAAGGTCTGCTTTGAACTTTCGTACGACAATGTCTATAAGGACATTGACAGGATCTATAAGATCCGCACCGGCGCCGTTATGCAAGGTGAGGATAAGGATTTCGGTCAGGTCAGCGGAGCCATCGCTCCGGGATTCAAGGCCGAGGTGCCGGGAGTGCTGGAGGCCACAAGGTTCACCAGCATATTCAACAGCGAGAATTTCATCATCGATGACGATGGAAGCAAGGTGGTGGCCGAGCACCTTTTAGCGGATTCCTGCTTTTTCAGGATATTCAATCGCCAGTTCCTCGCCGGTGAGCCGGAAAAGGCGTTGAGGTCGTGGAGCGGCGATGTGGCCATCTCAAAGACTTTCGCCGAGAAACTTGGTGGAGTCGGAGCGGCTGTCGGCAAGCAGATCGCCAACGAGGACAATCCGAATCTGAAGCTGACTGTCTGCGGAGTCTATGAGGACTTCCCTAAGAACGGATCGATCCACGCCGATGTCATCCTTTCCATCGAGGCGATGAGCAAGTGGAGCCTCTCCAACTGGGTCGGCAACGACAGGTACGTCGCTTTCGTCAAATTGGCCGAAGGGGTTGATCCGGCGTCGCTTAAGGATGCCATCCACGAGATGCAGAAGGCTCACCAGCCTTTGGAGGAAATGGAGAAGAGCGGACTCACTCTCTGGTACTTCCTTTCGCCTTTGGCCACCGAGCACAGCTCGAAGCCGGAGGTCAGGAACCTTGTGTTCATACTTGCCATCATCGCCGCTCTGCTGCTGCTTGTGTCCATTATGAACTACGTCCTTGTGGCGATCTCGGATGTCATCCGCAGGGCGCGCGAGGTCGGAGTCCGCAAATGCTACGGAGCCCAGCCTTGGGACATCAACAAGATCCTGCTCAAGGAGACCGCCTGGAATTTGGGTGTCTCCCTCGCCGTGGCAGCCCTGCTGATCTTTGCGTTCAGGGGTGCGGTTGAATCCCTGTTGGGAGTCCCTGTGAAGGATCTTGTCACTCCGCTTTCCGTCTGGATCATTGTCGGGATTGTGATCTTGGTGTTCCTTGTCTCCGCCGTCATTCCGGCGAGGATGTTCACCAAAATCCCTATTTCCAGCGCCTTCCGAGGCTACAAGGAGAGCAAGCGCCGCTGGAAGATCTCACTGCTTGCCTTCCAGTTCGCCATCAACGCCGTGCTGGTGTCGCTGGTGCTGATCGTCAGCTTCCAGTACCGCAAGGTGCTGAACGCCGATCCGGGCTACAACTACAGCAATCTTGTCTATGAGACATTCCCGTCCTACGACCAGACGAAGATGACAGCCATCGCCGGTGCTCTTCGCCAGCTGCCTGAGGTCGAGGCTGCTGAACTGACCTACGTGACACCTTTGGCGTCAGCTTCCGGCAATAATGTTACCCTTCCTGGTGACGACAGGGAACTCTTCAATGTCGCTGATGAATATGGCGCCACGGAAGGTTTCTTCAATATGATGGGCTTCCGGCTCGTCGAGGGATCCGCTCCAAAAGGACCGAATGATGTCGCTGTCAGCAAGTCCTTTGTGACCAAGATGGCGGCTTTCGCCAACTGGTCTGACGGAGCCGTTGGAAAGATTGTCGGCATCACCGAGCACGGGCAGGTCACGATCTGCGGAGTCTATGAGGACTATGTCATCGGAAGCGTCTCTGATCCGGACAACCGTCCGAGCGTGCGTTTCTGCTGGAACAAGGACTTCCTCACCGATGAGGAAAAGGCTGACTTTGACTGGTCAAGGCTGATGCAGACACTTGTCGTGAAGCTCACGGATGTCACTCCGGAGACGATGCGTAAGGTGGAGAAGACAATCCGGGAGGTCGCTCCTGACAGCGACGCCGAGGTGAAGTCTTACGCCGAGACGTTCAGGAGCCTATACGATCCGACGAGGCAGATGAAGAGAACCTACACCCTTGGAGCGTTGTTCGCCCTGCTGATAGCGGTGATCGGCCTGATCTCCTACGTCCGTGACGAGAACTATCGCCGAAGCGCCGAGATCGCCGTCCGCAAGGTCAACGGAGCGCAATCCTCGGAGATCGTGTCGATGCTCGTGATGGATGTGCTGAAAGTGGCTCTTGTCGCTGTCCTTATCGGTGACGCCGGGGCTTGGCTTGTGGCGCATTACTGGCTGGAGCAGTTCGCCCTGAAGATCACCCTGTCACCTCTGTTCTTCATCGCCGCCGACATCATCGTGCTGGCCATAATCGTCAGCGTCATCGTGATCGGCTCCCTGAGGATCGCTCACACCAACCCTGTCGAGTCCCTCAAGAACGAGTAGGGTAGTCCTGCTATCCCGGTCGCTGAGCGTGCCATCGTTGAACCCGTGGTTCGACAGCTCACCAACCATCGAAATGCGATTGCAGTGTCGTGGCAGATAACTATCTGTCAACTAATATAATAAGCAAGTACGTGGTGCATAAACCGGCACCACGTACTTGCTTTATTGTTTGATAATGAGCTACTTAGTTGCCACTCGCTCGGAATCAATGAGTGGCGATTAACCTGTTGATTGACAGTGAATAAGCGTTGTACCTTTGGTGGAAAACTACTGAAGGTAAATTATTATATTCTTGATAATGAATATGTTCCATCCCATGGTCCGCTAATGAGTTTTACTTGAATATCAGCGTGAAAACAGTCGCTTCGGAGTCCGAGCGGGTGAGGCGGAGGGTGCCGCCGTGCATCCTCATGATCTGACGGGAAAGGCTCAGTCCGATTCCGCTGCCCTCAGGCTTGGTCGTGAAGAACGGAATGAATATCTCCTCCTGGCTTGCCGCGCTGATAGGCGGCCCGTCATTGCTCACATTGATGATGACGTTGTCCCTCTTGTCAATCTCGGCAGAGATTTCGATGTGCCGCGCCCCGGCCTGAGCGGCGTTCTTGACAAGGTTGATGAGAATCTGTGAGATCTGGCTCTCGTCAGCGTACAGAAGCACGTCCTCGGTCTTTTCCACAAATCCAGCGGTAGCCCCGGCGGCGGTCAACACCGGCTGGCTCAGATCGATGACCTTGGCCGCGAGGTCGCGAGCGAAAAACGCCTTCCTGACCGGCACGGCCACGTGGGTCAGATCCCTGTACGAATTGACAAACTTTATAAGACCACGGGACGAACTGGCGATGGTCTCCAGACCTGCCTTGAGATCCGGCCCGTCTGATGGCGGAGTGATCGTCCCGGCATATTCGGAAAGAGCCTCGGAAAGGGAGGCGATCGGTGTGACGGTGTTCATGATCTCGTGTGTGAGAACCCTGATGAGCCTCGTCCAGGACACTGACTCGTTCTCCTCGATGGCCTCAGAGATGTCGTTTACCGCGATGATTTTCACGTCCTTACGCCCGATGTGCGCCGATGTGGCGGACAGGGAAATGTTCGTCTGCGAGCTTTCCGAATAGATGGACGCTTTCTGGTCCAGCCCCTCCTCGACTTTCTCAAAGGCTCCTCTTAATGAAGGGCTTACGATGTCAAGTTGCCGTAAGGTGCTTAAAGACGACACTCCCAGAAGAATCAACGCCTGCTTGTTGGTGTAAAGCACGGAATCCGTCCCGGACTCCAGCACGACGATGCCGGTCTTGGCCTTGTCCAACATCTGTCCGTAATATTCCTCCTGCTCCCGGATGTCGGCCGTCTCTTTCTGGAATATGGTACGGATTCGGTTCAGGGTCCGGTTGATCTTCCGGCTGCCCAAGCCCCCCTCGTCGAACCTGAAATTGGTCTCCTTATCCTCCAGGGCATCAAGCATATAGGTCACTTTCTTGAGGATGCGGTGCCGTGTAAGAAGCACCGCAAGCAAAGCCACCAGCGCCAGCACGCCGGCCGGAATCACTATCTGAGGCCACGGAAGCATATTCATAAACTTCGACTAAATCCCGTATTTCTTGAGTTTGCTGTAGAGGGTCGGGCGGCTGACATTCAACGCCTTGGCAACCAGCGACATATTCCCGGAATATTTCTCCACCGCGGCGCGGATGGCCTTCTCCTCCACTTCCTCCAGCGTCGCCACAGAAGTCTCGCTTCCCTCGACCAGAGCCTCTGACGGCAGCTGCAACTCGTTCTCTGTCAGATCACTGCCTTCCGCCAGAATGACCGCCTTCTCGATGCAGTTCTGGAGCTCACGAATATTCCCGCTCCAGTGGCAGTCCTTCAAAGCGGCCTTCGCCTCCGGATCGATGTCCTCTACCTCGCGGTGGTACTTCTCGTCGAACCTTTTTATGAATATCCCGGCGAGCGGAACGATGTCTTCCGGGCGCTCCCTCAGGGCCGGCAGATGGATGCTCATCGTGTTGATCCTGTAGAAGAGATCCTCCCTGAACGAGCCTTCCTGCACCTTCTGGCGCAGATCCATATTCGTGGCGCAGACAAGGCGGATGTTCACATTGCGTGGCTTGGTGTCGCCGACCCTCGTGATCGTCCTGTTCTGGAGAACCCTCAGAAGCTTCGCCTGAAGGTGTAAAGGAATATTCCCGATCTCATCCAGGAAAAGGGTTCCGCCCTCGGCCAACTCGACCTTTCCGGCCTTGTCGGCATAGGCGTCCGTGAACGCTCCCTTGACGTGTCCGAAGAGCTCGCTCTCGAAAAGGGCCTCCGGAATCGCTCCGGCATCCACGCTGACCATAGGGCCGTTCCGCCGCTCGGAATGATTGTGTATCTCTCTGGCCAGAAGATCCTTACCCGTTCCGTTCTCGCCGGTGATCAGTACCGTGGCATCGGTAGGGCCGATCTTCTCGATTGTCTTCTTGATTTCGGCCATAGCCTGTGAAGTGCCCCAGTACATCCCGGTCGGGCCGGTGGCATATTCATTAGACTGCCGGCTGTCCTTCCGGTTCTCCGTCACCGCCCTTTCCAGCGTGGCGAGCAATTTCTCGTTCTCCCAAGGCTTCACGATGAAGTCGAACGCCCCTCTTTTCATCCCCTCCACGGCTAGGGATATGTCCGCGTAGGCCGTGAACAGCACGACTTTCTGGTTCGGGTTGTTGTTGCGTAACTCGCTGAGCCAGAAAAGTCCCTCATTTCCAGTGTTGATGTCCGTGTTGAAATTCATGTCCAGCAGGATCACATCCGGCTGGAAGGCATTGACGGTGCTGATAAGCTGTGCCGGTGACGGCAGGATCTCCACCGCCTCGAACCGCATAGGCAACAAGATCTTCAACGCGGACCGGATCCCCGCATTGTCATCAACCACAAGAACTTTCCCGACTTTCTTCATCTTGGTCACGTTTTTCTTTCAGTGAATCTATTCCGAGGCGGACTCGGTGACGGAGATGTTCTCGACACCGGCGGCTTTCAGGGCGGCGACAAGGGCGTCGGCCTGTGACCTGTCTTCGAACGGACCTGTCGTAAACACGACCGCGCCAGCCTCCACGCTCTTGATCAGATCCTTGTCGGAATGCTCGTGGATCGCGGCGATGGCCTGTTCCGGAAGAGACTGGCCGTCCTCTGGGTAGATCTTGACCATGAGCAGAGATCTGGTCTTCGACTCAATCTCACGGGCTTTTGACACGCTGATGATCTGCCCGTTGCGGAAAGCGTCGATCTGAGCGTCTCGGAACCCTTTCCTCTTCACCTTGTTAAGATTGGAAAGCACGTCCTTGTAAGATTTGAACAATCCGACTGAATATGCATGTTTACCCGAAGTCGTGATCCTTTCAAACACGGGGCTCAAACCGTTGAGATCCGCCACCGTGGCTTTCCTTGACAGGGTGAATATCCTTATCTGATAGATGATTCCGTCCGGCAGAGTGTTGTTCTCGGCGAACCGTCCTTCCGGAAGGATCATGAGAGAGTAGTCGAAAGATGGCTTAGGTTTACGGATGTCCAGAAGCTTTTCCGGACCGTAACTGTTCTTTGAGAACGTGTAGCCGGAAGCAGCCCCCACGATCTCCTTGTCGACCTCCGCCTGAAGTCTGCCGGTGTCGATCACGATTCCGTTGGCCAGAAAATCCATCTCGATGTTCTGGAGCTCCTTTACCGCGGCGTTTAAGGAACTGTTCAAGGTCGGAAGCATCAATTCCTTGTCGGATATCTCGGCCGTGAGTCTGGCTTTTTCTTCCGCTGAGGCCGCCGCAAGTTCCGAGCGCATCTTGTCCAGATTCTTTCCGTACCTTGCCACCGAGTCACGCAAGGCTCTAACCTCACGCATCTTTTCCATGTAGCGCTTTGTGCCTTCATCGTGTTGCCCATCGTCCGGAACCGCCGCGTCATTGTCGATCCTGGAAGGATCCTTGGCCGGATTCAGGGCTGCCAGAGTCCTCAGCTCGCCTACATCGGTGACGGCTTTCCGGACAGGCATGCTGTCATATTCAAGTACATAGATTGTCACACTGTCGCGGCCGCACTCGCGGTTCGACGCGAAGATGGAATATTTCCCGTCCTCCGTGTTGACGAAAAGGAAGTCGTCGTAAGGTGATGAATATGGAAAGCCCATATTCACCGGCATGTCCCAATCGTTGGTCTCGCTGTTCCAGTTTGAGACATAGAGATCGTAGCCTCCCATGCCGTACAGACCTTTGGAGGCGAAGTAAAGTGATTGTCCGTCAGGGGACAGCATCGGGTAGATCTCGTCCGAGGAACTGGTCATCTGCTCGTTGATCAGCGCCGGTGCGGACCATAGGGAATCCGTCAGATGTGTGCAGTAAATATTCCTGATGCCCTCCTCGTCTTTGGCTGAGTAGTAGATGTCCTTCGCGTCGTCAGGGATGTAGATGGCGCGAGAGAGGTCGTCTCCGCCCAAAGAGTCGAGCTGGTTCGGGGTCTTCCTCCAGCTGAAATCCTTCAGCGGGTAGAACAAGAAGAAGTCCCTGAGCGGGAATGTCCGCTTCGCGACGACAGTCGGCTGGCTGCAGAACCCCATCATGTTCAGTCCATTGCGTGCCATCAACAATTGTTCCTCCGCCTTTGCCGAAGCGGTTGAGTCCAGAATCTCGATGGCGCCTTCGCTGTACTTGACCGCCTCCTCGAAGCTGTAGGCCAGCCGGCACGAGTCAGCCTTGATCATGAGTCTGGTCGGGGAGACTTGCGCGTGAGCCTCTCCGTTGGATGTGATCTGCGCGAGCAGAGTTAGAATGCCGATGAATATTTTGTTTCTCATTCTGAAAAATCTCGGTGATTGCGTCTGCAAAAATAAGAAATACTTGGCAGATAATTTCTTTCTAAGAAAAAAATGCTAAATTTGTACCCTTATTTTTATGCGCAAAAATTAAAAACAATAATAAAAGTACACAATTATGCAAAGTAAAGGTTGGATTAGGCTTGTCGCCATTCTGCTTGCGATCGCTTCCATTTGGCAGCTTTCCTTCACAGCGGTGACTTCCATCCAGGAGAAGAAAGCGGCCAAGTTCGCTGAGAAAGCTGCCGTGGCGGCTCAGAATTCAGCGGCTTTCGCCCAGGTTCCTGAAAATGACCAGGCTTACTATCTGGATTCGATCAGGAAGGAACAGAACAGGGTATTCATTGATTCCATCTCTTCGAAGAAGGTATTCCTCTGGAACACCTACAAGGAGTGCAAAGCCAAGGAGATCAACCTTGGTCTGGACCTCAAGGGTGGTATGAACGTCATGCTGCAGGTGCAGCTTCAGGATCTTGTGAAGGCCATTTCCGGCAACAGCATGAATCCTGAGTTCCAGAAGGCTCTCGCCCTCGCCAAGGAACGCAGCGTTAATTCCAGAGAGGACTACATCACTCTTTTCGCGGATGCGTGGAAGGAAGTGAGCAACGGTCAGCACCTTGCCCAGATTTTCGGTACTTACGAGATGAAAGACAAGATCACCCCGGCCTCCTCAGACGCCGATGTCATCAGTGTCATCCGTGACGAGGCTGAGAGTGCCGTCGCCAACTCGTTCAACGTCCTCAGAAGCCGTATCGACCGTTTCGGTGTGACCCAGCCGTCCATCCAGAAACTTGGCAACAGCGGACGTATCCTCGTCGAGCTTCCGGGCGTCAAGGAGCCTGAGCGTGTGAGGAAGCTCCTTCAGGGAACCGCTTCCCTTGAGTTCTGGGAGACCTATACCAGCCAGGAACTTTCCGGCTATCTTGCCGAGGCCAACGCCAAGCTGGCTGAGATTCTTGCTGGAGAGGCCGACACCACAGCGGTCGCCGAGCCTGCCGCCGAGCCTGCCGCTGAGAATGTAGCCAAAGAAGGTGTTGACTCTCTTCTCAATTCAGAGATCGCTCAGAACCAGGACAATTCCGCTGAGATTGACGCTTACAGAAAGGCCAATCCTCTCTTCGCTGTGCTGAGCCCTTCAGGATCTAACAATGCCTGCATCGGTTTCGCCGCCGCGATCGACACCGCCAAGGTCAACAGGTATCTCGCCATGCCTCAGATCGCCGAGATCTTCCCGGCCGAGTTCAAGCCTATGTGGTCTGTAAAGCCTTCCGAGTATGCTCAGGGCGAGAACATCTTCGAGCTCGTCGCCATCAAGGCCACCTCAAGGGACGGCAAGGCGAAGCTTGACGGAGGTGTGATCACCGATGCACGTGTCGTTTACGACCACGGTTCAAACGGTGAGCCTTCCGTTTCCATGAGCATGAACGCCGAGGGAGCCAATGTATGGGCCCGCATGACCAGCGACAACGTCGGCAAGCAGATCGCCATCGTCCTTGACGACATGGTATATTCATATCCTAACGTACAGAACGCCATCACGGGCGGAAGTTCCTCTATCACCGGTCACTTCACTCCGGATGAGGCCACCGACCTTGTGAACGTCCTCAAGTCAGGTAAGCTTCCTGCGCCTGCCACCATCATCCAGGAGCAGGTTGTAGGTCCTTCACTCGGTGCCAAGTCCATCAACGCCGGTATGATCTCCTTCATCATCGCGTTCCTCTTGGTTCTCGTTTACATGATTTTCTTCTATCAGGGCGCCGGTGTCGCCGCTGACATCGCACTCCTTTGCAACGTGCTTCTCCTCTTCGGAGTCCTCGTTTCATTCGGAGCTGTCCTGACATTGCCTGGTATCGCCGGTCTCGTCCTGACAATGGGTATGGCCGTTGACGCCAACGTGATCATCTACGAGCGTATCAAGGAAGAGCTTGCTGCTGGCAAGGGTCTGGGCAAGGCCGTAGCCGATGGTTACAAGAACGCCTACTCCGCCATCATCGACGGTCAGGTGACCACCCTCCTTACCGGTATCGTCCTTTTCGTGTTCGGTTCAGGTCCTGTCCAGGGCTTCGCCACCACGTTGATCATCGGTATCATCACCTCTGTCCTCACCTCTATCTTCATCACAAGGCTTATCTTTGATGACCGCATCGAGAAGGGCAAGAGCATCGCTTTCGAGAACAACCTAACCAAGAACTTCCTCAAGAACACGCATTTCGACTTCATCGCCGCACGCAAGTGGTCTTACATCATTTCCGGCGCGTTGATCGTCATTTCAATCGTGTCTATCTTCACCAAGGGCTTCACTTACGGTGTTGACTTTACCGGTGGCCGTACCTATGTTGTACGTTTCGACCAGCCGGTAACCGCCGAGCAGGTTCGTGATGCCGCTATCGTTGAGTTTGACGGTGCCGTCGAGGTAAAGCAGTTCGGTGGCGAGAGCCAGATGAAGATCACAACCCAGTACAAGAACGATCAGGAGTCAACTGATGTTGACGCCGAGGTTGAAGCCAAGCTCTACAACGCTTTGAAGCCGTTCTTCGCTGAGACAGACATCACACTTGACGAGTTCAAGTCAACCGTTGACAATCCTAACGGTATCATCTCATCAGACAAGGTCGGCCCTACGATCGCCAACGACATGAAGAGAGACGCCATCATCGCCGTCATCCTCTCCCTGTTTGTGATCTTCGCCTACATCGCCTTCCGATTCAAGGGCTGGACATGGGGCCTTGGTGGAGTCGTTTCACTTGCCCACACCGCGATCATCGTGATCGGTTTCTTCTCATTGTTCTCCGGAATCCTTCCGTTCAACCTTGACGTTGACCAGACGTTCATCGCGGCCATCCTGACCATCATCGGTTACGCCATCAACGACAACGTGGTTATCTTCGACCGAATCCGTGAGTACAGGACCCTGCATCCGAATGTTGACGTGAGGACCAACACCAACCAGGCCATCAACGCGACATTGACACGTACCGTCAACACCTCTGTCTCCACTCTCGTGACCATGCTCGTTATCGCGATCTTCGGTGGTGAGTCCATCAGAGGTCTCGCGGTCGCCCTTATCCTTGGTATCTGCATCGGTACTTACGCTTCCATCTTCATCGGTACACCAGTGATGTTCGATGCTACGATTTGGAACCAGAAGCGCCTTGCCGCCAAGAACGGCACCACAGCCAAATCATCAAAGAAATAATATCTTTGACAAATGAATATGCAAAAGCGCCGACCCGATAGGGCCGGCGCTTTCGATTCGCACAATAGCCATACACCCCCAGTCACTACGTGACAGCCCCGGTAAATAAATAATAATTTGAAATATATCGCGGCATTTTTGCTTATAATCTTTTTTGGACTTACCTTTGTCAGAGAGATTGTAAAACAATTTATAAACCGATAATATTGATTTATTATGAGCGAAGAGAAATTCAGGATTGAATCCGATCTTCTTGGGGAACTTCAGGTTCCGGCTGAGGCCTACTACGGTGTTCAGACACAGAGGGCTCTCAATAATTATAAGATTTCCAACACCAGGATGTGCGACTACCCTGAGTACGTCATCGCCATGGCCTGCATCAAGCTTGCCGCGGCACAGACGAACAAGGAACTCGGAGCTATGGATCCGAAGATCGCCGACGCGATCGTGGAGGCATGCCGCGAGATCATCGACGGAAAGTTCCACGACCAGTTCCCTGTGGACATGATGCAGGGAGGCGCGGGAACATCCGTGAATATGAACGCCAACGAGGTGATCGCCAACAGGGCTCTTGAGATCATGGGACATGCAAAGGGGGAGTACCAGTTCTGCTCACCTAACGACCATGTGAACTGCGCCCAGTCTACCAACGACGCCTATCCTTCTGCCTTCCGCTACGCTTTCATCAGGATGAACAGAAAACTGGAGAAGAGCCTCAAGGATCTCATCGACGCGTTCAAGGAGAAGGGTGAGGAATTCAAGGACGTTATCAAGATGGGCCGTACACAGCTTCAGGACGCTGTTCCTATGACCTCCGGCCAGGAGTTCCACGCCTATGCCACCAACCTTGAGGAAGAGGTTCTGAACCTTGAGAGAAACGTGAATCTTCTCTATGAGATCAACATGGGAGGCACCGCAATCGGTACCGGCCTCAATGCCAAGCCTGGTTTCGCAGAGCTTTGCGCCAAGAAGATGACCGAACTCACAGGCGAGAAGTTCATCGCTGCTCCGGATCTCGTGGAGGCCACTCCTGACACTGGCGCCTATGTCAGCTACTCTGGTGCCCTCAAGAGACTGGCAGTCAAGCTTTCCAAGATTTGCAACGACCTCAGGCTCATGGCCTCCGGTCCTCGCTGCGGTCTGAAGGAGATCAATCTTCCGCCTATGGCTCCAGGCTCGTCAATCATGCCTGGCAAGGTCAATCCTGTCATCCCGGAGGTCACCAATCAGGTTTGCTTCAAGGTGATCGGCAACGACATGACCGTCTCATTCGCTGCCGAGGCCGGACAGCTCCAGCTGAATGTCATGGAGCCTGTGATCGCAGAATCCATCATGGAGAGCATCACCTGGCTGACGAACGCGATGAACACCCTGCGCGAGAAGTGTATCGAAGGCATCACCGTCAACAAGGAGCGCTGCTACGAGATGGTCAAGAACAGCATCGGCATCGTGACCGCCCTCAACCCTATCATCGGCTACAAGGCCAGCACCAAGGTCGCCAAGGAGGCTCTTGAGACCAACCGCTCTGTCTATGACATCGTCCTTGAGAAAGGCATCCTCACCAAGGAGGAACTCGACAAAGCCCTTGATCCAAAGAATATGATCAGATAACCATTTGATGAATATATCAAAAAGGCCGGCGGATTCTTTTCTCCGCCGGCCCTTTTTGTAGAATCTCCTATGACAATATATAGGTGAAATATTACTACCTTTGTGTCCGTTTTTATGATTGCAAGGCGATGAAAGCGATAGGGACAGTCCTCTTGTTGGTGCTATCCAACATATTTATGACATTCGCGTGGTACGGCCATCTGAAGCTTCAGGAGATGAAGGTCTCGACGAGCTGGCCGCTCATTCTGGTCATCCTCTTCTCCTGGGGACTGGCGTTTTTTGAATATTGCGCCCAGGTTCCAGCCAACCGCCTCGGATTTACTGGCAACGGCGGCCCGTTCAGCCTTATGCAACTAAAAGTTATCCAAGAGGTTGTCTCCCTCGTCGTCTTCACTTTGGTTGTCACCCTCCTCTTCAAAGGCGAGGCTCTCCACTGGAACCACATCGCGGCGTTCGTCTGCCTTGTGCTCGCCGTCTTCTTCGTTTTCCTGAAGTAGCGTCTTCCCCAAAGGTGTTCGGTGGAAAAGACCGGAAAGAATTGCACAGGGAGTGCCGCCCGTGTCCTTCCTGTATGGTTTCCGGCTGCAATTCTGTCTTGAGGCAAGGGTTGGGGAGAGGGGCAATAGCACAAGAGGGACGGCGGAAGCCGTCCCTCTTGTGCCTCGGGCGGGAATCGAACCCGCACGGACATTTCTGTCCAAGGGATTTTAAGTCCCTCGTGTCTACCATTTCACCACCAAGGCAGTATGATAGAATGCAAATTTACTAAAAAAAAGTCATTGATTAAGGAAAACAGTCGCAAACCAGTTAATTTTTGGGGAATATATACAAGTTGACTACCTTCCTCCGCATCGTGCCGACATCCAAGCGATTGCGGGCATACAAGAAAACCCCTAAGGTAACTGTGTCTGTTAATGGTATATAGCGTCTTCAAGACCACCCAGACATAATATTGTGCGAATCTAAAGCTCAGCATACCATAATATGCATAACGCTCAGGTGCGCGAATATGCTCGCACCTAGAAGAGCAAGTCGCTGGTTATCAATCTGATGACATTTCAGGTACGCGTGGTTTCTCGCACTTGGAAGTTCGGAACACCAATAGAACGCCCTGTATCGCGGCTGTCGACTCTTAGGTGCGCGAATACATTTACACTTGAAACATCAACTCATTAGTTATCAAGCGAATGCTGTTTTAGGTGCGCATAGTTTTTCATACCTGTAAGAACGGTCTCATATTGTTTTTGGACAGAAAAATGTACGTAAGGAGGCCTTTGTATGCGCTGAATATACTGGAGCGCATCACTGGTGCAGGAAACGAACTTCTGGTGTACCTACAAGGACAAGACGTCTGATTGGGGTTAGGAGAAGAAAACACTGGCCGAACAGCTGGCGACATTCCGGATTCACGTTCAGCAACCTTGGCGCGTGGCATTGTCTGCTCAGATCCAAACAACTATTATTCCGGGTGAAAAAATGGTGGTTATACACCCGGAGAGACATCCCTGATTAGAGTCGGGTGCGGAAAGCCACCTTTTTCACCCGATGAATAAGCCAGGGATCTTCCGTCACCACTTATCTTATTATATGACTACGATGGAGATTAGGTCCTTTACATACAGATTATTGTCCAGAAATATCAATGAATCACAATTGCCTAAATATCAGCGCTATAAGAGAAACGTTGGTCAACACCTATATACCACCCTAATTTTTAACAGTCTGAACGGCTAATAGTATTTCTTCTCTTGCCGATACAGTGCTATGAATATGAAGATCAGCACCGTGAATGCCCACAGCGAGGAGCCTCCATAGCTGAGCAGCGGCAATGGGATGCCGATCACAGGCATAATGCCGATGGTCATCCCGATGTTGATGAACAAGTGCATGAATATGCACGAGGCCACACAGTAGCCGTATATTCTGGTGAACGCCTCCCGGCTTTTCTCCGCGTCCATGATGATTCTGGAAATCAGGAACACGTACAGAGAGATCACGACAAGACAGCCGAGGAATCCCCATTCCTCCCCTACGGTACAGAAGATGAAATCGGTGCTCTGCTCCGGCACGAATCCGAAGGTGGTCTGGGTCCCGCCCAGAAAGCCTTTGCCGTGGAGTCCGCCGGAACCGATGGCGATCATGCTCTGGTTGACATTGTAGCCGACACCTGCAGGATCCTCTTTCATCCCCAGCAGCACCTCGATTCTCTTGCGCTGATGATCCTGAAGGATGTTGTTGAATATGAACTCGGTAGAGAACACGAGCGCCATTCCTGCGATCAACCCCAAGGCGGACATTGACAGAAAGCGGTGACGCGACCTGTAGCCAACGATCATCAGATACAACACCGCAGCGACACATATTCCGACAAGGATGTAGAGCGGATTTATCTTTGAGACGAATGACTCCGGGCTGAACTTCCCGAAAATCCACGGCAGCAGGCAGAGAATCAGCAATACTCCTGAGAATATCCAGAAAGCCACTCCTATTTTGTTTGATTCAAGGCCATTGCATAGCAAAAGGACTCCTGCCAGCACAAGGATGGACACGTAAGGAGATGCCGTCAGCGTGAGGATGAACAGCAGAGCGGCCATTCCGATGCAGAAGATCCACCAACCGGAAAAGCCTTCCCTGTACATGACGAATATGAATCCGACATAGACCAGTGCGGAGCCAGTCTCGCTCTCGGCCAGAATGACCACCATTGGAATGCCGAGAATCAAGGCGGTCAGAAGAAAATCCTTGAACCGTGTGATCCTGAAATTGACCTGGCTCATAAGTGTGGCCAGCAGCAGTGATGTCGTGATTTTCGAGACTTCCGCCGGCTGGAACCTGATTGGCCCGAACTCAAACCATGACCGTGACCCCTTAACTTCCACTCCAAGGAATATCACGGCCACAAGCAGGCACAGTACCCCCAGATACAAAGGTATGGACGCGCTTTCCCAGAGCTGGGCGTTCACCACGAACAGGATGAGAGCCGCAAGCCCGAGCGCGGTGAGAATCCATACGAACTGCTTGCCGGAGCGGAAATTATAATCGAATATGCTGGCGGGGCCATCGGAATGGATGGAGGCGTAGATGTTGACCCAGCCGATAAGGATAAGGAGCAGGTAGGTGACCACCAGCGCCCAGTCAACACTCTTCTTTATGCCTCTGTCCGAAAAGTTCTCCATCGCTCAACTATTTATAGGCCTTGACCCTTGACATGAGATTCCCCTGAAGAACCCTGTCTTCCAATCCGCGGCGCTGGTCACTGATCTCCCCGTTGAGATATTTCTCAACCAGCAGGGACGCGATAGGCGCGGCCCATGTCGCTCCGAAACCAGCGTTCTCTATGTAGGCGGCGACGGCGATCTTTGGATTGTCCTTAGGAGCGAAGCAGATGAACACGGAGTTGTCCGCGCCGCGCGGATTCTGCGCCGTTCCGGTCTTTCCGCAGATGTCCAGTCCCGGAACCGCGGCGATGGATGCCGTTCCTCCCGATCCGAATCCACTGTTGACCGCCCTCCACATGCCTTGCGTCACTTTTTTGAAATTCGTCGTGTCAACCATCGTGTACTGCCTCTCGTAATATTTCGGATCAATCTCGACCCCTTCCGACGCTTTCACGATGTGCGGTATCTTGTACCACCCTCTGTTGGCGACGGTCGCCGCGAGGTTGGCGATCTGCATAGGCGTGGCTCCGACCTCGCCCTGCCCGATGGAGATGGAGATGATCGTAGTGAATTTCCATCCTCCCTTGCCGTAGATCTTGTTGTACGTCTTTGATGTCGGCAGAGTTCCGCCCAGTTCGGCGGGGAAGTCCGTGCCCAGCTTGTGTCCGAAGCCGAAACTTTGGACATATTCGTTCCATTTGTCAAGCGCCTCTCCTATGCCGTGGTACTTCTTGTTTTCAAGAATATTCCTGAGCACATAGCAGAAATAGCCGTTGCAGGACATCATGATGGCTTCTTCCAGGGCGAGCGGGGATTTGTGGACGTGGCATCCGAGCTTGCGGTTGCCGAAATGGTAGCCCTGGCTGCAAGGATAGGTGATCTCTGTGTTCAATGTGCCTTCCTGCAGGCCTATGAGGCCGTTGACAAGTTTGAACACGGAGCCTGGAGGGTACGGAGCCTGTACGGCTCTGTTGAACATCGGCTTGTGAGGGTCCTTGATGATCTCGTCATAGTGCTGGCCGATGTTCGCCAGCATGCTCACATCGACTCCTGGACTGGACACAAGTGTGAGGATTTCTCCTGTCTTAGGTTCGATCGCCACGAGGCTCCCGACCTTGTTTCTCATCAACTCTTGGCCGTATTGCTGCAGATCCGCGTCGATCGTGGTGTGGATGTCGTGTCCCGGTACGGCTTCCTTGTCCATCTCTCCGTCTTTGTAGCGCTGCTCGATCTGGTTGCGGGAGTTGCGAAGGTAGATGTGGTACCCTTTCTCTCCACGCAGTTCCTTCTCTCTCGCGGCCTCGATCCCGGTCTTACCGGCATAGTCTCCAGGGCGGTATTCCCCGGAATGCTTCTCTATGTAGTTGGCGTCCACCTCCGAGACATAGCCGAGCAGGTTTCCACCGGCGTTGACGGGATAGTCCCGGATGCTTCTGGCCTGTCCCCTGAAGCCTGGGAACTTGTATTGGATCTCAGCGAACTGCATGTAGGTCTCAGGCTTTATCTGCTTGAGCATCACGACACTTTGGTAACCGATGCGGCGACGGTTCCTGGCATATTCATTCATCTTGTCACGGATGAATTCTGGTGTCACGTTGAGGGCGTCCGCCAGCATAAGCGTGTCGAACTGTTTCACCTCGCGCGGGGTGACAAGGATGTCGTAGGTGACCTTGTTGCTGACTATGATCTTGCCGTTGCGGTCATAGATGATGCCTCTGGTGGGATAGATGATGTCATAGACCATCGAATTGTTGTTCGAGTTGATCTTGTATTCGTCATCGATGATCTGGATGTAGAACAACTTCCCGAGGATGATGGCGGCGACGACAAACAGCCCGATTATCAGGGCTTTTCCTCTACCTTCTGTCTTCATGGGTCAGCAGATTGATGATGCAGACTGATACCAGGGAACTGGCCAGGGTGGAGAGACCCAGGCAGGTGAAGACGAACCATAGAGGTCTTGTCCCGGCACAGTCGGCCAGGATGTAGATGAGAAGGAACAGCACTGTTGTCAGGATGATGGCTATGGAGACTCTGGCGTAGCCGTATTTCCGGACGGTGACGCTCTCTTTCTGCTCGAAAGGCTCGTTGCCGAAAAACATCCCGATGACAGGCTCTCTGAGCAATGCGACCGGTACGAGGGACATGGCGTTGATGCCGAGTGTCCCTTCGGCGAAGAAATCCACGGCGAGTCCGGTGGCGAACGCTATCAGCATGGCCTTCACGGTTCCGACATTTGTCGGGATGCACAGAACCATCACCGGCAGGATTGTGATCATCATGTAGGGCGTGAAATGGAAATAGTTGCTCAGAACCATTTGGGCAACCGTCAGCAGAACGTATGTCAATGCGAAACTGTTTCTCATTTCTTCGGTTGTTCTTCTTGTTGTTCAATGGATTCTATCTCCGCGGCCCTTCTGTTTGCCACGATGGTGACATATTTCAACGCCTTGTGATTTTGGAAAAGGTTCACTTCGATCTCATTGGTGGCCCCGTTGATGATCTTGGACTCGCCGGCCACGCCGATAGGGATGTCCGGCGGAAAGATCGTGGAGTAGCCACTGGTATAGACTGTGTCCCCGGGCTCGAATTTGAACTGGAGAGGGATCTCTTTCAGGATGGCCCTGTCAGAGCTCATCCCGTCCCAGGCAAGCGGTCCGACGGCTCCCGATTCGCCGAGTCTGGCGCTGATGAACAGCTCCGTGTTCAGGAACGAGATTGCGTAGGAATAATGGCTGCTGACCGCATCGACAATCCCTATGACACCTTTCTCTGTGATCACGCCTGAGTTGCGTACCACTCCGTCCTCGCTGCCCTTGTCGATGATAAGGTAGTTGTGCTGGGTGTTGGCGCTGGACTTGATGATCGTGGCCGGGATATATTCGAATCCATTGTCCATCAGGACCGGCTTGGCCGATGGGTCGGCGGCTTTCATCGCCATCTCATAGCCGCGCACCAATTCTTGCAGCCTGTTGTTCTCGACCGCCAGCTCGTCATTCTGCCTCTTCAGGGAGAAATAATTGGAGACACCTTGCGTCGTTCCCCAGACCTTCGCCATGAATCCGTGCGAGATCCTGGCTATCCAAAGCCTCTGGATCTGGTTGTTGTGCGACAGCATCAGAACAGCCGCGACCTCCAGAAGAATGAAGACCGCGACTGTGAGGATGTTCTGGACAACGGATCTCTCCTTAGGCATTATCTCATCAGGAATGAGTAGTTGGATGTCTTTTTAAGCGCTATGCAGGTACCTCTGGCCACGGCGCGCAGCGGATCCTCCGCGACATGGAACTGGATGTTGACCTTCTCTGTGAACCTCTTGGCGAGACCACGCAGCAAAGCGCCGCCGCCGGAAAGGAATATTCCGTTCTCCACGATGTCTGAATATAACTCCGGAGGTGTCAGCTCAAGCACATGAAGGATGGATGACTCCAGCTTGGCTATCGACTTGTCGAGGCAATGGGCGATCTCCTGATAGGTGACCGCGGCCTCGACAGGGTGGGCTGTCATCAGGTTCGGACCGTTCACAACGTATGGCTCCGGTTCTTCGTCCAGATCCGGAATCACGGCTCCGACCGCGATCTTGATCTTCTCCGCCGTGGTCTCTCCGATCTTGATGTTGTGCTGCTGGCGCATGTAGTACTGGATGTCACTGTTGAACACATCGCCGGCCGTGTTGATGCTTTCCTGCTGGACGATGCCGCCCAAAGAGATCACGGCGATCTCGGCCGTACCTCCGCCTATGTCAACAACCATGTTGCCTTTCGGCGCCTCCACGTCCAGCCCGATACCAAGCGCGGCAGCCATAGGCTCGTAGATCAGATAGACATCACGTCCTCCGGCATGCTCGCAGGAGTCGCGCACGGCCCTGATCTCCACCTGGGTGCTTCCGGAAGGAATGCCGACCACAATCTTGAGGTTCGGGGTGAAAAGGGATCTCTTCTTGTTGTTGACCTGCTTGATGAAGCCCTTGATCATCATCTCGGCGGCGTTGAAGTCGGCGATCACGCCGTTCCTCAGAGGCCTGATGGTCTTGATTCCGGGGTTAGTGTGCTCATGCATGAGCTTGGCCTGCTGACCGATGGCTATGCATTTGCCTGTGTTGTTGTCTATCGCGACAATGCTCGGGGCGTCCATCACAATGTCGTCATTCCTGAAAATGACGGTGTTGGCTGTTCCGAGGTCCATCGCTATCTCCTGAGTCAGAAATGAAAATGCCATAACTGTACTATATTCGATTCCTAAAATTTTTATTGTCTTCTATACAATTTGTAAATATACGAAAAAAGTTATATTTGTAAGAATTATTATGAACAGAAAACGAATATTAATAGTCATGGCCGCCGGAAGCGGCGTCAGGATGGGTGCCACGGTTCCGAAACAATTTCTGGATCTGGGAGGTGTTCCGATTCTCCGCAGGACGATCGAAGCGTTCATTTCCGTTGTCCCGGACATCAAGGTAGTCACTGTCCTTCCCGGGGACCATATTGCTTTTTGGAAGGACTATTGCCTCGTTTCGGACTTCAACTGTCCTCAGACATTGGTTCCCGGAGGGTTCACCCGCTTCCATTCCGTAAGGAACGCCTTGAAAAAGGTCCCGGATGGGGCCGTGGTCGCCATCCACGATGGTGTCAGACCGCTCCTTTCGCCAAAACTGATAGGGAATATGTTCGAGAGGATGGATTCGGGCGGAGTCCGTGCCTTGATTCCCGTCATCCCGTCGGTCGACACCCTCAAGGTCATCGACCGGGTAAAGGACGCGGACGGGAACGAGATTCTTGTCTCGCCGGAAGGGGAGAATGTTGACAGAAGCCGGATTTTCGGAGCTCAGACTCCGCAAATGTTTCTGTCAGAGGACATCAAGTCGGCATATTCGCAAGCCTTTGACACCGCTTTCACCGATGATGCGTCCGTCGCGCGCAAAAAAGGAATACCCCTCTCCTTCTGTGCCGGAGAGAGGTATAACTTCAAATTGACGTCCCCCGAGGATCTGGCCCTCGCAAGACTGATTATTTCGTCTTCTTCGCGAACTCGTTAGGCTGGTAGTTTGTCCGTTTGTAGTCCTTGACCCAGACCTGACGCTCGATCGCCTGGTCGAGGGAGATCATCGTCTCGGTTGACTGGATGTAAGGAATATTCTGGATCGTGTTGATAAGAATCTCCATAAGGTGATCATTGTCAAAGCAATATGCCTTGAGGAGCAGAGCGGCCTTTCCTGTTACGAAATGACATTCCACAATCTCGGCGATCTTCTTCAGGTTCGCCACTACCTCGGGATATTTGTCCGCCTCTGACAGGGTTACGCTGATGAAAGCGCACACGTTGAGCCCCAATGCCTGAGGTTTCACGAGCAGCCTTGATCCTGTGATGACTCCGTTGGTTTCCAGTCTTTTGACTCTCTGATGAATAGCGGCTCCAGAAACACCGCACTCACGGGCGATCTCCAGGAAAGGCATCCTGGCGTTGTTGACCAAGAAAGAAAGGATCTTCTGGTCAATCTGATCAATGTGATAAGTTGCCATTGCTTTCGATTTATAACTAAACAGCCGCTAAATTATATAAAAAATTATTACTGTCCGCTAAAACTTTTTGACAGTACAAAAAATTAGGCTGAATCT
>OGOZ01000434.1_pt1 | contig 28690 bp, 20 predicted proteins | sample 1552801 | NCBI WGS metagenome assembly OGOZ01 (sample SAMEA2580196, study PRJEB22360) | human gut metagenome | biome: human gut; feature: human-associated habitat; material: faeces | place: Denmark | collected 2008/2010 | reverse complement strand
ACCTTTGAGGGCGGTGCCGTCAAATTCCGGCCCGGCCCGGTCTACCGCTGTGCTCAGTGCGGCGGCTTTGGCGTGCTGGATGAGATCAACATGGCAAAGAACGATGCGGTCTCAGTCCTTCACGCAACGCTGGACTACCGCCGTTCCATTGATGTTCCTGGATATGACAGGATTGATCTCCATCCGGCGGCACGTTTTATCGGAACCATGAATTATGGATATGCAGGAACAAAAGAGCTGAACGAAGCCCTTGTTTCCCGTTTTCTGGTGATCGATATGCCGGCCCAGACAGAGGAAACACTTGGATTTATTTTTAATAAGATGTTCCCGGAAGCAAAAGAAAAAGCAGTGGAACAGTTTATCGGCGTTTTTATGGACCTTCAGAAAAAATCTGTAAACAGTGAGATTTCCACAAAATCCCTGGATCTCCGCGGCCTTCTGGCTGCCATGAAAATCGTCCGCGCGGGACTTTCTCCCCTGGCTGCAGTGCAGATGGGAGTGGTGAACAAAACCTTCGATATTTTTGAAAAAGAGATCGTGGACGATGTAGTCCGTACAAGGATCCCGGAAGAGTGGACAAAGGACGATGTCTATGCGTAAAGATCTGACAGAAGAACTTTCCATTGAAGATTACAAACTGGATCTGGAAAACCGCATCCGGAATCTTCTCTGGACGGTCAGTGGAGATTACACCCTGGAAGTAAAGCCGGATGTATCCCTGTTTCTCCGCTCCAAAGAGATCGCACTTTACGACGGAATCAAACAGGGCGCTTTTGCCAGATATTTTGACAAAAACCTTCTTGGCCTTTACCTTGTGAAAAAGATCTATCTGGATGCGTCGGAGGCGGAACTTACCGGGCTGACACAGCTTTGCATCGAGGCAGCAGTGGGAATGCGGATCTGCGAGGAACGCCCGGGCGTGCGCCGTATGCGGAAAAAAGCGCTGGAAGATATCCTGGATCAGGAATATGAAACCCTGCCTTCCTATGATAAACTGCTGGATCGGCTGAAAGTCGCGGTATTCCGTGACGTTCTTGCAGGAAGTGTGCAACCTGTGGAGAAAAAACTTTCCGCATTCCGGGATCAGATCTATGCCTGTGCAGAAACCGGAGATACCATGGAACTGATCCGGATCATTGACAGGCTTTATAATACAGTGATCGATCCGGATTTTGAGAAGAAAAACGGTTCTCTGGATCGGGTAATGGCAGTGACGCTTGAGGAACTGACGGAATTCGGCTGGGAAGACTATCTCAACGAAGAGATGTATGAGGATGCCCTGGAAAACTATGTGGAAAAGATTACGGACCGGATGACAGATCTTGAGGATTCTTCCCTTACTGAAGATATGGAGGAAAAGCGCAAGGTAAAAAACAAGATCACAGTGGTTTCCGAGGAGGCACTTAAGAAAGCCCACACCTATGTGGAACTGAACTTTGGAAGAAGTTATCTTTCACCGGCAGAAGAAAAAAGAATGAATTATCTGATGTGCCGGGGGATTCACGGGGACTGTACGTTATATTTTACCGAAGGGATCCTGAAAAATCCGGTCCGGGACAATTACCAGTACCAGTATGCCAAACGTCTCCGTAATAAGAACATATGGGTCTATCATGACAAGCACAGGATTGCGAAACGGAATATTTCCATGCTGACGGAACTTCTGAAAAAAGCACTGGTGATCCGAAGTGAAAACCAGGAAGTCCTCTCAGACCGGGGAACCATCGTTCCTTCCAGGCTGTGGCGTGTAGGAAGAAGCAGCGAGGCGAATCTGTTCAAAAGAATCCTCCGTGGAGATAATACAGATTTTGCAGTGGATGTTCTGATCGATGCCAGCGGTTCCCAGATGAGCCGCCAGGGAGATGTGGCACTGCAGGCTTATATGATCAGCTCTGCCCTGAGCAATGTGGAAATCCCTCATCGGGTTATGAGCTACTGCACATTCTGGGATCATACGATCCTGCAGCGATACCGGGAATATGATGAAGATCGCGGATTTCCTCGCGGGCCTCTATGCTGATACCGTTGATCGCAGCCTGCTGCTTGCTGGTACCTTGGCCCATGACCTGCAGAAGGAAACGGAGTTCGTCTTCTCGGAGCTGGGCATGGTGACAGCCTATTCGATGAAGGGCCAGCTCTTGGGCCACCTTGTCATGGGGGCCGAGGAAGTTGCTGAAATCTCAAAAGAATTGGACATTGAAGAAGAGAAGGCAGTCCTTCTTCAGCACATGGTGCTTTCCCATCACGGCGAACCGGAATTCGGCGCTGCGGTGAAGCCCATGTGCGCGGAAAGTGAGTTGCTCTCCTACATTGATATGATCGACAGCCGCATGGAGATCTATCGGGAAACTCTTGAAGACATGAATATCGGAGAATTCAGCAACCGCGTATTTGCTTTGGAAAAACGGATTTTCCGGCATAACTGACGAAGCAAACCTCAGTCGGCACAGAATTCTGCAAGTTTTTTCTTCCTCATACAGTGTAAGATAGATTGACAACGCGATATTGAGAGCTTTTTACTGATCATGAGGGGGGCTTGCAAGGATGACAATCTGGTAAGCACCCCTCATTTTGCTATAATCACAGTCCGTGCTATCTTATCACTCTACACTAATATCTTGAATAGTTATATGTTCCCAAAGAAATCTAATGCGAACGCATAAAATATCTCGTGTTTCTCAGAAACTTGTGATACAATGAAACCTGGATTCAATCTCAATAAAAAGGAGTGCAACTGAGATGGCCGTTTCATACAAGAAACTCTTCAAGATTTTGATTGATCGAGATATGAAGAAGAAAGATTTCCGGGAATTCGTTGGAATCAGCTATTCTACAATGAGCAAGTTGGAGAAGGGTGAAAACACCAATGTCGAGGTCTTGGAAAAGATCTGCCTTAAACTTGGCTGTGACATTGGCGATATCATGGAGATTGTGCCTGACGCACCGGAGACCGTTTCTGGCACTGCTTCAAAGTAATCAACGGGAGGAGCAATCTTCAGGATGGAGCGAAAAGAATATAGTGCAGGCGCAGTTAAGTTGTCATTTTGGTTTGTTGAGTTTCGCAAAGTAGTGCAATTACTACATGATGAGAAAACGATGGATGAGGTGAAGGCTCTCGCCCTGAATGAGAACCTGTTTGCCGCCCCGACCGCTTTTAGAGCCAATCAGATTTTCAATACCGTTTCGGGAAGAGTGAAAGCCCTTGACAGCAGTTTTATGCCTTTGTTCCTAAACAGTGATCTGGCAACTCAGAAACTAATAGCCCTGATTGCGGCAATGGCTTATGATACCCTGTTCTTTGACTTCGTTTACGAGGTCATACGTGAAAAGATGATTGTTGGGACTGACGAGCTATTGGATAGCGACGTACGGGTCTTTTTCAAGGACAAGCAGCAGCAAAATGAGAAAGTCGCCGGTTGGACCAATGCTACCCTGGCGCGTTTGGGACGTTGTTATAAGACCATGTTGTATGAGGCCGGCGTGATTGAGAAGTGTAAACCAGCCAGAAGAATCTTGCGTCCTATTTTGGACCCTGAATTAACACGCTGGCTGGAAATGCACGACATGATGATTTATTCCAAATCACTTACGGGGGTGAGATAATGGATTTGACTGAACGCTTGGATGCAATGGAAGCAGCTATCCGAAAGCCTTCTTTTCGGAAGAGTAGCGGCAAGGCCAACGAGGTCAACTACTGGATCTTCGACTATCCGCCCGAGAAGGAGTTGGAAGTCCGGGAGCGAATCACATACATGAAGAATAAGAATCGGAAAGGAACGGATGATTATCAGCTGGTTGTTTTTGACCTTTATGATATTATCATCGACTTCCTGGAGCGGAAGAATTTCATTGATAAGTGCATTGAGTTTGAGAAAAAGCGCGGCATAGAGCGAATTGTGAAGGCGGTCAGCAACTCCATGAAGGTGAGCGATAGCGAGAGTCTGATTGTCCAGTATATCCAAGACAACACACCGGAAAATGCAATTGTCTTTCTGACTGGGATTGGGAAAAGCTATCCGCTCCTTCGATCCCACAATGTCCTGAACAACTTACACCAGTCCTATATGCGTGCTCCGGTCGTGATGTTCTTCCCCGGCATCTACAATGAGCAGGAGTTGATCCTGTTCAATGAAATCAAAGACGATAATTATTACAGGGCCTTCCGGCTCGTAAAGTGATGGAGGTAGCACGATGAAAGTCAAGGATATGTTTGCCAAGAAAATCGACCGTGAAATTCAAGGCGTTATCATTGTCGGCCAGGGTGAGGACGCCAATGTCTCCCAGGAATTAGAGGAGTATGTCGTTACCCGTGAACTGCAAAAGCACTTTACCGATTTTTACACGGCATACAAAAAAGGCATTGTTGGAAGATGGGCGTTTGGATCTCCGGTTTCTTCGGAAGTGGTAAATCTCATTTCCTGAAGATTCTATCTTACCTGTTGGAAAACCGGCAGGTAGGCGACAGGTATGCCTTGGACTACTTCATCGAGGACAAAAAGATTATTGATCCGATGGTGATGGCTGATATGAAACTGGCTGCCGACACCCCTACAGATGTTATTCTCTTCAATATTGACTCCAAAAGTGAGTCTACCGGCAAGCAAAATAAGGATGCCATTGTCAACGTGTTCTTGAAGGTCTTCAATCAGATGCAGGGATATTGTGGCTCTATCCCCCAAGTTGCTGAGTTGGAACGACGACTGTCTGAAGAGAACCGTTACGACGAGTTCAAAGCCGCATTTGAAGAGGAGTACGGTGAACCGTGGGAAGAGTCTCGACAGGACTTTGACTTCATTCAGGACAGTGTGGTAGATGCTCTTGTCTCTATGGACTTCATGAGTGAAGCTGCTGCAAGAAATTGGTGTGAGAAGGCCATTGAGCCATACACCATCAGCATTGAAGACTTTGCCAAGCGAGTCAAAGCCTATATTGACCGGCGGGGCAATAACCATCATGTCGTCTTCCTGGTAGATGAGATTGGCCAGTACATTGGTGATGATTCCAAACTCATGCTCAATCTCCAAACCGTGACCGAGGAGCTGGGCAAAGAGTGCATGGGCAAGGCATGGGTCATCGTGACCAGTCAGCAGGACATTGATTCCATCACTAAAGTCAAGGGCAATGACTTTTCAAAGATCCAGGGCCGTTTTGATACTCGGCTCTCCCTCTCCTCTGCGAATGTGGACGCTGTCATCAAGAAACGAATCCTTGAGAAGACAGAGCCGGCAGCACAGGCACTGCGACTGCTCTATGAGCAGAAGGCTACAGTCATCAAGAACCTGATCGTATTCAACGATACAGCAGAGAAGAAGCTGTATGCTGATCAGAAGGACTTCGCCGAGGTCTATCCCTTTGTGCCCTACCAGTTCAATCTCCTCTCCAGCGTCTTGACTTCCATCCGTACCCACGGCGCTTCCGGCAAACACCTGTCTGGCGGCGAGCGATCCATGCTGGCGCTATTCAAAGAGTCCGCTGTAAAGGTCATGGACGAAGAGATGGGGGTGATTGTGCCCTTCCATCGGTTCTATGATGCGCTGGAAAACTTCCTGGATCACAGCCACAGCGGTGTTATCATTCGTGCTTACGATAATAACTGCATCAATCCAGACAAAAAGGACAAGGATGTCTTTGCGATCAATGTCCTCAAGACCCTCTTCATGATCAAGTATGTGCTGGAGATCGAGGCGAATATCGAAAACATCACCAGCCTGATGATTGAAAACATCGATAATGACCGAATCGATCTGAAGGGCCGCGTTGAGGAAGCTTTGAAAGTACTGATGCGGCAGATGCTGGGACAGAAAAATGGTAGCGTCTATGTTTTCCTGACGGATGAGGAGCAGGAAGTCAATAATGAAATTGAGAAAGAAAACGTAGAGACCCCGGAGATCATAACCAAGTCTGCCGAGATGATCTTTGAGGACATCTTCCCTGGTAAGCGGTACACTTACCCTGCTTTTAATGGCCGGTACGCCTTTGGCTTTAATCAATTTGTGGATGACCGTCCATATAAGGCAAATCAGAACTATGATATTGGACTCCGTATCCTGACTCCGTGGTATGATGGCAGCACAGATGACGCCTCGCTCCGGATGATGTCTGGCCAGCGCGGAGAAGTACTTGTCATTCTCCCTAATGATGATGAGTTCCTGAAGGAGATCCAGTCTTATTTGAAAATTGAAGGGTTCCTCCGCAAGAATACCTCCACCCAGCTGTCGAAATACGAAACTATTAAGGAAGCAAAGCGCGTGGAGATGCGGGAACGCAACGCCAATGCCCGGCTCTACCTGACCGAATCGCTTAAAGAGGCAACCATTTACGTGAATGGAGATGTTGCCCGCGTCAATGGAAAAGAAGTTGGTACCCGTATCAACGAAGCTATCGGACGACTGGTGCAGACCGTCTATCATAAGCTGTCCTACATTGACGCGCCCATGGGAGAGCCCGAAATCCGCAAGATGCTCCACGCCAGCAACCAGATCTCGCTAAGCTTGGAAGGAGGCACAGAGAGCAATGCCCATGCGCTTGACGAAGTGCAGGGTTTTATTGCCATGAATACCCGCAATCATATGAAGACATCTATGAAGAGCGTGAAGGATCGCTTTATGAAGGCTCCATACGGCTATGTTGACGATGACATACATTGGCTGGTGGCACGTCTATTTAAGCGCGGGGATATTGCCTTCACGGTCAATGGTGCAGCGGTGAGTTTCAACAATAAGACCGAGGAAGAGATCATCAGCTTCATCACCAAGAAGACTTTCGTGGAAAAACTGCTCATGGAAGAACGCATCCGCGTCAATGACAAGGATAAGAAAGCTGTTCGGGATGTGATGAAAGAGGTTTTCCAAGCCACCACTTCGGCGGAGGATGAGGATACCATTATGAAGAACTTCCAAAGGTACGCGCAGAATACCATCATTGAGATCGAGCGGCTGGAAGAGAAATATAATCAGTACCGCTATCCTGGTAAAAGAACACTGGACAGCGGCAAAGCTCTCATGCGATCCGTCGTTCAGATTCAGTCTCCTCTGGAGTTCTTTGTGTCTGTTTCCAAAATGAGAGACGATTTCTATGACTTTGCCGAGGACTATGAGCCCATCAAGACATTCTTCTCAGGTGAGCAGGCGACGATTTTTACCCGCGCCCTCGATATGCTTGCAATCTATGATGACAGCAAGACCTACATAGTCGATGCCGAGTTAGAGGATGTGGTGTCCCAAATGCGCTTCATTGTCCATCAGGAAAAGCCGTACCAGAGTATTCCCAGATTGCCTGAGCTGCGCGAGAAGTTTACAGCCTGCTACATGACGATTCTGCGGCAAGAGTCGGCTCCTGTTATGACCTCTATCGACGAGGATTGGAAACGCGTACTGGACGTCCTTTCTACCAAGAAATACTGCAATAGTAAGCGCAATGCCTACTTTAGCCAGTTCCAAGAGATTCGTGATGGTGCAGAACGCTGCAATAATATTTCGACCTTGAGAAGTTTTGAAGACAAGGCATCTGCCTTGAAACTTCGGTTGCTAAATGAGATGGTCGATCTCGACAACAAGCTGATTGCTCAGAAAGCTGAAGAAGATGCCCGACGTCAGGCCGAAGAAGCAAAAAAGAGCGGAAAGCCCGTTCAGGAAGTAACTGTTACCCCAGCACCGGTTAAAATCCGAAAAACTAAGAATGTCTCCATCAAGATGATGACCGGAACCTCCTCTTGGCGGCTTGAGAGTAGAGAGGATGTTGAGAAGTATATCACCGCGCTGCGGAGCAAACTTGAGGCCCAGTTGGATGGGGACACGATTTTGAATGTGGAGTTTTAAGGAGATCATCAATGAATGAAGGAGTCCTCTCGATAATTCGTGAAGATATAGAGCGTTGTAAAAACCATACCGAACGTGCTGGCTCGGAAAAACTATTTCAAGCGTTGGCCGCGAAGTATAATGGCCTCTTCCCTGGCTTTGTAGCGGAGATTCCTCAGAATGGAAAAGCTGCATTTGGCAATGAGGAATTTGACTTCAGGGATGAACTCAATGCCATCCGAGAAAAGTTGGAGTTGCAATTGCTCCTTGAAGAAGGAAACGATCCTCTATATAGTTTCAAAGCCATGTTCTCTAATGATCTCACCCGTTTGAAGCGATTTGTCGAAGATAATGACGGCGATTTTCCGGAAGAAGAAAAGCTCCAACTCTATAAAGAGGTTACTGCAAAATACTATCCGTATGTCCCGAAATTGGGCGATGGCTTGTATGACTTCAATCCTAATTACGGGTTATTCGAGGAAGTGACGGGCAGTTCCCTTGACCACAATATTGCGCAGGTATATTACAAAATGCAGGCATATCAGGGCTTGGGGTTCCCTGGTCTCCTTGAAATAGCAAATGTGAATTCTGCTCCTGTTATCAATCTTACTACTAAAAATGAGAACCACAATGTAAATGAAAACCAAAATGCCCTCACGGTTTCGTTTGATGACGTGCGGAAACGCATCGAGAGCATGACCTCTCTGCCATACGAAGACGTGGAGGAAATTCAAGCCAAGATAAATGAGTTAGAGGGAATCGTAAAGTCTAAATATAGTAGAAGCAAGAAATGGTCGATGGCTAAAGACATCATCAAGTGGATCGCCGATAAAGGCGTAGATGTAGGGATTGCAATGCTCCCGTTGCTCATGAACATTGGTTAGGGGGATACTATGAACAAGACAGCCATAAAAAACTTTGCAATCGGGGCGCGGAATAAGCTCATTGCGGACATTCAGTACCGCGCAGGATTGATGGGGATCACAGCGGACGGCATCAAAGACCCGTTGCCGCAGTCTACCGGGACGATGGAGTTCTACGACATCGGAACTTCTGAGCCGTATGCCATCAGCGGCGGCGCGATCCCGCAGCGCAAGAAGCTGGTGGAGGTGATCCGCAAAAAAGAAAAGGACAGCAACTACGCCACAGCTTATAAGTACATTCTGGAAGAGGTCGCCTATACATGGTTCAATCGGCTAATCGCCATCCGTTTCATGGAGGTCAACGACTATCTTCCCTCCCATATCCGCGTCCTGTCTTCGGAGAGCGGAAAGATTGAGCCGGATTTGGTAACTACGCCCTTCGACGCAGAGCTGACCTTCACCTCTGCCGAGGAAGAGACTGTCCTGCGCCTGAAAACCGAAAACAAGCTGGACGAGCTGTTCCGTCTGCTGTTCATCAAGCAGTGCAACGCCCTGAACGAGATCCTGCCAGCCCTGTTTGAGAAGACCAGCGACTATACCGAGCTGCTGCTGAACCTCTCCGTTGTAGATCGGGAAGGTGTCGTGTACCATCTGACCCACGACATTCCGGAGCAGGACTTTGACATCACCCACCTCGATGAGGACGGAAATCCGACTGGTCAGGTGGAGATCATCGGCTGGCTATACCAGTATTACAACACCGAGCCGAAGAACGCCGCCTTTGCGAAGATCGGCAAGATCACCAAAGAGGAAATCCCCGCCGTCACCCAGCTCTTCACGCCGGACTGGATCGTTCGCTATATGGTCGAAAACAGCCTTGGCCGTATCTTCATCGACAAACGAAAAGAACAGGGCGTTTATGCTGACGGTCGCGGCTTGGAGGAAATGAGCTGGGATGAGGTCGAAGCAAAGCGCATCGCCAATGAAGAGGAAATCGCCGGGCAGATGGGCTGGAAGTATTATCTGCCCGAAGCGGAACAGACGCAGGACGTGCGCAAGCAGCTTGACGAGATTCAGAACGAGTACGCCACGCTGGATGTCAAAGACATCAAGGTCATCGACCCCTGCATGGGCAGCGGACATATTTTGGTGTACGCCTTCGATGTGCTGATGCAGATGTACGAGAACGACGGGTACAGCCAGCGGGACGCGGCACAGTGCATTCTTGAGAATAACCTGTTCGGGCTGGACATCGACGAACGGGCGGCGCAGCTTGCCTATTTTGCTGTGATGATGAAGGCCCGCCAGTATGACCGGCGCATCTTCTCTCGCGGCATCCAGCCCCATGTCTATGCGATTGCAGAGAGCAACGACATCGACACTTTCACACGGGACTACTTTGCGAACAGCGACCCGAAGCTGAAAGCCGCGCTGGACAGCGTCATGAACGACTTGCGCGATGCAAAGGAGTACGGCTCTATCCTGACGGTTGCCCCGGTAGACTTTGCCGCCCTGTTTGCCCGTGCAGAAGAGGTGCAGAATGACATCAGCCTGTATCGGGAATCTGCCCTGAACACTATCCTGCCGATGATCCAGGTGGCGGAGGTACTTGCGCAGCAGTACGATGTGGTGGTGACGAATCCGCCGTATATGGGCAGCAGCAACATGGACGCACGACTCAGCGAGTTCGTGAAGAAGCACTACCCGGACAGCAAGAGCGACCTGTTTGCCGTGTTCATTGAGCGTTGCGGCCAGATGACCGGCAAAAACCATTATCAAGCAATGATCACCCAGCACGCATGGATGTTCCTGTCCAGCTTTGAAAAGCTGCGGGCGAAACTGCTTCTGAAAGATACTATCAACATGGCGCACCTCGGTCCGCGAGCGTTCGAGGAAATTGGCGGCGAAGTGGTGCAAACCACCAGTTTTGTGCTGAAAAACAGCCATATTGCCGACTACAAGGGCACCTACTGCCGTCTGATTGAGCAAACAACTCAACAGGATAAAGAAGATGTGTTTCTTCAAGGGAAAAACCGCTACACTGCCCAGCAATCCAACTTCTCCAAAATTCCCGGCTCGCCGGTGGCGTATTGGGCATCTCCAAATCTGATTCATTCTTTTGAAAGTATGAATTTAGCTGAAAGAGGGTTTTCATATCAAGGTATAATCACTGGCGATGTGAACCATTTCTTGAGGCTATGGTATGAAGTAAACATAGACGATATAACTTTTGGCGAGGTGGACTCCATAGTCCTGCAAAATAGCGAAACTTATTATCCGTATATTAAGGGTGGCGCATATAATAAGTGGTATGGCAATCTTGAGTATGTGCTGAAATGGGAAAACAATGGAGCAGGTTTAGTTCGCTCGAGAACGGAAAACCGCAATTACTTTTTTAAGGCAGGTATAACATGGTCGCTGATTACAACATCGAGTCTTTCATTTAGATGGTTTGATAAAGGTTTTTTGTGTGATGTATCTGGATCAAGTTATTTTCCAAATGACGAAAATGAAACTTTATATATTTTGTCATTCCTAAATTCCTCGGTCAGTGTGGCGGTCCTTAGTATAATAAATCCGACTATTAATCTAAACATCAAGGATATAATGCTAATGCCGCTAATCACCAACAATATTCAGACTGTGTCCAAGCTTACAGAACAGTGTATTTCTTTCAGTAAAGCGGATTGGGATTCTTACGAAACCTCATGGGACTTTAAGAGGCACCCTATGACAGTGAGTAGCCATACAGTGGTGTTTGGCGAGGAATACAAAGACAAACTGTTTACTCATCTCATTGACCATTACAGAGTATGGAAAAAAGAATGTGAAGATAGGTTTATTAACCTGCAAATGAACGAAGAAGAACTGAACCGCATCTTCATCGACATCTACGGCTTGCAGGACGAGCTGCCCCCCGATGTGGCGGATAAGGATGTCACCGTCCACCGCATCTTTGACACCAAGGACGATGTGCCGGAAAGTATGCAAGGCAGCAGCTATGTCCGCACCAAGCGGGACGAGATTGTCTCGTTGCTCTCCTACTCCGTGGGTTGTATGTTCGGGCGCTACTCGTTAGATATGGACGGACTGGCCTATGCTGGCGGAGAATGGGACAACGGTAAGTACAAGTCCTTTCTCCCGGATCGGGATGGCATCCTGCCTATCACCGATGAAGAGTATCTGGAAGATGACATCATCGCCCGCCTGTGCGATTGGCTGAAAGCCGTCTACGGCGCGGACACGCTGGAAGAAAATCTGGATTTCATCGCCGGGGCGCTGGGCGGCAAGGGCAACAGCAGCCGGGAGATCATCCGCAGCTACTTCCTCAAGGACTTCTTCAAAGACCACTGCAAGACCTACCAGAAGCGCCCGATCTACTGGCTGTTTGACAGCGGCAAGCAGAACGGCTTCAAGGCGCTGATCTACCTCCACCGCTACACGACGGACACCATCGGCAATCTCCGCGTGGATTACCTCCATAAGATGCAGCGCGTCTACGAGTCCGAAATCAACCGGATGCAGGATATGATCGACCACAGCACTAATGCCCGCGAGGTAGCTGCTTCCGCCAAGCGGAAGGAAAAGCTCCAAAAGCAGCTCAAAGAGTGCCGCGACTACGACGAGATGATCGCCCACCTCGCCCTGAGCCGCATCGAGCTGGACTTGGACGACGGCGTGAAGGTCAACTACCGGAAGATGCAGACCGCAGCAGACAGCAAGTTCTATGAGGTTTTGGCAGATTCCAAAAGTATCATGGCAAAAGAAAAATAAGCAGATAGCCCCTTATTCTTTTGAGTATTTTATGAATAAGACGGGCCACAATAGTAATAAAGAGGAAACTCTAATCTAAATGAAAGGGAGGTATCAACGATGAGTTTCAGAATCCAAGCGATTGAATTGGAAAATTACGGAAATATTCCGTCGTTTAAGTGCTCTGATTTTTCCAATATTAACCTCATTATTGGCGAAAATGCAACAGGCAAAACTTTTTTGTTGAAAGCGCTGTATTCTGCTATCCGTTCTATGGAGGACTATAAGCGTGGAGACGATGTACGTTCTATGAACGAGATTCTGGCCGAAAAGCTGCGCTGGACATTCCAGGTTGAGAAGCTGGGGGACATTGTAAACCGCTCTGCAAGTGAGCCTTTGCTTTTTAAGATGAAAACCGATCATGAGCAGAACAGTTTGGAATATCAGTTTACCCAAAGCACCACTACAAAGGTCGTTAATGTGACTGCCCCGGAGGCTCAAAAAGAGGGTAATTCCATCTTCATCCCGGCAAAGGAAGTCCTTTCCCTCTTTTCCGTCATTCTGAAGTCGCGAGAGGTCGATAAGTCTTTTGGGTTTGATGACACCTACTATGATCTGGCAAAAGCTCTCAGAATTGCACCGTCTAAAGGGAAAAACTTTACTGCCTTTGCAAAAGCACGGAAAGATTTGAGTGCTGTAATCAATGGGAAAGTGGACTATGATGACAACAGCGGAAAGTGGTTTTACAAAAATGAGTCTGGCCAGAAGTTTTCTATTGGTGCAACAGCAGAGGGCGTCAAAAAAATCTCTATTATAGATCGTTTGCTGGGCAATGGCTATGTAAACAAGGAATCTGTGCTGTTTATTGATGAATTGGAATCAGCCCTGCACCCAGACGCAATCTGCGATTTTCTTGATATGATTTCCTATATTTCCCATGAGATGGGGATTCAGGTGTTTATTTCTACCCATTCCTATTTTGTAATTAAAAAGCTGTTTTTAATTTCGTTAAAACATTCTGGTGAAGTAGCCTGTATTTCTCTCACCAAGGGCAAAAAACCACAGATTTGCAACCTCAGTGAGGGAATGCCGGAAAACTCTATCATCCAAGCGTCAGTTGACCTTTACCATCAAGAAATTACAGAGGTGCTATGATGGGGGTCATTATAGAAGAATCGGGGATGCAATTTGGTGAATATCGTGAGGATCAAGTTTTTTGGATTGAAGCGAGTGAACAATATACGAAAAGCCTACGGCAGAACGGAATAAAATCTTGTGAATTCATTTTGCGCAAGGGCAAAAGAATTTATTTCTTTGAAGCAAAGTCTTCATGCCCCAGACAAGTTGTAGGGGATATTCCGGTCGATGAGAAAGAGGAAAGGACAAAGGCATATAATAAGTTTATAGAAGAAATCGTCTTGAAAATGCGCCATTCACTGTCTCTATATGGAAATATGCTTTTGAAACGCCATTCACAAGACGGCATCCCAGATTCCATGGTAAATCCAGATCTATCTGAGAAGGACATATGCTTAGTTTTAGTTATCAACACAAATGGGACTTGGAAACCAGAGCCTGAATTGGAAGATGACTTGAATCTTCGGCTGAATGACGTGATGAGAATTTGGAAAATTCAGAGATTATTCGTAATTAACGATCAGACCGCTAGAGAAAAAGAATTCATACAATAATCATCGTAGACCAGAAGGAGTAAAGCGGCATGGCAGAAATGAACATCAAACAAATCACAGATCGGCTAAATGCTGAGTTTTCCGGCGACACCCGAAAGCTCGTCTTTTGGTACGATGACAACGGCGAGTTCGTGGAGGATATGCAGAATGTAGAACTGGTCAATGCCAAAGTCTACTTTTTGAAGCCGGATAATCAGTTCGCCACGAAGCTTTTTCTGGAACGGCAGGATACAACGACTAATTATCTAATCTATGCCCCCTTCCCAAAACCGGATGTTCGGGACAACCATCTGGAAGACACTATGCTTTATTCCAAGCGCTTCTTTGCCGACCGCGCTTCTCTGCTTTCCGTTGATTTGGGGATCGACGAGAAGTACAAGCCTATCATTGAAAAGCACATCAAGTTCTTTGCCAACAAGGAACGGACGCAGCGCTTCTATGACCTTGAGATAGAAAACTTCAACGAAGAGAACATCATCACAGGGCTTCTTTCTGCCATTTGCCGCACCCGTACCTGTTCCTTTGAAGAAGTAATCCGGGTCATGCTCACAGACAGCACGCTGGAAGATAATAAGTTCTTGGCCGACATGGATAAATATGGTCTGCTTAATGACTTTTGGAATCTCTGTGAACAGCATTTCGGATATACAGATGTGAAGCCAACGCTGGAAAAGCTGGTGGTGACCATGTTCGTTACCTACACTGCCAAATTTGTAGGAGACGAGCTTCCGAAGCCGTGGAAGGCATTTGTATCCTACAAAGCCGGGAACATCATTGCCTTCATGGACAACCTGATGAACAGCATTTTGTATCGTAGTCGGTATGATGAACTCTCTGCCCATGTGGCTCTGGGGCTTAATGCACAAACTGCGCTCTCCGAGTATCCTCCAGAAGACCTGGTGAATTGCGACACATTTCTTGTGATTGACCATATCCTCATTGATTGGATCATTGGGCGGTTGAAGGCCGAGGATCTCGGTGCAAAACTGGATGGACTGACTATCCCACAGGTCTGCGAAAAACGTTGCAAGATGCATTTTGGGGAAAGAATCGGTGTGCAGCACCAGATGCTTAGCAGCGCCTATCAGATTATCAAGGCTGGCCGTTATCAGTGCCCGGACGGGTTCAAGGAGATCCTGCGTCAGTACCAAGAAGAAGACTTCAAACTGGACTACGAATACCGGCGTTTCTACTTTGCCTACGATCAGATTGAGGATATTTCTCATTTCGAGGAAGTTCGGGGCCTGGTCGAAAACATCTATACCAATGAGTACTTAGAGACCTTGTTGCCGAAGTGGAACAAGGCCATCATGGCGCCAGATGCCTTTATCCAATTGCCTTTGCAGCGCGATTTCTACTCTCGGAGTGTCAAGAATGCGAAGGAGCGCACAGTCATCATCATTTCTGATGCCCTGCGTTATGAAGTGGGCCGGGAGCTGTTCCAAAAGATGTTGGACGATCCCAAATGTACTGCCAAGTTGGATGTCCAATTGAGTGTCCTTCCGTCCTACACCCGCCTCGGCATGGCTGCCTTACTCCCACATTCTGAGATTTCTATGACTGATAGTTTCAAAGTCTTGATTGATGGTGTGCCCTGTGAGAACCTTGCAGAGCGTGAAACTATACTGCAAAAGTACTGCAGCGACAGCGTGTGCGTTCAGTTTGACAGTATAAAATCCCTTCGCATCGCCGAGCTCCGCAGTATATTCACCGGCAAACAGGTAGTCTATGTATATCACAATCAAATCGATGCCCGTGGTGACAAGGTAAACACAGAAGACGAGGTTTTTGTCGCCTGCCAGGAGGCTATCACTGAGATTGTGGATTTGATCCGCCGCATCTCCACAAGTGCGAATACGCATCACTTTATCGTCACAGCAGACCATGGCTTTATCTATAAGCGTGACAAGGTCGCAGAAAGCGACAAGATCGACGGGATCAAAGGAAAGTCGGCATTCATCAACCGGCGGTTTGTGGTTGCCCAGGAACCACTATCTGGTGACGGCATTGAGAGTATGCGTATGGGCATGATACTCCACAACTCTGACTCCAAATGGGTGTCGTTCCCAATCAGCGACGATGTCTTCAAAGTACCTGGTGGAGGGCAGAACTATGTCCATGGCGGGTCCTCTCCCCAGGAGATGCTTGTTCCCGTTCTGGATTTGAAAATGGAACGCGGACACATGGAGACCAGGAGCGCCCCCATTGCTCTTGTGAGTATGGCGCGGAAAATCACGAATAAGATTACCATACTGGACTTCATCCAATCTGAGCCTGTCAGCGATGTGGTTAAAGCTGCTGCCTATCGTTTGTTCTTTATCTCTGAGGACAATGAGAGAATCTCGAATGAGAACAGCTATATTGCAGACAGCCGTGAGCAGGAAGCGCAAAAGCGAATCTTCCGTCTGAAATTCCAGTTCAAAGACAAAAAATATGACAAGGGCAAACAGTATTTCTTCGTCGTTTACGATGATACAACAGGGCTTGAGGTCTTCCGGCATCCTGTCATTATGGATTTGGCATTTGCCGATGACTACGGTTTCTAACTAAAATACAGCATGACAGGGGGCGGTACAGATGGCCAACTTTACTGAGAATGAGGATACAAGAGCTATCATCAAATCGAAATTACGCCAACAATTTGATGGAAAGATTGTTCGGAAAGACCTCACAAAGAAGATTAAAGAGGGCGCGAATGTTCCGGTCTACGTCCTGGAATTCCTTCTCGGACAGTATTGTAGCTCGGATGATCCAGAAATCATTGAGGAAGGCGTTGAAAACGTTAAGCGTATCCTTGCGGACAATTTCGTCCGCCCGGATGAAGCCCAAAAGATACTCTCTGTACTTCGGCAACACGGTAGCTACACGGTGATTGACAAGATCACAGTGAACTTGAATATCAAGCGGGATTATTATGAAGCTGAGTTTTCCAACCTCGGCCTGAAGAATATCCCGATTGATGAGGAGTATCCTTCCAAGTATGACCGGCTGCTCTGCGGAGGTATCTGGTGCATCGTCCAGTTGGACTATGAATATACCGAAGAAGATCGTAACGGTACGCCCATAAGCATTCGTAAACTCACTCCCATCCAAATGCCTCATGTCGATATTGATGAGTTGAAGCAGGGAAGAAAAGCTTTTTCTCAGTCTGAATGGATGGATGTCCTGCTACGCTCCATCGGTATGGAGCCGGATATGCTATCATACCGGGAGAAGTGGTTACTTATCATTCGAATGATTCCCCTCGTAGAAAATAACTTCAACCTCTGCGAACTTGGTCCGAGAAGTACCGGCAAGTCTCATCTTTATAAAGAAATCTCACCCAACAGCATTCTGGTTTCCGGCGGCCAAACAACAGTTGCTAACCTGTTTTATAACATGGGGCGAAAGACCGTGGGCCTCGTTGGCCTGTGGGACTGCGTTGCTTTTGATGAGGTTGCCGGCATCAAGTTTAAGGATAAAGACGGCATCCAGATTATGAAGGATTATATGGCGTCCGGTTCCTTTGCTCGAGGTAAGGAAGAGAAGGCCGCCAGCGCATCAATGGTGTTTGTCGGGAATATCAATCAGAGCGTGGATGTCCTGCTCAAGACGTCCAGTCTGTTCGATCCTTTCCCGCCTGAGATGGGAACGGATACCGCTTTCCTTGACCGCATCCACTGCTACATTCCCGGCTGGGAGATTCCCAAATTCCGCCCTGAGCACTTCACGGATGACTATGGCTTTATTACCGATTACCTAGCCGAATTCATCCGTGAGCTACGTAAAGAGCAGTACGGTGATGCTCTGGACAAGTATTTTCGCTTAGGTTCCAACCTTAATCAGCGAGATACTATCGCAGTCCGGAAGATGGTCGGTGGACTTTTGAAGTTGGTCTATCCAGACGGGGAGTTTACCAAAGAGCAGTTGGAGGAGATCCTGAAACTGGCGCTTGAGATGCGACGCCGCGTCAAAGAGCAGCTGAAGAAGCTGGGCGGCATGGAATTCTATGATGTGAATTTCTCCTACATCGATCATAACTCCTTTGAAGAGTACTATGTTTCTGTACCGGAGCAGGGTGGCGGAAAACTGATCCCTGAAGGTATGTGCAATCCCGGCCAAGTGTATACCGTTTCACAAGGCAAGTCCGGTATGATCGGCGTATTTCGCTTGGAATCGCAGATGCTACCTGGGAATGGAAAGTTTGAGCGCACAGGCCTTGGCTCGGATCGTGAAGTGAGAGAAGCGACCAATACGGCCTTCAACTTCCTCAAAGCAAATGCGAACCGCATCAGCGGCACCATCAGCACAACGACGAAGGATTACATCATCAACTATCAGGATCTGCAGGGAATTGGCATGACAAATAAGCTAGCTCTCCCCACCCTAATTGCCCTTGCCTCTATAGCCCTAAATAAACCGACTGTAAGCAGTTTGGCTGTGCTGGGCGAAATCAGTATAGCAGGGACTATGATTAAAGTCGATGAACTTGCCAATGCTTTGCAGGTCTGCCTCGACAGCGGGGCCAAGAAAGTATTGTTACCAATCACCTCTGCTGCCGACCTTGGTTCTGTTCCTTCAGAACTGATTGGCTGCTTTAATCTCATTTTCTATCAAAGTGCAGAGGACGCAGTTTTTAAGGCCCTTGGCGTGGAGTGATAGCTGTCCCATTGTGCTTTGGGCAGTCATCATGTGCCAAGAGAAATAAAGAGAGGGTACATCTGATGAAGAGAAGTACAGCAGCTGACATAACAAAGTTCATCAATGACCGCGTTGTCCTTGTTGATGACATTGGCCCATTTATTCCGATGTCCGAAACTAAACGAATAATGCGGGATTTGATGAGCGTGTTTGAAGGGATTTATTGCGGTACAACTCCAGACAAGCATGCTGGACAAGTCTTCTTTGTCCGTTCAGACAAAACGGGGAAGGTATTCTTCAAGTCTTGCGTGAAATGACACCACAATTAGACGAAGGTGAATATTGGTGGGAGGTTTGCCCGAATGAATGGTCAAGGAAAACTGCTGACGCATTTTCTGAAGAATGCGGACAAGCTGGTTATACCTGTCTATCAAAGAAATTATGATTGGAAGGAAGAACACTGCAAGAAGCTCTATTCCGACCTCGTAAAAACGATCCGGGATAACAAGCGGTGGCATTTCTTCGGTGGTATTGTCTCCGTCAGCGATCCCATGGGTAGCAGTTCAGACTACCTCGTTATTGACGGGCAGCAGCGGATCACCACCGTTTCCCTTCTCCTCTTGGCGATTGCCAATCTGATCAAGGCAGGCCTCGTTACCCCTAATGATCCGAACCTATATGATGTCATCACGAAGAAATACCTCGTCGATGAAATCAATCCCAAACAGAGGAAGATGAAGCTGAAGCCCATCAAAGGGGATCAGGACGCCTATGACAGGCTCTGGGGCGACCCGTCTGAATACAATTTCAGCTCCCGTATCACGCAGAATTACCTCTTCTTCTACAATCAGATCCAGCGTGAGGACATCAGCGTAGATCAACTATTCGCGGCGGTGGAGAAGCTCCAGATCATCGACATCACGCTGACGCCGCCAGATGACGATCCGCAGCTGGTGTTTGAGAGCCTCAATTCGACTGGTCTTGATCTGAATGAGGGCGATAAGATCCGGAACTTCGTGCTCATGCGCCGATCCATGGAGGAACAGGAGCAGTTCTATGATGACTACTGGAGCCCCATTGAAAAGAACGCCGGCTACGACAAGCAGACGAACTCCTATGACGTGAGCCCGTTTATCCGGGACTATCTGGGGATTAAAGAGCGGCGTCTGACCGCGATGAAGGAGATCTACCAGGAGTTCAAGGATTATGTCGAAAAGCGCGGCCAGATTGAGGACGTTCTTAAAGAGCTCCGGGACTATGCGAAGCGGTACAACAAGATCCGAGTTGGGAATCCGAACTTCCCACTTAAACTCCGTGCTTCACTATATCGGCTGAACCGTTTCGAAAGCAGTGTTTGCAGGCCGTTCCTGATGGAAGTCTTCCGCCTTCAGGAGGAGGAAGTGCTTACCTTAGAGGATGTGGGTGAAGTCTGCCGCATTGTAGAGTCCTATCTGCTTCGCCGCCTCATCTGCGATTTACCATCCAATACCCAGAGCAAGGTATTCCTCACGCTGTGCAATGACATCAAGCGTCTCGATGGTACCTACGACGATTTTATCGAGAAACTGCGGTATGTTCTTGGAAACAAGAAAGAGAAGGCAGCCTTCCCAACAGACGAAGATTTTGCTGAGGGGCTTAAAAACAAGAACATCTACACGATGCCGGCCAGATATAAGGCATACATCTTCGAGCGCCTGGAGAATGGAGATAGCTCGGAGTACAAAGAGATCTATAATCGGCTGGACAGTGGTGAGTACACCATTGAGCATATCATGCCCCAGCATCTAACTCCCGCTTGGGCAAGTGAGCTTGGTGACGATGCTGAGAATATCCACGACCAATGGCTCCACCGGCTCGCAAACCTGACGCTGGCAGCCTCCTCTTACAATATCAGGTACAGCAATGCCTCCTTCCAGGAAAAGAAGACGATGAAAGACGGCTATCTGCAGAGCGGACTGAAAATGACCCAGCAGATTGCAAAAGCTGAGCATTGGGGCCTTCCAGAGCTTGAGCAGCGGAGCAGCATGTTGATAAATCAGTGCATTACCCTTTGGCCAAACAAGGATAGCACGTATGCCCCGCCACAGAAGCAGTACGATGAAATTGCGTTGGACGATGATGTCTCTTTGACGGGACGTCAACTGGTGAAGTATCGTTTCCGTGGGATCGAACATGAAGCCACGACTTGGGTTGATATGTATGTCCAGGTACTGAAGGAACTCCACAATATCGACACTGCATATCTGAATTATCTCGCCGGCGCTGACGATAGCATCGATCTGGCCAGTCAGTTCTCCAGGACAGAAGATGGGCTTGAGACATCCGTACTGGTCGTTGAAGGTATCTATGTCAATACCGGGACCTCCACACAGCACAAGCTGAATATGCTGAGACGGCTGTTTGAGCATTATGATCAAGATCCCTCTGACTTGGTATTTTTCCTCAACGAGAAGAAGTACAGCGATGAGGAATCTTCTCTGCGTCATAAGGTGCGTAGAGAGTACTGGTCGCAAGTACTTCCTGCAATTCGTACCGAGACAGGCACTTTCAATTATGTTTCCCCGACCAAAAACAACTATATGTCCGGCTCCACAAGTTGCCCTGGCGTCCAGCTATCATGCGTCGCGAACTACGATCAAGCCCGTGTAGAAATCTATATCGATACCGGTGATGCAGGAAAGAACCAAATGATTTACGATGCGCTGAAAAGCCATCAATCCCAAATCGAGGCTGACTACGGTCGGCCATTGAAATGGTACAACCAAGAAGGCAATCGTTCCTGTAAGCTATACGATGAACTTCTCGATGTCAGCGTGACGAACCATGATGACTGGCCTGCAATGATCAAATTCCACGTTGAGAGAGGAGCAAGACTCCTCAAGGCTGTTACGCCATATCTGCCATGACACCCGAAAGCCTACGAGGGCGGCAGTTTGAGGAAGGCAGTCTATCGCAGGAAATATTGGGGGAAGTAATATGAGTTCATCCTATCGTGTTGTTCGCCTATTGAGAAATCACCTATACCCAACATATCAACTTCATGCTTATATGGCAAGCAAAAAAACTTCTCCACAAGACGGGCTGCGGTTGGCGGCTTTAATCACCATGAATTGGATTCGTCTTCGCTTAGGGGAACATGCCCCAGAACCTTTCACACATGTTCCGGACCCAGTTGACTATTTGGACTGTGATGATTGTTGCCTGTTTTCCACCCATATCAATGAGGGCTATGTTATCGATATTGTCTCCCTCCCGGAACACGGTATGTGGAGTATGCAGGTCACAGAGCCGGATCTCGGTTCAGATCCTGGGAATGATGAGCAGATTCGTCCCCCTGTGCCGGGAAGAGTTATTGAGACGAATGTTGCCTATAAGGTGACGGGCCAATCGCTCGAATGCGGATTTAAGATAGTGGTATCAGACCCGGACGGGACACAGGAACAAGCCGAGGTGTATCGTCTGGCAATCATCCGCCAGCTTATCAGACATCCCGACTTTGGACTGAAACAACTTGTTCCCATTCAGCACGAATTTGAAAGGATTGTTTCTGCTGACCAAATCAATACTTGCCGGAACCTTCTCAAGAATGAAGAAGCACATCTGCCATTAGTCGTTTTCTCACAGATTAAGGCAGATGCACCTGTACCATCGCTTGATGCCCTCGCACCCAGTGCATTCCGCCCAATGACATCGATTCCTTTCCCGCTTCCGGAGGTGCAAAATAGAAGCGTTGTGTTTTCTGATCCGCCATATGACTTGGTAACTTTCGCAAAATATGGCGTCTCCTTATGCCGTACATACCTGCTTGATGAGACGGTTCGCGAGCGATTCAATCGTGATTTGAAGTGTGATATTCACCCCGGCGACATCGCCGTTTTAGAGCCTTGCACCTTTGGTGCAGGAGTGCGAATCTATCCTTATAAGCCCAGCAAATCCCGGCAGGATGAAACTATGGTTGCCTTGCAAGCGGAGATGTATCAGTACCCGAGAAACAAAGACATCTCATTTGGAAAACTTTACTTCCTTTCTGCTGCTCGCGAGAGCCTGTTGCGCCTCACCGCTGAGAGCACGACCGAAGCGGCGACTCTCTCCAGCCAGTGGGCTCAAAAGGTTAAACTGCTGGAATCAAAATGGAATGCTTTGTTTCAAAGTCAGGAAGATGAGAAAGCACGACTATCGGAACAGGTTTCCCGGCAGAAAAAGTATGCAGAGCAATTGGAATTAGAAAAACAGTCGCAGCGTGATGAATTTGTAGAAACTCTTAAACGGTCGAGGCTGGAACTTGCTGCACGTGATGCAGAGATTTCTTACCTGAAGCGGAAAATTAGCCAGCCGAAGAATCACAACGAAATCGCGGTCTGGGTAGAGAAGACCTTTACCAACAGGCTTATCCTTCACCCTAGGGCTGTTGGCCTTCTCAACGAGAAATCCGCTCGAAACGTGGATATCGAGTTGATATGTAATGCCCTGGACTTTCTGGCAACTGATTACTGGGATCGTCGCTATGCACACATAACAACGGAGGAAATGCTTACTCGATGTTCACAAAAGTATGGGCGGCCCTTTGAAGTCAAGCCTACCGGAAACGCCACCATCGAATTCACGCCGAGTGAGTATAAAATCAAATACTTCATCGATCCGAGTGGAAATGAGGTGGACAGCAGCCTGGAATATCACTTACGGGTGGGGAATGATCCAGAAAATCTCTTGCGAATTTATTTCCTCCACGATGACACGAAGAAGCTTATCGTTGTTGGTTCGTTGCCGCGCCATTTACGCGCTGTCACAATAAAATAGAGTTGAGGAATCATATGTCAAACATTAGTGTGTATTGCCCTATAACCTCAGTTTTAATTTACGTCGGATCAGATCGTTTAGACGATTTGGGCCAGTTTACAAAGTTCGTTCTTTGGGCGATAAGCAATAAGTACTCAATTAGTGAAATCTCAGATGCGGTGTCGTTAGGCGATATCGTAGTTGAGGATGAGGTTTCCTATCTTTCGCAAATTGGCTTTATTCTTGATACTGAGACCGGATTCGAAATTACAGAAACCGGACAAGGCTACCTTGACTTGATTACCTCTGTAGATGAGTTCAACAATTTACATTCAAAAGCTCATCTCAACTGTTTTACAGGAAGTGTTGGTAGTCCAAATCCAACAGCAACTATCAGCCCCCCAGAAACTGCACTTTGCCTACCAGAGAAGATAAGCAGATTTATAATACAGAACCGCGATTACCAGCCGTTACAGGAGTTTGCGCGTTCTGAATATACCGACTATTTTTCACACTTGAGGCCTGAGTTCTTAAACTCGCTCTATTTCTATTTGTACCCAAGTGATGCTGACAAACCTTTATTTCAAGAATACTCTTTGCCTACTCCTCCGGACATAAATGATAAGTTTTTATCATCTGACGGGACAATGGTAACTTTATCACGAAATATTGCATGTCTCTATTTTGCCTACGAAGATGATCGGCTCTTGCGATATCGAACGGTCATTGACACATTGGAACGACTCTCTATATTCGATCCATCTTTACTTTCAACGACGGCTGTCGAGCTTTTGGGGTATGCGAGAGATGAGCGAAGTGTAAACATCGATGCTGCCCCTCTCTATATTGACACCTCAACTGGAAACATTCTATCGAATCGACCGGTTCAGGAAGATTTTGGTTCGCACCGACTAGTGTCGATTCCAATTCCCGGCCGTCCATACAAATATGATGAATATGTGGAAGTCGCAGTTTCCTCAGGTACTACACAGTATAAACGGACTCTAAAAAAGACTGACAACATATGTTTGAGGCAAGAAGTGCCTTTCGCCATTTTCGAGGAGGTAAAGCCATCAGATGAACCGTAATTTTGCTTTTCGATTGTGCGGAGAACTTGCAAAAACAGGATCAAATTTAAGCTATGGCGTCTCTACAGGAAATCTTGCGATGACATGCATCAACGCAGGCATCGAACTGATTGATATGACTTCTTCTATCATATCTTGGGGCTCCGAGCGAAATCGAACAAAAATAATGCAAGAGTCCCTGAACGAAACGGTAAAAAATTATGAGCGTTTGAAAGAGCAAGATCGCCGCCGCGTTAATCTTGTGATAGAACAAGAAAAGGATGCAAGCCGATATCGATTAGAAAAACTTAGGATTGAGTTGGAAAAAGAACGCAGTCTCTTGATGAATCAAATAGAGCAATTGAGCCGTGAAGAAAATAGCAAAGCGGAATTGCTTATGCGTAAGAGCGAACTCACTGCTCGTATACGAATTAGGGTTAAGAATACTATTGATTTAGTGTCGGAAATGATAGGAAAAGAAACAGCTGTTGGTGATGTCGATTCTGTCATGCTTGCCGAATTACAAGAACGGCTTCGGATCTCTGTTGCGCAGTATACAAAATTTGTGAACGCATGTTGTTAGGAGGAACGATCATGAGCAAAGGTAAAACAACCAGGAAGCCAAAAACCACGCCTTCTGGAAAAATGTCTCCGATAGAAATACCTTTGTTATTCTTTTGATGATCTTCCCATTGTTTTTTCTTCTTCGCAATGGGAAGAACTGGAGGGTAAACTAAAGGAACGAGACTTATTAACTAGCACTGGTGACTGGAAAATTGCTCCGCTTAACGAGAATGACATCTCTAGCATTGATGAGGTCAAGCTACAATTAGAGAATGAAGTGTGTTTTTCTGCCAAAATCATAAACGACAGAGAACGGATTTATTTTTCCTATAATGGAATACTTGATAGTCAGTACTTTGTTCAGCCAGATGATGTCTTCTTAGGCATTGATTGTGTACTAAATGTTTATCTTGACAGCGATCTGGAATTGATCGGTAGTGGGACTCATGATAATATGGCAAACCTTGTCCTCATGTGCCTCTCGGAATTTAAGATACAGTATCAAACGAAAATCAGTCAACATGGGATGCAGTATTTCAATAAGTGGGCAGAAACTACTGATAAACTGATTACATATCTTTACAAAGGTAATCACACCGAAGTAGAAATAGAAAATGTAGTCAAGGACCCCCGTCCTTATGGTGACGTTGCAGATTATAGGCTCATTGTCCATAATCCAGACCTACTAAAGGAATTTGTAGACAGCGTATATCAAGAAGCCAAAAAAGCTCGCATGGTGGAATTTTTCTTTGAACTCTCGCCTGGTATCCAGTGTTTTGTTTCGATTAAAGGTGATGGAAGTGTTCTCTATGCGTCTGAAGATGCAGCGCTTATGGATGAATTTCTCAATGACCGAGAGATTATCACTTTGTATCAAAAGAGCTTTCCTTACGCGGAAGTTCAGCAAGCACATGCTCTCCATCAATTTCGAGTGGGCAAACTAGCAAATCCGCTTCTCCAATCATACGCACTTGATGGGGGCAATATTCAATCAAATCGGACTCCGAGAAATCTACAGCTCTTTAATGTGAAAATTCAGGAGGATTCATCCCAACTCAAGGCAATAGAAGATGCTCTGGCGGAAAAAGACATTTTTCTCATTCAAGGTCCTCCAGGAACCGGGAAAACAACCGTAATCAGAGAGATTATACTGCAAGTACTAATGGCAAATCCTTCGACTAAAATTTTGGTTGTATCCCAAGCCAATGTGGCCGTGGATAATGTTTTACGAGGGCTCCTCAATAGGAGTGATTACACGGCAAACTTTGTTCGGTGTGGACATTTAGAGAAAATCGATCCACAAATTGAGCATCATAGCTTTGAGCGCATTTATAATAACTATCTTAAACAACTTTAACAAATCATCTTCCTCATGGAGTGGCATCACCTCAAGAACCGGGTATTCCCAATCAGTTGCACGACTTGTGATAAGGAAATGACAATCTAAAGATATGATCTCTTTCCAAAAACCAGACTCTTTGTCTTCAAATACTGAGGTATCAACATTGTCCAACAAGAATAGCACACGGGCACTGCATAATTCACGAAGCTTACTAATTTTCCTAAAGAAATACTCCTCAGGGGATTCTTGAGGGAATCGCTCAAAATGTGTAATTTTTATGATTGAGTCGTTGACAATCAAAGACAACCAACTCCCATCGAAGGTTGCCGACACAATAACATCATAATAGTCTTTGTGATGAGAATCTGCGTAATGTTTTGCTAATTCTGTCTTTCCGATTCCTCCTATACCAGAAAGGATTAAGATCCGGTTTGATTTCAAACGTCGAGCAATCTCATCCAGTTCTCGTTCTCTACCAATGAAAGGCTCAATTGGCACAAGATGAGTGGACACCAATTCCTGTTCTGCAACTAGGTCATCTAACTTTTCGAGGAGCTCTTGCGCCGTTTGCCAACGTCTACGGACATTTGCACAAAGCGTATGCCTGAAGATCTCCGTGAGTTTAATTCGATCACGTTTCCGAATGTTCTCAGGAAAACTATAGATGGAGAACGGACGTCGCTCATTTATCTCTGAATGGCGCCCCATAATGCGATAGAACAGAATCTCACCTATTGCAAACAGGTCAGTGGCCTCACATATCTTATGGTGATAACTGGAAATCAGCTGCTCAGAGGCCGCCCAGTTCTGTGAATATGAGAGCAACTTTGCCGTACGAATCTGTTCCTTTGGCGTTACACTGTCAAAATCAAAGAGCAAAATCATCTCTCTGGTTTCGGGATAAATGAAAATATTCGACGGCTTTATATCCAAATGTAAATAACCTGCATCATGGTACTTCCTGATGACTTCCGTCAGCGTACGGACAGTCTTATAGGTATCCAGTGGAGAAGCATCGGTAACATTCTCATAGGTATGCCCATCGAACACAGGCATCACCATATATCCCGTTCCATATGCCTCATATTTCCCCTCGTAATGCTGTGCCAAATACTGGACTAATTTATCATCTTCCTCTTCACTCAAAAAAGCATTGATTTTCTCTGGAATCATTCTTGTGAATTCTTCAGACGATTTTCCCTTTTGTTCCAACTCAACCTTTTTTAATATTTCTTTCGCATGGACATAGGAGTAACCATGCTGAAAACAATAATAGTAAACACACTCTGATATGTCTCTGAAATTGAACGGTCGCTCCCAGTATACCTTTCGAAAAAAAGATTTTACAGTTGGAAGGTTCATATTTAAAGCAAAGCAAATTCTAAAGACAGTATCCCGTCCTGCCTGATTTCGGCTAGGCGGGTTTTTTTCGTTTAGCCAGTTTTGAATATTGCGCTTTTCCTTTTCAAGTGGAATACCCGCTTTGTCTGCTATATGTAAGATGTATTGACATACAGCAGGTCGGTCATCAGGCTTACCATTATATCCAGAGGAAACTGCTGCATTGACCAATCCATCTGAGAAGTTAGTAAAATTACCGCTGTCGAACCAGTATTCAAGTCCAATTTTAACTGCCTCTTCCTCGCCTTCTGGTAATGCAAACAAGTAATCTTCGGCCTTTAGCGTCAAATCTCCCTTATTGTTAATATCCATACCCCACACCTCCCTATGTCAAATAACGCAGGCACTTGTTCGTTTCCTATTGTAAGTGAAATCCACTATCAGCACAAGCACAACTTTTTCAAGCTTGCGAGCAAAGCGAGTAATGATTTTTTCGGTAGAACAAAAGGATCGTGGTATGCTTTGACTGCAATCAAGAAAAGCCCAAAGCAAACAGATAGAGGGGGGAAAAGAGCGAAAAATACAGGTAATGAGTTTTTCAAGACTCGATTTAAAAATGCTATTATAACACCAGCAAGAGACAAGAGAAATGAATCACAAAAATGCCTCAATAGTGAAAGGAGAAATTGAAATGTTGTTCTTATTCCCAGTCATTGCTTCTGTGATTTCCAGCGTGGCCGCTGCATCAACAGCAGTCGTTGCGGCCACACCAGTCATCGGAGGAACTCTTGCCGCAGTCACCACAGGAGCCGGCACTATTGCCGGAGCTGGAGCCGCCGGTCTCGCGACGGCGATTGGGACCTCTGCGGAAAGGTTT
>OGOZ01000433.1_pt1 | contig 28696 bp, 24 predicted proteins | sample 1552801 | NCBI WGS metagenome assembly OGOZ01 (sample SAMEA2580196, study PRJEB22360) | human gut metagenome | biome: human gut; feature: human-associated habitat; material: faeces | place: Denmark | collected 2008/2010 | reverse complement strand
TTTCCTATTACATAAAAAACACTGTCCCACAGACAGTGCACCTCATTTCATACAACTGGCTGCCATTTTACAGGCCCTGTAGCTTTGTGTCCCAGACTTTCATCTGGTTTGCCGATCATCCTATTTAAACTTTTAATCTTATGCAAAAAAACTAGTTTTATTATACTATAGTGCTCTACTGCACACAAGAAAAACATTCCCGGTTTAACACACCAATTAACATCTAAAAACAAAAAAGAATAGCCAATATACACATTAGACATTAGACATAATTTTATCTTTTTTGCTATTAATTTAATCATATTATTGCTCCTTCTTTATTATTGAAATTACAGGCTTATGCAGCATTGCCGCTAACATAACCGTTATCATTATTATGGTAAGGACAACTACTGCCGCAAACGAATACGCTCCATATATAAATACAGTCTTCAGGTTACATCCCAGTATTACCCCGTAAATCAGCCATTCTGCCGCAAATGCCAATACAACTCCGATAAGAACAGCCATTCCCAGTTCCTTAATAAGCATTTTAAGAATTACCGTTTTCTTGGAGCCTGCCGACCACAGAATCATAATGTCTGCTTTCTTTCTGTTCATATATAAACGTATAGCTTCAAATACCGCAAATAGACAGAAGGCTGCCGCAAGATAACATACGAATTTTTTAATTATCTGATATGATATACTTCTTATGTCATTCTTTTCATCTTCCACATATGATTCATTTGAGCCTGCAACATTAACAACCTCTACGATACCGTTTTCCCTGCACCATTCTTTCATAAGTTCGATATCATGTTCAACTACGCCCGGCCTGTCTGAAGCAAAATATACTGTAATAGCCCCTTCAAATGTCATATAATCAATCAGGCTTCTGTACATATCCGTCTTTCCTTTTTCGGTAATTATGTCATAAGGTATATAGATTCCGTTATTAAGCTGTAAATGGTTACTGCTTACAATCCCAGCCACTTCGTATTCTTCGGAGCCAATCTGCACCTTACCGTCACTCCAGTACCCATTATATGAGTTACCGATATATATGCCTTTTTCACTGCAATTTTTAGTATCAATGATATATGGCAATTCCTCATTATATGCTATTATCACATCACAGCTTACACCTATCATTCCGTCATTCATGCTGCAATATACCAACGGAAATACAACATTGCCTTCAAACTCCGGTAGGTTATCTAACAGATAGTCAAGGTCTTCTCCTGCCTTTTTTTCCATCTCTATACGTTCTGTATTATCATGAGTATCCTTGTTATTCAGGTATTTAAGGTCCTTAAGTTCCATATATTCATAATCGGAATATTTTTCCGATGTAAGGGAAACCTTAACATATTTATCAAGGAGTTCCACAAGATTCATACTTACAATAATAGTCACCGCAATGGCAACAATTACAGAAAATTTAATTACAAAATCTCTTTTTAACCATCTCATATTACAGTTCCCCCTTTACAAGGTTTACCGGTTCAGTCTTAGCTATTTTCAAAAGCGGAACAACTATGGATACCGTAACAATAAATATTCCCACACCGATTATTGCCGGATATATATTAAGAGTAATAATTCTGTTGCTTATTCTGTGGGATATTGCCGTATTCTGGAAATTTTCGCTAAACATTACGAATCTGCATCCAAGATTGATACCCAGTATGGCAAAAATCTCTGAATATATCAGCTTAATAAGGTTCTGCCATATAAGTATCCACATGATGTCCTTCTTGGTAGCCTTATTGATAAGCCATATACCGTACTCTTCACTCCTTGTAAGTATATTGCTTACCTGCGAGACAAGAAGGACTATTATGCATGAACTTCCAAGAAGAATTGCTGCTATTACAAGATACTTTAATGCTTTAGTTATATTTTTTTCCATATATGTGATTGATTTATCTACATTGGTTATTGTACATGTCGCATTACACCTTGCATATTCTTCTACTATCTGTTTTCTGATATTCTCAAAGGAATCAACCGAAGGGTCACAGTAGAAATAGCCAGCCTGCGATATGGGCATCAGCCCACCGATTTCAATTACTCCATATTCAAGGGAATATGCTCCATCCTGAGTTGCGGTACTTGTAACATTTTTTGCCGGCATAACAGAATCCTCAGAAAAATATCCTGCCACAACATAGTCCCAATTTTCCTGTGTATAATGTTCTCCTAATCCGGTTATTGATTTGTATTTTTCTGACAAATATAGTCTTATTCCCAGTGTATTATCAAGTTCTTCCTGTGGAATGGATTCTGTCATATGAATATTATACAAGTCCAAATCCGGTCCGAATACCCAGAATACCTCAACTCCGTCTGTGATTTCACCTATTTTATGTCCGCCTTGGACTTCATTAAGAAAATTAATACACTCCGTTGTGTTATATGATATCTGTGGATCATAAAATCCTGTCATGCCATCAATCTTGGAAATATCAGGAACATCATTACCCGAAGCATACAATAGATAATATACATCCTCCATAGGCTTGGCAAAGCTTTCTTCAACTCTCATCCTGTAACTGTAGCTCGATTTATATTGATATATAACTAGTCCCAATATGACAAAAGTAAGTGCCATAAGAAATGTACTCATTCTGAAAGAAAACAACTGTTTTACACACATATCATAGGCTATTTTTATTCTGTTTTTTGTTTTCACAAATAATCCTCCTAACATATTTTATTGGGACAAACATCGGGTTAAATTATTAATCTAAAGTAAATTTATCATCTACATGGTCACGCTCATTTCCAAACTCCAGATTTACATTAACTGATTTTACGCTATCTTTAGTCTGTGTTGTCGATACCTGATGATTATCTGCAACATATACTTTTACAATATTCCCAGTATGATAATTTTTAGTTGATATCATCAATGTTCCAACCTCATCACTTGGATGTCTGAACAAATGGTGAGCGGCATTCTCTGATAAGGTACATTTATCCCTTTCTGCCCCACTTATGTGTCCATAATAGGTTATTACACTCTTAAACCATCCTTTTCCCAATGAAAATGATACATTTCCATAAAAATTAGCATTCCATACCTTATGTTCTATATTCCATCCTTTTGAACTGTCTGCTGCCACGCTTACCGCTGTGCAGATAATTAATGCTATGGCAACTATTATACCTCTGATTTTTCTACCTTTAATCATTTGATAGTTCTCCTTCCGTTTTTTAAATATTTTTATCATACCTGATGTCTGCCCCGGTATTATTAATACCTGATATAATCTTAGCATAAAAAATCTCCCCTGTCATACTGTCTGCGCGAAATGTAAATATAGTGCATAAATGGTAAATAGGCATACAAAAACAGCACCGGAAACATAATCATTTCCGATGCTGTAAATAGTATTATTATCTTCTTTTTATAAAAATTATACCGCCGATTATAACTGCAGCAACCCCCGCGGCAATTCCTAGGGTTCTCCACTGCTTTGCACTTATCCTGTTAAGATTGAAACATCTGACATTAATCCACATCTGGTTAATCCTGTCATTTGCCTCATTGTCAAAATATTGCATAACCGCACTTCTTTTTATGACATCCATCTGAGGATACTGTGCTGACAGTTGTCTGTCCGCCTGTTCCGGATTAATGGTAAGGATATAATTTTCATCCTCATCATCTCCTGCAAAGAAAAAACCTACAGGATATTCAATAACATCTGTGTCATCCTCTTCTGCTCCGTAACAATAATCCACATATTCATACACTAAGGGATTATCCCCACCGGAAATTACAGAGGTATATCCGATGTAATTCATATTTCTTACCACATTATCAGACCTTGACAGAAAATTTATGAAGCTCTGCGCTGCATGCTTTTTATCATCATTTCCTTTTATGCCGGATTTAAGCATTACCCATCCGTCAAACCACAGATTGGTACATTCCTCAGGGGTTCCCCAGTTAAGATACACATCATTTTCTTCTGACTGGTCCATCGCAAATACACCATCACCTGACCATTGAAGGCTGGCAACAACTTTACCGCTTATAAGATCGGCCTTACCGCTGTCTGTTTCAAAAGAATATACATTTTGTCTTATGTCTTTTAATCGTTCTTCAGCCTCATCTATAATGCTTTCATCGGTATCATTCATTTCATAAAGAAGGTTTTTTTGATAATCCTTACTATTAACAAATGAATCATCTAAAAGCAAATCTTTTTTAAGAATTGCGATTGTTGGAAAAAGAGCGTCCCTGACATTATCCTTAATTGTTACCTGCCTGTTAAATTTGGGATTAAGCAGCAAAGACCATGTAGAGGCCTCTTCTTTTGTAACGACCTCCGGATTGTATACAAATCCCGTTATTCCCCACATATAACCCGCTGCATATCTTGACCAGCTTTCGCCGTTAATTTCATTCTCGTTAAAAACAGAGTTGATATACGGTGATACACCTTTTACATAATAATTCAATTCATTACCGGTATCAAAAAAATCCTCCGACAGAGGCTCCAGCTTATCTTCTGCCATAAGTTTCATAATCATATAGTCTGACGGACATACAAGGTCAAAACTATCTCCCAGGGTAAGCTGGCTGTATAATTCCTCATTGGTTCCAAAGCAGGAATATTCAACCTTTACTCTTTTACCATAGGTTTCATAATACCAGTCTTCAAAATCTTTTATCATACTCTCTTTTCCAAAAACAGTACCATCCTCCAGTTCGATTACTTCGTCATCAGACCAGCCGCCTTCATCTATGTATTCTTCCCAACTACACACACGAAGCCTGATTACATCATCTGCTGCTTTTACATCATTAATACAAAATAAAGGCAGAATGCCCAATATAACCGCAAGACAGAAAGCCGAAATTCTACACATTAACTTTTTCATCGGTATTTCCCTCCTTCCTTGCACTTATAATGTTATTGGCAATAACGATTATAAGAATTATAAGGAATATCAGCGTTGACAATGCCCATAATGCGGTCTTGATTTCTGTATGTGAACCTCTTGTGGCATTGTAAACATAAGTGCTTATTGTATCAAAGGTCGCCGGCTTGGTATATGTTGTTATAAAGTAATCATCCAACGAAAGAGTAAATGCCATAAAAAATCCCGATACAATTCCCGGAAGAAGCTGTGGAATTACAACCTTAAAAAGAGCCTGTCCCGAACCTGCGCCAAGGTCCAATGCCGCCTCGTAAAGACTGTGATCCATCTGCTTAAGTCTTGGCATTACTGACAGATATACAAAAGGTGTTGACAACACAACATGTCCTGCCACCAGTGGAACATAACTTTCCTTGCTGATTCCAAGCACAACAATCAGAAATACACAAATGGAGAAACCTGTAACAACGTCCGCATTAACCACAGGAATCTGGTTAAATGTCGTTACAACCGTTCTAGGTGTTTTCTTTGAATAAAAAGCACCTATTGCACCAAATGTTCCCAGTAACATGGCAATTGCTGCAGAACCTGCCGCTAAAATCAACGTGTCCTTAATCATTTTCAGCAATTCAGGAGTCGTAAACAATACTTTATAATTATTAAGTGAAAATCTGCCCGATGCTCCGATAATCGCGGTATCCGTAAAACTGTATACTGCTAACACAATAATCGGAAGATACATAAAAACAACAGCAATAATAAGCCATGAGGCTTTAAGTATTTTCTTTATCATAATACCGCCTCCTTATTTTCTTCCTCACTGAAACCATTAGTGGCTATTGTGATAATAAGAATTATCACTAATAATACAATGGAAATCATTGAACCGCTGTTCCAGTTATATGCGTGGAAATAGCTTCCTATCAGACTTCCCATAATATATGTACTGTTATAAAGCATATCCAGCACTACATAATTGGTCATTGCAGGTAAAAATACCATCGTAACACCGCTTATTATTCCGGGAACCGATAAAGGAAGCGTCACCTTTATAAAAGTCTGGCAGGCGTTGGCACCAAGGTCTCCTGCCGCCTCCAGAAGATTTTTATCCAGCTTACTTATGGTATTGTATAAAGGAAGGATCATAAACGGAAGGAAATCATAAGTCATTCCGATTATTGTATTCATAAACGGATGAAATGCAAGATTCCCTTCAATAAATGTGAGAATTTCTTTAAGTGCCGCAATTCTTAATGTAAAATTAATCCACATAGGGGTTATAAAAATCAATAACATTACTGATTTTCTTTTCATATTGCTTCTTGCCAGTATATACGCAACAGGGTACGCAATCACAAGGCATACAACAGTTGTTGTCAACGCAATAACCAGACTGTAACACAACGTTCCTATCGTATTGCTGTCGGTAAAAAATCCCGCGAGGTTACTTAATGTAAATTCTCCCTGTCCGTTTGTAAAAGCATAATAAAACACAACCAGAAGCGGAGCTATAACGAAAAATATCAAAAAAGCCACATAAGGAATACACAATTTTTTCCTTGAAAATCGAATTTGCATATCAGTCCTCCTGCTTCAGTTTTAATTCTATACTTTCTTTAGGTATAATTACACTTACATAATCATCCTCATTCCAGAGATATTCATCGTGAAGGTGGATATCCTCTTCATTTTTGGTTCTTACTACATAGTGATAATGGTCGCCTTTATAAATAAGCGAAATAATATGTCCCGTAGTTCCGCCTGCTTCAATATCATCGCTCATAGTAATATCCTTAATAGGCACATTTACACTGACCTTTACTCCGGCAGTCTCAATTTCCTTGCCATTGCTGTCAACAAGTGTATTGTTTTCATCAATCCTTGAACCCGGATATAATTTCGTAACGTCACATTCAAATTCTCCGTCCGCAAACAGAACTGTATAATCCTTTGTAAGTTCCCCGTCAAACTTGTTCCGGTTCATATCGGCAGGAATTACATGTATTCCGTCAGGTTCTATATTAATGCCTATAGTATCACCCACCACAGCATTTCTTGTGCTTTGGATAACAATTTCATTAGCCCCGGACTCAACGGTAATCTCATAGTTCATACCTTTGAAAATAACAGATGTGACATCTCCCACAACAGCACCGTCTTTCGCTTCTGTCATTATAACGTCTTCCGGTCTTACAACAACATCCACTCTTGAGCCTACCGACATATCATCAAGACATTCAAATTCGACGCCACAGAATTCAACCCTCTTATTACCTGTCATTCTTCCGCTGAAAATATTGCTTTCACCGATAAAATCGGCGACAAATACATTCTTTGGTTCATTATAAATCTCCTCAGGAGTTCCGACCTGCTGTATCATTCCGTCAGACATTACAACTACTTTATCGGACATGGTAAGTGCCTCCTCCTGGTCATGTGTAACGTATATAAATGTAATACCCAGTTCTTTATGCATAGCTTTCAGTTCTAACTGCATTTCTTTACGCATCTTAAGGTCTAATGCTCCGAGGGGTTCATCAAGGAGTAGTATTTCAGGTTCATTTACTATGGCTCTTGCTATGGCGATTCTTTGCTGCTGTCCTCCCGAAAGAGTTGTAACATTTCTTTTTTCAAAACCCTCAAGGTCAACGACTTCAAGAGCATGTCTTACTTTTTCAGCAATTTCTTTTCTGGTATACTTATTCTGAAGTTTAAGTCCAAATGCAATATTGTCAAAAATATTGAGATGCGGAAATAATGCATATCTTTGGAATACCGTATTAATTGGTCTTTTGTTAGGCGGAAGTTTGCTTATATCCTCTCCATTTAAAAGGATTTTACCTTCAGTAGGAATGTCAAATCCCGCAATCATTCTGAGCGTAGTTGTTTTTCCGCATCCTGATGGTCCTAAAAACGTAACAAATTCACCTTTTCTGACTTCAAGGTTAAAATCTTCAACGGCTGTAAAATTGTCTTCATAGCGTTTGGTAATTCCTTTTAATTCGATAATATTTCCTGTCACATTTTTTTCCATCTGCATATTCTCCTGTCTCTTATTGTATGCCATTTTATCTGTTACTTCAGAATCGCTTTCTTTATACACAAAAAAAAGCAATCAAGGCTGCTTTCGTTCCTTGACTGCTTTGTCTTTCGTTCCCTGCTATATGAATTATGATACTGAAAACTCAAATAACTTAATATCTTTTTCACATTCTGCTTTGATAATATTAGCCCCGATTCCGCGAAGCTTTTCATCAAAGTCTTCGTATCCTCTTTCTATAAACTTAATATCATCAACATAGGTATAACCTTCTGCCATCATACCGGCTATAACAAGTGCAGCTCCGGCTCTGAGATCCGGTGCAGCCACCTGAGCTCCCGTAAGACGTTCGCATCCTGTAATAATCGCCGTATTTCCCTCAACCTTGACGGTTGCACCCATTCTCGACAGTTCATCAACATACTTAAAACGGTTCTCCCATATACTTTCGGTAACAATACTTGTTCCCTCAGCACATGAAAGAATTACTGCCATCTGTGGCTGCATATCCGTAGGAAATCCCGGATAAGGTAATGTCTTAATATTGGTATGGGTTAATTTGGTATTGCTTCTGACACGTATTGCATCATCATATTCTTCTATTTCACATCCCATTTCAACTAACTTGGCTGTTATGGCTTCAAGATGTTTTGGTATAACATTATTAATTAGTACATCCCCGCCTGTTGCCGCTGCCGCAACCATAAAGGTTCCTGCTTCAATCTGGTCAGGTATTATAGAATAGCTTGTTCCATGAAGCTTATCAACACCCTTAATTCTTATAACATCTGTACCGGCACCCTTTATGTTGGCTCCCATACAGTTAAGACAGTTAGCCACATCTACAACATGGGGCTCTTTGGCTGCATTTTCAATTATTGTATTGCCGTCAGCAAGACATGCCGCCAGCATAACATTAATCGTCGCTCCTACCGAAACAACATCCATATAAATATGACTTCCGGTAAGATTATCGGACTGTGCATGAATCATGCCATGTTCTATCTCTACCGTTGCTCCAAGTGCCTTAAAGCCCTTGATATGCAAATCTATAGGTCTGCTTCCTATATTGCAGCCTCCCGGAAGAGCAACTTCTGCGTTGCCAAGTTTTCCTAATAATGCGCCTAACAGATAATAAGACGCTCTAATCTTCTTGATATATTCATAATCAACTGTTGTTGAGTAAATTGTACTGCCATTAATCTTATATGTGTGTTTATCAACTCGTTCAACGATTGCTCCGATTTCTTTAATCGCATCAAGAACAATTCTTGTATCCCTGACATCAGGGACATTTTCTATAGTAACCGGTTCATCAGCCATTATTGCCGCTGCAAGTATTGCAAGTGCAGCATTCTTGGCTCCGCTTACGAGAACCTCGCCTGTAAGACGGCTACCGCCTTTGATAACATACTGTTCCATTTTGCACCTCAATATAAATATCTTGTGACACGTTTATATATTATAGCATAAATGTTTCTTTTGTAAACTAATTATTAAATATTTCCATTAACGCATTTACGATATAATCATTCTCTTCGTCAGACTTTACTGAGAGACGTACATAATTGCCCTTGTTAAGCCCTTCTTTTGATGCAAGATTCTTAATTAGAACGTTATATCTATTAAGAAGTATATCTGCAAGCTCAGTCGATGTCACACTGTTTTCTATATGACACATGACATAATTTGCCTGTGAAGGGTATACCTTAAAACCTTTTATTTTACTGAGTTTGTCAAGATATCTCCTTCTGACCTCTTTAAATTTTTCCATTGCTTCATAATAATCATCACGGTACTTTTCTATTATCTGGAGATAATATTCTGCAAAGGAATTAATATTCCAGATTGCCACATCTTTTTTCATGAAGGCAATGAGGTCTGTATCGGCTGTGGCTATTACTCCAAGTCTTAGTCCTGCAACACCAAAAGATTTGGAAATGCTTTTTAAAACAATTAACGACGGATGATTAAGCAATACTTCCATATCAAGTAATGTATGCCACTCATCATCTTCAACAAAATCAATGAATGACTCATCAACTATCAGTTTTCTTCCCTTGCTACGGCACCAGTCTTCCAATCTCAAAATATCTTTTTTGCTTATAAAATGTCCCGATGGATTGTCTGGATTAACAAGGACGATTGCCGAAATATCTTTACCTTCGTAATAGCTCATTATATCGTCAACAGAATAATCAAAATCCTTATCAACGACATAATATGGTATAACTTCTACATCTTTTTTTCTGTGTGGATATTCTTCAAAAGTAGGGTAAACCATTCCTATGTTACCGCTTATATTTTCCATAAGTGATTTAATAAGTTCCGCCGTTCCATTTCCTACACATATATTTTCGGTTCTCACGCCAAAAAAATGTCCTGCCAAAAGACTGTTTACTGCCATTCCTGATGGATATTCCCTTACAAGGACATCAAAGTTGGATTTCATCTCATTCATGAATCTCTCATTAGGAAAATATGGATTAACAAGATAACAGAAATCTCTCATCGCAGGGTATCTCCAGTATCCTCCGTATCTCTGAAGATATTTACGTACCTTTTCATTTCCGTCTGCAAACATTGACTCTGCAATATCCATATCCTGAATATCATTAATCTCATACCACTGTTCTTCATCAAGAATTTCGGCAGGTATCTTTTTCTCCACATCAAGATCAATCACTTTAAGGAGGGACTCGTATAAATTATTGTCTTTGTTCTTTTTAACATATTCATTAAGATATGTCATATATTTTTCTGAAACATATCGTTTTTTGAATTTGTATATACTAACTATTTTATGATAATAACTTGGATCTATTCGCTTAACTTCTTCTTCATCAACAAAATATACAATATTATTATCTTTGTCGAGTTTAACGATTGAGCCATCCATCCATGGTCTCGGTCTTGCGACAAATGTACCGCATCCATTATCAACGGCTAACATCTTTTCGATAACCCTGTCTTCAAATATCATATCTGACTCAAGAACCAATGAATCCATTTCCTCAAGGAATTCTCTTGTAAGCCATAATGAGTATATATTATTAGTATGCCGGTAATCAGAATTATCCACAAAAACAACCGGTGTATTAATTCCGAGATTCTGTACATAGTCCTTAAGAATATCACCCTTGTATCCTGTAACAATTATTATCCTGTCCATACCATACCTGTCAAGCTGTCTTAACATTCTCTCAATAAGGGTTATTCCATTAATCTTTACCATACATTTGGTACATTCTTTTGTCAGCTCACCTAAACGGCTTCCCAACCCTGCTGCTAATATAATTGACTGCATCCTTCAGTCTCCTCCGCACTAATCGTTGTATCCGTTTTTAATCCATTTAACGGCATTTTCATAATCATTCATTGTGTCGATTTCTCTTGTTCTGATATATTCCATTTCAATAGGAAGTACAGATTCAAGCATGTCACATACATGTCTGTCTCCGGGTATAAGTCTGTCAGTATATACCTGTGCAAGGCCTGTCCATTCATAACTTCCTTCTTCTCTTGAAAACCCTGTACATAACTCTTTGCCGTTTTCCTTAATGGTCTTCATCAGCATAGGATTATCCGTTCCGATTTTAGTTCCACATGCACATTCCTTATCACTGTGCATAATCCTCATTAAATCATCCGGGTGCACGAGAAGATCTCCGTCAAGTGAGACGACCATTTCCCTTGCATGCTTTATACCGAGAGAAAAACTTCCACCTGTTCCCGTATTTCTATAGTTATGGTTAAACACAAAAAGAATATCCTTGCGGTAATTGTTCACAACTTCAATAACTTTTTCCATCTGATAGCCCACAACAATTCTTATATCATCAAAGTCTTTTAAGAGTTCCAGCTGTCTTAATATTAAAGGCTTTCCTTCAATATCTATCAGTGCCTTGGTTGTTCCTATACCAAGTCTTGTTCCCATTCCGGCACAGCTTATAACAATTGTTTTAGAAACTGACATAACTTATCCTCCGAATACGCAGCATGTGTTGCTGATTTTAATACAGCGGGAGCAATATCCCTCACTCCGCCAAAACCAATACCGATTTCTGCCGCAGCAATCATATCGGCATCATTATTTCCGTCGCCAATCGCGACAAACGGTTTATCAAAACTGTTTACAACCGTTGCCTTATCAATCACCTGTATATCTCCAACAATCCGGTCATTCTTAACTTCTGCCTTTGAACAATAGAAAGAATGACCTACTCCTAATTTTTTCATAAGGTCTTCAATCCATATATCAAGATTGCCGGTTATTACATAGCATCTGTCGCTATTCTGTCTTATAAATGCGGCAACCTGCTCATTAAGAGGAATATTTTCAACTATTTTTCTGACCTTTGATACCGGTATATCCTTCAAAATACTGACTCTTTCACGAAAGCTTCTTTCAAAAGGAATCTCTCCTCTCATAGCTCTTTCTGTCAGTTCTCTCATTTCTTTATCTTTTCCAATTTCAGCAGAAATTTCCGGCAGGATTTTCACTTTGGTTATTGTTGCGTCCAAATCGAACAGGAATACATACTCGCTCATCCCAATCCTCCAATTTTTAAACATATAAGATGATATTAACATTTTATTACCATATAGGCAAGTATCCATCTATAAAAAAACTCCCGGAATTCTTCCCGGGAGTTAAATGTCTATTATAAATTAAAATATATAATTAAGCGGATTAACTGACTGACCGTTGATTCTGATTTCAAAATGCAGATGTGGTCCTGTGCTGTATCCTGTATTACCTGAGTATGCAATAACCTGTCCCTGTGTAACTGTCTGTCCATAGGTTACAGCTATTGAATTCAGATGACCATATCTTGTCATGCTGCCGTCCGAATGACGTATATCAACGCAATATCCGTAATTGCCATACCAGCCTGCCATAGTTACAACACCTGTGGATGATGCTCTTACAGATGTTCCGACCGGTACTGCTATGTCAACACCGTTGTGCATACCATTAATTGGTGCAGGTCTGTATCCCCAATTAGATGTAACATATGTAGAATATACCGGATTAATATATGTAGGAGGTGTCAATGTGCCTCTCTCTATAATCTTAGGTACTGATTCTGTACTGATTTCCTGCTTAATAATTTCTCTTGAAGATTCTGTTCCGTTCACATAAGTAACAAGTGCTACAACCGAACGTTTCCCTTCTGAACCCTGCTGGATAACATTCTCTGTTCCAACGTATAATGAATCGTTGTCCACATACTGCACAGGTGCATTATATGACTCACTGTAAGATTTCTCTTCAACAACTTTGACTGAAACTTCTGATGCAGGCACTGTTATTGTGAGGACATCGCCTTCATATATTGCGGTATCTACCGTAAATCCTTCATTCAGTGCTATCAATTCATCAAGTGAAAGACCGTTATCCCTCGCTATTGATGAAAGGCAGTCGCCCGAAGCAACAACATAGGTCTCCTTCTCTGCGTGTTCTTTAGTAACAAGTTCATATGCCTCATCTACACTGACAACATCTCCGGAATTACTCTTTGTCGCTATAACTTCTATATTTTCAACAAAACCTATCGAAAGTACGCCGTCTTTATATGATGTACTCTCTGCTTTTTTTGCAGCCGACTCGCTCACTGAACCATCTTCAGCCAAAAGCACCTTAGCTGCTTCATTAAGCTGCTTGTCCGCTGAAACAAAATTTATCTTATACGAACTGTATATTCCGTTATCTTCTTCATTAATGACAATTGAGAAATTAGATGTATCCGCATATCTGCTCTTAACACGTTCAAGCAATTCCACAACATCATCAAGGGATGCAAGAGTTACGGTAAAATCATCAATTCTCACTGTATATGCTGTTACCTGTTCGGATGGAACGCTCGCTTCTGTTGAAAGAGAATTATAAATCTTTTCCGTCATCTGTTCCTTGGAATAAACAGCACCTCCGCTTGTCTGCTCGTTAAGCTGCATATCAGCTTCCACAAGCACAAGTCCTTCACTCTCTGAATCAAGAAGATTCCTTGCATCAAGCAAGGCATTTTCTGCTACCTGTGAGTCACTTACATATCCAAGTTCATTGCCGTTAAGCACTACCATATATCTTGAATCTACAGTGTACTTATTTCCATCGCCGGACACCCTGTTCACAAAAGGAATTGCAACTAATGTAAATAATACTGCAATTACTGCTGTTTTAACATAGGACATATTAGATTTCAAATAACTCTTTAATGCTTTCATTGCTGCTCCTTGATTGTAACATTTTTGTAACAAATTGAATTTTAACAGAACTTTGCTGTCTTGTAAACCCCTTTATAGTTTTTTCTTACTCATTTCTTTGAAATTTCACAATTAACGGTACCAAAGTACCAACTGTTTCTTCAATGGACATACCATCAAGCGAGACTGTTATATCTGCATATTTTTCGTATAATACGCATCTTTCATCATATAAGTCTTTAAGTGTCTGTCCTTCTTTAATTGCAACGCCACGTCCTTTGAGATTGGACAACCTTTCATTAATTGTGGCAAATTCTGCTTTAAGATATACCACAATTCCAATTTCTTTAAGGTGTTCCATTGCGTTTTTACCATAGATTACACTTCCGCCCGTGGCAATAACCGTCTTATCTGCTTCGAGTTCGGAATTAATTCTGTCTTCTATTTTAAGAAAGCCATCGTTACCGCACTCTTCTATAATGTCACTTAACAATCTGCCTTCCTTGTGCTGGATAACGATATCCGAATCAACAAAATGATACCCCATTGCCTTTGCGAGAACAACCCCCGCACTGCTCTTGCCAACACCCGGCATTCCAATTAATACTATGTTATTTTTCATATCATTATTTCTTTCTTACTGAATATCCAAATGTTCCTATTTTTTCACCTAATGTAAAATATTCTCCATGGGAATAAGCAACAAGGTCGGAATCATTAAGATTAAATTTGTTGTTTTCGTCCATATATCTGTCATCAACCGTGACATTGACAACTTCTGCAATAAACATATCGTGTGAACCAAGTTTTTTAACTTCCACAACTTTACATTCAATATTTACCGGGCTTTCCTCAATTCCTACCGCATCAATCATCTTTGAAGGGAGTGGAGTGAGATTCATTTCTTTAAATTTATCCACATCTCTTCCTGATCTGACTCCGCAGTAATCTGTGGCATAAGTAAGATCTTTTGTTACAAGATTAATAACAAATTCACCTGTTTCTTCTATAATATCATGTGAATATCTTTCCGGTCTTACGGAAATTGACACCATTGCAGGATCCGAACATATTGTTCCTGTCCATGCTACAGTTACAATATTCGGTTTCTCACCCTTTCTGTTACAACTTACCATTACAACAGGCAATGGATAAAGCATATTGCCCGGTTTCCAACTTTGTTTACTCATAATTTCTGTCTCCTTACTGTGTTATTTCCATCATAATTTCAGGAACCACCTGTTTCTTTCTTGATACAACTCCCGGAAGATAAACAACATCATCCGATCCCTGCACACCGAAAGCGCGCTCAACAAGTTCCATTGCACCATCACCTACACATAAAAGTTCTGTTCCCGGTTTGATAATATCCGTAAGCATAAAATAAAGCATATTGACGCCAAGGGATTTGTACTGTTCCTTCATATATGTCATTACTTTTTTCTTTACCTGATCCAGTTCTTCGCCGTCCATACATGACACCTGACCGATACCAAAGGTCGTATCTCCGATAGAAAAACGTTTGAAGTCTCCGGTAAAAAGTTCTTTTGCTGTCTTTTCGCTGATATTGCTTCCGGCAAAGAACATCTCATGTGCATGTTCTTTTATATTGATTCCTGCAATTTCAGCCAGTGCCTTACCTGCTTCCCTGTCCATTTCTGTACATGTAGGACTTCTGAATATCAATGTATCCGATATAATCGCAGAACACATCAAAAGTGCAATCTTAGGTTCTATCTTAACACCTGCATCCAAATACATTTTATATATTATGGTTGCGGTACATCCAACCGGCTTATTATAAAAAAATACAGGAGAAATTGTCTCCACGGCGCCAAGCCTGTGATGATCTATTATCTCTAAAATATCTGCACTTTCTATACCGTTTACCGCCTGATTAGCTTCATTATGGTCAACCATAATAATCTTTTTCTTATCAACATCCAAAAGATTACGTCTTGATATCATTCCCACATAATTACCATGTTTGTCAAGTATCGGGAAATCACGGTGTCTTTTTTCAGCCATAACTTTTCTGATGTCATCAACAAAATCATCCAGTCTGAATGTTACAAGACTGTCCTTTTTCATTACATGACCGATTGGCACACTCTGAAAAATAAGTCTTGATACTGTCAGGGCATCATGTGGTGAACTGATAATTGTACATCCACATTCCGTTGCAAGCCTTGATATTGTTATTGATACCGGTGCTTTTTCACATATAACAAGGCATCCTGCTCCCATCTCTATAGCACAAAGCTGTGCCTCATATCTGTTTCCTAATATAACTATATCACCGGTCTCAATGCTTTCTTCTATTATGTCAGGAGTTGCCACAGCCGTTATAACCTTACCGCTTACGCATGGGCGATTATGGTTAGTGCACACAATCCTTCCTTCAAGTGTCTCCGCAATCTGCTTGTAGGTTGTCTCCGCCTCCTCAAGCATATGGTTATCAACAACTTCCATATAAGATGTTGCAATATCCGTTATTGTGATTAGTCCCTCAAGCTTCTTATTTTTGACAACCGGAAGCGTAATAACGCCTAATTCTTTCATCAGATTCCACGCATTTTTCATGGAAATGGTTGATTTAACGCTTTCCGTTTTTCGTATCTTAAGGTCACTCACCTGTACACGCACATCCTGTAAAAGGGGTGGTACGGCAACATCACATTTTTTCAGAACAAACTGGGTCTCCTCATTAAGCTGTCCGGCCCTGTATGGATGATAGTCCTCTGTTCCCGTAATTTTATTTTTAAGATTAGCATATGCTATTGCTGAACATACCGAATCCGTATCCGGGTTACGATGTCCTACTACATAAACTTCGCTCATATGTTACTCCTGTTTAACTTAGTTTCTGTTTTATCATAGTATCATTTTTTCTAAACTTGTCAACTCTCATACTATGCCCATCAGAGCAGTTCCGGATGATTCTCAAGTTTGTCTGCTTCAGTTAATTTCCTAATAACCCTGCAGGGGACTCCCGCAGCAATAACTCCTTGCGGGATATCATGGGTAACCACACTTCCTGCCCCTATTATAGTACCTTCTCCGATTGTTACTCCTCCGCACACGGTTACATTTCCCGCAATCCAACAGTTGTCGCCTATTACAATAGGTTTTGCATACTCTTTATCTGTAATTGTCCCATCTTCCCTTGTATACACGTTTCTATCCTGATACATAAGGGGATGAACCGGTGTCAGAAGTGACACATTCGGTCCCATAAAAACATTTTTTCCTATTTTAACAGGTGCACAATCAAGACATGTCAGATTAAAATTCGCATAACTGTTATCTCCTATTTCGGTAAAACATCCATAGTCAAACTGAATTGGTCCTTGAAGATACACATTTGTTCCTCTGTTTGGAACAAGTTCATCAAGAATTTTGTTCCTGTCATCATCATTTTCATATAAATCATTATATTTTTTACTGAGTATATGTGCAGCCTGTCTCATTTCTGCCAGTTCTTTGTCTGCCGGGTCATATATAAGGCCGGAAATCATTTTTTCTTTATCTGTCATAAAAAGTTCCTTCTTATATCCATTATATTAATTAAAAAAGGGAATATGCCCGACAGACACATTCCCTGCTTGAATTTTCAATTAAAGGAGCATTGGTATTGATGAAAAATATGGATAGAAATGACCAAGGAAGAGTGTTCCTACAAGGTAATCTCCGATTACAAGACCTGCAACAAGAATAATTGTTGCCAATACATATTTATTTTTCTCTGAAACCATGCCACGGATAATTTCAAGTGACTGTAACAGTGCAACAACAAGTGCTGCAAAATACAAACCAGAAAGAATAGTTCCGTTAATTCCACTAACATGTACAAAACCATTAATAAATCTTACAAGAAGAGCAGTTCCGATAGCCGGTGAAACAGCTCCGCCAAATCTTGCAACATTAACAAGGTTCACCTTATCTTTCTTAATTACAAGAGCATTAACAAGATATGCCATACCTATTACAATTGCTGCCATAAGAATAGCGTACACTATAGGGAAGAAAATTGCCTGAACCCATGTTCCTCCTGATATACCTGCGTATCTTAAAATATCGCCCTTATCCGTATAATGATAAGCAAACGCGCCATAACTTCTCTTTGCTATAGCAAGAATGTGCCATACATGCCCAAGAAGGTTGAATATGCTTACCAATACATAAAGAACCACAACTGTCGCCATTGAGGTAATTGCAGTCTTAAGTGTAGCTGTCTTATAATATGTATCAGCCGCATCAAGTGGGTTCTTAGCTGTTTCTTTAATACTGTTAATTACGGGTGTAAAAAGATTGTCGCCCTTAACCTTAGGCTGTTTCTGAGGTGCTGTGTATGTCTCACCCTGTGGCATACCATTGCCCTGTGCTGTGTTATATCCGCCCTGAGGTGCTGTATATGTTCCCTGCTGTGGTGCAGTATACGTTCCCTGAGGTGCTGTATATGTTCCCTGAGTTCCCCCGTTATTCTGTGGTGCACCATAAACATTCTGCTGTGGTGCTGTCTGCTGACACGTACATACTTCTCCGTCAGCAAGTTGCTTACCACAAAAAGTACAAAATCCCATTCTGATTCCTCCTAAATAGATAATTACAAACTATATAGTAAATTATACCATTACCACATTAATTTATCAATACTCCACCACTTAATTTAAAATAAAATTATCCGGAGGTAGCAAAATGAAAGTAGTAATTCAAAGAGTATTAAATGCATCAGTCAAAGTTGACGGCAATATAACAGGTAAAATCAAAAAGGGGCTTCTTATTTTTTTAGGTATAGAATCCGGTGATTCAGATGATATGTTGAAGAAATATGCTGATAAAATCGTCAGGATGCGCATATTTGAAGATGAGAACGGCAAGACCAACAGGGCTCTCTCCGATGTTAACGGTGAGCTTCTAATTGTTTCACAATTTACATTATGTGCTGATTGCAGCCATGGCAACCGTCCTTCTTTCATCGGAGCCAAAGAGCCGGTTGAAGCAAAACGTATGTACGAAAAATTTATATCCGTCTGCAGGGAACAGGTTCCCGTAGTAGAACACGGTGAATTCGGTGCCGATATGAAAGTAGAACTTCTTAATGACGGTCCATTCACAATCATTCTATAAAAAAGGCTGTAAAAGAATTCCATCCACACGGAGGACTCTTTTACAGCCTGTTCTGATTCAGCCTTAAAAATTACAGTGATCTGACTGCCTTAACAACATTTTCTGTTGTAATTCCAAATTTCTTGAAAAGTTTATCTGCAGGTGCACTTGCTCCGAAGCTGTGCATTGTAACATAAGCTCCGTCAAGCCCCACATATCTGCCCCAGCCGAAATCTGAAAGTGCTTCAACTGCAACTCTCTTTCTGCAGCTCTTAGGAAGAACAGCTTCTTTATATTCCTCACTCTGCTGTTCAAATATATCCATACATGGCATACTTACAACTCTTACATCTGTTCCTTCTTTTTCAAGGATTTCTTTTGCTTCAACTGCAAGAGATACTTCTGAACCTGATGCTATGATAATTGCATCAGGAATTTCCTTAGTTGAATCAGCAATCACATAACCACCCTTTAATGCTTCCTTAGAAGAACCGTCTATCTGTGGAAGATTCTGTCTTGAAAGAACAAGTGCTGTAGGTGTGTCCTGATTTGTAAGGGCATAATACCAAGCTGCTGCTGTTTCAGTAGCATCACATGGACGATATACTGCAAAACCCGGCATTGAACGGAACATTGCAAGCTGTTCGATAGGTTCATGTGTAGGACCATCCTCTCCAACACCGATACTGTCATGTGTAAGAACGTATGTCAAAGGAAGTTTCATAAGTGCCGAAAGTCTTGCCATTGGCTTAACATAATCACTGAATACAAAGAATGTAGATACAAAACTTCTTAATCCTCCGTGGAGCATCATACCATTACCGATAGCTGCCATAGCTATTTCCCTTACGCCAAAGTGCATATTGCTTCCCGCATAATTCTCAGCAGAAAAATCACCTGCACCTTCCATATATGTCTTGGTAGATGGTGCAAGGTCTGCAGCACCGCCCATAAGGTTAGGCATAACTTTTTTGGCTTTATTAAGTATTTTACCTGACACGCTTCTTGTTGCCTCAGGCTTATTGTCAAACGCCCAGAATTCTTCCGTATCAAGAACCTTTTCAGCAAGGTTTTTATCAAAATAAGTATCCCATAATTTTTTCATTTCAGGATATTTAGTACAGTATTCTTCAAAAAGAGCATTCCACTCTGCTTCTTTTTTTGCACCCTTCTTAGCAAGTTCTTTGTAATTTTCATATACTTCATCAGGTACATAGAAACTTTCATCCGATGGCCAGTTAAGGGTTTTTCTGAGTTCTGCCACATTATCAACCCCAAGAGGTTCTCCGTGGGCACTTGCTTTTCCTTCCTTTGCAGGACATCCAAAACCGATTTTTGTTTTAACTGTAATAAGTGAAGGTCTTGTTGTATCAGCCTTTGCTGCTTCTATCGCTGCTCCGATTTCTTCTATGTCGTTTCCGTCTTCGACAGTAATTGTCTGGAACCCGAATGCCTCAAATCTTTTCTGAACATTTTCAGTAAATGCAATATTGGTACTTCCTTCAATGGAAATACTGTTAGAATCATATATAACAATAAGTTTATTAAGCTTTAATGTTCCTGCAAGTGACATTGCCTCAGAAGAAATTCCTTCCATCATACATCCGTCACCACCAAGTACGTATGTGTAATGGTTAACTACAGGATAGCCTTCTTTATTAAAAATTGCCGCAAGATGTGCCTCCGCAGCTGCCATTCCCACTGCCATTCCCATTCCGGCTCCGAGAGGTCCTGTTGTTGCCTCAACTCCTACCGTATGTCCATACTCCGGATGTCCCGGTGTTAATGAATCAAGCTGTCTGAAATTCATCAGATCTTCTTTGGTAAGACCGTATCCAAAGAGATGGAGAAGCGAATATAACAATGTGGAACCATGACCTCCTGAGAGGATGAATCTGTCTCTGTCAGCCCATTGAGGATTGGCAGGATTGTGATTCATATGATTGCCCCAAAGTTCATATCCGATTGCAGCACATCCTAATGGGAGTCCGGGATGACCCGAATTAGCTTTCTGCACAGCATCCGCTGCTAATACTCTGATGGCATTTACTGACATCTGTTCAAGATTTGTACTCATAATAAAAATTCCTTTCCGTTAAGGCCTGATGACCATTTATTTCAAAAAATGTTTTTCCTTTAAAGATATTAATCCATTCCTCTTCTTTCCAAAGAAGTTTCTGGATGATTTGCCGCACTTTATTATGGCGGAATCGACTATCTTCTTGACTTTTTCAATTTCTGTACCTTCATCATCGCCATTAAGTTCATCAATTGATATATATAACCCTGAAAGCGCTCTTTCGTCAATAGCATATCCTTTAACTCTGGCATATTCCGTTGCAACGTCAACAAGTTCATTAACGGAATAGTGCTTAAGTTCCAGCTTGTAATCAAATTTATCCCTGAGGCTTTCGCAATTATAAAACAGTCTTTTTAATGCAAATTCCTCTCCTGTAAAAATAACAAGCATTGAAGCTGTATCGGTTTCCATAAACTGATTAAGTTCTTCAACCACATCCCTGTTGAGTTTCTCTGCATTTTCAACAATAAGTGTTGTGCCTTTTATCTTATCAGCCGATGCGGCAACACCTTTTGCATTCAGAACTTCTGCTCTTGTTTTTGCAATCTTCAGTTCCCTCTGTTCGTCATTGGCATGCAATGATTTAAAAAGATTAATCGCAAATCCTGTTTTATCAGTGTCTTTTTTCCCGATTATGATTATATTTCCATGTCTTGAAGTACCATCCGGAATCTCATGTCTCTTTCCGTTAATAAAATGGAGAATGGAATCTTCCATTCCGTTCATAAAAAGATACTTCTTAATGTACTTTCTTGTATTATCGTCAAGCTCGTCCATTGAATCCTCCGGACTGTACTCTTCTTCCTCCGTAACATCATAAGACTCATCGGCATATCCGTTAATTTCCTGTTCGGCTTCGGAAATTGCAGCTCTTGTAATACTGTTAATGGCTTCATCAAGCTCAATGGTATTGTCTGTATGTCTGTTTTCTATCGTTGTTTTTAATAAATCATCTATTGTTGCCTCCGGCTCTTCAACCGGATCATTCATGTGTTCAAGATAGTATAACAAATCAACCTGTCCCTCAATAGGAGGTTCTTCAAGTTTCAGTTCCATCTGGACAGGTATTCTGTCCTCCCCGGCTTCCGGTTTATAATCCTCCGGTACAGTCTCTCTGATATCTGTCTCTTCAGGTATTGTCTCCTGTTTTTCAACGGATTCAACCATCTCCTGTTTCTCAACAGTTTCAACCATCTCCTGTTCTTCTGCTGCTTCAGGGATATATTCTTCCTTATATTCAGTCTGTTCATCACGCTCAGGAATCATAGGGTCATCTTCCCGCATCTCTGATTTAATTTTATTCCAATGGTGGGTATTGATTATGATTTCTCTTGTAGGCTCGTCAACAAGTTCATCATCCCCTGACATCTGAAGTTCAATCACTTCAACATTAACCGGTTCTGCTGTTGCCGCCATTTCATCATCTATTATTGTATCATATTCAGGTGTATCTTCTGTTTGCTCTTCTTCATCTTCTTGCGCAGGCTGAGACACTTTATCGGCAGTTTCTTCATCTGCGGATTCTTCCGGTACAGTCTCTTCCGGTACAGCTTCTTCCGGTACAGTCTCTTCCGGTACAGTCTCTTCCGTTTTCTGTTCCTTTACCGGACTGAGTACATCATTCCCGTCGTCATTTTTATCATCATTTTGAAAAATTTCCTTAAGGCTGTTGGCAAGATCATTCTGTAGTGTCTGTGTATCATAAATATCCGGTCTGGCGAGTGGGACACTTATCTCATCATCATTTGTCTCGTCATGGCTTATTTCCTTCATGCTCTCTCTGGCTGATTTCATTTCGTATTCATCATAGTTTCCTGAAAAGCCTGCTTCATATACAAGACCGGCTTTGTCAAACTTGTCCATTATGTTGAGTTTCTCCTGCTGTGCAGGGGTAAGAGAGGCATATTTCTTTTTGAGCTTCAATGCCTTATAAACATACTCTCCATCTCCGAACCAGAGTATAAGATCATCACATTCTTTAATACACTCTTCTATTCTTCCAACCTCAGCATAAAGGCTTGCCAGTTCGTATCCGAAATTCTCATCCTGTTCATTATCTCTGTATTCTTCAAGAACTTTTATCAATTCCTCAGGAGGAACATTCTTAGCCTTGTCAAGTTCATATAAAAGGACATATCTGTTCATATCTGTGGGAGCCATTTCCACAAATTCATTATACAGATCCTCTGCTTCTTCATAATCTTCAAGTCTTATGGAAAGTTCTGTCATTTTAAAAACAAGGCTTCTGCCTCCAAGGTTACGGTTATAGGCATAAATGCATATATTTCTCGCTTCCTTAATTCGTTCTGCCTTTTCGTATACTTCTTCCGCCGTCATAAGCTCTGACCACTTCTTAACCTTCCGCCATTCAATGGTATCCGCTATATCCGCCGCTTCACTATACTGCTTTTCTGATTTAAGTTTCTCTATCTGTTCTAATTTAATTCCATATTCTACTTTATCCAAAGCGTTCACCTCTAATACTACGCATAAATCCTAAATAATTCTATCACATGGCTATGTCAATTTCAATCAAGTTTTAAAGTGGTTTGTGTGAATTCCGTTACATTGTAATCAGAATCCTCTGTATTTACCTGACTTCTGTAATCCACCACAACTGTCTGCTGCCTGTCACCGGCCATTTTCTGGCCCAGTATATAATTCACATCAAACATCCTCGTAATTGCAGGTGTCGCTCCTCTTGCCGGAACGATAAGCTGCACATGATTGGTTTTGAGCAGTTTAAAAATCGGTTCCCAGATGTATATATCTTTTGCCGCACCAAACGGATTATCAATAAAAATTGTATTTCCTGAAATTCCCATATCATAGGACGAATTTATGCTGGATATATAGTGAATAACCGAAATTAAAAACTGGATATAAATTCCTTGTGACTGGCCTGTACTTCCCACAGCTTCCTCGTATTTTAAGTATCTACTCCTGTCCTTGATATGTTCCCTTTTATACAGGCATAATCTTATACTATTCATATCGCTTACAATTACTGAAAACAATTTTTTCCACGATAACTGGTTTTTGATATATTTTAATTTATCGTCCTGTGTGTCAAAAATATCAGCCCTTGCTATTGTATCGTTTATGTATGTTGTCATTTTTTCCTTATAAAACTCCTCTTTTATATAAGGAATCTGTAACGTAATTACAGGAACGGATTCTCCGTCAAGATTTATCTTTGAGAGCTTTGGTAGTCGTTCTAACTCTGTACGGATATTGCTGCAAATCTGGATACAACGTTCTTCAAAATTATCAGCAATCTGCTGTAAGTCTCTTATGCCCTGCTCCACATTGTCCCTTTCAAGTGCAATATAATCCGAAGTTTCCCTAAGACCATTTACCATATCTTCCACATCTTCTGCTGTTTCCGGTGCATTAAGACTCAGTTTGATTTCCGCCGCAAGGTCATAAGCCTCCAGTCCGTACAAATCATCGGATAACTTTTGTTTATCATTAAGAAAAGCAGTTTTCTTACGCTGTTCATCACGTTTTAACCTGTCATAATTCTTTTCAATTTCTTCATAATTCTCAGTGATATCGTCATCCACAGCAATGTTTTCATCCGTCAGTCCGTCCTCCGGTATATAAATTCCCATGGTCCGGAATATTCTCCCGATATCTCTCTCCATTACAATAAGATCCCTGTTATTCTCATCAATATTTTTCAATTCTTTCTCAATATTCTGTATTCCCGATGTAATAGAAGATATTTCCTGACGCCCGGTAACAATATACGCCTGAGGATCATTAAATTTTTCCCTGATAAATTCACCGTATTGTTCTTCATATAGTTTCTTTCCGTGCCATATACTTCCTTCAATACGGTTCTTCTGTGCCTGCTCGGAATTAATTATTCCGTCGGTTTTGTCAATTTCAGATTTAATTTTATCAAGCTGATTCTTGATTACTAACCTTTCATCAACAGATGCCTTTGAAAAAAGGCCTTCGTCTTTTGCTTTTTTTGCCTCATCTAAGGTAAAACCATAATATTTAAGATTATCAATATTTTTCTTAATAAGGGCATCATAATGTGCAAGCTGTTTTTCTTTATCAGCAAGTTCTCCTATTTCATCAGATATGATTTTTCTCAAAGCCCCTGCCCTGGTATTGATTTCATCTTCTTCAATATCCGGTTCTTTTGCTTCTCCGTTGAAATAAGACTCGAACTTTTCCTTATATTCCTTGTTGATTGAATCGGCTTCCTCTTCAAAACTTTTTCTTATATTTTCTTTTTCCGTAAGCAGGGCATCAAATGACCTGACTTTTCTTGACAGTTCTGCGTGTTCCTTTGTAAGCCCGCCTGTAAGTTTTTCACAAGTTCTTGTTTCATCATATAAGGAAGCCAGTCTGTCGGTATTTTCTTTTATTTTTTTATACAGCAAAAGATTGTCTGCTGTTTCACCACTATGTGCCTGCTCTCTTTCCAAAGAAGTCCGGTAACTTTCAAGACGCTTTTTTGACATTTCCATATCGTCACTAATCCTGCCAAGATATGATATAAGTCTCTCTTTTTCTTCTTTTAAGTCCTCCGGCACTCCGTAAGAGGAGCTGTCATTAAGTTTATTTTCTGCATACTGGCAAAAATACAAATCTTTGCTTATAACATTATATTTATCATTTAATCTTGCAAGCATGTCCTTTTCTTTGTCAATATCTTCACTTATTTTTATAAGCTCGGAATTAGCACCTGTCCCGTTAAATATAAATGATAAATCATGACACGCACCTACCATGTTTTCTTTACAGACTCTTAAAATATTATCTTTTTTTACAATAGGAATAATATAAGAGCCTGTGTTAAGGGAATAAAGCATTTCGTCATGTTTTATTTCTTCATAACTGTCCCCGGCAAAAATCATATAAGGCAGCATCGGATTTTCCGCAATATAATCACTGCGTTCATTTTCATCCATTAGTGCAATATACTCGGCACCGCTTTTCACGTCATCGTATCTGCTTTTCAGATATGAAAGGACTTCTTCATAACATCTGTCATATTCCGGAAGTTTATTCTCACTTATTGCTTTTTCGTAATTGCTAAGATACTTAATTCTGCCTTTTACTTCAACGATATTTTCGGTAATCTCGGCTAACACCTTTTCTATTTTTTCAATAAGCTGCTCAATATCATTCTCACCGTATACATTTTTAATCTGGTTTAAATCTTTTAGAAGCTGCTGTTCTTTTTCATACAGTATTGCAGCCCTTTCTTCTTCATTTTTTATAAAGGATATTTCTGTTTCTGTCTTAAGATATTCCCTGTTTAAATCAGAAATATTATTTTCTTCCTCCGAAATATGGGAGGTGTAACCGGATAAAGCCTTGTCAGATGATTTAAGCATATCTTCCGCTTTGGAAATTATATCTTCAATGCCGGCATTGGATGTAAGATTACATCTTAGCATAAGCTCATCCGTGTTTTTATTCAGTTCTTCAATTTCATTTTTAAGCTGTTTTAACTGCCCCTGATTTTTGTTGATTTCACCATAAACATTAAGCTTTTTATCGGCTGCCTCATCCCGCTCTGCGCATACCTTCTCTGTTAAAGTTTTGATTTCGTCAATCCGTGCTTCCAATTCCGTTGTTTTTCTGTCAACAATTGTCTTCTTAAACGCTGCAAGTTCTGATAACTCTTTTAAAACATCTTCTCGGTTCCATGTGCTGTTGGATATCAGCTCTTTAAGTTCATCGTATCTTGCCTTGTTTTCAACGTAATCAAAATAATCCGAAGCCGCTTTTACATATCTAAGATTCTCTTTAAGCCTGTCATAAGAAGATAAAAGCGTCTCTTTCTCTGCTGCCGTTTCGGCAATCAGCTTCTCTAACTGTTCAAGCTCAACCGTCTCAGTCTCGATTTCCGCAATGGCTGTACGTCTTTTGATTTCGTTAATATGTGCTGCAAGTTCTTCTTTTCTGTTACCAAGTTCTTCTGTCTTTGCCCTTTCTCCCGCAAGTCTCTTCCTGCATACGCAAAGGCATCGCATAAGTTCATTCTCTGTCTTTTTCTTTTCCTCAAATATTCTTTTATATTCACCCATCTTATCGGTAAATATATTAATAAGTCTTATCTGCTCGTCATATTTATCTATGTCTGTTTTTCGTTTTGACAGCTCCGTCAGTTTTTCCTTCATATCAAAAAGTGTCTTTGCCATCTGGGAATCGTCTTCATTGCCCTTACGAATTCTGTTATTATATGACTTTTCTATAATTCCCTCTATCAAAAGGTCCTCTATGACTTTCCTGGTCGTCTTATAATTGGTCTCAAAATATGTACGCACATGACCTTCGGTCTTGTTAATCCCACGGATGATTTCCCACTGGCTCTCATGAAGTCCGTACTCACTTATAAAATTCTGGTAATCTCCCTTTCTTTCAAAAATCCTTACTTCGATGCCATAATCTTTTTTCTCCAAATCCCTTAAGTATGATTTAAGACCGTTGTAGGTAATGCGTTCATTACCTTTACTGAGTGGGAGATTTTTTATGTCGTTATCTCCGAATTCTTTATAAAAAATACAGTAGTTAAAATATTCGATATTGGCAGTTTCGTTCTTCCTTTCGGCATTGTCCGAATTCTCCTTTGCCTTTCTTGCACAGAATCCCGTAGTCATATATTTCATTCCATTTTTAACACAACCTGCATCCAGTTTCCATTCTATGAGCGAATGTATCGTAGTGTTATCACAGCCCGGTCTGAAAAGCTTCTCTATCGGCTGTTTATCGTCAAGGGTACAGTTAGGAATCATATTCTGTAAAAGCAGAAGCATTAACACACTTTTACCGCCGCCGTTTGCAAGGTCATAAATAGTATTCCTGCATGAAAATCTCATAAAAAAATCATCATAATACTGTGTGCCGAAATTATATTTTACATTGTTTACTCTGATTCTGTTAATCTGTGGCATTTTCGTCCTCCCTGTTTAAAATTTCATATAAACGTCCTTTATTTTCTTCAAAATATTTTTGAGCTTTTCGCCAGGAAAGGAAAACCATCGTATCAACTAAATGATGTGTTTCATTATCAAAAACATGTATCAAATAAGCAGTCATTTTGATGCTCTCCTTAATACTTCTTCAACAAGTTTATCGATAATTAAATCGATTGAATAATAGGCTTCATCGTCCCAGCAAACAGCAACTTTCAAAATAGCATCTTTAACGTTATGGCCATTTTTTACAAGCTCAACCATTTCATTCAAATCGTTTTCACTTACGTAGAAATGACCTGTATATTCAAATTCCATAATTATTCACCTTTAAGTTTGATTCTTGTGCCTGAAGTCATTCCAGTCTCTCGACCCATTAACCACCATAAGAGAAACTTCTTCGTTGCTTTCGTCAATCAAATGTACAGGCTTCCCAAG
>OGOZ01000430.1_pt1 | contig 28815 bp, 21 predicted proteins | sample 1552801 | NCBI WGS metagenome assembly OGOZ01 (sample SAMEA2580196, study PRJEB22360) | human gut metagenome | biome: human gut; feature: human-associated habitat; material: faeces | place: Denmark | collected 2008/2010 | reverse complement strand
ATTATTTCGGGTGATAGCGAGCGAGAGTGTACCCACGTGGTGGGGCTTGTACGGTCATTGTCGCTCACCCTACTTACGGCTTCGCCGCGAGAAAGGACATCCCCAAGGTTGTTAGTGATGGCGAAATTAACCCTAAGGTAAAATAGAGTCACCTGTGTTTTTCAATTAAATATTAAAAGCGGCTCGATTGGTTTTGAAGTGATCCGATTATAAAATTGCGCCTTCAAGCCATAACAAAAAGCCCCCGGACAAACCGTGGGCTTTTTATTATAAAAAAGGCGGATTTATACTGCTTGTAATCTTTATACAATCTTAATATTTTTCGCAACAACTATAATGCGGTCTTTATGGAAAAGATAATACCATAATACAGATAAAAGGAATAGAGGTTTTTGCATGGAACTACTAAAAAGGAAGTTGTCATCCTTTCAGATAATACTACTAGGATTCGCGGGAGTTATTTTGCTTGGCGCATTTTTACTTGCCTTGCCGATTTCTTCAAAAACTCACGAATGGACATCGTTTATCGACGCTCTTTTTACCTCGACGTCTGCCGTGTGCGTAACGGGACTCGTCGTATTCGATACGGCAACGCACTGGACGATATTCGGGCAAATCGTTATATTATTGCTGATTCAAATCGGCGGTATGGGCGTCGTTACCATTGCCGTGTCTGTTGCCGTTATTTCAGGCAAAAAAATCGGACTGTTCAGCCGCGAAACGATGAAAAATGCAATTTCTGCGCCAAACGTGAGCGGCATAGTCCGCCTGACCGGATTTATTATCAAGGGTATATTTTTGATTGAACTTATCGGCGCGCTTGTTATGATGCCCGTATTTTGCATCGATTACGGTGCCGAAGGCATCTGGCTGTCGATTTTCCATTCTGTGTCGGCGTTCTGCAATGCAGGGTTTGATATAATGGGGACGAAAAGCGGCGAATTTACTTCTATCACGCAATATTCGGCGCAACCCGTCATCAATATTACGATTATGTTGCTGATTATTGTCGGCGGCATCGGCTTTTTGGTATGGGAAGATGTTTGCAAACACAAGTGGCGAATAAGAGAATATCGCACGCAAAGCAAAGTGGTGCTATTTGTAACCGCCGCGCTTATTGTTTTGCCCGCGATATACTTCTTCTTTTTCGAGTTCGCCGATTTACCTGTCGGTAAGCGAATACTTGCGTCTTTGTTTCAATCGGTAACGCCGAGGACGGCAGGGTTTAATACGGTAGATCTTACGGCAATCAGCGATACGGGATTGTACCTTATGATTATTCTTATGTTGATAGGCGGCTCTCCCGGTTCGACGGCAGGCGGTATGAAAACAACGACGATAGCGGTTTTATTTTCTTCCGCCTTTTCGGTATTCAGAAAAAAAGACAATGCGGAACTTATGAAACGGCGCGTCGACGATGAAACGGTCAAGACGGCTTCGGCGATATTTATAATGTACGTAACCCTGTTTTTATTTGGCGGAATGGCTATAAGCGCGATTGAAAATTTGCCTATTACGTCCTGTCTTTACGAAACGGCTTCCGCCGTCGCTACGGTAGGACTTACGCTCGGAATTACGCCGACGCTCGGAATTGCGTCCAAATTGATTTTGATTTTATCTATGTTTTTCGGGCGCGTCGGCGGATTGACGTTGATATATGCCACGTTCGGCGCAAACAAAAATCAAGCGGCAAAGTTACCGACGGATACGATCGCTGTCGGTTGAGGTTTTTATAGTCTAAGGAGGTTTTATATATGAAAACAAAATCTGTTTTATTGATAGGTCTCGGACGTTTCGGAAAATACATCGCAATGAAACTGCACGAATTGGGACACGAAATCATGGCGGTGGACGAAAACGAAGAAAGAATTAACGACGCTATGCCTTATGTGACTAACGGACAAATCGGCGACAGCACAAACGAAGAGTTGCTGAAATCGCTCGGTGTAAAAAACTACGATGTGTGTATTGTAACTATCGGCGGTAACTTTCAAAGTTCTCTTGAAACTACCTGTTTGTTGAAAGAATTGGGCGCGCAGAAGGTTGTGTCGCGTGCCGAACAGGACGTGCAGGCAAAATTTCTTTTGCGTAATGGTGCGGATGAAATTATTTATCCCGAAAAACAGCTTGCCACGTGGGCTGCAATCCGTTACAGTTCCGACCACGTTCTCGATTATATAGAACTCGGTGATTCCTGCTCGATATCCGAAGTTTCCGTTCCGTCGGCATGGGTGGGAAAATCCGTTGTAGAAATCGATATTCGCAGAAAATACAACGTAAATATCATTGCCACGAAGAAAGGCGGAAAAATCAATGCGGTTGTTACCGCCGACACAGTTCTTTCCGGAGACGAAACGCTTTTGGTTCTCGGGGATTTTAAGGCAATGCGGAAATGCTTCGATATTTAACCACTGTAAAACAAGGCGACTTTTATGGAAGACGTAATACTTATCATTGCAGTAGCGGCGGTTATGGTCTTCGGCTTTTTTATTATGAAAAGGCTTGACGTATTCTTGAAAGAAAACAAAAAAGCAATTGAAAAGAAACGAGAAGAAGAATGCAGCCCGCTTGAATTCATTGATTCGGAAAATTATGAGAATATGACCTGTATTGAAAAATTCAAAAAAGCCATAAAAAAGCGGCAATTATAGTCTTTGACAAAGAAAATCGGGAATTCACAAATGTTTTAACCGATTACATGAACCGTAAGTAGATTTTGTGTGGAAAATATGATATAATACAGGAAATATAAAACGAAGGAGATACGGATTAACCGAATGGTGAAGCAGCATAAAAACGACAAAGAACACATTCTGGTTTGTTTGTCTTCCGCGCCTTCAAATCCGAAAATAATTCAGACGGCGGCAGCCATGGCAAAGGCGTTCAATGCGACTTTTTCCGCATTATATGTAAAAACTCCCGCGTCTGAATCTATGACAACGGAAGACGCGGAGCGGTTACTTGCAAATACCCGCTTTGCCGAAACAAACGGCGCGTCGATAGTTACCGTATGCGGGAACGACATTGCTTTTCAGATTGCGGAATACGCTCGTCTTTCCGGCGTTACGAAAATAGTAATCGGCAGAACCGTTGTCGGTAAGCGAAAATTTATAGGCAAGACGACTTTAACCGACAAATTGATATCGCTTGCTCCCAATGTCGATATACATATCATTCCCGACAGCGATGCCGTTGTAGAAAAAGGAAAGAAAAAACTTTTTGAAAAACCGCATTTTGTAAAAACACTCAAAGAATTGGCGGTTTCAACGGCTTTACTGTTACTTTCTACTTTACTCGGGTATCTTTTTTCAAGCCTCGGTTTTACCGAAGCGAATATCATTACGACTTATATGCTGGGCGTTCTGATTACCGCTATACTGACAAAAAGCAAAATCTGTTGGGTTCTTTCGTCCGTTGCGAGCGTGCTGGTTTTCAATTTTCTGTTTACCGAACCGAAATTTTCGTTTCTTGCATACGGAAGCGGCTACCCCGTCACATTCGTAATTATGCTTGCGGCGTCTCTCATCATAGGCGGAACAACCGAAAAACTGAAAACTCGGGAACGGCAGGCAACTCAAACGGCATACAGAACAAAAATTCTGTTCGACGCTAACCGGTTGATTCAGAAAGCGTCCGACGAAACGGAAATATTTCGGGTTACGGCAAATCAATTGGAAAAATTGTTAAGTCGAAACGTAATTGTATTTAATGAAAAGGCGCAAAAAGTTCATACTTCGCAGCCTGAAAGCCCCGACGCCGATATATCGCCCGACTGCGAGGAAATTGCTTGGCAAGTAACGAAAAACAACGTAAAAGAAGGGAAAGGAACGGATATTTGTCCCGAAAGCGACTATACGTTTTTCCCGATATGCAAAAACGGCAAAAACTACGGAGCAATAGGCATTTTTGTCGGAGAAAAACCGATTGATTCTTTTAACGAAAGCATTGTGGTGTCCGTTATCGGCGAATGCGCAATAGCAATTGACGGAATCATAAACGCCAAGGAAAGAGAACGCGCCGCCGTTTTAGTCAAAAACGAACAATTGCGCGCAAACCTGCTCCGTTCCATATCGCACGATCTTCGTACGCCGCTTACGTCCATTTCCGGTAATGCGAGTAATCTGATTTCAAACGGGAATGATATTGACGACGCGACAAAAAAACAAATATACGAAGATATTTACGACGATTCGCTCTGGCTAATCAATCTGGTTGAAAATCTGCTTGCGGTAACGCGCCTTGAAGAAGGTAAAATGAACATAAATCTGACGACGGAACTGGTCGGCGATGTCATAACCGAGGCGTTGAAACATGTTCATAAAAAAAGCGAAAAGCAAAAAATTACCGTAATACAGCCGGACGACTTGCTGCTTGCAAAAATGGACGCTCGGCTTATCGTGCAGGTCTTAATCAACCTTTTAGACAACGCTGTTAAATACACGCCGTCCGATTCGCAAATTACGATTACGGCAAAAAGAGACGGAAATATGGTTTCCGTAAGCGTGGCGGACAACGGAGACGGCATTGCGGACGAACAAAAATCGCGTGTGTTCGATATGTTTTATACAGGCGCAAACAAAATTGCCGACAGCCGCCGCAGTATCGGCTTTGGACTTTCGTTGTGCAAATCCATCATAAACGCACACGGCGGAGAACTAACGATAACCGACAACGTTCCGCACGGCGCGATATTTACCTTTACATTGCCCGTCGGGGAGGTGGAAGTTCATGAATAACTTACTGATTTTAGTTGTGGAAGACGACGCGCCCGTCCGTAACCTTATCGGAACGACTTTGAAAACGCACGGTTACGATTTTATTACCGCAACGAACGGAGAAAGCGCCGTTATGCAAGCGTCTTCTCGTAATCCGGACATTGTTCTGCTCGATTTGGGCTTGCCGGATATTGACGGCGTGGACGTTATTGGAAAAATACGCACTTGGTCGGAAATGCCGATTATCGTAATAAGCGCTCGCGCCGAAGATAAGGATAAAATCGACGCGTTGGATGCCGGAGCGGACGATTATCTGACAAAACCGTTTTCCGTCGAAGAATTGCTTGCAAGAATCCGCGTTACAACAAGAAGGCTTCTCTCGACACAATCGTTGAACAAGTCCGAGTCGGTTTTTGTCAACGGAAATCTGAAAATAGATTACGGCGCGGGTTGCGCATATTTAAGCGGCGAAGAACTTCACCTTACCCCTATCGAATACAAACTACTGTGCTTATTGTCAAAAAACGTCGGGAAAGTGCTTACTCATACTTTCATTACGCAAAAAATATGGGGCGCGGCTTGGGAAAGCAACATTGCTTCCCTGCGCGTATTTATGGCGACTTTGCGCAAAAAAATCGAACCGTCCGCCGATTTGCCGCAACACATTCAAACTCACGTCGGCATCGGGTACAGAATGATAAAGATAGACGACTGACCATTGCATTTAAGTCGATGAAGTAACATTCGCTTTGCATATTTTAATGAGAACTTGCATATTGCACGGACGCATTTTATCGGTTGCTTTTGCAATCGGTGCACAAACTAATTTGGCTTACGCCGTGACAAAATATCCCGACAAAATGAACAAAGTCGGCAAGGTGGTAATCATGGGCGGCTGCTTCACGCTGCACCAGGACGAGTGGAATATCGCACAAGATCCGACGGCGGCAAGGGTTGTTGCCGAAAGCAATTTGCCCCTTGTTTATGTGCCGTGGAACGTGACAAAAGATTTGAGTCTTGGTAAGCAAAATTACGATACGTTGCTGAATTTTTGTGACAACGGGCTTGGTGGAACGCTGTCGCAACTGGTTCGTATGTGGAACGACAACAGCGAGTGTAAGTACGTGCCTGTGTTGCATGACGTTGCCGTGGCAATGTGCGTAACGGACTATGATTTTTGCACTTTTGCCGATACGTCGTTTTGCGTTGTGGACAGCGGACCTGCGTGCGGACTTACATTGAATTGCAATACAATGAATCTGTTTGCGGTGGATGATTTTGCCAAAAAGCAAATATCGTTGGTTGTGTCCGCGGACGGCGAAAAGGTTGCCGAGGAGTTTATGAAAAACGTGTACAAAGGGAGAAAGAAATAAATTGTGTAGCAGGTAGTCTGAATGTGGATTTGCTTGTGCCTGACGAAACGGAACTTGCATTGATTGGCGGCTCGGAGACATTGTTTGAGTGTGGCGTAAAAACGATTGTCGCAACATCGGGCGCGGATACGAGATTTGCACTTTTGCCAAACGCAAACGTTACTCTTGCGGCAAAGTAAAGGTGGTGGATACTACGGCGGCCTGCGACAAATCTGCGTAGGAGTGTTTTCAAAAAATGTTGCTTGGAAGATTATGGTGTGTTGTTATTTGTATGATAGAGCTGTCCCTGGTGATTGTTTCTATGAAAATTGTTTTTACAATATCTATAAAGTACGGCAACATTTTCTATATTTAATATATGCGGCATGTCGAATAAGCAAAAGTGCGAATAGATGTGCAGATATTTAATCGACACAAGCAATTTACTGTTTTTTTTGCGCCAAAGTTCAATAAAAAAGGCGGCAGATGTGCCGTCTAAAACAAAAACCCAAGCGAACAGCCTTGTTCGCCCGGGTTATGATGTGGTGGCACGGTCGGGTACTATGGCGAACAAGTGTTTTATTGTAAGGCATAATAAAAATTTTAGGTTTTGAATAAAAGAAAATACAAGTGCCATTGTTTTAATAAATCGTGAGCGCATAGAAAAATCACTGATAATATCTTGTTCTAAAATCCATTTTTGATGTTTGTTGTTGGTTGCGCTGCCTTTTTTTTGCAAGATTTATACCGAAGTGTTGTTTGCCGAAAGCCGAGTAAAGAAAAAAAAATAAATTGCGTTAGAGTGTTGACAGAAAACGTTTTCGTGTGTTATATTGGCGAAAAATGGCATACAGGGGGCAGTATTTTCCGTTAAAACGTTTTAATCGGCGCAATTGCATTTAAGATGTGAAAACGTTTTTATTAACAAAAGTATATATAAGTTGTTTTCAATTTGCTACGAAAAGTTTTCGAGAGGTGACCTTATGTTAAAATGGACGAAGAACGAAGTTGTTTATCAGTTGTATCCGCAGAGTTTTTACGATACCAATGGAGACGGAATCGGAGATATAGAGGGAATAACGACAAAGTTAGATTATCTAAAATCTCTCGGCGTCGGCGCAATTTGGATTTGTCCGATGTATGACAGTCCCAATCGCGATAATGGTTATGACGTGCGCAATTACGATAAGTTGCAAATTTGTTACGGCACAGATGAACAGTTTGACGAAATGGTCGCAGAAGCGCACAAGCGTAATATAAAAATAATTATGGACTTGGTGCTTAACCATACTTCTAATGAAAACCCTTGGTTTTTGCAATCTTCGTCTTCGCGTACTAACGATAAGGCAGATTGGTATATATGGCGAGACGGTAAACCCGATGGCACACCGCCAACAAACTGGGGTGCAATTTTCGGTGGTTCGGCATGGACATACTGTCAACAACGTAATCAGTACTACTTGCATACGTTTTCGCCGTACCAACCTGATCTTAATTGGCAGTGTGATGAACTCAAAAATGCATTGTTTGCCATGGTTAATCGTTGGATAGACAGGGGCGTAGACGGTTTTCGTTTGGATGCAATCAACTTTATTGCTAAAGATTTGTCCCCTATTGTCGACGGCGAGATAAACGTTGGCGAATATGCCGACATCTACCCTTTTGTTGCAAACAAACCCGATGCGCACAAGTATCTCGCAGAGTTGAAAGCTGCAACTTTCGCCCGCGGTTGTCTGACGGTCGGCGAAGCCTCGAGCGCAACTGTTTCCGACGCATTGTTGTTCGCAAACGAATTGGACATGATTTTTCAATTTGAGCATGTGGCGATGGATATCGCTGAAGACTGGAACGTCAAACCTGTTGATATTGTTGAGCTGAAAAAATCTTTTGCAAAATGGCAAAACGGATTGTTTGGCTGTGCTTGGAACGCACTGTTTTGGGAAAATCACGATCAGCCGCGCATTGTAACGCGTATGGGCGACGAAAATGAACTGCGTGAAAGTTCGGCAAAGATGTTGGCAACGTGCATGTATTTTATGCAAGGCACTCCGTTTGTATATCAAGGACAGGAATTGGGTATGATAAACACCCGATTTTATTCTAAAAATGAAATTCGCGATATCGAAGTGCGTAATGCGTGGATAAAATATGTTGACGGAGGTTTGTTGTCCGAAAAGGAATTCTTGAAAAGGATCAGTCGTAGAAGCCGTGACACTGCTCGCACGCCAATGTGTTGGAGCGACAGTAAAAATGCCGGATTTACGGACGGAACACCGTGGATAAAAATAAACGATAAATATAAACAAATAAACGTTGCAGAACAATCATCTCGTTCGGACAGTGTATTAAATTATTACAAGTCGTTGTTTGCATTGCGTGCGAAGTTGTCTGTCGTTGTAGACGGTGCATTCAAACTTATTGATGAGCAAAATGCGCATGTTATTGCTTATGAACGGAAAAACGCCGAACAAACGATTGCGGTGGTATGCAATATGACTGATAAAAGACTATCTTTCATCGACGAGCGTTTGCAACGAGGAAAGATATTGCTTACAAATATAGAGAACAACTATCTTGCGGACGGAATACTCGCTCCGTATCAAAGTATAGTCATCGATTTAGAAAGTTGATTTACTGTTTATTTGTGCTTGATTTATGTTTAAAATCAGTACATTTTAACTCAATCTGGCAAAATAAAAAGACCGAAAGGAGGCATTGTTACTCATTCGGTCTTTTGCTTATGTTTGTCGAGCATATGTTATTCAGACAAGATTTGTCACGGTCACTCTGGTGCATCGTTGCTTCCATTGCAACTAATTTATGTTGCGTACAGAATTGCGCTCAATGATTAAAGGTTCGATTTTAATGGATAACGGTTCTCGATGTTCTTTGTTGCGTATTCCGTTGACAACTGTTTGCGCGATGGTTTTGCCAAGTACGTCTATCGGATGACCGATTGCGGTTATGTCCATAAGATCCGCCCAAGGGGAGTCATCGTAAAGGATCAGGCTGATGTCATCGGGAATACTCATCGACAATTTCTTCAGTACTTTGACTGTTTGTATCCCTATTGTATCGGCAATGGTAATTATGGCAGTCGGTCGTTCTGCGATTATGCGAGTTCCGATTTTTTCTGCAAGAAATTCTGTACTGTCCGGTAAAAAAATGTTCTCGTCTTTTGCGGAGAGCCCCATTTCCTCATAGGCCTTCTTGTACCCATCAATGCGAGTGGTGCAAATCAGGTTGGAAAAACCGATTATTAAAGTGTTTCTATGCCCGCTGTGTAAAAGTCTTCTTGTTGCAAGGTATGTGCCATAGTAGTCGTCCACGACTATACTGTCCATGTTGTCGTAAGCCTTGACAAACAATTGTAAAGGATAAACATTTTGTTGATGAATCAGTTTTTCAACGTTTGTATCGCTTTTATTGGGGCTAAACATGATTCCCGCAACCGATGACGATAGAAAATTTTTCACTTTGTCATCAATGGAGTTATTCTCGCTCAACCCGAAAGCAATAAGCAACTTGAATTTCTCGTTGGCAAGGTTCGTCTCGATTGATTCTATTAAATTGTTAAAAAACGGATTTTGGACGTCGTTTACTATAAAACCAATGTTTGAGCCTTGGCTGTTTTTGAGGTTGCTTGCAAAATAATTGGGTATGTAACCCAACTTATCTACGGCGTCATTGATTATTGCCAACTTTTCCGGAGAAACACTAGTGGGATTACGTAGCGCTCTGGAAATTGTTGCCATGGAAATGTTTGTATAATTTTGTAAATCTTTTATTGTTACCATAACATTATTATCTATTAAAAACAAACAAAAGTCAACCTTCTATGGTGAAGTATGTTGTATTTTGTTTGTAACTGCGGCTGACGTTACAACCACATCAACTCTATATTTGTAAACTCAACTTTGCCGTCGGAAACATACATGTCAAGCCGATTGCCGAATTTGTTGCAGAAGCGTACCGACAATGCAGTGGTGTTGTTTGCGTACAAAACGGCGATATCATCGTCTACAATCAGTTCGATGTCTGTTACTTTGTCTATGGGACGCGTCAGCATATATGTACCGAATTGATTTTGCGGAAAACACGGAAACGTATTTGCCGACAATGTTTTGGAGGTAAGATCAAACTTGAGTTCGTACGCCTTATCTTCCAAAGCATTTCTAAATAACAGTAATCCGAATCGGTCTGTTTGTGGATCCACTTTGACTTTTGCTGTCAGGCGGTAGGTCTTTGGCGCATTTTCGAAAATTTCGGATACGGTACATTTGTGTAAAGAGTCGACACGTATGTCGGGAATTTTTATTTTGTTGCAAAATGCGGCTTGTATTGTTTGCGGAGAAGATACAGACAGTGTTTTGTCTGCATTTTGTAAAAGTTTATGTACGACTAAATTGCCGCCCCACATCCAAAATCCGTCGTCCTTGTTTTGCCAACGTGTCGGAACCCACCCGAACAGATATCTATCCTTGCCGTCGGTGGCTGTTTTGGCCGCATAGTATGCTCTTCCGTCAAAAGTGTCTATCGAAGGTTTGCTCCAAGGTCCGTCGGGCGAAGGCGCTGTGCGGTAGCATGTTACGCTTCGATCCGAGTACTCGGAAAAAATCAGATACCAAGTGTCGCCGATTTGAAAAAGGTCGGGGCATTCGTGTGTGTGGAATGCGTCGGGTGCGTAAACGATTTTATCAAACGTCCATGCCGACAAGTCTGTCGACCTCATTCGTATCGTCTGACCTTTTCGTAACGCGTTTCCTTCTTGCGGGCGCGCACACAGTAACATATAATATGTGCCGTTGTGTTCATCCTTATATACATATGGATCGCGGAAGTCGCATGTGTCGTAACCGTCAGGTGCGTAAAACGTGTCTTGAGGGACCTTAGTCCATTTGTCGAGATCGTGACTTGTGGCATGCATTATGCACTCTGCTTGATACCCGAATCTCTTATCGGTGGTGTTGTGACCTGTGTAAAAAATATGGTAGCATCCTTCCGCTTGAAGTACGCTTCCGGTAAAAACAAACGGATCCGGTTCCGAGTTTGTTCCCCGCGAAATCATTTCACCTTTGTCGATAAAAGAAACAAAGTCTTTCGTTTCTGTTTTGTACCAAGTTACTCCGTTGCCGTATTTAGCGTCATTGCGATGATCAAATAAATAGAACAAATGAAAAACATCATCCGAGTAGTATGGAATGAAATCTGCAGCTGCCGAATTGTTTTCGGACGGTTTGAAAAATAGTTTGTACACAGAAAAAGCTCCTTTGAAAACGTTTTCAAGACCTCTGGGTCAATTTTATCACTTATACTATATCGAAAAAACAGCGGAATGTCAAGAAATTTTGTAAAAAATCTATTGACAACAGTGCAAATACTTGTTAAAATCAAAATAAGGGAAGGTTTGCGGGAAAAGGGGCGCTGAAAACGTTTTCAAGAACGAATCGCCGATTTTCGGTTTTTTCTGTATTATTAGAAGCGAGTTTTGCTGCTTCGTAAAATAAGGAGAACGAGATGAAAAAAAGATTACTTTGCACGGTTTTATTTATTGCGGTTGTTCTTTGTCTTAGTTTTGCCGCATGCGACAGGGCTTCCGATGAACCGAGTCTGACGGTTGAGCTGAACAAAAACGAGTTGCGGTTGACCGTCGGACAAAGCGAAACGCTGGTTGCTACACTCTCCGTAGAGGGACTGTCCGTATCGTGGAGCTCAACCGACGATGCCGTAGCAACCGTATCCAAGGGAAATGTACAGGCTGTCGGGAAAGGCTCTGCCGATATTGTGGCAAAAGTCGGGACGGTGCAAGCGGTTTGTAAGGTAACGGTTACTGAGGAAAAGCCAACGATAGAACCTACGATTAGTGTTGAGGAAGGTTACGAATCGCTGATTGTTTTTTACGGAAATCAACCTACCGATGAAGAGCTGTTGGCAGGATTGTCCGCAACTGACGCCGAAGGTGCAACGCTTACCGTCGTCATGACGAATAACGGCGATATCGACGCAGGCAAATTGGGAGAATATACAATTTCGTATAGGGCGGAGGATGCAAACGGGTTGTCGACTACACTGACTCGCAAGGCGTATGTTACCTACTTCGGAATAACTGCGGAAGACCTTGACGGCAAGGCGGCGTCGGCTCTTAATAATTGGAGCTACACGCTTGTAGGAGAATCTCGCACTGCGGACGAGTGGGCGCAAAACGTAGTGCCCGGACACAGTTCAAATTGGAATAGATTTGAAGGTCCCGTCGAAAATTACATTGTAATGCATGGGTCGGACACAAACGGAAGAGAAGCGATTACCGACGAAAAAGACGACGAATTGCCCAACACCATTTTGTGGAACAAACTTATCGTTCCTGCCGATTGCACGATTTTCCGTGTATATTGTTCCAACAATCCGTATCCCGATTACAACAATCTGCTGAGTAAGGTGCGCGTATCAGTGTACGATATCGCCACAAAAACTTTTGCCGTTGCGGATAACTATCGTGAGATTAAAGCTCCGCTAAACGCTTCGAAGGAAGGCTTGGACTACGATTATATTCGCAATCGTTCCTACCAAGATTTTGATTTGACGGCATATGTAGGCAAACAAATAATTGTGTTTGTGGAACAAGACGCTTCTGCAAACGTATACCAGGAAGAGTATTATTCCGACATAGGTTATCTGGAATTTCAGATTCCTACAATGATCACCGAAACCCGCGACACTTTGGTAGTGTACTCTATGGGATTTGTAAAAGGTGAAGAAAAAATAGATTATTCTTCATTGGTATTGGATGATTTGACAAGCTGGGGTGTGGACGATACTTCCGACTACACACGTTGGGGACTTCGCGGCGACGAAGTCGCAAAAGGCAAATGGACTGTAAAATTTCTTAACGGAGCAACCGGCGTGCTTAACAACGTCACCGGTCTTGGCGGTTCATTGCAACTTATTGCTCGCGAGCCTGCCGACGGACGCGACGGTAATGTTATTCTGAGAGATGCGGTGTTGATGAATAAGGTTGCTGTTGGTAACAACAAGTATTTTGTCGTTTACGTCGGTACGGACAGCGACGCGTTCAACGTAAATTATCGTTTGACTTTTGTTACAGAAGACGGTACAGAGCATCACCTTACCCCCAAGTTTAATGTAAACGGTTACACTCCCGTGTACGACGGTTGGGCGACAGTTCAAAAATCGCAATGGGTGGAAGGAGTCAAACTTATTTACGATGTAAGCGAGTTTGTCGAAAAAACGGTAGTGGTACTTATCGAACAGGACGAAAATGTCGAAGCCGGCGAGGGTAACTGCACTTTGTGGTTTAACAAAGCCGCATTTATTGCCGATATGGAATTTGCCCCCGCAGACTACACCGCATACAATCGGCTTAAAAACGAAGTGGAGCAGGCAAATTACAATCAGGACGACTATACCGAAATGTCGTGGAACATTTTTGTTGAGGCTCTTTCCAAGTTTGAGGCAGTGGCGGACGATTTGGTAAACGAACAACAAAACGATATCGATGTTGCGGTTGCCAACCTTACCGATGCAATCGAATTGCTTACTTCCAAGCCCGAGCCGGTAATTCCGCCGGAAGATACCACTCACGGAGAACTTGCGGAAGAACTTATGGATTTTACTACCGACGCATGGCTTGCAATGCCTGTAGATGCAAGAGGCGTATGGGGGACGGACGCATCCAAAGGCGAATATTGGGGATTGCGTGGCGACACTGGCGCAAAAGCTGCATGGAAATGGTATGTCGTAAATAGCGGCACTTTGTACCACGCTGCAGATCTTAAATCTTCGTTGCAGTCGGTTGCATACGAATGTGGCAACGACAAAGACGGAAAATTCGGCGCAGACGCCATGTTTGTAAACAAAGTCTGGGTGCGCGGTAACTATCTACGTATATACGTCGGATGCGACGACGCAAACGGTAGTGTAAACATACGTGTGCGGTTGATTAATGACGATGGCGCGATAACGGTATTGTCTGCCGTCAAGACTGTTGAAGGCGAAGCGACTGCCGTTGCCGACGGTTGGTACACAATCAAGGTCGGACAATGGATATACGGTACCGCATTGGTTTACGATATGTCGGATTACTTGGACGGTATTGTTACCATAGTTGTGGAGCAAGACCAAAACGAAACTGCCGAAGGTACAACGTGTACAATGTGGCTGAACAAGGTCGAGTTTGTTCCTTTGGCAAATTATTCCGAGTACAACGAATTGAAACAGCAAATTATCGACGCGGATTACAAGGCGGAAGAGTATACCGAAGAAAGCTATGCGAATTTTGCAACGGAATGGCAAAAATTCAATTCTCTCAGTCTTAAACTCTCGGCAGAAGAACAAAGCGTTGTGGACGAAGCGGTTGCTCATATGCGTACAGCTATTGAAGGGCTTACGAAACCTGCCGAGCCGACATTGCAACAAGAGTTTTGCGGGTTTGACAATGCCCAATGGAAATCGATGAAAACGGACAATTCCGCTTCGTGGGGCACGGATTCCGAAGATGCAAACGCATGGGGATTGCGCGGAGATGCGGAAGCTGCGGCCAAATGGAAGATTTATGGCAACAATTTGGAAGGGTTTCCTGTACCCATTCTTGACTTGGCGGCAAACGAAAACGCCGTTTCGGATGGTGTTGCCGACGCTGTATTGGTTAACAAAATCAATGTAGGCAACGCAAGTAAAATCAGCTTTTGGCTCGGAACAGAATGGGGTAACGGCGCAAACGTAAAAGTAAGCGTTGTCACGGCCGACGGAACGGTACACGATCTCGCAGTCGTCAGTAGCGAAGTAGGCTACGAACAAAGTTCAAATGGCTGGGGGAAGGTTACCGCAAGTCAATGGGTATACGGCACAAAAATCGGCTACGATTTGTCTGAATATGTAGGTCAGGAAGTTACTGTTGTATTGCAGTTAGACAGAGTGGATACGGGACGTTCGACCTTGTGGTTTGTAAAAGCAGCCTTGGAGTAAAATAATAGGTTGTTTGGTAGCTTAATCTGCAAACATGTCCTCGCCCGACGTCGGTAAAACGTCGGGTGAGAACAGTATTTTGGGAGATATTTGATGAAAAAGACTTTATCGATTGTACTTTGTGTGTTGTTCTTGTTCTTATTTGTCGGATGCGAGAAGCGGATCGAAGGTCAAGCGGCATGGAACAAGTTCTACTCTGCATTAGAATTGACTACGGCGTTGGAATACTATGCTGTCGACACTGCGATTACCGTTGGCGATTCGACCGTAAACGGACAGCTTGTATTGTCGACGGACGAGTACGGCAGAACAGTGGCCTACCGTAAGGACGGTGCCGTCGAATCGTGGTGGCTTGACGGAGTTGCGTATGTAAGCGGCGATTCAAAAACGAAAAAAGCTCAATCGATAAATTCTTTTTTGGACATATCTACGAAAACGATTGATTGGAACTACAGTATGGTAAAGAATGTTGTCGCATACGGAAACAATGTTACATTCGGTATCGATTTGCCAAACTACGAACAGGTTGACGTATGCGGTAAAATAGACAAAATGTTTCTTGTGGAAATCTCGGTAACGGCAATAAAATCCGATAAAATTTGCGCAAAAATCAAATACGTATATAAAAATTGTGGTAAAAAACCCTCGGTAACATTACCGAGCGATTTGTCCGGATTTGTTTGGGAGGTGTAGTATGGTCAAAAAAATAATATGCACATTGCTTGTTTTGTGTGTTTTGTTCACACTTGTCGGTTGCTCGCCTAAAACTGTTGGCGGATTAGAAACGCCGTATGGCGATTCTCTTGGCAAAAATCCGCAAAAGACTCTTCGCACGATCGGATCATGGACAAAAACCGGCATTGTCAATCATTGGCATTCCGGAACGGATGCCGGTCCGATGATAATGTACGGAGTAGAAGGTCTTGTGCAGTATGTTCGCACCACAAACACATACTATTATTTGCTTGCCGAGAGCGTGAAATCCGACGAAAGCGGAAATACAATAATTAAGTTGAGAAGCAACGCAAATTGGCACGACGGAACGCCATTCGTTGCCGACGACGTGATTGCTTTTTACGCAATAGACTATCAAAACGACATTTGCAAATATTTTAAGTCCGTAGAAAAGGTGGACGAAAAAACCGTCAAAATTGTTTGGAAAGACTATCGTGAACCTACGGAAGAAGCCAAGTTGATGCTGCTTGCCGTAGATACAAAATTGGGCAGCGTCCAGTACAAGGAATTTAGATCTTTTGTCGATCGCGCCAAAGAAGTGATTGCTTCGTTGGATGACGTTACGCAAGCCGATCTGGACAGCGATTACACCACCAACATTGTGCAGCCTTACGGCAAGAAGTGGAATTCTGGTGCATCGAGTCAAATGGGAGAGATTCTTAACGAGTTGAGAGCATACGAACCATCATGGTACGTCGCTACGGGTCCGTACAAAATGACAAAGTATACGGAAACAGAGATGATTTTGTCTAAGAATGAAAGCTACTACATGGACAATTCCAAGGCTTTTGACAAGATTTTTGTTTATCAGACGCCAAACAATGTCAATCAGATTTATTCGATGTTGAGCAACGGCTCCATCGACTACTACGACGGTTGTCCGCTAAAAGAAACGATCGACGATATTTTGTCACAAAACAAATCGATGGTGCACTACAAGATGATTGACCAGAATTCTTGCGGATTGTTGTTTAATATGGAGAAAGAAATCTGGCAGGCAGATTTGGTGCGAGAAGCTTTTCAGTATATTTTCGATCGCGACGCAGTGAAAGAACTTTCTCAGCCATACGCAACCACGAGTTGGTACTCGATGCTTACTATGACTCAGGCGCAAGCCGAAGCATGCATGTCACCCGATGCATTTGACAAACTTACAAAATACAGTTATGACCAACAAAAGGCAGCGGAATTGTTAAACAATGCAGGTTGGCACAAGCGCGGCAAGTCTTGGTATGACGGAAACGGTAACAAAGTATCTCTTACTTTGGGCGTGGAAAACAATACGCTGTTTGTAAACATGGCGCAAGCGGTGCAAAGTATGCTGAACATGTTCGGTATCGAAACTACCGTAAAAATCGGAGAAAATTGGGCAACATGGTTTGCTACGGGACGACAGACGGACAGCATGTACGATTTTGTTGTCGGCGTCACCGATGCTAACAGTTACACGACTCATCCCTATGGATTTATGCGACACTTTTTCGACGTACTCGATGCGCATATGTTGCATTTGCCCGTTTCCGACGTTACAAACAGATGGGATATTACGTTGCAACGCGCCGACGGTAGAGGAACGGTTGAGCTTATCGACGAAATAGACAAACTGTATCTTGTTACCGATGCCGAACTTGTCGAAGCAACCGACAACATTGTATACGGTTTTTCGCAGTATAATTACGGTTTGCAGTTTTTTGAAAACGTAACCGGCAGTTTCTTTAATTCCGACACGGTGTGGGGGCTGCCGGCCTTGGACGAGCTTGCCAAGGATAGTAGAAATATTACCTATATTCCGCAAATGGGCGACAAATACTTTGTGGAAATCGCAGATCTGAACAGTTACTACACACAGGGTAGCGTGTACGGTTTGGGTAAAATTTTTCCGAGGGACTAACTTGATCGGCACAATCAAATGAAGGAAACGGTTTTGCCCGACAATATTGCGACGAAACGGCGGAGCATGCTTGTCGCAATGACCGCCGATAGACAATAAACGGATTTTTGCATGAATAAATCGAAAATGACATTTAACAAAATATGCAAGGGAGTGGGACAATTCTTTTACAAATACCGCTTTCTGTGGATGCGCATCGGCGTTGCGTTGTTTACGTTGATGCTGGCAATGTTTTTGTGCTTTTTGATATTGGAATTGATGCCGGCCGATTCTATCGACCAAATGGCAATCAAACTTGCGGCGGAACGTCGTATCCCGTTTGAAGAAGCGCGAGAACTTGCAATAGAGATTCTCGGCTACAATCCCGACGAATCTATATGGAACAAATTGGGGTCCTATGTGTCCAACTTGTTTGAAGGTAATCTTGGTACAAGTATTGTAAATCCTTCGATAAACGTCAACAGCGTTATCAAAAAAACTTTGCCTTGGACGCTTTTTGTGGCAACTCTTTCGTTGATTATCAGCTTTGGTTTAGGTACTTTGCTCGGCGCATACATGGCATGGAAGCGCGGCAAAGTCGCCGACGGGTTGATGACAAGCTATATCGTTGTTTCAAGCGCGATACCGGACTACATTTTCGCTCTTTTGGTGCTGTTTGTGTTTGCTTATCGCTTGGAGTGGTTTCCGCAGATGGGCGCATACAGCATCGAGTACACACCCGGATTTAACATAGGCTTTATAGGTAGTTGTCTGTACCATGCGGCACTGCCTGTGTTTGCTAACGTGTTTATACAAACAGCCGGCTGGGCGTTGCTTATGCGTGGCAGTGCAGTTGCCGTTATGGGGGAAGACTATATTTGGGCGGCTCGCGCAAGAGGTATACCGCAAAATATCATAGTTGGTAAATATATGCGCAAAAATGCCCTTCTGCCTCTTATTGCTTCGGTAGCGCTGTCTTTTGCAGGATTGTTCGGCGGTTCCCCGCTTATGGAGTCTATATTCAACTATCCCGGTATAGGACAGGCGTTCAGTTTGTACATTGCGCAAAGAGATTACTTTATGATTGTTGGAATACTGTTGTTTGAAAGCTTTATTCTGGTACTTGCAAATCTTGTCGCCGACTCGATGTACTCGCTTATCGATCCTCGGATAAGGAGGAGCGCATGAATAATACGCAACAAAAGAACGGTTTCAAAACATGTGTTTCCGCGGTAGGTAAATCTCTGAAAAAGTTTTTTATTACAATAGGCAATGCGGTCAAAAAAATCTATGGCAATAAAAAATCCGCAATAGGTTTTAGTGTGGTATTGTTTTTCGTTGTGATGGCAATTGTCGGAGCGATGCTTCCGGAAGCGCCTGTTTCGGGCAAAAAGTTTGACGCACCGTCGCTTGAACATCCGTTGGGGACGGACCACCTTGGCAGAGATTTGGCTTTGCAAATTGTGGCAGGCAGCAAGGACGTACTGGCAATAGCCTTTCTTACAGGTGTTTTTACTGTTGTGATGGGCGTAGTGCTGGGACTTGTAAGCGGACTTGTCGGAGGCTGGGTGGACAGAGTACTGCAACTTGTTACCAACCTGTTTTTGACGGTACCAAGTTTTCCTATACTGTTGGTGTTGTCTACAATGATAGTAATCAAGGACAACATTACGTTTGCTCTTATCCTGTCTGTTTGGAGCTGGGCTGGTTTGTGTCGAGCGGTACGGGCGCAAATAATCTCTTTGAAGGAACGAGAGTTTATTCAAATCTGTAACGTCATGGGTATGAAGAAATCTCGCATTATCGTAAGCGAGTTGCTTCCCAACATCGCCAGTTACATTGCCGTCAACTTTATACAGATAATGCGTGGCGCGATAACGGGTAGCGTTGGCATTATGATGTTGGGACTTGCAGCATTGGACAGTACGAACTGGGGTACCATGTTGTACTTGATTTTTCAAATGGGTTATCTTACCAACGATAAAGCAATATTCTACGTTTTATCTCCGATTTTGTGTATAGTATTGTTCCAATTCGGAGTGGTGATGCTAGCCAACGGCGTAGACGAACTGCTCAATCCCCGTTTGCGTAAAAACTGAGGTTTTAATGAAAGATATTATTGTGCAATTCGACAGAGTATCCGTCGATTACGAAATGAAAAACATAACGTTGCATGCTTGTACCGAGTTTTCCATGCCCCTGGTAAAAGGCAAGATAACTGCGCTTGTCGGCGAAAGCGGAAGCGGAAAAACGACCATCGCGACGTCGCTTATTAACTGCATAACGGCACCCGGGCGAATTGTTAGCGGTAAAATACTGCTTGAATCAGGCAAAAACGGGCAAACGATAGACGTAACAAGACTTGACGAAGAACAGCTGAACAAATTTCGATGGAACAATGTTTCGATGGTGTTTCAGGGGGCTCAAAGTGCGTTAAATCCAATAGTTACCGTATTCAAACAGTTTTACGAAACTCTGCTTGTGCATGGAGTAAAGATGGCCAAAACGGAGGCAAGAGCCAAGTTTGAAGCGTTGCTTGCGAAACTTAATCTTGCTCCGACCGTATTAGACGCTTATCCTCACGAGATAAGCGGTGGAATGAAACAGCGGGTAATGATCGCGTTTGCAATGTTGCTTGACCCGGAAGTGATCATATTGGACGAACCGACCACTGCATTGGACGTCATTACACAGAATTATATTTTTTCGTTGCTACAACAAATAAACAAGGAAAACGGCACCACTATGTTATTGCTTACTCACGATATCGCAGTTGTTGCCGAATACGCCGACTATATGGGAATTATGTACGGTGGCAGGTTGATGGAATATGGTCCAGTCGAGGACGTGTTCGAACACAAGTTCAATCCGTATACTCGCGGACTTATCGATTCCACTCCGTCTTTGATAAAGGACAACAGTAGGGTCAAGCCGATTGGCGGCACACCTGTAAATATTGCCGAGCTGCCCAATGGGTGTCCGTTTGGCGACAGGTGCGACGATTGCATGCCGATATGCAGGGAACGGATGCCTGCCGAGATGACCGTAGGCAAAGATCATGTTGTAATGTGCCACAAATACACGTTAAACAATCGATAAAGGAGCGTTAAATTGCTTGAACTAAGACATGTCGGAATGAGTTTCGACGTAAAAGGCAAACTGTTCAAAAGTGAAAAGAAAGCCGTTGTAATCAAAGACTTCAACCTGACTATCGGTGACGACGAAATTGTCGCCGTTGTAGGGGAGAGCGGTTGCGGCAAGACTACGATTGGCAAAATTATCACGGGATTGCTTCAACCGACAAAAGGAGAGTTGTTTTTTGATGGAGTAGATATACGAAAAACCGCAAGAAAAAACGACTCCGACTATCGCAGAAGCGTCCAGTTTATACAACAAGACAGTTATGCGGCGTTAAATCCCGTAAAGACCATTTATCAGTCGCTTTGTGCCGCATTGGAAACTCGCAACCCGGACATGAAACGAGAGGAAAAGGACAGCCGCATAGAGGAATTGATGAGCTACGTCGGGTTGACTCCTACCGCGCAATATTTGTTTAAGTATCCTCATCAGTTGTCCGGCGGACAACGGCAGCGCGTGCTTATGGCAAGGGCGTTGGGGCTGGAACCAAAGCTGATTGTCGCCGACGAACCGGTCAGTATGATAGATGTATCGTTGAGAATATCGATACTTAATCTTATTGCAAAGCTTAATCGCGAACTTCATATTGCTTTCGTATATATTACTCACGATTTGGCTACGGCAAAATACATTGCCCAAAACGGACGGATTTGCGTTATGTATCTAGGCGACATAGTAGAGGTGGGACCGGTAAACGATGTTTTGTTCAATCCGAAGCATCCGTATACACAGGCTTTGATAACGGCGATTCCTATACCGGATCCTAAACTTGCCGCACATCGTCGTCCGATACCCGTTAGAGGTATGGAAATGACAAAGCTCACCGATAGAGGCGAAGGATGCGCTTTTGCTCCAAGATGTCCTTATGCCGTAGAAAAGTGTACTGTCGGCGAAATCGATTGTGTCAACGTCGACGGTGTCGTTGTCAAATGCTGTAATCTTTGTGAGGTGCCAAAATGGGCGAATTAGCAAAAAGAGTTTTCTTTATATCGACGTTATCTCTCTGCATATTGTGCGCATTTTGTGTTTTTGTTGTAGAGCGCGGTACTGCCGAGTATTTTGTGGCATTGCTTGCGGGGATAATAAACTGTTGTGCTGTTGTGGTTCAGCTTATTGTCATGTTGACTAAGGGTAAAAAATAATGAAAAAAATTTTGTGGATTTGTGTAATAGCAATCATTAGTTGTGTCGTGTTCGGAGGTGTGGCTATGGGATATGCGCAGAACTACATCGGTGCAAGAATTGTGGATGACGATAGTTTTGAAACGACAATCGTTGCAGACGCTGTCGTTACTGATGAGCAATTCGGCGCAGACAATAACGGAGTAAAAGATAGCACCGAGGCGATAAAAAAAGCAATTTCATATGTTGCCGAAATCGGCGGTGGTACGGTGTATTTGCCCAAGGGCAAGTATCGCATTACAAGCAGCATAACTGTTGAAAACTACGTTACTTTGATTGGAAACTATGCCGATCCCGACGGTTCGGCGGAAGAGTACGGTACGTTGATTATTGCCGATGTTGCGCCTTCGTCGGAAACGCTTCCGGGATTGTTTCGTCTGCGAGGCAGCAGCGGAGTGGTAGGGCTTACAGTGTGGTATCCGCAGCAAACGTTGACGGATGTGAGAGCTTTTCCGTACACCTTTGAGATAATGGGCGGCGCATTCAGTATTTTGGAGCATATGCAGTTTACCGTTAAAAACGTGACGCTTATAAATGCATATAGGGGGCTTGCTGCAAGCCGCACTGTTAATCCGTCCGTCCCGGTAGGCACCCAAGACGCGCACGAAGGACTTGTCGTGGAAAATTTGAAAGGAACCGTTCTCAAATGCGGTTTGGATTGCGTCAACGAATCTGACGTGGGTTATGTCAAAAACGTTGTGTTTTCACCAAAGTATTGGGCTAAGGCAAGCAAACTCGGCGCGCCTACAGAAGATGCCGTCAGGGATTACACTCGAAATAACGGCTGCGCTCTCATGCTCGGTGACTTGGAATGGTCACCTTATTACGATATTCGTGTGGAAGGGTACAAAACGGGCGTGCATATCATCGAGGGTACGCGTATACAGCACGAAAATCCTATTGCCTTTATGGGCGGCTTTTATCGACTAAACGTACAAGATTGTTTATTCGGTTTAGTGGTGGATCAACTTTACAAAGGGTGGGGGATGCTCGTTACCCATTCTCAAATAAAGGCGGAAAAAGCATCCGTCGTCAACAATGCGCCCGAAGGGTATGTGAGGCTTACCGACACGGAAACAAGCGGAAATATGTATGGCGAACGTATTTTCATAAATGTCGCGCAAGCACCGGATCTCGAAACACAAACGCCTGTTTTTGCAAAAACAAAGGAGAAGCTATACAATGTTGTTGCCGACTACGGAGCAACGCCCGATGGCTATACCGATTGTACGGCGGCAATTCAAAAGGCTTTGTCCGACGCCGATAAAAACGGAGGCGGTATTGTTTACTTGCCGGCAGGATATTACAAGGTTACTCAAAGGTTGACGGTTGGAAATGGCGTTCAGCTACGCGGTTGCATGTCGGTCGCAAACCGAGATAATCTTGGAAAAAGCGGAGGAACGATCATATTTTGTTATGTTGATAGCGATAGTAATACGGCTGAAACCGACACGGCATTCGTAACGCTCGGGGCCGACGCCGGTTTGTATGGATTGCGTATTTGCTATCCCGACAACAATATTTGGATGATTGGGCAAAACGAGTACACTGTTAATCGTACTGCCTATACGGTTCGTGCCGCAGGCAACAATGGCTACATTGTCAATGTCGGATTGCTTGACAGTTACAACGGAGTGGCAGTATCCGCCGACAATGTGGTGGTAAAAAATCTACTCGGGCTGTTCTTTAATCAAGCCGTGTTTGTCGACAATTCAAAAAATTGTCATGTGGAAAACGTGATATCCAACGCAACGATTGCTACGCAATCCGGCTTACATTCCAAGTTTACCGATCTGTTTGGCAAAGCTTGGTTGTGGCGCGTAAACGCTTTGTGGAACTATTACACGTACACTGAAACTCATACAAAGATGATTCGCGCCCGCAATTCCACAGTCAACGTAATGAGCGTATTCACTTTTTGTTCTGCGGAGATTTTTTCGGCAAAAAACAGTGTGATTACGGCAAACGGCTGTGGTGCCGATCGTATGTGGCAGGACGGAATAGTGTTAAACAGTATTGCTTCCGACGTTACGCTTGTCAATCAACTTAAATACAATTGCATGATGTTTAACGTCGACGGTGTCGGCACATTGAACATTTTCGGTCGTATGAATTTAGTTCTTGGCAATTCTCCTGCGACAAAAGACGTGGAATACAATGTTGTAGATAATGTTGTAGTGAAAGATACCAACGCAAAGGTATACGGAGCGGGCATTAAAGTTTCTTACCCTTGTGACGATGTATTGGGGCAACTTTCTTCCAAAAATCCGATTACGGATATTGTCGGAATACTAAAAGGACTAAAGTAAAGAAATAAAACAAGGAGCCTGTATGAAAAAATCTACTATTGGGTGTATGATTATAGTTTTAGCAATGATGCTTGTTTTGGCAGTTGCGTGTGGCGGCGTAACGGATGTCGAAAGTGTGCAGTTGCGTGCTGTCGGTCTTAAAAATGACGTTCTCACCTTGTACAAAGGTGGCGAAGCGAAGGTTTCTGTCACAATAAAACCCGCTGGTGCCAACGCCGAAATACAATGGAAAACCGCAGACGTTACGATAGCTACGGTATCGTCTGACGGCGTCGTTAAGGGCGTGTCGGTTGGACAAACTAAGCTGACGGTTCATGTCGGACAAGTCGAAAAAACGATAGATATCGTTGTAGATGACTATGTGCCTGTCGAGAGCATATCTTTTGCCAAATCAGAAATGACCATTGACACGGGGGTGCGCAAACAGCTTGATTTTACTGTTTTGCCGCAAAACGCAACGGTGAAAACCTTGTCATTCACTGTCGAACCTACCGACGAAGGAGTCAAAGTGAGTTCGTCGGGCATAGTTGAAGTCGCAAAGGACGTAGAAGGTGGTAGACAATTTACGATTACGGCTCGCGCTTACAACGAAAGTTCGGTTTATGCAACCATGGTGTTGACCGTGCAGGAGTATGTTTTGCAAGATATACTTATTGTTGACAACGATTTTCATACGGAAATTACTTCCATAGAAGTACCTGTCGACGAGCCGTACAGAGTTTTGTTTCAGATGCCTGTACCCGAAAAAGCAATCGGAACAGGCGAAAAAATACCTACGACCTGGACTTCATCGGATGAGAGCATAGTAAAAGTTAATCAAAAGGGCAGACTTACGTTTTATTCCAAGGGTAAAGCGACGGTAACGATGGAGGCAATGGGATTTACGAAAACCGTCGATGTAACGGTTACGGATGCTTGCGGAAACTTCGTCGAAAACTACTACATGCCACAAAACTACATTGACGGAATAAAGACAATAACGCATTCTTCGGACAACGGTTGGCAGACTTTTGCCGACTTCCGTAACGGCGGCACAGGCGCAGAGGATGCAAAGAAATTTGTTTTGCAAAAATACAAATATCATACGGGGCCCAGCAGTTGGTTTGCGGGTGGCGGCTTCTGCATAGAAATGGGTGGTTGGGATAATATTCACTCCGGATTGGAGGATGACGATCTTCCCGGCGGCGGCATGGCAAATTTGTTTATGTGGTGCAAGTTGAAGTTGGGAGGCAATGCGACAAAATTGCGTACTTACTTCCAATACAGAGAAACCGATGCGACATTCAAGTACAAACTTCGTCACACTTTTGTGGACATTGAAACAAAGCAGGTCTTGCATCTTTCCGATTGGAAGACGGGCGAGTTCAAGAACGATCCGAATTTGGTTGCGGGAGAAACTTTTATAGAAAGCGATATTCCGTCAGAGTATAGAGGAAAAACGGTTATAGTAATGTTGGAGTATGATGACATAGACTACACGACGGACGGAATACTCAACGGCGTAGAATCGGTCAATATCAAGTATTTTTCCGTGTTGAATTTTGACGGACAGCCCATAGAAAATGCGCTATGGGTGCTTGGCGACAGCATAATGACTGAAGATTTTACAGGTAGTATGGTTGCCGAAATAGCCAAGGAAAGCGGTTATACGCTGTTTCGTGATACGATTTCCGGCAGCACTGTTGCCCCGGCGTCGTCAATCGGTATAGTGGATCACATCGATAGCGGAATGTATGCAAACAATTTCGGAGTTTTCGGTTCGCCCAAAGTAATTGTTATTCAGCGCGGAACAAACGACGTGTATTGGTCGGGGCAGGCGGGCAATCCTCTGAAACTAGGTGATGTAGACAGCACTGATAAAACTACCACCTATGGAGCTATTCGGTACACGTTAGACTACTTTACAAAACTGTATCCGCAAGCCAGAATAATTTGGTCGACGGCATTTTATCGTACGGATGTAGATGATGCGAGAATGCGTCAATACAATCAAAATCTTAAAACAATTTGTGCCGAATATGACAATGTAGAGGTATTCGACTTGTACGAAAAAACAGGATTTAACGAGGCTAACGCCGTGCAATATCTTATCGACGGGATTCATCCGAGCAACAGTGGTAAAGCGGTACTTAAAAAACTGTGGATAGAACTGCTTACAAAGTGATATGCGCCCCAAAAGTGATGTTCGCTTTTGTAATGAGTGAATGGCGTAGATTTGTAAGTTAAAGTGTCGAGATGACTGTATTGACAAAAAGGGTAGAAATTGAAAGAGAGCTTTTTCATAGGTATCGACCTTGGAACGTCGGCAATGAAAGGTATTTTGACCGACGAGCGAGGCACAATAGTGCGCCAAGCGACGGCGACATATGACGTAATATATCCGCAAAACGGTTGGACGGAGCAAAATCCGTCCGACTGGATTGTTGCACTTAACAACGTGCTTGCCGAGTTGCTTTGTGTGGGCAAAAACTGCAACAAGTGTGACATTAACGATTGTTTAAGGGCAAAAAGCGATACGTTAAGTATTGCAAAGTGCGTCAAATGCATATCTTTCGGCGGACAAATGCACGGACTTGTCGCATTGGATAAACACGGCGAAGTGATACGTCCTTGCATACTGTGGAACGACGGCCGCACGGAAAAACAAACGGCGTATCTCAATGAGGTTGTGGGCAAACAAACGCTGTCGGAGCTAACCGGTAATATTGCTTTTGCAGGTTTCACTGCGCCGAAGTTGTTGTGGCTAAAAGAAAACGAACCCGACAACTTTGCAAGGATAGACAAGATTATGTTACCCAAGGACTACCTTGCATACTACTTGTCGGGCGTTGTGGCAACCGATTACAGCGACGCAAGCGGTACACTTTTACTGGACGTCAAAAACAAGTGCTGGTCGCAAAAAATGGCAAACGTATGCGGAATTTCGTTACAAAACTTGCCCGAATTGCACGAAAGTTACGATGTAATAGGCACAATTAAACACGATATTGCCGCACGTTTCGGTATGTCCGACGTGAAAGTGGTAATAGGCGCAGGGGACAACGCTGCGGCGGCAATAGGCACGGGAACGGTAAATGACGGCGACTGTAACGTGTCTCTCGGCACAAGCGGCACGATATTTGTTTGCCAAGACAAATTCAGCGTGGACGGAAACAACGCCTTACACAGCTTTGCGCATGCTAACGGCAAGTGGCACTTGATGGGCTGCATTTTGTCGGCGGCAAGTTGCCGTAAGTGGTGGCTGGAAGATATACTGGAAACTTGCGACTACGCAACCGACGAACAGCAAATTTCAAATGTCGACAGTGGCAACGTAATCTTTTTGCCCTATCTAAGTGGCGAACGCAGTCCGCACAACGACGTCAACGCCAAAGGCGCGTTTGTCGGGCTTACAGCAACCACAACTCGTGCGCAAATGAGCCGTGCAGTACTTGAAGGCGTTGCTTTTGCTATACGTGCTTGCTACGAAGTTGCCAAGGCAAACGGACTTCAAATAACCTACACCAACCTTTGCGGCGGCGGTGCGCGCAGTGCAACTTGGCGACAAATTTTTGCAGACGTATTAGGAATTTCCGTACATATTCTTGCTACCGAGCAAGGTCCGAGCTACGGCGCGGCAATACTTGCAATGGTGGGTTGCGGCGTGTACCGTGATGTTGCGGAAGCGACCGAACAAATGGTGTCGATCAAACAAACAATCTTACCTAATCCGCAAAACGTGGCAAAATACCAAAAGAAATACGAAACTTTTACAAAGTTGTACCCAATATTAAAAACACTATCAATTTAACTCCGGTTTTAAGTCAACTGTTGGGTTGCAAGAAAATTCTCGCATTGTAAAATAGTTTTGTTATTTGCTTTTTTTCGGTCGCCCGAGGTATCTCGGACGGCTGATTTTCTCTTTTTTTTAACAACTTTAGTAAGATTGTTCTCCGAAATAATCTTGTTTAACAAAAGCTAACGAAACGTTCCCCAAACCGAGGTGTTTGTGATAGAACAAGATGTAGAGCAAGTGCTTCTCCTTCTGTGAAATTTATTGCAAACTAATAATACATCATGGAGAATGTTCTTGCTCTATTTTTTTGCCTACACCCCAACATTTATTATAGAACCATAAAAGAAGCATTGTAATAGAAAAATAGAACTCCGAAGTAGAGTTTAATTATTCGGACAAAACAAATCCCGATGGGCCAATGACGGCTCGTCGGGATTTTTCCATTTCAAAAACTATGTACAATATGTCCGTAACCAACTGTGTGATAATTGTAAGAAAGAAAATTGCCATTGATACGTTGACATTTGATTGACAAATTTTTGAGACATCATTAGAAGTCTCAATAAATTTTTTATTATGGTGGAGCTTGTAGTGCCGTGACAAATCTGCGTAGGCGTGTTTTCAAAAATGTTGCTTGGAAGATTAAGGTGTGTTTTTATTTGTATGATAGAGTTGTCCTGAGTGATAGTTTCAATGAAAATTCTTTTACAATATCTATAAAGTACGGCAACATTTTCTACATTTAATATATGCGGAAT
>OGOZ01000426.1_pt1 | contig 28995 bp, 25 predicted proteins | sample 1552801 | NCBI WGS metagenome assembly OGOZ01 (sample SAMEA2580196, study PRJEB22360) | human gut metagenome | biome: human gut; feature: human-associated habitat; material: faeces | place: Denmark | collected 2008/2010 | reverse complement strand
GGCAAAACCAGGCCGGGGAGGGGGGTTGGGTCGGACGATACCGCCATACCTTTCAAACCGGTGGAACGCGCGCCACCCGTCTTACCGTCACCATACGGGTCGAAGCCCGCAATCATGACCTGTTTGCCAAGAATGAGCACGTCACGGTCGCCACCCGCCACGTCGGATGCGATGATGCCCGTATCGACTGGCGTGCCGATGACGTCCGTGTTGTTACCGGTGGAGCCGTTCGTCCAATACATGCCGTTGCCGGTCTTGCCGTTCGCCAATTGTCCGTCACCATTCCAGCCTGAGGCCCACAAGTGTTGGTTCTTGTCGATGGCGTACAGGGTATTGTATCCGCCGCTGATTTTCACAATGTCCTTCAAACCGGACAAGGTAGCACTATAGGTCGAGAACCAGAACACCGTCCCATCGTCTTTTAACGCGTACATTTGACCAAACGCGGCGGCGACTTGCGTGTAACCGCCACTGGAAAGCTGTCCCAAGGAAACGCCTGTACCGGAGTACAGGTATCCGCCGGACGTGTTCAAGGCGATGAAACCTTCCATGCTCGCACTGAGTTGAGTGAACTTGACACCAGAACCGATTTGCGTCCAAGCCGCATAGTTCTGACTGCCTACAGCGTTTCCAACACCCCACAAAGTTCCGTCGCTGGCGATGGCGACGGTGAACTGGTTGCCGCATGCCACGTCCGTGAACGTCTTATCCGAAGCGACTTCCGTCCATTCGAAACGATTGTCCGTATCACCCGTACCTAATTGGCCTTTACCATTCCAACCAGTCGTGTACAAGTGTCCGTCCGTGCTGATGGCGGCGGAATGCTTGCCACCGGCGGCGACTTTCAGCCAACTACCGTTGACCATGGTCGGCTTGTTCACGTTCACCGGAGTACTCGTGTTCGTGGAGTCAGGCTTGAAACCTAATTGACCATACTGGTTATTACCCCACGCATACAACAAGCCCTCGCTCGTCAACACAAACTTATGGTCGCCACTCGTCGCAACCTGCTTCGCACCACCAGACTCGATAGAAACCGTACCGGCGATAGCGGAAACATCATGCACGTCGGCGCTCATACGGTCAGAAACGACACTGGAAGTATCAAAACGACTAGTGCCTTTGTTTTGTACTTTGACATCCCAGTTGATGACGCATTTCGTATCAGTACATTTGGTGCCGGTGACGGTTTTGTCCACGGTGGCTTTCGGGTCTGGTTTCGCATACCCGTAGTCCACGTTTTTCTGGTCGATGCCGATGCCCAAGCTGATATTGTCGGACGTGTCTTTCGCGTTCGCTTTGATTTTGTTCGACCAGCTTCGCGTGTTCGTCACGTTTTCGACCTTGCCGTAGTAGGTTTTGACTTGTGTCTGCACGCCGTCACTGGTGGTGGTGCCGGTGTTGCGTTTCACCGAAGTCTTGTAAGTGCCGGAGTGGAGCAGTACGAACTCATAGTAGCCGTCCTTATCGGTTTTCACCGTTTTGACGGTCTGCCAATTACCATTCGCATCCTGCTTGCCGAGGGTGACTTCCACTCCTTCGATATGCTCCTCACTGTCACCGATGAGCGTGTTCTCATCCTTATCCCACCAGACGGTACCACTGATGCTACCGGCCACTACCTTCGCCACGTCAGGCCACGGCTGGTTGCCCGCCGGTTTGTCGGAAGCGTCGGAATAATAGTTGCGGCCAAGCCACAGCGTGTACTTGTCGTCTTTCACATTGTCGGATGGGGTGAGCGTGATGGTGCCGTTCACCGCCGAATAGGACAGTTTATCGTCGGACGCGACGACAGTGCTGGTCAGTCGGATGGCGGTGATGTTCTTCTTCTCGATGGCGGACAATTCATCCCATGTCTTCCACTCGTAGTCAGCCGGATTATCCGACTTCTTTCCGGTGGTGGTTGAATAGTAGACGGTCGTACTGGTCGAATTGTCCATATTGACCGTGACGGGCTGGGTCAGTTCGTAGGAGCCATGATAGTTGCTGTATCCACGCTCATATTCGACCAGCTTGTCCTGCACGTATTTCTCATCACCATTCGCAGGAAGCAGTAGCATGCTATCCATGGTGCCGGTATGTCCGTCGCCCTTGCCGTACACGTTGAACTCCCAAGTAAGCGGGTCACTGATTTCAGCCTTCGTGGTCTTCACACGCATGATGCCACTGTTGGTTTCCGCATTGGAGACAGGGAATGGGACGCTGGGCGTATTGCTTTTGATGGTTTGGGCTTGCAATGCGCCGTTCTCGTCAACGTCCACGCTCATATTCGCACTGGCGGTCACAGTCCCGGTGGCGAGATTGGATACGATGCCACTGAAATGCAGGTCAGGCAAAGTGGCCGACCCCATACGGTCTACTTCCGGCGTGACTTTGCCGGAACGTGGCGTGAACACGAGATTATTCCCGTCCACTTTCATCTGCCAGAACAAATCATCACAGGTCGGATTGTACAAGCCTTTCGGTTTCGGTACCGTGATGGTCGGCGTCATGCTCGTATTGGACAGGAGAATGGTGCGCAACTGTTCCGTGACCGTATAATCCACTCGCATGCCGGGAGTCAAATCGACTGCGCTTCCGGACGGGTGATTGGAACTGTTGTTCGCATACACTTGATTGCCTTCACCATCGTAGGCTTTCAGACTGATGTCGATACTGGTGGTCGGGTCTACCGGCTTGGCAATCCACACCCAATTGGTGACGCTCGCCTTATCGTCTTCGGTAAGCCATGCGGTCAGCGTATCCAAAGCTTCCACATTGCCTTTGGACACGTCGGCTATGGCGAGCGTGTTGAACGTGACCTGAACGTTCGGCGCACCCTTTCCCAAAGTCAACGTGTCGGGGTTGAACGTCACCCGAATCTTCTTGACGTTCGGAGCGTCCGTGTCGGATGGTTCCCCGTCATGCCAATTGTCTTTGCTATCAGCCCATTGAACTTTGTAGTCGGAAACCGGAGCGCCGTTCTGGGTGACTTCCAAGCTTCCATCCCACCGCATGCGCGTATTATCCCACTCGTCCTGCATGGTCGGCGTAGTGTTTTTAAGCTTGTCCGCCGTAACGTTCGCCGCATACATTTCCAAAATGGTTTTGACTTGCGTTCCACGGGACACGGTGTCGCCGGAACCGTCGGAATAGTAATGGTAGATGTCGGCTTTGCCTTCGGCGGCGTCGAACGTCAGATTCTCCTTGTCGAACATGGTCTTGGACGCAGTGTTAGGCCGTTGCAGTCCTTTGCCGAACAGTGGAATCTTGCCAGCTGGAGTCGGCTTGAGCCGTTGGATGATGGCTCGTGACCAGTCATTTTTCGCGTACGGGTAGCCGACGCGGGCACCCGTATCCTTGTTGTAGGTGCTCTTGTCCCGTCCAATGTTCCAGCCGGGTTCTCCACCTTTGCCCATGTTCAACAGTGCGTCGCCGTTATCGTCTTTGACGCTGAACACGGTTTCGTCGGGAACAAGGTGGACATCGTAATATTTGACGTCTCCTTCTTTCATGTTTTTGAGCGCGTCGGTTCCGGCAGGAATCCTGTAGCTGATTGTCACCGCCGCACCGTTCTTGCCACTGGATACGGTCAGATACTGTTCTTTATCACTGTTACGGGTAATCCGCTGACCGCCTACAGTCCATACGGTGCCCTGCGGGAAGTCGGAAATATCCACTTTGGTAGTCCAATCGATGCTGGTGGACGCGCCCTTCGTGGACGAATAACCCGGATAGGTCAACGCGTCGGCACGAATAGTGAAATCGCCTGTTGCGTCGGTGTTCTGACTCCAATAAGTACGATGCTCATACGAGTATTGGCCTTTCACCGGATTGCCGCCATTGTCAATGACCAAGTCAGCCGCCGGAGCGGATACTACAGTCAGCTCATCCGTACGATACGTGGTTGACGTTCCACCTTCGCGGGCGACGACGATTTTCGGAATCTGACCCGGCTTGACCAAGCCTCCCGTGTCTTTTGCTTTCAGATAGAAGGTTTGGGTCATGGTTTCCACGCCACCGGCTGGAACCGTGTAGGAGCAGGAGCCGTCACTGTTTTTCTTCGCGGTGACGAGTTGTCCCGGCTGGCAGAAGCCACCACCGTCAGTAGTCTGCAAATACGGCGCGTCGTCCAAGTCGAACTTCACGTTGATGGTACGCTTGCCCGCCGCGTTGAAGTTCAACGTCAATGAATATTCGACCGTATCACCGGATGCGACCACGCCATCGGTAGGGGAATCATCGCCCGTGGCGAACCCGTTCTTCGAATTCACGAACGTTTGCGAACTCGTGCCATGCCCCGTACCGTCGGCTTTCTTGACGATTTTCGCAGTAGCATACGCGGGTTTCAACTCGTCCGCATGCGCTTTTGGAGAGGCTACCGGATTGGTCATGCATGTCAGGCCGGATGCCAGTGTGGCGATTGCGGCCAATAATGCTACCGGATGTGCCACATGCTTTTTGAGAATACTCATTAGTGTTCCTTCTTTGCGTGGTTTTTTCTACGGATGATGAGAATGGTGATGATGATTACCGCAAGCCAGAATCCGCCGACGTACAGCATGAGCCATTGGTTCGTGTGGTCTTTCGGCGCGTTTTCGGGTTTGGGTGCGGGGTGTGGCATGCTGGCGCGCGTGCCGGTCACCAAGAGTCGCTTGTTGTTGATGCCGTATGGCGTGCAGGTCAATAGTGTGGCGAGGTCTTTTCCGGTGACGATTTTCAGTTTAGAAAAGTCGGATGGGTCTACCACGCTAATATCCGTGACCTTGTAGGCGAGCATATGTCCGGCGGTTATCAAATAGAAGACGTCTCCCTTTTTGGCTTCACTGCCGAAGCCTCGCAGCTTGTCGAACATGAGCTGGTCTGCCAAACCCGTGTGCGCGGATATGACAGTATGCGTGTTCTTGCCGCCGACGGGGAGACTGGAACCGTATAAGTGTCCGGCTCCAGCGGCCAACACATTTTGCGACGTGCCATGCCGGATGGGCAGGTTGATGCCCAAGCGTGGATATTCGATGGTAGCCATGACCCCATCCTTGGGGGTGGATAGTTGCTTCCGATACGTGTTGTCCGATTCGGACTTGTTGACGCCCGTCCAAGGGTCTTCCGCCTCACCAAGAATGGGCTGGCCTTCCTCGTATAGGCGTTGATTGTAGGCTTGCGCGTCCGCATACTCTTGGGCGATTCGTTTCACGTCAGTGTTTTCCACGGCTTGCGCGTGGGAGTCGGTCAACCGGTTGGATTGGCTGCTGTTCGAAATCATGAGAATGAATGGGATGGTTCCGGACAGGGCGGATAGGATTAGGCAGAGAAGTCCTGCTATGGCTCGATTTCCCAAGCCTTTCGGTTTCGCCGTATGTTTTCCCAAAACCCCTCCCATGCGGTTATAAAGAATCTAAAAGGTGGCGTGTCGATATTTGGGTTCCCGACACGCCAAGCGGAACGTTTCATGCTTTTCCAACCGTCAAACGGTCAGAAAAGTTTTCTCATACGGCAGTATTCCAATCTATTCCAATCTCACGCCTTGCGACGAAGCAGCAGGGCGGAAGCGCCAGCCAACAGGACGGTCATCACGCCGAAGATGGACAGCCAGACCGCACCGGTCTTCGGCATGTCAGCGATGTTGCGGGCGTTGATGACGGTCACTCCATCGTTACCGGCCTTGGAAGCCAGATGGTTGGCATCATCCTTGAACTTGGTGAGGGACGAAGTGCTGGTGTTATGGTCTTTGGACTGGGCCACGCCAACGGTCAGAGTGAACTCCGGCAGGATGCTGCCGCCGAACGGACTCTTGGTTTCAGTCACCGTGTAGTCACCGTACAGGCCCTTCAAGGTGATGACGCCATTGTTCTTATCGGTGGTGGTGATGTCGGCGCTTGCGGTAGCGGCCTCAGTCGAGTCGGTAACACGATACTCGTTATCATTCACCTTGACGAACTTGACGATATTGTTCTTGGCATCCTTGATGTTGAACACGGCACCCGCGAGAAGAGCGTTGTTCGTATCGGTCTTGGTCAGAGTGAACTTGCCGACGTACACGTAAGTGGTGTTACCCGGAGTCTTCTCATGGTCGGTGACGGTGTTCGGATTGCGGGAGTATTCGACTTCGCTCGTGTTGATGTCAGCACCGTCCACGTGGGCGTTCTTGTTCACGGTCATGTTATAAGTGACAAGCACTTCCGCATCGACCGGGAACGTAGTCTTGGCGGCGATAAGGTCGGAAGAATTGTCAGCGGTCGGGGCGAACAGTATATGGAACTTGCCCGTCTCGGTCGTCACCTTGTAATCCTTGCCAGCAGTCAAAGCCTTACCACCGACAGTGACTTTCACACTATCCTCGTTGAAAGTCAAACCATCCGAATACGTATCGTTGAGCGCATAATAATAATGGTCGTAGCCAGTCCAAACAGGCACCCGGCTGGTCATCGCGAAAGAGACCTTCTTGTCGATGGAAGTCTTAGCAACCAAATATTCGCCACTAGCTTCCCTCTCAGCCAGAGGGATTTCCTCTTCCTTGACACCATCCTCAACACCGGTGATAGCCTTCCTGACTGCGGTGTCACTCACCTTATAGTCCACGGTGCCCAGCGTGTAGGTCTTGGCACCGTTCTTCAACGTGGTCTTGCCGTCGATGCCGGTGCCGTTGAACATGACGATGGACGCCTGACCGGTCTTGGTGGCGTCCACGACCGCGTACACGCCCGGACGGACGGATGCGGTCATATGCTTGGCGTCGGCGCCCTTGGCGAACGCGGTGCCCTTGTCGCCGGTGACGGCGGCCTCGTTCTTCAACTGGTCGATGAAGTCACGAAGTTTGCCAGCCCACGGACTGTTCTCGGAATCAAGGAGATTCTGCACGACCCACACCATCGGATTGGACGCATTATAGTCGTATCCGGCAGTCTGGTCTTTCTTGGACTTAGTGTCAATATTGGCTTTAGCCAATGCGTCAGCAATAGCAGAAGCCTTGCCCGCGTCAATCAGGTCAAAGCCGGTAATATTAATGCCATCAGTCTGCGCATACGAATAGTAGGCGAGCGGCACAGCCTTCAACGTGCGGCCACTAATATCCCCATTCGCCTCAACCGTCAACGTCTGATTCTTAGCCAAATCCTCAGCGCTGATACGCGTGGTATCAGCCATGGCGGAGCCGACTCCAGCCAAACCCATGGCACCGGCCACAAGCGTGGCGACCGTTGCCTTCAACAGGTTTTTGGTTTTCACCTTTGTTTTCCTTTCCTTACTAGACCCGGCGCGCGTTCATTCATCGAACGGGGTCGGTATCGGATTACATTCCTAATATACCGCACGTACCCTTATTAAAAACCTTGAAAGAACGCTTTCAGCCCTTAAAAATAAGGAGGGCATGGCTTCCCATACCCTCCAACATATCCCTGAACAGGTTAGTTTCCGGACTGTTCGGAAACTTTCCCACCTAGTGCAGAACCGGCGGCATGACCGGCCACCATACTGTTCAGCAAAGCTTTCAAATCGATGCCCAAGGATTGCGACAATCCCTCACTCAACTGGCTCACACTGTTGATGGTTTCACCGACAAGTTTGGTACTGTTCCCGTCGCCGTACATGGTGATGTGGTCAACCTTGGTCAACGGTTCGGCGGCTGCCCGCACCATGTCCGGCAACACGTTGATGTACTGTTGGGCGAGAATGAAGGTGTTGTTCATCGAGTTGTACGCCTCGCCCTGAGCGCGGATTGCCTCGGCTTCGCCTACACCCTTGGCCTGTGCGGCGGAACCCCTCGGCCTTGCCTTTGACTTCGGTCGCGTGTGCGTCCGCGTCGGCGGTGGATTGGGTGGCCTGAGCCTCCTGCTGGCGTAGATACAGTTCCGCATCCGCATGCTTGCGGGTCGTGTACATCTGCGCGTCGGCCTGCTGTTCGGCGGCGTATCTGTCGGCGTCGGCCTTCTTGCGGATGGTCGCGTTCAGTTTCTGCTCTTCAATTTCGGCGTTCTTCTGTTCGAGGACTGCCTTCTTTTCGGCGGCGGCGATTTCCGCCTCCTGCTCCTTGACCTTGAGAGTCTTGGACTGTTCGGCGGCGGTGATGCCCTTCACCGCGTCGGCCTCGGCTTGCGCCTTGTCGGAGATGGATTGGAGTTCGGCTCGTTTCAGGTCAAGCTGGTTCTGACGGACGGCCACGTCCTGTTCCGCGTTGATGGACGCGAGCTTCGCATTCCGGCTGATTTCGGCGGCCATTTCAGCGCCCATGTTGGCGATGACGTTCTGACGGTCGGTGAAGTCTTGAATGTTGAACGTGGTCAATTGAAGGCCAAGCCGTTCCATGTCCACGCGGGCGGATTCGGCCACGGTCGCGGCGAACGTGTCCCTGTTCTCCATGAGTGCCTTCAACTCTGTCCTGCCGATGACCTCGCGCAGCTTGCCTAGGAGCACTTGGGTCACGTCCTTCTCCATGCGCTCCTTTGACTGGTTCAGATAGTTCTTGGCGGCGTTTTCTAATGCCTTCACCTGTTTACCGTTCTCGTCCACGGTCATGGTCTCGGATGCGATTTGGAAGTTGGCGACGGCGTTCACGTCGATGAGGATTGCGTCCTTCGTCGGAATCGGCGTGTCGGTTCTCAGGAGCGACTGCACCGCTCCGAGGGAGAGCCAGTCCACGCGCATGATGAAAGGTATGATGAACGCGCTTCCGCCGGAGACGAAGCGTCGTCCGCCCGGCCCGGTGATGACCATGACTCGGTCGGCGGGGCAGACCTTGTAGCTTGCGGTTGCGAGCAGGATGATGAGTATCGCCACTGCCGCGACGATTATCAATGTTGTTGGCATTGACTTTTCCTTTCTTTTTTGTGGGCGTACCCACTATGACAGAACTTGTTTCAGAACTCGTTTTCGAAACCTGCGGCCATGTCCGCGAATTTGGAGCATTCGCCCATGAACGCGAGATTGAACGTTTCGGTAGGCCCGTTACGATGTTTGGCGAGAATCACGTCGGCTTCGCCCGGACGTTCCTCACGGTCGTAATATTCGGGACGATGCACGAGAAACACCATATCGGCGTCCTGTTCGATGGAACCGGACTCTCGCAGGTCAGACAGTTCCGGCTTCTTGTCGGCACGCTGTTCCGCATTACGGTTCAACTGGGAGAGCACGACCACGGGGCATTGCAGTTCCTTGGCGAGCATTTTGCATTGGCGGGAGAAGTTCGACACTTCCTGCTGACGGTTCTCGACGGTTTTACCGGAGGACATGAGTTGCAGGTAGTCGATGACGATAAGCTTCAACCCGTTGACCTTGCGGCTGAGAGCACGGCATTTCGCACGGATGGTGCTCATGTTGATGATGGCGGAATCATCAACCCACAATGGTGCCTTCTCGACCTGATGGCAGAGCGCGTTGAGTTTGTTCCAATCATTCGAGTTCAGATTCTCGGGATGTTGGAACGATGCGAGACGGATGCCTGTTTCGGCTGCGAACATGCGTTGCATGAGTTCGTGACCGCCCATTTCCAGACTGAAAATCACAGTCGGCAGACCCTTGTGCAGTGCGGCGTTACGCGCGAAATCCATGCCGAGAGTACTCTTGCCCATGCCCGGACGGCCCGCGACTATGACCATTTGTCCGGCTTGCAATCCGTGCGTCAACGCGTCGATGTCACGGAAGCCGGTGGGTGTTCCGAACTCGTTCGGATTCTGTGACATTTCATCCAACTGTTGGAGCATTTCGTCGGACAGGCGGTATGCGGTCTTCAACTCGTCGTCTTCGGAACGGCTTGAATCCTCCAACGAGAACGCGGCTTCCAACGATTTGCTGAGCACGTCTTCGGCTGACGCGTCGGACACGTTGCTCATCTGTTGCAACTGTTGTCCGACCACGTTGATGTGGCGGAGGATGGCCGCGTCACGAATCTGCTTGATGAAATAGTCACTGTTGTTCGACGTGGGCGCGGAGCCGACAAGCTGGGCGATGTAGTCGATGCCGCCGACCTGTTCCAACTGTCCGTTGTCCATCATGTGCGAGGACAGCATTTGCGCGTCCACACGGTTATTGTCTGCGGCCAGTTCCTTTATATTATGGAAGATGGTCTGGTTGGTCGGTTGGTAGAAGTCCTCTTCGGAAAGTTGGCTGATGACCTTGTCCAACGTTTCCGAGTCTTGAAGCATGGCCCCCAACAATACTTGTTCGGCCATGTCCTTGTGGATTGGTGTGGGGACGCTCACTTGTCGTTGTTCTCCTTCTTGCCGGTGTTGGTCTGATTCTTGTTCAACGTCTCATACAGGCGGTGTTCCGCTTGCCAACGTTTGACACGGGATTTGCTGGGATGGTTGACCCACCGGTATACGCAACGTTCTATGCGCTTGTATCCGAGGACTTCCGGTCCGAGATTGTGACTGCGGAATATCTCCGAGGGACGTTCCCCTTGCAGATATCGGAGGGTCACTTCGTCTTGGAATTGGGTGGTGAAGATTACCCACCATCCGTGCTTGTTTTTCAAGACGTTGACGACTTCCGGTCGTCTTCCCAAGGCCAAAGCCTCGTCTGCGGTCAGAAGCTTCGCCGGGGATGTGTTCGGTTTTTTCGGTTTTTCGACCATGCTTTTGTTCGTCCTTTCCAAGGTCAGATTGCGTCCGGGAACTGTTCGTTCGGAGAGAATTTGAGGAGTTTCACAGTCGCTCCCTCACGCCATTTGTTCCACGCTTTGATGGTGATTCCGACGATGCGTCGGCGGGTTGGACGGTCGCTGTGCGCTCCACGCTTGTTGATGTCGAACAGCGTGTTGCGGAGTACGAGAATGGGGCTTCCCTCGTCAAGGTTAGCGCCGGAGGCGAGCATGTCGAAGAACCGTTCGCACGCCTCACCGTCGATTTCGTTGAACGTCCAGTAGAGGAGCGCGGCCATGCTGGTGGACATGAGATGGTTGCTTTTCGTGTAGAACGTGCTGGCCTGTCGTAGCGTATCCTCCAATTGCGGAGTGCTTTCGATGAACGTCAGCAGTTCATTCCGGGTCGGTGACATGTTGTTGACGCATGCGGCTTCCACACCCAACTGTTCGCTCAGATAGATGGAACGGGCCACGGTGGAAAGCTGTTTGGCGTTGTTACGGCCTTTCAATTCGAGCACGTTAGCCATGGTGCGGCCCTTGCCCGCATCCATGGTCTCCTGCGTGTCTTCGGGCAGTCCGCGAATGACCAGAGTGCGGAACGGAACACCGGATTCGACGCATGCGAGGAGCCTGTGCTGTCCGTCCAACAAGCGTCCCGTGTTGCTGAATTTGATGGCTTCGCCGTTCATTTTCCAAGCCTTCTGCGCCATGGTTCGGGCGAACAGTTCGACCTGTGTGCGGCTCACGTTGCGGTTGTTGGTGTTCACGCCGAGCATTTCCTTGGCAACGTCCGGAGTGATGGTTTCGACCCGTCCGGTGATGCTGTCCCAATCGTATTCGTCGGTTTCACCGGCGTAGGATGGCGTGGCCTTGGGTGCTGGCTCTTCCGGTTTCAAATGGATGAGCAACGTGGTTTTCGGAGCGCCGGAATGCCGTCTGATTTCGGTTTTCGGTGGTTTCACTTCGACCGTCTCGTACTGTTCGGATTCCTCGACCTGATTCATGGCGAACGCGAACGCTGTCATGGTGAAAGCGAGCATGAACCTGTCCACGCTTCGTTTCGGAGAGAACTGTTTCATTCCGTCGATGATGCGGGTGGCGTCCGAATGGGTGATGTATGGGCAGTGGTTCACAACCGTGTCCAGTCCGCCCTCGTATTCCTTATGGGTGAGGAAGACGAATGGTGCGAGGGGAGTACGCGCCTGTGCCATTCCCTTGAAGCATTGGCCGACCTCATTGCAGATTTCACCGACCTGACGGTAGCGTGAAACCGTGTCGATGCCGTACTCGTCCACGGGGTTCGTGTACTCGTATTCGTTGCTTTTGAAGATGCGTTCGTTGTATCGGCTGGCTTCGCGTAGTCCGGGGCAACGTCCGAAACCGAGCGTGGTTCCGCTGCTTTTCGTACCGTCAGTCCGTTTCAGATTGTCTTTGCTCAGCCAGTAGGCTTCCATGTCCGCGATGAATGTTTTCGCCGCGACTTTCTTGGTGAGGTTCCGTCCGGTCATACGGGCGAAGTATTCTCCTTCGACGCCGGTGAGGACTGGCAGTCCGGTTCCGACGAACAGATTATCAGGCAGTAGGCCGTACCATTCGGGGTTGATTTCATGGTCGCTCATGTAGGAGAGAATCCGTCCTACGCTGTCACGGTCGATGAACACGGTTCGCGCGTTGGCGAACGGGTCAACGTCGAGATTCAACGCCTTGCATACTGGCTGGAGGTCTTTTTTGAATCATGGTCATGAACCGTGGTTCGGTTTTGATGTCTTTGTTAGGCATGGTTTCCTTCCTTCAATCGTTTCAGCATCCGGTAGGTTTTGGGAGCGCAACCGGATGGATTGTGTTCCTCTTTCCGATACTGTTTTTCAAGTTCGTCCCAATGGTCGATGATGTTCTTCCAGTCTTCCGACACGTCGCGCATGAGACTCAGATAGGCGCGTGCGGATGGCACCATATCGAACATTCCGAGTATCCGACGTAGGTCTCCGGGGTCTTTCGGAGTATCCTCGCAACCGTGTTCGCGCGTGCCGTTCACGGTCATTGTGATTCCGGTGAGCCGTTGCACGATGGCGAGCGAACTAAGACCCACGTCGCCGTTGGCGAGCCATGCGGCGAACATTTCCAACGGGAGTCTGGGACTGTCCGTCATGCCGTCGGAGGCTGGGTTGAGGTTGGCGACGAGCCTGTTCTTCGGAACGTCCGCGATGATGTCCGGTTGGGTTCCCGGGTCTGGTATTCGACCGTAGACGAGATGGTTGTTGACGAATATGGACGGCTGTCGGCCACCATATACGCCGATGGTGCAGACTGTGTCTTCGACCATGGTTCACGCTTCCATCCAGCGGATGCTTTCGTTGAGGAAGTCTCCGATTTTGCGGAGGGTTTCTATGTCATTGACGACGACGCTGGTCGCGGTGTCGCTGTCGGTGATGGTGAACATGAGTTCCTTGCCGAAGCTGGGGGATTGGAGGATGGTGAGCTTGTTTGTTCCCTCGTTGTCGATGACTTGGAGTGCGGATGTGTTGCCGTTGTCGTAGTTGGTTGCGCTCATTGTTTCTGTGGTCTTTCCCGTTCCTGTGGAATGTTTTGTGTGGGCGAGGTCAGCTTAACACACTAGGTGGGGGTGTGCAACCGTTCGGGGATTCGCGGTCGGATGATTTGCGTTCGACCATACCTTTTGTTATACTGGAATCGTCCACAAAAAAGGGAGCCACACACTCCCAACCACGCCAGAAAAAAAGAAGAAACCATGAGCAAGCAGACGGAAAACAACATCAACCTGACATTGACACTCATCGCAATCGTCAGCGCATTCCTCATGTGGAGACAGGATTACGGCCACGCGGTCATGGCAATCACCAGCATCACATTCCTACTCAGCTCCGCCGCCCTGCTCGCTCACTTCCTCAACGGATTGGACGCCTAACAAGAACAGAATGCCCCAGCCTGAAAAAGACTGGAGCATAGGCATGTCACCACACAGAAAAAGGCAACACACATGGAAAACGAAACCAAAACGGAACAGAAACCGAAAACCGAACTCGACCTACTCCTAGAAAAAAACGAACGCATGCAGGACGCGCTGCTCGACCTCAAGGACACCATGAGCAGAATGATTGGCGAAGGCCGACTGCCAAACGACGACGAGGTACACCAATGGTTTGAGGGAATCGACCGCAAACTCGAACACGAGGCCGCCGACCGTGAGGTGTTGCTGTTCAACCATGGAGCCATGACCACAGTGCTCCCGAAGTCCACTGAACGATACCAACCCAACCTTCAAGTCCGATGTCAGGAAATCCTCACCACATGCAACAAAGCGTATGCGGACGCCGACTACAAATATTGGATTGGCCGTTTCCAACAGGCCGGACTCTGACCTGAAAAACGCAATCCGAGCACAGTGGACAACACTGAAAGGAGTATTCGGACAGGACAATGCCGGAAACCATACAGACATACCATCCAACGTTCGAGAAGACCAAGAAGCTCTTCAACCTGCGTAAAAGATTGTGGGAGATAGCCGACGGTAAAAGCGACGGAACAATCTCATATGAGGAGGCGAACCATCTCGCCGTGGACGCGGTGGCGACCGCCAACGGAGGAATGCCACGCGCCACGAGCGGCCCCATGGTACGACTCTGCAAGCTTTGCACCAACGGTTGGATTCGTGAAGCGGCAAACGAGATGGGCTTGGTTTACCCGGACTTGGACTATCCAGAACAGTGGGGCAAACATCGAGGCCATAGCCGTAAAAAGGAAAGGAAGGCAACGGTTTGAGCGGCAACGGATTCGGCAAGGAAGACATAAGCAGAACAGCCATTCCGGCACGCCCATACGCCAAGGATATGGCTACCATCAACCGTCTGATAGCAAGGTTGCAAACCATTTCGGACGATAAGGCCAAAGGGAAAATCACATTCCAACAGGCGAACAAGAAGGCTGTGGAAGCAATCCACAAGGCACGGAACACCAAGTCGAAGTCCCTGCAACGCAAGCCATTAGATTATTTAGAACGTATCTGCAAGAACGGTTGGATTCGGGAAGCTGTGCGAAAGATTCCCGAACTGTACCCGTATCTCGACCATCCAGATTTGTGGCTTCGTAAAGGCGTCTGATGTATTCCAAAGAGCAGATATGTTGCATGGTTTCTCTCATAATATTGTCGGCGTTGAGCTTGACCGCGCTGGTACATTACGCTCGACTGTCGATAGGAAGAATGAGTCGGATGCCTGACGAGAAATCCCGTTCAGACCTGTTCAACTATCGGCTGATGACCGTCGTGTCACTGCTGGTGTTGTCGGTTTCGGTGGGTTCCATCATCGTCTACGGTTCCTCTCTCAAATAGATTGGATTGGATTGGAAGACTGCCGTATTTATACTTCCTTCTACTTCCCAAACATTGACCATAACGTTTATTGACAAGAATCATTTTCAGAAAGCAGGAAGGTCAGTATGTTAAACAGCACGGAAATGCTTCGACTGGTCAGAGCCGCATGCAACGGAGACCATTTGAAACTGTCCCAGCAAATCGACTTGCTGGCCGACTCGGTGGAGAAAGCCAAGCCGACCGCTTACACCACGAATCTACGTCGGCTGGCGGAGTCGGAACGAGAGAAGGGACTGGCTGTCAATGCGAGTCTGGCACCGGTTGACGGGTTGACCGAACCGTTGCTCCCACCGGACGGTACTCATAAGCCTGTGTGGGATAAGACCGTGCGGGAACTGTTGGACGGACTGGTTGCCGAGTGTAAGAAACTGGATGTTCTGACAGCACATAATCTCGCTCCCCGTAATCGAATCATACTCACTGGAGCGCCCGGTACGGGTAAGACCACCTTTGCTTCCATCCTGTCGGAGAGGCTTGGACTGGACGGTGTTATTCTTCGTGCAGACCGTGTTATCAGCAGTCAGCTCGGTAAGACGTTAACCAATATCGCCTTGGTGTTCGACCGGCTCCACATGGAACGAAAGCTCCTGTTCATAGACGAATGCGACATGCTTCTTGCCCGACGCGACAACTCCCATGACGTTGCCGAAATGCGTCGAGCCACCAATCTCGTACTCCAGAAAATCGACACGCTACCAGATGATTGCATTCTCGTCTGCGCCACCAACATGAGCAGTCTTATAGACCGTGCCGCATGGCGTAGGTTCGACGTCCGGGTTCATATGACACTACCGGACAAGGCGACTTCAAAACTCATCATCATGCACCGACTCAAGGAGTTGAACATCCAAGCCGACGTTCAACCGCTCGACATCGACATAGAAGATGTCAGTCCGGCCCTGCTTGTCCAAACCGTGGACAATCTGGCCCGCAAGACTTTGATTTCCGGTTCGGAAACCATTCCGACCGACCTGTTCGTCAATGCTTTCAACTCTCTGAAGATGGAGGTTTCCAACCAGTGAACCGTGACGGATACAAGTTCGATATCAATGTCCGCAGAAACGGTTTCATGTCATATCTGTGGAGCGCCGAAGTGGAAGATGAAGGATTCTTCACTCCCATTGCGAACGGTACTGCCCACACTCTCAACGGCGGCAAGAAAGCCGCTATGAAACAAGCGAGAAAGTGGGCGCAACACCAGCTCGCCCACCCCAGTGAAAAGGAAAGGTGGGCGGAATGTGCGACGATGAGCAACACCAAAACCAGACACCGGCGAAGTCACTGAAACGTTCCGGAAGGCAACCGAAACTATCCGACGTCGTCATGCTCGACCGGGGTTGTCAACTGTGGATTCGTGAAGCCCGTAAAGGAAACATCACTGACACGTCGAAGACCTTGGAGAAGATTCGATACCAGCTTCGATTGGAACGTCGTGTGGCCGGACAATCCGGTTCTGGACTTCGTAGACCTGTGGGTAGGGATAAAAAACCCGATACGGATGGGAACGGTTCAAAGCCGGATAGGAAAGACTTATAACCTATAAGGGTGCCGGTGGACGATGCTGTCAACCGGCACCTTTTGGTATCCGACCTCACAATACTGGGGGTATCATTGTGTTATCGACGGAACCACACGCCCGTCATTTTTATAAGGAGACACAATGAACGAAGGAACCTATGGGCTGGAGACCCTGAAAGCCGACTATCATACGATACTCGGCTACGATATCGGCTATCTCACCGCGGAATCCTATCCGCTGTTCGCACCCTATCGTGCGAAAACCAAGAACAGTTTCTCCGGTAGAGTACCGAGACTGTTAAGCATAATCATCACCACTCTCATCAACACGCCAAGCCGCGAATGGGATGCGGAAACCCGCACGCTCACCATCGGTGACGACTTCTTCTTCCTCGCCAACAAATGCGGGTTGAACAGTGGAGGAGACGGACGCACTACCGTCCGAAACCAGCTTCTCATGCTCTCGTCAATCCAGTTCACCGGAGCAGACGGAGTCAAAGTCACGCCGGTCGAACACACCGAAATCACCGCCGACAGTCTCACTATCGAGCATCGGAAAATCACGTTCACGGAACCGTTCGTAAAAATGATGACAAGGAACGTCCGGCAGATGCCGTTGAAGTGTCTGTACCCCAACGCGGGTAGCGCCATAGCGATAGACCTGCTCGTATTGGCGGCATTGTATTGTCCGAACGACCATAGGCTCATCATCGAACGGGCAGACCTTCCATCACTGCTTCCAGCAAGCAGGCAAAGCCTCTCCAAGCAGAATCTTCTAAATAGATTCAAGGAGTTAAACGACAGGCAGAACGAGTGGACGTATCGTATAACGAAATACAGCGTGACCATCAGCCCGTTCGGAGTGTACTCGTCCGAAGACGCTTTGAGATTACGTCGCAGACAATAGTTCGAGTATGAACAGAGGGGAGCCGACCGTAAGGACGACTCCCCTCAATGATGTCGGAATGGGAACTCAGATTTTCAGCTCATCGATAACGGAAAGGTCAACACCGTCACCCCAATTATCGACAATCTTGCTCAGGTTCTTACGCATTCCGGCAGGAGACTGGTCGTCAACCGGACGGCCGAAATTCTTCTCCGGCGCGACCGCGTTCAGCACGGAGAACAGCAGGTTGGTCATATCCTTGCCCTGCGCGAACACCAACGTCACCTCTGCGGCAATCATGCCCGGCTCGGCTGTAGCCAACCCTTCCAACGCGGACGCGAACTCGGAGATTCGACGTTGGTTCTTCGGCTCGGTCAATGCGTCCAGCACTGCTTCCGGAGTGCTCTTCTTCGTATCGGTCAACGCCTTGGCGAGAGAAACCACACGCTCGTCATCCAACGATTTGACAAGAGGAATCAGCTTCTTGCCGAACTGTTCCTCGATGTGCGGCATGGTCTTCTCACGCGGTTTGCGGTTGGAACGGCCCTTACCTTTCCCCTTCGGCTTGTCTTCGGTTTCAGTGGACTCAGCGTCCACGTTCATGTCCTCACCATCAGCCGGTGCGGACACGTCAGCGACAGGCTCCGAACTCTCCTGATTAAGAGAATCGGATTCCGTCTGCGACTCCTCGACAGAAGACTGCTCCGGTTCAGCATAATTGTCGGAACCGTAACCATTGTCCTGCTCCGACTGCTGGTTGTTGTTGAATCCCCAATTGGTGAAGTCTGGCATCATACCTTCTTTCGTCATATCCAGAGAACACTCCGGTCGTACAGGCTGTTAACAGTCGGAACGAGGTGTTCTGTATTTTCAATTCACGAGTGTAACGCCCGACGGCATCCCTAAACGAGGAAAACGGGAAAAAACAATTCCCCGCGCCGCCCGCGCCGGTAGGCCAACATGAATAGCGGATTCAAAAAAAGAAAAGAGGACCAAAACCAAAAAGACAAAAAGATAGAAAACACTCCCCACCAAAAATCAGAAAACAAACACCATCACATCAAAAAGAAGAACCAAGAAAACCAGAAAGAAAAAAAGAAAAAGAAGAACATAAGAGAAATAAGAGAAGACATCCTAAGCAAATAGAAGCAACAGAAGAACAGGACAACACCCAGCAACATAATCAGGAAAAGAACAACAGAGAAAAGGACAACAGAAGAAGAAACGCCTACCCCTAAATCGGGAATACAACGTATGAAAACAACAGAGGCAACGCAACCATCCACAAAAGAACAGCACATCAACCCATATGACATACAGAACAGAAGAACGACATCACCAAACACCCTAAGAAACAAGAAAAGCAACAAGCCACACCATCACAAGACAAACCGAACATCAGTATCAACACGACGGCACACAACAACCACAGCACAAAACGACAACAGCGAAAAGGTCAATAGTCTCACTAACAAGGTCAACGACAATCAAAACAAGGTAACATCAATACAGGAACAGCCAATGCAATGAAAAAAAGCAACAGCAGAACCAACAAAAAAACTAAATATCAAAAAACTATAAATGCCAGAACTCGGACAAAACCGTAAACGTTCCGATGAAAACAACGGAACATGACCCATCAGGAGGCGGTCTTATTGGAAAAACGAACGATTTCCCTGATAATCGGCTCCGGAGGGCTTCTCACAACCATCAAAAAGGCCCTTACGAGAGCCGGAAACATGCGTTGGCAGGTGCCCGCCGCAGACAATATTCAAGCACAGGCCGACTATCTGATAAGACATCCGGTGCCCTCCGGGTTCAAAGGAATCATCTTCACCGACAGGGCTGGAAACTGGCTTCCGATAGCCAACGCCGGATACATGGTCTACTGGTGCAACACCGGTCAGATACCGGTCGGAGCCATGGGCATGAGCGAACAGATGTTACGCATGAGCGTGGCTGATTTCGCACGGACTTATTGGGGAATCCAGCTTGCGGACAAGCGTCTCGTAGTCGATATCCTCCAAAACAAAGTGAAGGAGACTGCGGTTCTCCTACCCATCACATCCAACACCGGAGGAGTGGGGAAGACCACGTCCAGCCGACAGTTGGCAGACCGTGCGTCGCAAGCCGGATTGCGTGTTCTACTCATCGACGGGAACATCAGACAGTCCAGCCAACGTAGTTTTTTCGACCCGAGACAGGACAAGCCATTGCATACGATAGCCGACTGGCGACCGGGCATGCAGGTGCAGGTCGGAGCCAATCGAGGACGTGACCTTGGGGTTCCATACGACATCTGTTTCGCACCTCCAGCAGGCGTCGGAGTGGACTGGCAGATATACCGTCAGTACATCCAAGCGGCACGCCGACTGTGGGATTTCGTCGTGCTCGACCTTGACCGAATCAGCGCGGACGATTTGGATGATAGGGAGAATATCGCCAACGGTTTACTGCTTCCATACATTCAATCGGGAGACCCTTGTCTGGTTATCGTCAAGGCTGGAAGGCAGACGCAGATAGACGCGTTGAATCTGCTGACGGCCTTGGCTGAGCATCATCTTCCGAAGGAACTCATCGGCATCAAGGACACTGTTCCGGTCGGACTGCAAGGTTACAGACGGCTCGACTATACGAGATATGGGACGTTTCTCGGAACCGAATATCAGACGGTCGAGGCAAGCAACCATATCGCCAACGGTGATGTCAGATGGGATGACCCCGGTCTTGCTTTTGCTAGGGAGAACATTCTTAACTGGGCTTTGCCCGACCGTGGTTTCAATCCGGAAAGATTCAATCCGAACGCTAAGAACAGTGAAGGAAAGAAAGGTCGTGGGCGTAAGTGACATTCGATGACCGTTTTCTTTTCGACCCGAACGACGAGAATCTTTGGAAGACCGGAAGCATTGCCGACTGGTATAAAGGCAACGACATGTTCGAGATGGAGCATCCCGGATTGTTCGCGCAGACCCACCCGTGGTTCGTTGCGAACAAACTGTTCGCGGAGACAATGGTGAAAGCGAACAGCGAACTCGTTTCGAGTATCCTCGGAGCATTGTTCACTTGGAAGACATGCACGGTTGACCAACTGCGTGCGGGACTTTCCATCAAAGGCGCTCCCGCTTTCGAGCGTGACGAACCGAACCTGTATGGTGCGATGAACCGTTTAGGAATCATCAACGTCGGTTTCAGTCAGGCGGAACGATTGTACGGTCAGACCGTGAATCATGTTTGGCTTTCACCGTCGAACAGTCCACGTCTTATCAACCGTGCGATGAAATTGTACGGGATGGAAAAGTGGATGCGTGAGACGATGGCGGTTTCCTATTACGCGGGGAATCGTTTCCATGTTCGGCATAACACTTATGCGGCGCACGCGGGATTGATGTTGGCACGCGATTCACGTGTGAAATTTTCATCCGGTGATGGTTGGGGGAAATTCCGTAGCGTTGACCCACAGGCTGTTGCCGAATCGAAAGTCGGCAAGGCTTGCGCTACCGATGTGGTGACGTTGTGCCGGAACAATGTGTTGGCGGGTATCGAAATCCAAACGTCGAACAGCGAATTGGATAAGAAGATGCAGAACTGGGCGAAGATGCTCGCCTACTCTCCGATGAAACGTCGCGGACTCATCTGCGTATGGTTGCAGATACCGAAGGCGAACGAAGGTTACGAATCGTTCAATGCGGTGATACAACGCACGCAAGGCATGACGGAAATGGTCGTGGGCAATCCGACCGTGTCGCAACGAATGGGAGTCGCGGTTTGGGATGAATGGTTCGAGCATGGAATTCCAACCGACAGGTTCGGTGAATATACGGACATGAGTGGAACACGGCGCAACATTTTCTCCGACGAGTGGGTGCAATACACTCCGCAAGTTCGTGACGTTCGCAAAGTCAGCGAATGGGGTTGGGACGTGACGCGGGACATCATCAAAAAGGATTGGGGTTGGGACGTTTCCGGTTGGACGATGCCGGAAGCGTACCGTGGCGGTTTCTACGGTTTCATTGGAAAGGATTGCGATGGTCTCCACTGAGGAATCATTCCAACAGACACAGGACGCGTTGGATGTAGCAAGATTGGAACGTGCGCGGGCTTTGCAACAGGTTCAGACATTATGTGAGACGGGACGTAGACATTTGGTCATTCCGTTTCTGATGGCGAACATGCAACGTGTTCCCGCATTACGGAAGATACGACTCTGGCAGTTGGATTCGATAATGTTCAACACTTCCCGGCGGATTGCGAACAAAACAATCCGCGTCATGCGTGAAACCATCAACGATGATTCGAGTGTGAACGATGGTTACGTGACATTGGGTTGGGCGTTGGAGTCGAAGGAGAAAACCGTCCGGATGACGACGTGGCTTCTCCAATTGTCGTTACGTGAGAGGCTTTCCACTTTCCAGAAGCCGGAAGGTTTCCCATACGCGCAGTTGTATCAGCAGAGCACGGATGATTAAACAAAAAAGGAAAGGAAGGTAAAACATGGGTAATCCGAACTGGTATCAGATAACCAGAACGTTGCAACAGTTAGACCCGGACGAGCAACGTTCGAAAGTGGAGAGCATTCCCGCCGAACTGGATGGTTGCACCCTTCTCCTCATCAAGAAGGGCGAGGAGCCGGTCAAGGAATATATTTACGGCGACGGCGAGGGAATCGTCAACGCCGGACAGTTGGCTGGTTTTGACGCGAGACTGGTCGAAGGTGATGAGGAACCGGTGTTGCCGGATGGCGTGAACAGTGCGGCGCATCCTCTCATCCCGTTCCGTGCCCGGTTGAACTCGAAAAGCAACATGGAGAAAATGCGGACGAACTATTCCGGCGTTCGTACAAGCATCGAGAAGGTCATGCCGCCGGACAGTTATGTGAGCGTCACGCTTCGCAATCAGGGATACTTCGAGCAGATTCGTATTCGTAATTGGATTAGCGACGAATACAATGCGGTCGAGGATTCAAACGAACTTGCTTCGACCAACACGATGTGCGCCCGTGTGAGTTTCGGTTGCCGTCAGGTTTCGCGTAACCGACAGCTTGCGCAGAAGATTGGTCAAATCATCTGCCCGCTCATATCCAACATGTCCAGTCATGCGAGCCGTCCGAAATTCGGTTTGCTGTTCGTCAGCATGCTGTTGGAAGTGTTGTCCGTGATTTGGAGTGTGTGCGGTCTTGCAAGAGGATACGTGATGGATGGCGTGTTCCCATTGTTCCATTCCGCTTGGGGTTTCGGAATCGCGCTTCCACTGCTTGCGGTGACGTTGGTCGTGTTCCTGTTCCTCATGCTGTTGTCGTGCATTCCGTTCGTTTACATTCCGCGACCTCAGATTGCTGGTGGAGCGGTGGCGCTCATGCTTTACCTGCTGTTGGGGTTGCTTCCGCTTCCGACGTTCATTCCGATTCTTTTCGTTCCGCTTCTTGTCTTCGCGTTCATCCGTTGGAAGAATTGGACGTTGTGGGATGATATTTTCCAAACGCCACGCAGATATTATGCGATTGCGAACGACCGTGGCGCGAACGAGTCCGATAATCAGACCCGTCTTGGCGTGCGCACTCATAAGGAGCGCGTGTCGGCTTATGGTGCGCAACGTACCACGTTGATTCTTTCCCCGATTATCGTAAGTTCCGTGTTCACTCCGGTCACTCAGGGAGTGGCGATGAAACAGGAGTTGCATCCGGTTCCGGAAGTATTGTCGCATGATGGCATCTTCCTTGGGAAGGATGATACGGGACGTAACTGTTATCTCGACCCGTCGCAATTGTTCGGCGGTATCGCCATCAACGGCGAGGCCGGTTCCGGTAAGACCGTGCTCACCCATGGCATCAGCCAGTGGGCCATCAGCGCACGCGAGACCACCAGTCCGAAAATCTGGGGACGCGACTCCCGTATCATCCATTTTTGGATGAAGGATGATACCGGTGTTAACGTGTTGGAACGTTATCGCAAACGTCACGGTTTCACCAGTCCGCAACGCGTCGTCTATTTGGCAGACCCGAACAGTGTGTGCTTGGACATGCTTGGCATGAAGGACGGGAACAATGCGATGGAGACTGCGGCGAGCGTGGCGAAGACCATGCGTTACTCGTTCGATGACGGTGATATTCTGAACGACTCGCAGAACATCATCACCCAAGCGTTGACCATCGGCGTGGCGGTTGACCGTTACGTGCAGGAGGAGCGTAAGCATAATCCCGAATCCGCGAACAAGGATTGGGAAAGCGAGATTGTGAAACGTTGCCATCAGCTCGAACAATCGTATCCGGGTGCGGAACAGTTGCGAATGCAGTTGAGTCCAATCGGATGGGCCGTCGTCGCATTATGCGGTTCCGACGGTCAGGCCGGTTCCGCGAAAGCGTTGGGTCATGTGTGCCGCGCGTTGAGCATGGAATTGAAGAGTGGCTACATGTTCGAGGAGATGACGTATGCCGCCCGTGCCGCCGAGCAATTATATGGCCGTCCGGACGCGGCTGGTCATACGGTTCGTTCCGACCGTGACATTCTCGCCAAGACGAACGCCTCGTTGAACAAGGTGAACCAGTTCCTTCCCATCGAACACATGTTCACGGCACGTCGCGGCAAGGTGACTTGGACGAACATTCTCGACCATGCTGGCGATTATCACATTGTGCTCGCACCGCATAATGGTTATTCGTTGCCGGAACGTATGGATAAGATTCTCGGCGGCTGGCTCATGTACCGTTTCTGGAATACGGTGTTCGCGCATTGCAAGGATTGGGACAAGGCTGGCAAGTGGACGATGCTCGTATGCGACGAGTTGAGCCTGTTGGCTAACGGCAATGACGGTATCATGCCCGCGTTGCGTGAGCAGGGTCGTTCGTTCGGTCTTCTTCTCGTGTTCGCCACCCAGTATCCGACCCAGTTGTCCGACGCGATGTTGGATTCGTTCATCGGCTATTCGACGTTCATCACATACAATACGACGATTCCGCGTATTGCCGATATGACGGCGAAACGTTTGACGAACAATGATGGTGAGGATGGTTGGCGTTCGGGCGCGGTGATGAATCTTCCACGTTATGCGGCGGCTGTTCGCACTCGAACCCAAGAACAGTTGCAACCGACGTTCCTTGTTCATGTGAACGATTTCGATAACGGTTATCGCAATGGTGACATGGATGATGATGACTAGTTTTTAGCGTTCATCATATCGCTTTTCAGAATCCGTTCGGAACTTTCAACTTCCGGACGGATTTTTTTAACCTAAAAACCTCGCTATGACTGGAAACAACCGCGTAGGTTGATAGGATGAAAAATGCAGGAGAGTTCCGTTTGGAAAACGAAAGGGAACTCAAAAAATGGGTGGAACCATTACCTTGGCTGGAAGCAGCCTTGAGAGCACCTATCATAAGATGTTCGACACCATTTTGAGCAGTAGCGCGGGAACCGTGTTGACCAACATCGGTCTTGCCGCCGCAGTGCTTCTCGCACTCGGCCTTATCGTCGGTGGCATTTGCAAGGCGTTGGGACGTCAGAATAAAGTCGTGCAGATGTTCTGCCCGACCATCGGTCGTGTTCTCGTCGTCCTCGCAGTCGGATTCATTCTCGCTGGCCCGACCATCACCATTCCGGCAATTCTTAAGTTGATTGACTGGTTCGTTGACGCGTTTGGCAGCAGTGGAAAGACCTATCTGGGAATCTGACATCCGCAGAAGGAAAACCGGAGTGGATATGCGAAGAGGACCTTTCCGGTTCTGTTCCCACTCCGGTTTTCTTTTAAGAACCTTACGTACGAAAAGAGTTGAATCATGAGCGATGAGGAAGACGAAGGATACAAAGGTCCCTTGCATCCGAGGTTGACGATGGACGACATCACGGAAGTGTCCGGCCCGGAGGAAATCGAACGGAAGAACACGTTCCAGATAACCAAGAACACTGAGGCCCGTTCCAAAACCGTGTTCTCCGTTATCGTCGGCGCATTGGCGGGCTTGGCTCTTTGCCTCATATTCGCCCCGTTGCTCGGATACATGTTCAGCTCGTTCTTCGTACTGTTGGGCGGAATACTGGCTCCGTTCTTCGCAGTCGGCACCATTAGAGACCGCACCCAACAGACACGGTGGAAGAGAACCTTGCAGGATATGAAGAGCCGCAAGATTGAAGGGCAGGTCTTCTACCCGAATTCCACTCAGCCGGAAAACATTATTGACCTTCAAGAAATGGAAATCCGTTGAATACAAAATATCGAGACCCAGTGAAACGGGCGGGTAGAAGGAACCTGCTCGTCATTCTGATGTTGTGCGTGGTCATGACATTGTTCGTCTTGCCGTCCAGCGTGTTCGCCGCACAGGTCAACGATTCGACCGCGACGATAACATGCGCCAACGGTGGAACTGACAGTGCGACATCAGACATCTCTAGTTGTCTTCCTTCCGGACGTTGGGGAAATTACGTTGGGGAAATCACTTCGCGTACGGAACCGTACAGTGGCAGCGATGTCGCCGGTTGGTTCTCGAACGTCAAGCAGACCATCAGCTCGCAGACCCATATCGTCCTTCCCAACATTCTGATGCAGTTGACTCAGGTCTGCTGGTCTTCCGCATTGTCCATCAGCCAGTTCGCCGCTTCGTTCGAGCCAATGAAACAGGCTGGTGCGAACATCGACTCCGCAGTGTCCACCATGGTGACAAGTCTGATGGACGGCGGCATCCCCGCCACCATCGCAGTGCTCGGCATCGTGGCTTGGGTTGGCGCGGCTGGATTCCAAATCGGCACCGTCAAAGAGGCGAGCAAACGAATCGTCATCATGGTTCTCTGCTTCGCTTCAATCACGATGCTTGGAGCTGGAGCGGCCAAGACCGGGAAGAACGCCACAGAACCGGCGACCGGAAGCCCATGGTGGGTCGTGCAGACAATCAACAACACCATCAACAAGCTTTCGGTCAACCTCGACCTTGACGGTATGGCCGACAGTGATAAAAACATGATGTCCTACCATCATGCGGCGAACGGTGCGAAAACCAATTGTCAGGATTACCTGTACTTCATGCATCAGGCATATGACGAACAGGCGAAGTCCAACGGCAATCAGGATACAAGCAACGTCACCAAGGCCATCAACCGTATTTGGGAGGAGACCTCCCTTCGCTCGTTCGTGACCATGCAGTACGGAAACCCGCAGACCACCGGAACATCCTCGTTCCGTATCGCGGAAAACGCCCGGCAAGGTTACTGCCACGTGTTGGAGATGAAAGCCAACACGAACACGACCATCCAGAAGGATTTGACCAACAAGGCCATGGCGTTGCACATCAGCGACCAGCGAGCCAAATGGCTGTTCTCCGTGGACGGTTGGGTAGACCCGCGTAATCCTTACTTCACCGACAAGCCGTTGGAAAGGGAGAACGCGACATATCTCAGCCGTGCGGGCGTGTTCTGGGAAACCTGTGGCACGAAACGCAATCAGGAAATCTACGCGCGAGCCGGATGGGCGACACTCATCAACAATCTCGGTGACACAGGAACCAAGAACATCAAGAACGGCAGTACGAAAGTACGCGTCAAAATTGACGACTTGGACAATGTGAAACCGACCAACGGTGGCAAAGGCGTGATGGACGCGAAACAGAACGGCAGCGAAGACGAAACCATCCAACAGACCACTTCGGTCTGCCAGACGATTCTCAAACAGGGTTCCGTAATCTTCTCCCGTTCCACCGATATCAACAAGGAGGATGACGGAACATATAAAGACCAGCAGAACGACACCAACTGGGGCGACTCCGCCACGGTCGGATGGCGTTTCGACGTGCCGAACGTTTCCGGAACTTGGAGTGAGGCGAATCTTCGTGACGCTCAGGATGATTCCACGGTCACGGGCGGTGCGAAGAAAACCATCGACTACATGTATGGCAACAACAACGTCGATACGTTGGGTGCTTGCGGAACACTTATCGGAGGCATCGTCAATCTCGTGGTCTGGGGATTGTTGAGCCTTGTTCTAATACTGACGAAGCTCATGCTGATAATGATGGCGTTGTTCCTCGTGGTCACGTTCCTTGTCCAAGCGTTCCCGATTGGCGAGAAGCCGAAGACGGCGTTGAAGAACTGGGCGACGTACACCTGCCAGTTGAGTATGGTAGGAGCGTTGTACGGTGCGCTCGGCGCTCTCGTAACATTCATTTGTGGCCTGACGTTGAAGTTCACCTCTGCCAGCAGTGGTTCGTTCACCTACCAGTTGATTGCGGGATTGAGTCCGGTGTTGGCTCTCGCCGCAATCGGCATGTTCTGTTCGAAAGTGTTGAAGTGTGGTAATCCGTTCAGCGTCAACGCTCTCATGGGAATGGCGGGTGGAACCGCAATGGCGTCCGGTCTTCGCAAGGGAATGCACATGATTGGACAGTACCGTATGATTCGCGCCATGCGTGGTGGATTCCGTCGTGGCGGCAATGGTGTCGGACGTTTGTCCACGAACGGTACCGGCGCTGGCATGGCCCATAACGGAGCACGTCAAAGCGAGACTGTCCTGAGCAAGATGAGCCGCGCGCAACAGGAGGCGTTGTCCAACGGCGACAGGAACCTGCTGAACCGTAGTCAGAGCGAACTCGAAGCGATTCAATCCCATGGACGCAAGAGCAGGACGTGGGCAAGAATGGACGCCAATACGGTGAGGGGAAGTCTCGCCGGTACACGACTCCACATGGAAAAGTCCCACGACAAGTTCCGGCAACGGTTGAACACCGCCGCCTCCAAGTTCAAGGGAGCGGACAACACTGAAGCGTTCGCGCATCGTATCGCACAACGGCATCCGGGCATGTCTCTCGACAAGGTCCAGCGTAGGGCGGAGATGATGAATCATCTGAACAATGACGGACGCAAACTTCAAGGCGCGGCAAGAGTCGCCGGAGCCGGAGCCGCAATGGCCGGTGCCGGTCTCGCTTTCGCCGTACGTGCCGCGAAGAGCGCGCCTTTGCGTAACGTAGCCGCACGCGGAGCGAAGGTCGCCGCGAAAGCCGCTGTCACAGGAGCTTTGTTCTCCAATCCGATTACCGCACCGTTGGGATTGATTGCCGCAGGAAAGCTGGCCGCCGACCGTAACCTCCATCATGGCCTAGCGGTGGGTGCGGGAGCCGCGATGGACAAAATCCGCGACATCAGGAACGCCGCTCCCGGCAGTATGAGGAAACGCGACCAGTGGCGTCGCAACGTGTTGGGCATGGCTAATGGTGACGCTCCGTTGCCGTCGCCGTTCTCCGGCACCGGTGACGGTGGTTCCGCCGATGGTGACAGTCCTATGCCTTCCCCGACGGCTCCGACTCCGAATGCCCCGACCCAAACCGGTGGTGCCGGTGGCGCGTCGCCGATTCCAACTGACGGTCAGACGGAAACGATTCCGGTGGACACTCCAACTGAATCGGTTCCAGCCGCCGCTCAAGGACAGGCTCCGGTGTTGACTGAACAGTCCGCGTTCAATCAGGTTCGTGAGGGAATGATGGCAGACTTCACGAATAACCAGCACATGTCTCAAGAGGATGCGGAACAGGCTTTCCAAGAAGCCGTGGCCTCCGGTGAAGTCGATAATTCTGTCCAAGCGTATATGAGCCAGAACAATCAATCTCCTATCGAGAATGTGACCGCTCCGTTGCCGTCGCCGTTCTCCGGCACCGGTGACGGTGGTTCCGCCGATGGT
>OGOZ01000422.1_pt1 | contig 29167 bp, 26 predicted proteins | sample 1552801 | NCBI WGS metagenome assembly OGOZ01 (sample SAMEA2580196, study PRJEB22360) | human gut metagenome | biome: human gut; feature: human-associated habitat; material: faeces | place: Denmark | collected 2008/2010 | reverse complement strand
TGCCGGCCTCCATCGGGCCGCCGGAGACGAACACGGTCGGGATGTTGAGGCGCAGCGCGGCCATGAGCATGCCCGGCACGACCTTGTCGCAGTTCGGGATGCAGATCAGGGCGTCGGCGCAGTGCGCGTTCACCTGGTATTCCACGGTATCGGCGATGATGTCGCGGCTCGGCAGCGAGTACAGCATACCGGTGTGGCCCATGGCGATGCCGTCGTCCACGGCCATCGTGTTGAACTCGCGGGGGATGCCGCCAGCTTCCTTGATGGCTTCGGAGATAAGGCGTCCGACTTTGTTCAGGTGCACATGGCCCGGCAGGAACTCGTCGAAGGAATTGGCGATGGCGATGATCGGCTTGCCGAAGTCCTTGCCATCCACGCCGGCGGCGCGGTAGAGGGCGCGAGCGCCCGCGAATACACGTCCATTCATTAGTTTTGCAGATCGCATTTCCATGTCTTCTATTGTGCTGGTTCAACGGGACACGCGATTTGTCAAGAGTCACTATGTGGAATTATCGCGTATACCGTTTCCGAGGGGACACTGGGACGTCCGATGTGGGCACGCACGGAGGTTTCATGGACGGGCGCCGATCCGGTCCAGTGGGCTCCTTATACTTAAGAATTTGGAAAAGAAGCTTTTGGCTTATCTGATGATTTGGAGATAATCACTATGGCATTCGGCACTGAGCCAACCCCTACCGGTCTTGCGGATCCGCCCATCGATGATTTGATGGAACATGCGGACTCCAAGTACGCTCTGGCCATTTTCGCGGCCAAGCGTGCCCGTCAGATCAATTCCTATTTCACCCAGCTCAACGAGGGTCTGTTGCAGAACGTCGGACCGCTGGTGGAATACCAGAACCAGGAGAAGCCGCTGTCCATCGCCTTCCGCGAAATCAACAACGGTCTGCTCGAGGAGACCCTCGGCGAGGACGATCTGACCGAAGGCAATTGATTCGAAGGATTCCCGTAAGGGATTCCGCATGGATTTTCATACGCTCCGATACCTGAGCGGTGCGCTTTGAATAGTTGGATAATAGGCTATTGATTGCGTCTGCGAAGGACGGGGCGTTTTTCGTGGGCGATCATGCGAGACGAACGGTTGGGCGTTCGTGAAAGGAGCAGCCGCATGGCTGAATTGAAGTTGATTTCCGCCGAATCGGTGACGGAAGGTCATCCGGATAAGGTCTGCGACCAGATTTCCGACGCGATTCTTGACGATATGCTCGCGCAGGACCCGCATTCCCACGTGGCGGTGGAGACCTGCGCCACCACTGGGCAGTTCTTCGTGTTCGGCGAGGTGACCAGCGAAGGCTATTGCGATATCCAGAACATCGTGCGTTCCGTGGTTCGCAACATTGGCTACACGAGCTCCCGCGTCGGTCTTGACGCGGATTCCTGCGGCGTGGTGGTGTCGCTGACCGGTCAGAGCGCCGAAATCAATCAGGGCGTGGACCGTCTGAGCCAGGAACAGGAGTCTGAGGCCAGCCGCGAGGAGCGGTACGAGGCGCAGGGTGCCGGCGACCAGGGTGTGATGTTCGGCTACGCGTGCGATGAGACCGATGTACTGATGCCGTTGCCGATTCATCTTGCCCATCGTCTTGCCTACCGTCTTGCCGAGGTGCGCAAGAGCGGCGAGGTCGCTCATCTGCGTCCGGACGGCAAGACTCAGGTCACCATCGAATACGACGAGCATGATAGGCCGGTACGTTTGGATACTGTGCTGATCTCCACCCAGCATGATCCGGAAGTGGATCAGGCATGGCTGAAGGAGCATCTTGTGGAGCATGTGATCAAGCCCGTGCTCGATGACGTGCTTGGCGACAAGGTGGCTCATGACGAATACCGCGTGCTGGTGAATCCGACCGGTTCGTTCATCCTCGGAGGACCGGCCGCCGATGCTGGCCTGACCGGCCGCAAGATCATCGTCGACACCTATGGAGGCGCGGCCCATCATGGCGGCGGCGCGTTCTCCGGCAAGGATCCGAGCAAGGTGGATCGTTCCGCGGCCTACGCCGCACGCTGGGTGTCCAAGAACATCGTGGCCGCTGGTCTGGCCCACAAGGTCGAGGTTCAGGTCGCTTACGCCATCGGCGTAGCTGATCCGGTGTCCATCAACGTGGAGACCTACGGTACTGAAATCGGCGTGACCCGCGAACAGATCCAGCAGGCCGTGCGCAAGGTGTTCGATCTGCGTCCCGCCGCGATCATCGACGAACTCGATCTGCTTCGTCCGATTTATTCCAAGACTGCCGCATACGGTCATTTCGGCCGCAACGACGCCGATTTCACTTGGGAGCGCACCGACAAGGTCGATGAGCTCAAGGCCGCTATCGCCGGCTGAGCACGTCATCGGAAAAACGTTGCCGGATGATGACGCGATCGGCAGCCGGTCATCGCATATCGTCCATCATGGGAACCATCGCTCACACAGGGGTGGTTCCCTTTTTGTTTGTGCGATGGACGAATATCCGTTCCATATGGATTTTGTGTGATTTCGTCGCGCGTGCAATACCAGCGCGTGCAATACCAGTTGATTAGGCGCATTGTGACCGTTAAGGAGGCAATATGCGAATGAAAGTCGCCGATATGGTGCGGCTGTTCATCAAGCCCGGAGACCACGTTGGAGGACGCGCAGAAGGCCAAGCTCGGCCTCGTGCTCGACAAGCTCAATCTCAAGCCCGGCGACCGTCTGCTCGACATCGGCTGCGGCTGGGGCTCCATGGAGATCGAGGCCGCCAAGCGCGGCATCCATGTGCTGGGCGTCACCCTGGCCGAGGAACAGGTCAAGTGGGGACAGGAGTGGATCAGACGCGAGGGACTGGAGGATCTGGCCGAGATCCGTCTGATGGATTACCGCGATGTTCCCGAAGGCGATTTCGACGGCATCTGCTCGCTCGGCATGATGGAGCACGTCGGCGTCAAGCATTACCCGGCCTACTTCAAGGAGATCTACGACAAGCTCAAGCCGGGCGCCATGCTGCTCAACCACCAGATCACCCGCACCTGCTCGTATGCTGGCAAGTCCGCCGGTCCGTTCATCGACCGGTACATCTTCCCTGACGGCCAGCTCGCCTCCCCGGGTGAGATCGAACTGAAGGTGCATGACGCCGGTTTCGAGGTCATCCATGAGGAGAACCTGCGCCAGCATTACGCGCTCACCCTGCACCATTGGAATGAGAACCTGGTGGCACACTGGGACGAGGCCGTGAAGATGGTCGGCGAGCCCAAGGCACGCCTGTGGGGCCTGTATATGGCCGGATGCGCCTACAACTTCGAGATGAACAACATCCAGATCCACCAGTATCTGTGCATCAAGCCGAATCGCGACGGCACCGACAACTATCCGCTGCGCCCGTGGTGGCCTCTGCACTTGATGCCGGCGCGACGAATGGCGTGATGCGTTAATCTTGGAATCATGACATATGAGGATGCCGAGCAGCTGGCGTTGGACGGACTTGCTCCGCGCAAACGGCGCAAGCGCAAGCCCGTTGCCAAAAAGCCGGCGTCCGAGCATCCTATCGCCCAAGTGGTTCTGGATATCCAGGCCACGCATCTGGGACAGACCTTCGACTATTTCGTCGAGGAGAAACACTCCGAGGGCGCGCGGCCCGGAGCGATGGTGCGTGTGCGTTTCGGCGGACAACGCGTTAACGGCATCGTCTGGAATCGCGTCGATGCCAGCGCGACGCCGGAATCATCGATGCGATACATCGAGCGCGTGCTGTCCGACCGCGTGATCGTCCCCCGGTCGATGCGCGACGACATAACGCGCATCGCGGACGCGTTCGGAGGCACTCGGGCCAACATTCTGCGTTTGGCTGTGCCTCCGCGCATAGCGAAGGTCGAAGCGGAGGTGCGCATAGGCAAGCGCGGGAAATCCGCTGCGGAAACGGAACGTCTCGCCGCCGTGGAAGAGGAGGCGTACGGCCAGCTGCAACGGCAGTACGGCAACATCAACATGCTGCGCGATGCGTTGCAGGGCAGACGCTTCCAGTCATTCGTCTTCGATCCTCTGCCCGGCGCCGACCATTGGCGTCGTTGCGCGGCATGGATGGTGGTCGCGGCGCTCGCCCAGGACAGGCCGGCGGTGCTGGTTCTGCCGACCATGCGTGAAATCGCCGATATGGTGGAGACGTTGCGGTCGGTCGGTTTGCGTCCATTCACTCCGACACAGGCGTCGAATGGCCGCTACGATGGCGATTTCGCCATACTCAACGCACAGATGGCGCCCGCGGAACGATACCGGGCGTATCTCGCGGTAGGAGGAGGACAGGTGCGTTGCGTGCTCGGCACGCGTGCCGCCATGTACGCGCCAGTGGAAGGTAACGCGTTGTTCCTCATCTTGGACGACGTGTGCTATCAGGACGCAGACGGCATGATGCCGTACGCCAACGCGCGCGGAGTGCTTCGTCTGCGTGCGCAATCGCATGACGGCGTGTTTGTGGCCATGGCCAATGCCCGCAGTGCGCAAAGCCAGTGGGAAACTGATTCGACGCACGTCGGTGACACGCAGGTGAGCGGCTTCAGCACGCCCATACACGCGTTGCCGGCCGCGACCAAGGAGATGTCTCCGTGGATCCGCTGGCTCAACCGTGAGGAGTTGGCGAGGATCGCCGACCCGACCATCGGCGCCCGCGTGCCGCATACCGCGGTCCGGATACTGTCCAAGGCCTTGCAGACCGGTCCGGTGCTGCTGTCCATACCGCAGGATGGTATTTCGGAGGCGTTGAGCTGTTCAAAATGCCATCGGCAGGCGCGATGTGCGCGCTGCACGGGGCCCTTGGAACGATTGAACGACGGGACGATTCGCTGCCGTTGGTGTGGCGCGGCCACCGTGCGCTGGTCATGCCCCGCATGCCATAACGAGCGCATGCGCGTGGTCAGAGTCGGGGCCGCGGGCACGGCGGCGGAGCTGGCCGGGCTGTTCCGCGGCGTTCCCATGGTGCTGTCCACGCCGAACCAGCCAAGAGGCATCGTGCCCGATGTAGGATTCGTCCCGCAATTGGTCATCGCCACGCCCGGCGCGGAGCCACGTGTACGCGGAGCCACGCCCGCGCAATGCGAATACCGCGCGGTGGCCATTCTCGACGCGTGGACGAGCCTGTATGCGTCCGGCATCGACGCCGACGTGGATACGTTGACCGGCTGGATGCGCGCGGTGTCGCTGTGTGCGCCGCGGACCCGTGGAGGGCAGGCTTTGCTGATCGGCGAGAGCGATCCGGTACTTGCGCAATCGCTGATGCTGTGGAATTCGCCGATGCTGGCCCAAGCCGAATTGGAGGACCGTACCCAGACTGGCTTGCCTCCGATATTCGCCGCCGCATGCGTATGGGGGCGGCGCGATGCGGTCACAACGACATTGCGACGTATTGGTGCCTTGGCGGACGGCGACATGGCCTCCATCGACACCGTCGCCGGCACGATGCCATCCGTATTGGGGCCCGTGCCGATTCCCCAGCCGCGCACCATCGACATGCGCGAGCTGGAGGTGACCGCGGACAGGGTCAAGGCCATCGTGCGCGTGCCGCAGGGCAGGCGTGGGGAACTCGCTTCGAGACTGCGCTCCGCAAGCGCCCGGCATATGGCGTCGCGCGAACCGGGGGAGCTCCGTTTCCAGATGGATCCGAAGGAACGCATCTGACACGTCCCCTCGGCATGGAACACTGGAACGGTCTGATACGGACGACGGCAGGAATGGAGGAACGCATGAAAGGCTGGCCCGGCGAACCGGAAATGGAATACGATGTGCTGGTGGCTGACGGCGACGCCGCGCGGAATGCGGGCAGGCCGATCACCGATGTGATTTTCGATTTCGGCAATGTGCTTGTCTACTGGGATCCGAGGGCGGTGATGACTCCTCGGTATTCGGACGAGCTGATCGATCGGTTCCTCGATAACGACATCTCCGGTTTCTACGACATCAACGACGAGTTGGACGCAGGCATGTCCAATGATGAGGGCGTTGCATTGATGCGGGAACGCTATGGGGACAAGTGGGCCGATATGATGCAGTACTATCTCGACAATTTCGTCGATTCGCTGACAGGCGTGGTGCCGGGCGCCCGCGTGCTCATCAACGATCTGAAGGCTGCGGGCATCCACGTGTGGGGCCTGAGCAACTGGCAGAAGGACCTGTTCCCGGTGGCGCTGGAGCGTTACGATATCCTGCGCAGTCTCGAGGATCGTGTGGTGTCGGGATACGTGGGACTGCGCAAACCGCACCGGGATATCTACGATTACGCACTGAGACAGTTCGGCATCGACGCTTCGGGCGCGTTGTTCGTGGACGACAAGGCGATGAACATCGTCGGCGCGAACAAGGCCGGGATACGAGGAGTGCGATTCAAGAATTCGCGTGCGTTGCGCGCGCTGTTGATTGATGCCGGAGTGGACATCCCCGCGGTACGGGAGGTCTGAGAACTCGGGAATATGAGGATTAGGAGGTTCGTTTCATGCTGAAAGTGCTGTTTGCCGGCACGCCGGATGTGGCGGTGCCATCGTTGAGGCTGCTGGCCCAAGATACCGAGCATTTCGAGGTGGTCGCCGTGCTCACCCGGCCGGACGCTCCGACGGGGCGCGGCCGCAGACTGGTGGCCAATCCGGTCAAGCGCGCCGCCATCGAACTCGGCCTGCCGGTCATCGAATCCGATCCGGGCGAGGAAACGTTCGTCGCCGAACTCGCGGCCACAGGCGCGCAGGCCGCGGCCGTGGTGGCCTATGGCAGGATCCTGAAACAGGATGTGCTCGACGCCTTGCCGATGGGATGGTACAACCTGCATTTCTCCCTGCTGCCGCAATGGCGTGGCGCGGCGCCGGTGCAACGCTCCATATGGGCGGGGGAGAAGGTGACCGGGGCCACGGTGTTCCGCATCGTCCGGGCCATGGACGCAGGTCCTATTCTGTCCCAATCCACCGTGGAAATCGGCGCGCACGAGACCGCGGGCGAACTTCTGGGACGTCTGGCCGAGGATGGCTCGCATTTGCTGGCCGCCTCGTTGCAGGCGCTGGCCGACGATCAGATCGTGCCGGTGGAGCAGCCTGCCGGTGCGTATGAGATCGCAAGGAAGATCACCGTGGACGACGCGCATATCAGATTCGACACGCCAGCCTTCGCGGCCGATCGCCAGATCAGGGCATGCACGCCGAATCCGGGGGCGTGGTGCGAGCTTCACGCCAACGCGGACGCCGAACCATCCACGCTGCATGTGTTGCGCGCCCGCATAGCCGACACGTCCGACCGGAATGTGCCGGAATCGCTTGAGCCCGGGCATGTGGTGGCGGGCAAGAGGAACGTGTGGGTCGGCACATCGACCGAACCGCTCGAACTCCTGGAGGTCAAAGCGCAGGGCAAGAAGGCCATGCGCGCCGCAGATTGGGCGCGTGGAGCGCATCTCGACAACGCTTTCTGCAAGTGATGCCGGCAGCGTCGGATGGTGTCAAGACAAGCCAACCGACGTGCGGCGTCCCATCCGTGGAATGCGCCGTTATCTGAGGAAATCGAGGATCTTCGTCAGGTCACGTTCGTCGAGCCGGTTAGGTGCCTCTGCCCGGACCTTCGGCTTCGCACAGAACGCCACGCCAAGACCGGCCGCATGGATCATCGGAAGATCGTTCGCGCCATCGCCCACGGCGACGGTCTGCGCCATGTCGATGCCCATCTGTGCGGCCCATGTGCGCAACGATTCCAGCTTCGCGTCCTTCGTGACGATGTCGCCTCGCACCCTTCCGGTGAGCTTGCCGTCGACGGCTTCCAGACGGTTCGCGATCCAATAATCCAGCTTCGCGTCGGCGGCGAGACGATCCACCACCTCATGGAATCCGCCTGAGACCACGCCGACCTTCCAGCCGTGTCCGTGCAACGCGTCGATCAGGTCGAGCGCGCCATGCGTGAAATGCACGCGACGGTACACCTCGTCGAAAATCGAGGTCGGAAGTCCCTCCAGAAGCTCAACCCGCGCGCGCAACGCCTCACGGAAATCAAGTTCGCCGTTCATGGCACGCGCGGTGACGGACGCGATCTGCTCTCCGACACCCGCGGCCGCGCCGAGTTCGTCGATGACCTCCTCGTCGATCAGAGTGGAATCCACGTCCATCACCAGCAGTCCCGGAGACGACAGTGTGGGCATGGATGCGATGTTCGGCGTTTCTTGTTCAAGCATGGTTCCGATTGTCGGAAATCATTAGGACAATGGGTATTCTTGAGGGGTGAACGTGTTGGAAAGCGAGGTCGACATGAACGATCATGACGAGGAGACGCTCGCGTCTTTGGGACGGGACAACGACCAGCTCATGGCCAAGAACCATGCCCTGGCCAAGGCGCTGAGCCGGGCCACGCAGGAGCTGGCGAAGGCCAAGGCCCAGTTGAACCAGTTGGCCGGGCCTCCCATGACCTTCGCGACCATGGTTCGGGTGCATTCGGCCAAAACCGACGAGCAGGGCGTGCAGCGTGCCAGCGCCGAAATAGCCGCCGGCACGCGTCGTCTGATCGTGCCGGTAGCGGCGAACCTGCAGGCTTCCAGACTTGAGCCGGGACGTACGGTGCTGCTCAACGAGAACATGGTCGTGGTGTCCCAGCTCGACACCGATACGTTGGGGGCGGTGCGAACGGTGCGGCAGACGTTCGACGACGGCCGTCTGCTGGTCGCGGACGGCGGCGGTAACGCGACGCTGGTCCGCGCCGTCGGAACGCTTGTCGGGGAAACCGTGAATGTGGGCGATCGGGTGAACGTCGATCCCTCCATGCGGTTTGCGCTTTCGCTAGTGCCTCCCGAAAACGACGGCGATCTGGTGCTGGAAGAGGTGCCGGACGTCACCTTCGCCGACATCGGCGGATTGGACGAGCAGATCGAACGCATCCGCGACGCGGTGCAGATGCCTTTCCAGCATAGGGAGCTGTTCGAACGCTACGATCTGAAACCGCCGAAAGGCGTGCTGCTGTACGGTCCTCCGGGAAACGGCAAGACGCTGATCGCCAAAGCCGTGGCGAACGCGCTCGCCGAAGGCACCGAAGCCGGACGTGGAGTGTTCCTGTCGGTCAAGGGGCCGGAGCTGCTCAACAAATTCGTGGGCGAATCGGAACGACTCATCCGCATGATCTTCAAACGCGCGCGCGAACGCGCCGCGGACGGCAGACCGGTCATCGTGTTCATCGACGAGATGGATTCGCTGCTGCGCACCAGGGGGACGGGTGTCTCATCCGACGTGGAGACCACCATAGTTCCGCAGTTCCTGACCGAACTGGACGGTGTGGAGTCGTTGGACAACGTCATGGTGATCGGCGCCTCCAACCGCATCGACATGATTGATCCGGCGGTGCTGCGTCCGGGACGGCTCGATGTGAAGATTCGTGTGGACCGTCCGGGCGCCCAGCAGGCGACCCAGATTATCCGCCACTATCTGACCGACAAGCTGCCGTTGTCCGCGAATGTGGACGCGAAGGCGCTGATTGGCGTGCTGGTCAATGACATCTACGCGCAGGACGAGCATCGTCACCTGTGCGACATCTGCGACGACCATGGGCAGTGGCGTCCCGTGTACCTTGCCGATGTGGTGTCCGGAGCGGTGCTCAAGAACATCGTGGATCGTGCCAAGACCTATGCGGTGAAGCTGTCCATCACCACCGGCCAGGCCGCGGCCATCGGCATCAATCTGCTGGCCAAGGCCGTGGATGAGGAATACTGCGAGACCCGGGACGCGCTTCTGGACGCCGATCCGGAACAGTGGAGCCGCATCAATGGACTGGACGCTGGACGGGTGACCGGCATCAGACCGGTGGCATGAGCGCGGATGATGCCGAAACGGAACGAGGATCCGAATAGGGAAAGGAACGACACGCGATGAGCGTTCGCAGAGTCATGGGCACGGAGACGGAGTACGCGGTCTCCGCACCGGGGCTGGGACATTACAATCCGGTACGGCTCTCATTCGATGTGGTCGGCGCCGCCGCTGATGAGAAGCGCAGCCATATCCGTTGGGATTACCGGCAGGAGGATCCCGTTAACGATGCTCGCGGCACTAGGCTGAGCCGCGCCGCGGCCCATCCCGATCTGCTTACCGACGCCCCGCAGCTCAACATCACCAATGTGATCGCGCCCAATGGCGGTCGTGTTTACGTCGACCACGCGCATCCCGAATACTCCGCGCCGGAAACCACGGATCCTTTTGAGGCGGTGCGGTACGACCATGCGGGAGACATCATCATGCGAGCCGCCGCCGATAAGGCGAGCGAGGTGACGGGACAAAGAATCGTGCTGCATCGCAACAACGTCGATGGGAAAGGCGCCAGCTGGGGCACGCACGAAAACTACATGATGTTGCGTTCCGTGCCGTTCGATCTGGTGGCTCGGCTCATGACGGCCCATTTCGTCTCCCGGCAGATTTTCACCGGCTCAGGGCGTGTTGGCATCGGCGAACGCAGCGAGGACGCGGGATACCAGCTGAGCCAGCGCGCCGACTATTTCCATATGAAAATCGGCCTGCAGACCACGTTCGACCGACCGATCATCAACACGAGGGACGAATCGCACAGCACCGAAAAATACCGCAGACTGCATGTGATCGTCGGCGACGCCAATCGCATGGATGTGCCGCAGGCGCTTAAACTCGGCACCACCAGCATGCTGCTGTGGCTGCTCGAACATGCCGACGCGGCGGGAATCGACCTGGACGAGGTCTTGCGGCCGCTCACGCTCTCCGATCCGGTGGAGGCCATGCATACGGTCTCCCATGATCTGACGCTGTCCGCCGGACTGCCTCTGCAGGATGGCGGAGACACCACGGCATGGCAGATGCAGGTCACCTTGCGCGGGCTGGTATACGCGGCCGCATCGGTGGTGTATGGCACCGACGTCTCCGGCGAGACCGCATGGCCCGACCGTTCCACCCGCAATATCATGGCGATGTGGGGTCAGGCGCTCGCCGACGTCGCGGCGGTCCGTCACGCGGATGATGACGAACGGCTTACGATGCGCGGACAGGCGTCGCGTCTCGAGTGGCTGCTCAAGTGGCAACTGCTGGAGAAGATGCGTCGTAAAACCGGTGCGGATTGGTCGGACAGGCGTTTGACGGCCATCGACCTGAAATGGGCCGCGCTTGACCCGTCGGATTCTGTTTTCTCCAGACTTGCCGGGCAGACGGAACGGTTGATGACGGATGATCAGGTCGCGTCGGCCGCCGTCGAATCGCCGAAGGACACCCGGGCATGGCTGCGTGCGGAAATGGTGCGTCGTTTCCCGGAGCAGGTCGTGGCCGCGTCATGGTCCCATATCACGGTGCGCGGCGTGTCCTCCGGTGATGAAACCGTGGAGAATTCGATGGCCTCGTTGGACATGTCCGATCCGTTGAAATACACGGAAGCCCAATGTTCCGGGATATGTGAGCGTGTCCACGACGCGAACGGGATCGTGGAATCGTTGCGTTGAATCTCATGTTGTGCGGGTACCATTGCCGACAAGGACAGCGGTTACGGCTCTGTCCACGTATGAATGAAGCAAAACGGCGGGGCGTGTGAGGGAGAGGTGCGTCGGCGCCGGTTATGAGGAAACGAAAAGGCATAGTACATGGAATTGAGGCAAGTGGCCCTCGAAGTGGCCCGTATCCTGCAGGATGCAGGCAAGCATGCGTTGAATGACCAGATGAATCCGCGTGATCTGAAAAGCTTTGAAATGACGGGCGACCATCTGCATTTCACATCCGACATCGACAAGCGGCTGTCGCAGTTCATCAGCAACCGCATCACCTACGTGGATGTGTTCGATGGATTCTGGCAGTTCCGTCCCGATGAGTGTCATCCGGGCGAACGCTACTGGTGCGTAGGCGGCATCGATGGTGCGATCAATTTCGTGCGCAGCATGCCGGAATGGACGATCACCGTTTCGCTGTTCGAATTCAATGACCAGTGCTCCGCCCAGCCCATTCTTTCGGTAGTGCATGCGCCGGCTCTGGGCCTGACGTATCTGGCGGTTCGCGGGGCGGGTGCCATCCGTATCCGCAGGACGCAGCTCGGCGACAAGCGTGAGAAGATCATGCCGTCCACCACTAAATCGCTCGACTACGCGGTGGTGAGCTTCGGTATGTCCCATGTGCCTGAGGAATCCAAACGCGCGCTCGATGTGGTGGCGCGCATAGCCGGGCGTCCGGCTGATATCAAGCGCGTCGGTCCGGCCTCGCTGGATCTGTGCAAGGTGGCGGATGGCACATATGATGCGTATTTCGAGCCGCATCTGCACAAATGGGATGTGCCCGCGGTCTCCGCTGGCGCCGTCGTGGTCTGGGAGACGCAGGGGCATTTGAGTCGGTGGAATGGCGATTTGGTCCATTGGCGTCAGGAAAACGATGTGCTTGCCACCAACGGTCTGATCACGGAGGATCTTCGCCGGTATTTGGCATAGGAACGGTTGTTCGCCCCGCATCTGGGATAAGGTGTGGGGCGGTATCATATCCGCTACGGGATCCCATGGGGATTCCCTCGGAGGAAGGAAGGGTCATGCCTCAGGAGTTCAAGCAGCAGCAATCCGTCGAACAAGACAGGAACGAGGACGAGGCCGCAGTGCGGACCGGCGCCCAGATCGATGGAACGGTCGATGCGTTGGACGCGGTGCTGGACGACATCGAATCAGTGCTTGAATCCAATGCTGAGGAGTACGTGGGCAGCTTCGTGCAGAAAGGCGGCGAGTGATGCCGCAACTGCGGGACAGCGGTAATCATTCCACGACCCCGTTAGGCGGACGGACTCTGAACGAGGTTCGTTCCTTCGCCCGTATCTTCGGCGTTGAAACCGAATACGGCGTCAGTGTGACCGGTGCGGATCGGGCATGCGATGCCAGCCAGACGGCGATGATGATGTTCCAGCCCATCGTTGCCAAGGCGAGATCGACCAACACGTATATCGAGAACGGTTCACGGCTGTATCTCGATGTCGGCTCGCATCCCGAATACGCGACCGCGGAAGCCTGTGACCCCATGGACGCCTTGGCACTGGACGTTGCCGGAGAACAGGTGATGCACGACCTTGCCTTGGACGCGCAGCGCAGGCTCCGTGCCACACATGGCGCCGGATCCACGATTCACGTGTTCAAGAACAACGTGGATTCTGCCGGACATTCCTTCGGATGCCACGAGAACTATCTGGTACGCAGGTTTGTGCCATTGCAGACGATAGAGCATGAGCTTCTGCCGTTTCTGATCACCCGTCAGCTGTTCACCGGCGCCGGGCGCATGGGGGAGAGCGGATTCCAGATCACGCAGCGAGCTGATTTTCTTGACGAGGCCGTCTCCTCCGCCACCACCCGTTCGCGTCCGATGGTCAACACGCGTGACGAGCCGCACGCCGATCCGGACGCGTTCCGGCGACTGCATGTGATTATCGGTGATTCGAATCGCTCCCAGTGGGCCACGATGATGAAGCTCGCCACCACGCATCTGGTGCTGTGCGTCATCGAACAGGCCGGTAGGGAGGATCGTGAATCCGGGTTCGGGCGTTTCGCCTTCGCCGACGCCAGCGCGGCCAACCATGCGGTCAGCCGTGACCTGTCGGGTGTGAATGCCTCCTTTGATATGGCTGATGGCACCGTATTGCATGGTGGCGCAGTGGCGGTTCAGGAGCGTTATCTCGAAGCGGTGGAACGCTTCGTCGAGAAACATCCGCAGGTGGTGGCCTCGTTGCCCCGTACGGATGTGCGCGAAGTGATTAGGCAATGGAGGGATGTTGTGCAGGCATTCCGTTCCGGGACGAGCGCGATGTTTGCCGACCGGATTGATTGGATGTGCAAGCGGCGTCTGTTCGAGGCGCTTCGCAGACGCGGCGCCGACGGGATTTCCCGAGACAAGCTGGAGCAGCTGGACATGGATTACCATGATGTCGCCAACGGAACGCTGTATGTCTCGTTGTGCCGTCGTGGCGCCATGCGACAGCTGGTGGATGAGGAGCGTGCGCGGGAAGCTCGTTCGATGCCTCCCGCCGATACCCGGGCCGCGTTGCGTGGACGGTTCATCCAGCTGGCCGAATCGCGGGACGCGCGGTATTCCTGCGATTGGACTCGGTTGTCGCTGACCGCGCCGGAACGGATGGAGATGACGCTGATTGACCCGTTCGACGCTAGTCCATCCGATCAGTTCCGCGCGATGCTGGAGGCCATGGAGTAGGGGTCTGCGTCGTGCCTGGCTTGGATGTCAGGCTTCACCCCTGTACTTGGCCATCATTTGCGATTGCAGTTGCTGTGCACTTGGCGGCGTCCAGGTGATGGCGTCGGCACCTGCCTCGATGGTGGCGAGGATGCTGTCCTCGCGTCCGCCACCGGATGCCAGAATCGGAATTTCGGGATGATGTGCGCGGATGCTGGCCACGACTTGCGCGGTTCTTGCGCCCGCTGCCACGTTGATGATGGCCGCGCCGGCAAGGATCTTGCATTCGGTGATTTCATCATCCTCGGTAACGGTGGCGATGACGGGAATATCCACCATCGACATGGTCGTCTCGATGGTTTCCGACGGAGCCGGGGCGTTGATGACCACGCCGGCCGCGCCCTGCATCTCGGCCACCATGGCCAGTTCCGCCACGCGCGGACCGGTTGTCGTGCCGCCGCCCACGCCAACGAACAACGGCATCTGCGCCACGGTGAGCAACGCCTGAGTGATCACTGGCTCTCCGGTGAACGGATACACCGCGAGTATGGCATTGGCATTGGTATTGCGGATGATGACCGCATCGGTGGTGTAAGCGAACGATTTGAGCGTATGCCCTTTGACGGTGATGCCGCCGCAACGCTGGGTTATGATCTCCGGAACTCTGGCGTTGGGGGATGTGAGTCTTCCCTCGACCCTGGCGGTGCCGTAGGTGCTACGTGACACGTGCGGCACAGACGAATGCTGCTCCACCGCGATCGACGAGCTCGGAGTGAACAGCGAACGCTTGTTGAGGCGGATGAGATCCGGATCGTCCGCATTGGCATCGGTTTTCTGTTCGGCACTCATTCCCGCACCTCCGTGTCCGTATGGTTCAGCATGAGGAATTCATGAATGGCTTTGCGGCGTTCGGTGATTTCCTCATCCAGAACTTTGGTATCGGTGTTGTCGATGATACGCTGCAACAGTTCGCTGAGGGTGGAAAGCTCTTTCTCGTCCAGGCAGTCGAGCATATGGATGTCTGCGTCATGCGCCTTCGGCATCTGCTGGAGCGGTGCTCCACGTCGGGCTGCCTCGACGTTCCTCACGCGTGTGGTCGCCCTTGAGACGGTTTGGGCACGCGTGGCCTTGAGTTTGGTGTGAAGGAGCAGGATATTGAGTTTGTGGATTTCGTCTATGATGCGCTTCCGCTGGTCGACCATGGCAATCCCCCGTCTATCTAGTCATGCTGTCCAATATCATAGCGCACGGTATGAAAAGGGATTGGATTGCGGAAGCTCCAGTGGGCAATGGGAAACCCCAGCCATCCGTGGCTGGGGTTTCCCATTGGATCTGTGTGGGTTCGGCGACTACTTGGTGACAGCCTTCTTCAGCAGGGAGCCGGCGGAAATACGGACACCGTAGGTTGCCGGAATCTCGATGGTCTCGCCGGTGCGCGGGTTGCGGCCGGTACGAGCCGCACGCTTAACGCGCTCAGCGGAGAACAGACCGGTCAGCTTCAGGCCTTCGCCGGACTGCATTGCCTCGACGAACACGTCCTGGAAAGCGTTCACTGCCGCTTCAGCCTGAGCCTTGGTCAGGTTGGACTTCTGAGCAATCTTCGAGACGAGATCAGACTTGTTGTATGCCATAAAGCATCCTTCTTGAGTCAGGGGATATTCCGCTTATGAACATCCACGTTCACTGTAATGATAGCGCACGGTTGCGCCAAAAATGCCATTTTCCAAGGGTTTGGGGCACATTGATCCTGTTCTAGGGGTAGAAATCGTGCTGACGGGGGTATTGGTCAGATCAAATTGTGCCTGTCAAGCCATTTCATGGCCAGCGCGCCCATCGGAATTCGCAGCCAGTAGAAGGCGATTCGATAGACGAGAGTAGCGGAGACGGCGATGGTGGAGGGGATGCCTACGGCGGTGAAGGCCACCGAAAGCGCCGCCTCGACTGCGCCAAGGCCGCCCGGCGTCGGCACTGCCGATCCAAGTGTGTTGGCCAGCAGGAAGATGAACGTGGTCTCCACCGGATTGGTATGGCATCCGAAGGCCATCAGTGCCATCCAGAAGCCCAATCCCGTGGCGATATTGAGCACCAGCGCACCCGCTATGCCGAAGGCCAGTTCCTTCGGACGGGACAGTATGTTGATGAGGCTGCGCGCATACGACTTGGCAAGGGGCAGGTATTTCTCCGTGACCATATGCCGTATTGGAGGAATGGCCATGGCTGCGGAAAGCGCCAATGCGACGATGGCGATCGCCAGAACCAACGTATTGGTGGGAATCATGCCGGACAACGTGTTGCGTCCGGTGAAGATGCCGATCGTCAGTAGCAATATGACGGTAGTGCCGCCCTGCACCGCCCACACGGCGCTCATAATGGCGGTGGCGGTGGTGCTGCGGTAGCCGCTTTTACGTAGGAACTGTAGATTGACAAACGCGGGACCCACACCAGCCGGCATGGAGACCGCGGTGAAACCTGAAGCCATTTGGGAACAGTACAGACCGACCAGATTGCGTTTGTCGGGATCCATGAAACCGCCCAATGTCATGGCGGAGCCAAGCCAGGCCACAAGTCCGAAAAGCACGCATATCACGGCCATAGGAATATTGGCCTCCCTGACCGCCTTGATCATCTCGGCCGGCTGGATTTGCGTGAACACCACATAGACGGCGATGACCAGCAACGCGATCGCGCCGAAAGATCGGAGACTGAAGCGGGACAGCGAGACCTTTTCCATGGAATCGGCGACTTCCTGCGGAGCGAGAGCTGCGATCCGCGAGCGGAGGCTGTTGAGCATGCGCTTGTCGCAGGTGGGCAAAGCCCGTGTTGCCGCGGGAACCGCGGCCTTCTGTATGAACGGAGCCAAGTCAATCAATTGATCGTCTCCCCAAGTCCTGCGTGCGCAGGCAATCGCACGGTCGATGCCGTTCAATGCGCTGAGCAGAACCAGCAACTGCACCTTGTCCAGCGCGTAATTCGGGGGTGCGCTGCCGTAATCGCCGTTCTGCCAACCGGCGATCACTGGTTGGCCGTCATCCAAGCGGGACAGCGTCTCGGGAGTGATGCGCCTGTGGGTGAAGCCGTGACGATGGGCTTTGGAAAGATATGTCATGAACATTTCCATGTCATGGTCGGACATGGTGTTCGGATTGCATTCCAATGGCATGTTTTCACGCTGGAACACAAGGATGGACGATTCCGCGGTGTCGCTGACGCCATAGACGGTCGGCGTGGGCAGCCCGGCGTTCGCCAAACCGAGAATCATGGCGTAATGGTGGTGGATGGTGTCGAACGAGGAACGATCGCGGCGCATGGAGACCCCGGTGAGCCTGACCCATTGCCAGAGCTGGTTGAGATAACCGGGCGTGTGCGCCTGATTGTCGAGCACGGAGACGGTGTACTGGATGCCGTTGGAGTCGCTTGCGTCGTAGATGCGTGAATTCTCGGTCAGATCGTCGTCGAGCGTTGTCTTCAGTACGCCCGATTCGACGCCGTTGCTATAGCGACGGGACAGAGAGATGACATCGATTCCGATGGCACGCAGCGCCTGAACCACTTGGTTGCCCCATGCGCCGTTGGTCTGGGTGCCGAGCATGAAACGAATCAGCATTCCCAGCGTGCGTCCCACGGCGAAGGACACCAATACGCCGGACAGCGAATTCCATGACAACACCACGAACAGCACTGCGACCGTGTACAGGATGTTCCATCCCCATTTGGCTCCTGAGCGGGTGCGGCGGGGTCCCGCGACCGTCAGGAACGCGGCCATTGCCGCATAGAAGTCGGGCAGCAGTCCGATGCCTACATCCGTGCCGTTGGACAACAACGCCCAGATTAGTGTGACGTTCCCTGAGCCGCTGATGAGCGCCGATACGCACCATATCGTGGCGAAGCCAAGAATCAGTGCGAGTATGGAGATCACGCTCTGCAGCCATTCCCTAGCCACGAGCAGTTGGATGAGCACGCTGACGGTGATGAAGACGATGGCGAGCTGCTGCAGCAGCGACGTCGGCACGTCCATAAGCCAGCTGACGGCGTGTCCGGCGGAACGCACGTCGGACTGCACGCCTGAGGCGGTGCCATGCAGATAGATGGAGAACAGAATCACTGCCACGCCGATGACCAACGCGAGAAGCGCGTGGAGCAGATCGGCGAAATCGCGGTTCCGTTTCGGCGGAGTGTCATCTATACGGGGGTCGTGTTTGCTGTTCAGGGAGACGTTGGACACTGTTGACCTGGCTTCGTGGAGGCGTGGACGAAATGCATTTGAGGGGTGCCGTCCCATCGTCGCTTTCGATGATACGCCATCGGCGTCATGCGTCAATGGCGTATCATGCGACGACTTTCGTCGTTCAGCGATCGAAATCGACCAACCTGCTGGCCTCTCCCGTGTACGTGGCCGGAGTCAGCGCCTTGAGACGGGCCGCGGTCGTCTCGTCGAAGGACTGCTGATCGATGAACCGCTCGACGTCCTCCTTGGAGATCTCATGGCCGCGCATAAGCTCCTTGACCTTCTCGTACGGCTTGTCCATGCCTGGCAGGCCGGCCAGCTCACAGGCGCGCATGGCGGTCTGAATCGGCTCGCCAAGTACCTCCCAATTGGAATCGAGTTCGGCTTGGATAGCGATGTCGTTCGGATGGATGGAGTTCAGGCCACCCATCAGGTTATTCAGCGCCAGCAGCGAATAGCCCAGCGCGGAGCCGATGTTGCGCTGCGTGGTGGAGTCGGTCAGATCGCGCTGCCAACGGGATTCCACCAATGTCGCCGACAGGGTATCCAGCAGTGAGCAGGAGATTTCGAAGTTGGCCTCGGCGTTCTCGAAACGGATCGGGTTGACCTTGTGAGGCATGGTGGAGGAGCCGGTCGCGCCCTTGACGGGCACCTGCGCGAACACGCCGCGGGAGATATACATCCACACATCCACGCACAGGTTGTGCAGAATACGGTTGGTGTGGCTGATGGTGCCGTACAGTTCGGCCTGCCAGTCATGCGATTCGATCTGCGTGGTCAGCGGATTCCAGGTCAGTCCCATGCGATTGGTGACGAACTCGCGGGAAACGGCCACCCAATCGACGTCGGGGCAAGCGGCCAGATGCGCGCCGAACGTGCCGGTGGCGCCATTGATCTTGCCGAGATACTCCTGCGCCTTGATTTTGTTGAGCTGACGGTTCAGACGGTACACATAGACCGCGAGTTCCTTGCCCAACGTGGTCGGCGTGGCGGGCTGGCCATGGGTCAGTGACAGCATGGCCTTGTCGCGGTACGCGTCAGCCTTCTCAGCCAGATGATCGACGATGGCCTGCGCCGCGGGCAGCCACACGTTCTCCACGCCGTTTTTCACGCAGCGAGCGATGGACAGGTTGTTGATATCCTCCGACGTGCAGGCGAAATGCACAAGGGTCTTCAGACCGGTCAACTGGGTGTCGTGCCCCAACACATCGGCGGCCTTCTCCAGCTGCTCATCGATGTAGTATTCCACGGCCTTCACATCATGGTGGGTCGTGGCCTCGAACTCGGCATGACGTGCGATGCCTTCCGCCCCGAAATCTTCCGGAATGGAACGCAGATAAGCCTGCTCCTCATCGGTAAGCGGCTTGACGCCCGGAACGATGGTCTGGTTGCCGTTCCCATCGAAGCCATTGGCGAGCAGAATCATCCACTCGACTTCGACGCGCATGCGCTCGCGGTTCAACGCCGGTTCGCTCATGTATTCGACAAGGGGAGCGGTCTGCTTGTGGTAGCGGCCGTCAAGAGGGGTCAGTGCGATTGCGGGGGAAATGTCAGTAAGCTTCATAGACAACAGCATACGTTTAGCCGTGAACCACTGGAATCGTCATTTGCCGATCCGTCCCTGATAATACTGGACTTCCTGAAGATCACCGTCCACGACGTCCTGGAAATGCCTGTCATGATTCAGAACGGCCTTGTTCCCCGTGCCATAGGCGTATCGATATCCCGATTCATGATATTTCAGATAATGTGTCGATTTCCTTTCCCCGGAGGAATCCTCGACCTCGGCTCCGGAAAGAACACCCTGTGACGTTCCGTCTTCCTTGTGAACCGAGCCCCTTATGGTGAGCCAGTTCTCGCGGCTGGGATTGGATGCCCCGTCGAGTGCCGCGACGCCTTCGTTGTCCATTTCGATGGCGGTGACCATGGTCTTTTCGGGAATGTCGAATTTTGCGATGGGGGATCCAAACGTGGCGATGTGCTGGATATCGTATTCGTTCTGCAGATCGGCAGCGGCCGCGGCCGCGATGATGCCTCCCTGCGAATGGCCTACAAGCTCCACGGGTTCATTCGGCTGGATTCCGGCTTGATCCATGGCCTCCCGAAGGAAGCGAAGACTCTCCGCGGCTCCGCGTTGCTGCTCGTCCGCACTCATCAGCTCGAAATTGGTGTACCAGTCCATGGGGGAGTCATGGTTGCCATCCGTACCTGGAATGTTGATTCTCCAAGCGTATGCCCCATCGGCTTTGCGGTATTTGCAGAATGCGATGGTTCCGTACTCCAATCCGCTTTCACGGTCGCCGTTCAACGGTCCTTCCGACAGCCGGCGTTGGTCGGCTATGGCATCCTTTGTGCTTTTGCCGCCTTTGACCACATCGGTTTTCGGATAGACCCGGGTCACCGTAAGGTTGTCCCCATGAGTCGCGTCATAGTACGGTATGAGCAGCCTGTTGATTTTTTTGAGGCCTCGGTTGACAGGTCCTCCAGTGAGATTGTTCGATGTGAGGGATCCGGTATCGACAATAGGGAACAATCGGCCGGTGATCAGTTCCAGCGTGGATTTGAAATCCTTGGGCTGTTCGAGGAGGTTGAGCCTGGTCGCATGGCGCCCGATGAAGTCCACGAACGGTTCCTGCATCCATGCGGTGGATTCCACGAGATAGCACCAGTTGAGTTTCCCTTCTTTGACGAAACTGGTTTTCACCCCATTCAGCGCGCTGAGACCCAAGGCGATGCCGGCGGCTTGGGGAGCGGACACGAAGATCGTGCGCAGCACATTGTTCATGCCTCGTCTGCTGAGCTCCTCGGCACGTTCGTAGAGTGATTGGGCCTGGATGATGGCTTCCGATAATTCGGTGAGCTGAGAAGCCATGGTTTGTAGCGCTCTTGCATGGTCCTCGCATCGTTCGAGCAGATGCCGGTATGGCAGATTGACATGATCCGACGCCATGCACAGCATCCCTCCTCCGTATAGCGTTCCCAGAATCGGTGCTATATAAGGATGCGCCTTGAGCTCCATGCCCATGGCGGCGAACTCTTTTTGGGCGGAGCCGAGTTTGCGCGCTCCGTCACTTAGGCTCCGCGACGTGTTGAGATATTCCCTGTAATCGGCAGTGGAAAGTTTCTTTCCACCGATGATTCTTGCTGTCACTCGCTGATTCATGCCGCACCCTCCGACCATAGGAGACGCGAGGTGGCAAGTATGCCGTCGCGCAACAGCGCTGATTGCCTGGCGATGCGGTTGAGCCGGTCTCGATATTCCTCGGCTGCCTCTCCCGTCCAGTCGGGAAGCTGGCCGGACGCAGTCGAGGCGTCGATGTCATCAAGACGGCGCAGTGCTGCGGTGAGCCTGGCATTGATCAACGTCTGGCTCACCTTGACTCCGAGTCTGCAGCGGCATGGGTCTCCTGGCTGCGATGCGGAGGTGCTCGGTATTCCGTTTTCCGGAATTGTGTTCGATAAGAATGCGTTTGGAATGTTCATGACGCCATTGGAACATGTCCCGCGTCATTGTCGCCGCGTGTGCGTGGCCTGTGGTCGGAGAACGTCAAAAAAACATGCTGTCGGCGTGTCGTCGTTGAAAAATCAACGACGACACGCCGACAGCATGGTGGATAACTTTGGCTGCGGAACCCCTCTTACCAGGGTTTGGTCTGCGATGACGACTTGTCCGTGTTCTGGTTCGCGGCGGAGCCGTTCGTGTTCGAATCGGATTGCGTGGATTGGGTGTTTTGCTTCAGCAATTCCTCCACTTTTTCACGTTGCGCGTCGGTGAGCCTGGTGTCTTTCTTCGATTCCGATCCGTTTGTCTGCCGTGCGTCGGCATTCGCGTTCGTATCGGAATCGGATTGATCATCCTTGCCCGATTTGGCTTTTTCGATGATGGCTTTGGTGAGCTGGTCGGAGACACGGCTGTTATGGTCGATCGATTCTCGTAGCTGGGGTAGCAGTAGTGCCCGCATCTCGCCGGCATCGTCGAATTGGGCGTCCGTCTGTTGTTGCCGAACGCGCAGTTTGTCCCAATCGACATTGTTCTGTTTGCTGGTTTTGATGTTCTCCTGTAAGGAACGCGTGGCATGGTTGTAATTGCCGTTGGCGGCGAGGTTTACCACGGCCAGCAGCGCAACCATGCCCAGCAGCACGGCCAGAACGATCAATGCGACGCGCGTGGGCAATGAAGCGCGTGTTCTTTTCAGTTTCCCGCTCACAACAGCCTCCTTGACTGCGCCAGCCATGCTCCCAGTTCGCAGGCGAGCAGCAGGCCGGCCGCAATGGCCAAAGGCCACACGACAGCCACCGTTCTGGTGCGATGCTTGTCCGTGCGTGTGACGCGCCACTTGTCGGACGTCTCTTTGGAAACGCCGTCCCGCATGGTGTGGGAGCCGTCCAGTACCAGCGCGGTGCCGCTCAGCTCGTCGGCGATGGTTTTCATCGTCTCTGTATTCATGCGCGATATGCCAGGCTGTCCGGTATCCGGGTCGGTCACCCATTGGCCGTCCGCGTCGTCGACGCCATCCACGGACAATGGGACATTGCCGCCTTGCTCGCTGCCTACAGCCACGGTGAACGCGTCGGACAGGTATCGGCGCAGCGACGAGAACGTGCGTCGCGTCTTCGTCGCGGTCTGCTCGCCGTCGGAAACCAGGTACAGCACGATCGCATCATCCGGATGCTGCTCGTGAATGGACTTGCATGTCAGCAACAAACGGTCGATCGGGACATCCAGCGTCGAACCCGCGGATACGGAGGTCGCCTCCGGGGCGAGTGTATCCGCCCAGTTGCCGATTGCGTTCGAATCCGGGGTCAGCGGCACATCCAATGTGCTGGAGGCTCCGAACCGCACGGCGGCGAAACTGGAATTCGGGTAAAGGCCGGTGATGTCCTTCACGGCCTGTTTGGCCGCGTCGAGACGGCTGATCTGCTCGTCGGAGCCGTACTGCGCATCCTTGACCGCCATGGATCCAGTCACGTCGACGGCCACCACCACATCGGTGGCATTCACCGCCCGGCTGTTCGTTTCGGCCACCATGCTGGGTGTCAGCGCCATGACGGCGACCAGCGCGCATAGCAGCACCCGACGGACGCATGCCCAGATGGTTTCGTCGCTATCCGTACACCGCCTGACGTGCAGCACGATCTGCGTGACGGCGCATGCCAGCATGACCAAGGCGATGGCGGCGCCGGCCGGCCATCCCAAAGCAGGGGAGAGCGTCAGATGGTTCATCGTCTCAACCTCCAAGTCAATGCCAGCCAGACCACCAGAACGATGGCCAATGCAAGCGTCCACCATCCCGGAGCGTCCGTTATCGCGGCCTTGTTCCTCGCCTGGCTTTCATGGTTTCTGCGCGATTCGATCTCCTTGACCAGAGAGGAGACGGAAGCGCCGTCAGATTGGGTGAGGAACACTCCGTGGCGTGTCTCGATGGCGGATTTGAAATCCTTGGTGGTCTGGTCGGATTCGCTTTGCTTCGGTCCAGAGAACAGTCCGTCCACGGAGATTTTCGCCTGACTGGTTAGATCCAGCGCCTCGGTGAGTGTGTACGTCGGCTTTCCGGAAACGACGTTGTCGGTGGCGAGCACGATTGATGCCGCACGTTGACGGTCGGTGTTTGTCGTATCGGCGTTCCCGTAGGCGAATCCAGGAAGCATGGCCGCGCAGCTCACCACGCCGTCGCCGATCAGCGAAGTGGATTCCTTGCGGTTCTGCGTGCCTTCCAGCCAATCGGAGAGCGCCTGATAGTCGCTTTCCTTCATTTTGTCGATGTCATCTTGCGATTCGACGCCTTTGAGGATGTCGCTTGCTTTGTCAAGCTGCTTGGATACCAGATCGTAGTCGTCGGTCAGCGGAAAGACAGTGCGCGATGTCGAATTGAAGATGCTCAGCCCGATTCGTTCGCCTTTGAAATTGTCTACAAGCCTGCGATAGGTGTCGATGACCTCGCGGTCGTAGGGAAGCGTCGAGCCGGAAACGTCCAGACACAGCACGATGTCGCGGCTCGAGGCCTTCTCCTCGCTTTCGTCGACGGTGCCGGGGCGTGCCGTCAGCGCGATGGTGAGCATCAGCGCGATCGCCAGCATGACCGCCGCCAGCCGGGATAGAATCCGCCATTGTCGGAAAAGCCTCGACGCCGATTCAGTATTGAGATCGTCGTCCAGGCTGAAGGTGCGGGCATGATTGTCATCGTCCGTACGGCGCGACGCGCACGCCACTATGATCGCGACGATGATGATTGCCGCGATCATAGTGGCCAAAGCGGCCCAAGGCCATTGCCATGTCAGTTGCATTACCGCCACCTTTCCACAAGATGGACCACCCATTCGCCGGCCTGCTCGACGGTGGCGTCCTTGGCGATGCGGTTATGCTCGGCGTCCGCGAATTCCGGAGGATAGAACGCCTCGATGGTCTGCCTAAGCAACGTGAGATTCTGTTGGTTGCCGGTGGTCCGCGGCATCGCCTCGATGTCGGTAAGCGTCTGGTTGCTCATGTCAGTTCCGGTCGCGGAGGACACGAAATCCCTGACCGTCGCAGCCAGCAGCGCGAAGGCCTCCTCGCGTTCCAGCTCTCCGGCGGCGTGACGCGAGACGATATCCTCGATGCGCTGATGCCACACGGATTTCTCGGCAGGCGCGTGGCGTCCGCGATCGTCGTTCCTAGATGGTCTTGAGCTTGGTCTGGACAGCCACACTGTAAGTGCGATCAGGATGACGATGCCCAGCAGACAGGCCACGATGGTGGCGACCAGACCGTTTTCGAAATGAATCTGCCCTCTGACGGTGAGATCTTCTTCGGCAAGGAGGAACGTCATGCCTTGACTCCCGGATTCGAAGTGGATGGGATACCCGGCTGGTAACGCGTGGACCGTGCCACGGAGACAGAAACCATGTGCACGAATTCATGGAACATGCGCTCGCTGGAATCGGAACGGATGACCGTCGATCCGCAACGGTTCAACTCATGTCTGATGGCCGCAGCCAGATATTCGCGGTGCGTGCGTACCTGGCCCGCCGTCCGCGCGTTGCGCAGGAAAGCGGGGACGTGTCGTCCATTTCGTCCATCGACCACCACGTCGGCGTGACCGGTGTCGAAGGGATTGATGGTGGCCACGTCGATAAGCACCATCGGATGTGTTCTCGCGATGGCCCTGATATCGCGCAGATGGCGTTCCTCCAGCGCATGCTCCTCGGTGGCGAGCACGATCAGCGCGTCCCTGTCTCGGATGCTTCGCGCGTACTCCAACAGCGCGTCGATGTTGCGCGGCCTGTTCCAGTCGCGTCGCAGTGCGGTGTCCAGAGTCCGTTCGAATTGAGCCAATCCGCCATTGAACGGCACGCGGGTTATGGCCGAGCTGTCGCCGAATACGATGGACACCTCGTCGCTGCGGCGCAGGCTGAGAGCGGCGAACATGCACAACGCGTTCGCCGCTACTTGGTACGCCTGCTCCCCGGACGGACATGTCGCGGTCATTTCCTGGCCGATGTCGAGCAGAAGCCATGCCTTCGACGTCGATGGACGCTCGCGCAGCACCACCATCGGACGACCCACGCGGGCGCTGGTCTTCCAATCGATGCGCTTGGCCTCGTCACCGGGCTCATAAGCGTGGATGTCCATGACGTCATCCGAGCCGAAACGTCTGTTCGACGCATGCGCGCCCTCGAGGACACCAAGTGCCTTGCGTACCGTGGGCAGGCTCATCATGGTTCCAAGCGTTTCGATTTTCCTGCGGATCGGATCGTCGGAACGGGTCTGGCCGATCATGGAACGGGGACCGCCTGAACGATTGAATCCACGACCTGGTCGCTGGTGACGCCATCGGCGAGCGCCTCGAACGTCAGCAGAACACGATGTCGCAGCACCTCGTGGATGAAGGCTTTCACGTCTTCCGGGATGACGTAATCGCGTCCCTGCAACAGAGCATTGGCCTGTCCGATGCGGATCAGTGCGATGGACGCGCGTGGCGAGGCTCCGAGACGGACCAGGGAGGACAGCCCCTGCACTGGCTTGGTGCCGGCTCCTCGGGACGTGGCCGCGATATCGACGGCATATTGCATGATCGCGTCGGACACGTGTACACGGCGTGCCGCGGAGCGCAGGAACTCGACGTCATTGATGGAGACGGGGGTGCCGGTCAGGGCGTTCTGATCCACGGTGTCGTAGCCGCGGTGGGTGAGCATGGCGAGCATGCGCTGTTCCTCTTGGGGCGTCGGATAGGTAAGCACGGCCTTCATCATGAAACGGTCCATCTGCGCTTCGGGAAGATTGAAGATGCCTTCCTCCTCGATTGGATTCTGCGTGGCGATGACCATGAACGGCTTCGGCAGCGCGATTCGTTGTCCTCCGATGGTGGTGGCACCTTCCGCCATGGCTTCGAGCATGGCGGACTGGGTTTTCGCGTTGGATCGGTTGATTTCGTCCAGCAGCACGAAATTGGCGTGGATCGGTCCGATCTGCGTGGAGAACTTCTGTGTGGCGAAGTCGAAGACCTGCGTGCCGATCAGGTCGGAAGGCATCAGGTCGGGCGTGCACTGCACTCGTTTGAACGAGCCTGACACGGAGGTGGCCAGCGTCTGTGCGGCGGTGGTCTTGGCTAGACCGGGAACCGATTCGATGAGAATGTGGCCTCCCGCCACCAAAGTGATGATCAGGGATTCGCGAAGATTGTCCTGTCCGACCAAGGTTTGCGCGAAACGACCGCGGATCTGCGATCCTATGTTCCTTGCGCGCGCGATGTCTTCGGATGACAAGGTGCTTGGTTTCGCGGTCGCTGGCATCGGGATGGGTGCTGGGACCGGAGTCGGTTTTTTAGGAGGGAATAGAGCCATGAGTGTTACTTTACCGGGTCAAGCTGACGGGAGGGCCCAGTCCACCGGTGTCGCTCCGGCTTCGACGAGCGCTTGGTTGGCGCGGGAGAAGGGTTTGGAGCCGAAGAAGCCGTATCGTGCGGACATTGGACTGGGATGCGGTGATTTGATGATGAACGCGTTGGTCAGCAGTGGCTCCAGCGTCTGGGCCTTGCGCCCCCACAGGATGGCGACCAAAGGTTTGATGTTGCCGTCGGGATCGCGGCGGTTGTTCAACGCGGTGATGGCCGCGTCGGTGACCTCTTCCCATCCTTTGCCCTGATGGCTGCCCGGTTTGCCTGGCTCGACTGTCAGGCATCTGTTGAGCAGCATAACGCCCTGCCTTGTCCACGGCGTCAGATCACCGTTGGCGGGCATGGGAACGCCCAGATCGTCGGTCAGCTCCGTATAGATGTTTGCCAGACTGCGCGGAATGGGTCTGACGTCTGGAGCCACGCAGAAGCTCAACCCCACCGGATGTCCAGGCGTTGGGTAGGGATCCTGTCCCACGATCAGCACCTTGATGCTGTCGAACGGGATGGTGAATGCCCGCAGAATGTTCTTGCTTGCCGGAAGATACCGTCGTCCCGCCGCGATTTCCGATCTCAGGAAATCGCCCATGTGATGCACTTGGGGCTCCACGTCGGCAAGGACTTGCGCCCATCCGGGCTCCACGAGGTCTTTCAATGGTTTGATATGGGTCATATCGTCCTACTGTACGACGGGCGGTGCAGCCGGTCATGTCGATTTCCGTGGAACGGCGTATGTAAGCGGGTGCGGAACCGGCCATATCGATTGTGGACTGACTGTACGGGTCGTTACACTGGGTGGTACAAGCGCAAGAAATGAGGTTGCAGAAAATGGCTAAACAGGGCAAGGAGACCTACGAATCCTACGCCAAGGATATGTTCGACAATCCTCCGGCCGGGCCGATGGGCGTGCATCGTGGCGCGCGTTCCGCGGCGTCCCGAGCCATGCCGTATGTGATTGTCGTCATCGTGTCTTTGCTTGCGGGTCTGTTGTTCTGGGGAATCTACTCGGGGGAGGCCGGCAACCTGAAGATGCCTTGGGTCGCCAAGGAGAGTTCCTCCACGTCCTCCGCCAGCACGGGCAAGAAGTCGGAGGGCAAGTCCGAGGCGGCGAGCGGAGATACGGACAAGAACAAGAACCAGACTTCCGACTCGTCCAATGCACAGTCGGGCGATGCCACGGACTCCGATCAGAATGACGGTCAGAACTCCGATCAGGATACTGATACGAACCAGAGCGTGAATTTGAGCACGCAGATTCGTGTGGTGAATGCCACCAATATCACCGGTTACGCCAAGAGCAAGGCGGATGCCTTGACGCAGGCCGGATATACCAGCGTAACCGCCGACAACCCGACGGGCAATGTCCCCAGCCAGACCGTGGTCTGGTATCAGAATGAAGCTGACAAGGCCACTGCGGAGAACGTTGCGCAGACGCTGAACATCGCCAACGTCGAACAGTCGAGCACGTTGACCACTCCTATCGTTGTGGTGCTGCTGAACTGAAAAACGCCGCAGGGGTTTCTATGGGAGTCTCGCCCCGATGAGGGGGCGGGGCTCCTTTGTTTTCCTAGGTATTTCAACGCCTGTCGATTATTTGGTCGGTGCTTCCATCTTGCTCACAGCGCAAAGAACGTCATCGGGTTTGGCACTCTCGACGTGAGAGTGCTAATCTGCGAATTAGCACTCGACGAGTGAGAGTGATAACCGGCAGCTGACGGCTGGTTCTGATTGTCGCTCCGAAGGTGGAAATAATACCGTGTAGCCATATGTGGAGGAACAATGGCAAAGATGATTGCATATGACGACGAAGCTCGTCAGGGAATGCTCGCGGGTCTCGACAAGCTCGCTGACACCGTCAAGGTCACCCTTGGTCCGAAGGGCCGCAACGTGGTGCTTGACAAGACCTACGGCGCTCCGACCATCACCAACGATGGTGTCTCCATCGCCAAGG
>OGOZ01000421.1_pt1 | contig 29211 bp, 27 predicted proteins | sample 1552801 | NCBI WGS metagenome assembly OGOZ01 (sample SAMEA2580196, study PRJEB22360) | human gut metagenome | biome: human gut; feature: human-associated habitat; material: faeces | place: Denmark | collected 2008/2010 | reverse complement strand
TCAGGATCTTCGGCTTCTTTAACAGGGCACGTGCAATACAAAGACGCTGCTTTTGTCCGCCGGACACATTGACGCCGCCCTGACCTAAATCCATCTCATAGCCTCCGGTAAAGCTGCTTACAAAACCATCTGCCTGTGCGGCCTGCGCAGCCTTGCGCACCTCCTCCATGGAAGCATTTTCATCCCCCCACATCAGGTTTTCCAGAATGGAACCGGAGAACAGCACGTTCTTCTGCAGCACCATGCTGACACCCTCCCGCAGGTTTTCCAGGGTATAATCCTTGACATTCACGCCATCCACGAGGACTTCTCCTTCATCGACATCGTATAATCTCGGGATCATCTGTACGAGTGTTGTTTTACCACTGCCGGTTGATCCGATGATTCCCAGGGTCTGACCACTTTTTACTGCAAAGCTGATATGGGAAAGCACCGCCTCTTTGTTTTCCTTATAATAACGGAAGGAGACATCGCGGAATTCCACGCGTCCGCTCGATACAATTTTATCCGGCTCCTTGCAGTGCTCATCGTTCAGATCGACATCCGTGTCAAGAATCTCACGGATACGGCTTAAGGATGCCAGCGCTCTTGAACTCTGTAAAATAACCATGGCAAGCATCATTAAGGACATCAGAATCTGTACAATATAAGTGGTAAATGCAGTGAGGTCACCCACCTGCATATTTCCTACAATAATCTGCTTACCGCCAAACCATACAACGGCAAGTGTCGTGGCATTCATCATCAGCATCATCAGCGGCATTACTATAATAATGGTCTTAAATGCCCCCAAACTGGTCTGCTTCAGGTCTTCGTTGGAAGCTGCGAACTTCTTTTCCTCATAGTCACCACGGACAAAGGATTTGATTACGCGGACATTCGTGAGCATTTCCTGAATATTGGAGTTCAATGCATCGAGCTTTTTCTGCATGATCTTGAACTTCGGGAATGCGACCTTAATTAAAATCGTAATGGCTCCGACCAAAATCGGGATAACAATCAGCACGATAACCGCCAGCTCTGCATTCATGACAAACGCCATAATCAACGCACCGATCAACATTCCGGGCGCACGAAGCATCATACGGAGTGCCATATTAATCAGATTCTGTACCTGTGTAATATCATTGGTCAGACGGGTAACCAGTGAACCGGTACTGAACTGGTCAAGATTGGTAAAAGAAAAGGTCTGTACCTTATCAAATGCATCCTTTCTCAAATCTGCGGCAAAGCTGACTGCTGCCTTCGCGCCAAAATATGCACCGCCAACACCGCCTGCCATCATAAGAAGCGCTACCAGAATCATCAATGCGCCGGTGCCTGTGATATAACCGACACTTCCGTTTGTCACACCGACATTAATAATATTGGCCATAAGCTTTGGCAGAACCACTTCCCCGATGACTTCCACGATCATCATGAGCGGGCCGATAATAAATGCCGGCAAATACGGTTTTATATACTTCCAATATCTTTTCATCGTCTTCCTTTCCTTGCACCCACTGCGAATGTGTTGCAATATACTAAAATATTTTTCACTTAACCTATAGTTTCTAAGTTTAATGATTTGATTTTTTAATGTCAACGGAATCCAAAATGTTTCATAAAAAATTTAGAAACTTATCGTCAATTTGACGAATTTTTCTCTTCTGGTCTTATCAAAAAGTTTGTAATTGGTACTTTTAACAGTACCAGTATCGTTTATACTAAGTAGCAATACAGTACTTCGTACATACGAACTGATCATTATTATGAGGAAAAGAGGAGAATCTTATGAAACAACACAAACAATTAATGAAAATTGCATTCACCGGCCTTATGGCTGCACTTTCCTATGTGGTATTTACCTTTTTACAGATTAAGATTCCGCTTCCCGGCGGTGATGCCACTTCGATCCATCTCGGAAATGCTGTATGTGTTCTCGGCGCCCTGCTGCTCGGCGGCTTATATGGCGGCTTAGGCGGTGCCATCGGAATGACCATCGGCGACCTGCTCGACCCGGTTTATATTGTCTACGCACCGAAAACCTTCTTATTAAAATTATGCATCGGATTGATCACCGGACTTGTTGCCCACAAAATCGGCCACATCACCAAAGAAACCGATAACAGGAAGGTATGGAAATGGGTCATCCTTGCTGCTGTTGCCGGATTGTTATTCAACGTCATTTTCGATCCTTTAATCGGCTATCTTTACAAGCTGCTGATCCTTGGAAAGCCCGCCGCAGATCTTACCCTTGCATGGAACGTAACCGCTACCTCCATCAATGCCGTAACCTCCACAATCGTTTCCAGCGTGGTTTACATGGCACTTCGTCCCGCTCTTAAGAAAGCCGGATTATTTATGGAATTGTAGATAAGAAAGGGGACTGTCGTCTGCGACAGCCCCTTTTTATATTGCATTATTTAAACGTAATCGTTACATTTCCCATTCCGCATTTCACCTGATACAGGCTGTCTGCATCGTTATTCTGTGTCTGCTGTGCTCCCATTCCTGCGGCTCTCATGCTTCCGACCAGAATATTACCCATTCCGCAATCCAGATCATAATTGTGATCCGATTCTGCTCCTTCTACCGCAATTTCCACATTGCCCTGTCCGCAGTCCACACTTAAATCCTTAACGATCTTACCGGAATACCGGCATTCTCCCATGGCAATATTCATCGCTGCATTCTGGCTTGTCACGTTTTCACATACAGCCTGCCCGGCTCCGACCTTTAACTTAAAATCCCCAATCGTAAGATCTGCAAGCTCAAGCTGTCCCGCACCGGCCGTCAAAGCCATCTCCTGTGCCCTGATTCCTTCGATCTGAAGCTTTCCGGCACCGAGCTTTGCCGTAAAGTTCTGGAATGTAAAGTCCTTTGGAACCTTGATCACGCACCGCGCTCCCGTATTCTGTTTGAATCCCCATAAGACATATACGGATTCTTCTTTCATTCCAATACTCAACGTTCCATTCTCAAAAGCATATTCCCATACCCCTGAAGTATCAAAGATAAGGCTGATCGTATCGGAGCTCTCCTCCTTTTCCCTGATTTCAAAAAGTCCGGCGCCAAGCTTTGCATTCAATTCCTTAACTTCACTCACCGGGATTTCATACGCAGTTCCTTTCTCTGCGATACTCTCCCCATTCACCATAAGCTCTCCGGCTGCTCCCGTGGAATTTTGATTCAGTGCACCAATATAAATACCATTTCCCTCTCCAAAGGAAACTTTAAATCCCAGCCGGTCGGAAAGTCCTTCCATATAAGCAGCCACCGCTTCACTTGTTACTCTCTGCCTCCAACGGTATCCTCCCATAAATCCGCAAAAGATGCACAGTACCAGACCAACTGCTGCCAGGATACCTGCTGTAATCAGACTGACTTTATAAAATTTCTTCATCTTCGTTCTCCTCCCTTACGCCTTCCGAAATATCTTGCGCCACAGCCATGCGGTACCTTTGCAGGCTGCCGGAACCGTCATTGCCACAAGTACCGTCAGAATCATACATAGGATTCCTGCCGCTGCAGATAAACATCCGCTTCCAAGCAATGCTCCGGATACCAGCACATTCACCGGCAGTACCACAAGTCCCAGCACTGCGCAGACAAATGCCGTCACATAAAGTGCTAATGCCGCTGCTCCAAAGCCAATCAGCAATCCGAAAATCACACTGAAAACACTGATAATGACGGCAAAGACCACAGCGATCAATGCCAGAAGCAACGGGGAAGCAAAGATCAGACCGATGACAATTAAGGTAATCAGCCATGCCGGTTTCGATTTTTTCTGTTGCGGCTGCGATTGTGGTGGTATTGGGTTGTTCTGTGAGAATGCATTCTGACTTCTGGTGTTCTGAGCATCTGCATTCCCATTTGTTCCGCTCGGTGCACTCTGATTCTGAATTTTCTCTCCTTCAGGAGAATCCTGCACGCGCTCATAGGTCTGCAACCCCAGTCCTTCTTTGACTCCTGCTGCTACCTGTTCAGGACTTCCAAGCTCTTCGATGACTTTCTGCTCGTTCTCCTGCCCGGCATCATTGAAATAATCATTATAATAAGTAAGCGCTTCTTCTTTTTCACTGGGAGAAATATCGGATAATAAGTCCTCAAGTCTCCTCATATATTCAAATCTGTTCATTCGTGGATCCTCCCTCAAAAATCTGATTGATCTTACCGGAATAGTTCTTCCATTCCTCCCGGTACATGGAAAGCTGCTGCTTTCCCTTCTCCGTAACCAGATAATACCTGCGGTTACGTCCCGCACATTCCTGATCGTAAATCGTCAGGCAGTCATCCTTTTGCAGTCTTCGCAATACCGGATACAAGGTGGATTCCGAAACCGCAATGATCTGCCGCACATCCTGCGTGATCTTGTAGCCATAAGCCCCTTCCGGCTCTTTCGCCACAACTGCAAGCACAATGGCATCCAGAAGTGCTGCCCCTGTATTAAAAACCATACATTTCGCTCCTTCCTGTGTGAATATGTATAATATTATATGGTGTATAATATTGTGTGCATACATACTATACGTCATATAATATTGTATGTCAACAATATATTTTATAAGTAAAATGTAACAGTTCAGCCTTGTCCATTCATAAGCTGCCGGATTGTAAAGATTGTCGAACAAATATACGTGTTTTCCGGCAACTTATTTCATGTCGGGCGTCTGCCCTATAGAAATGATTGTATAAACTGCCCTTAGTGAGCAAGCTCCCACGGTCATCTTACACAATCATTTCTGCATGGCTGAACTGTTATAACAAAAACTGTACCAAAGCCTATGCGCTCCAGTACAGTTTCCTGAATAGTTACAATTATTTGATATATATTTACATAATAGTTTTATCTACTAATAGAAATGCAATCGTCCGCACTCTCTACCGCTCCATCTTCCAGAATGCAGCACTGTAGGGAGGAAGCTCACTGCCGCCACCGAAATCATGCGGCTGTCCGGTGATGAGATCGGTTGCCATGCCACAGCCTGCATCAAAGTGTGCGGTGAATGGTGCCTCATCAGCATTAATCGCTACCAGTACCCGTTCATGTTCGCTTGCACGCTCGAAAATACATTGGCGGTTTGTCAAAAGAACGGAACGGAAGCTTCCATAATTTAATGCCTCAGAATTCTTCTTTGCTTCGGCAAGCTTACTGATAAACTCTGACAGTTCATTCCATTCCGGCTGCTCGAAGCAGGGACGTAACGCCGGATCGCCCTGACTCTTGTCGGCCCTGGTTCCCCACTCACTTCCATAATATACACAGGGAATGCCCGGCATACCAAAGCACATGGCATAAATCAGCGGCAGATGCTTTTCATTGGATAAAATGCTTGCAACTCTCGTCACATCATGGTTATCCACAAAGGATAACAGATGTTTTCCTTTATAAAGCGTCCAGTTTTCCGGTCCAAACTGACGAAGCAGGGAATGATTGATCTCAAACATATTCATGCTGTTAAAACTCGAATACAGTCCCTTATAACATTCATAATTTGTTGCGGAATGAAGCATGCTGTCATTCATCAGACGGTTGTAATCGCCATGAAGCATCTCTCCCAATAAGAAGAAGTCTGCCTTTCTCTCTGTCGTGAAGCTACGAAGTGTCCGCACAAAGTTCTCATCCAGACAATACGCTACATCCAGACGCAGTCCGTCAATATCAAATTCATTGATCCAGTACTGTACGGCATCCAGAATATGGTTGACCACCTCTCCATTCTGGAGATTTAACTTTACCAGATCATAATTTCCTTCCCAGCCTTCATACCACAGACCATCATTATAATTGGAATTTCCACCTAAATTAATATGGAACCAGTTTAAATAAGGAGAGTTCTCACGGTTCTTCAATACATCCTGGAACTGATAGAAGCCTCGTCCCACATGATTAAACACACCATCCAGTACTACACGGATTCCGTTCTCATGTAATTTCTCACAAACCTCCTTAAAATCTTCATTGGTTCCGATACGGACATCGATCTTCTTATAATCTCTGGTATTGTATCCGTGGGTATCGGATTCAAATACCGGGGAAAAATAGATGGCGTTGATTCCCAATTTCTTCATATGTGGAATCCATTCCTCCACCTTCTTAATCTTATGTGTCTGCACACCATCGTTCTCAAATGGCGCTCCACAAAATCCTAACGGATATATTTGATAAAATACGCTTTCATATGCCCAAAATCCACTGTTCATGCGCTTTTCTCCCTTCTCGTCTTTGGATTGTTCATCTTGGTCAATTATACACCAACTTTTATTGACTAATCCAGTATTTTTTCATTTTTAATTCATTTTTCCTTCAAAATTTTATTGATAACGATTCTCATTAAGAGAAGCAAATGAAAAGAAATCCCCCATTTCCACATAGTTATCCACAATGACATATGTGTCATAATTGCTGATCCACATAACTTTCCTACAGAAATGTGATGTCACAATGACCATTTGAAAGGATTATAGCCATTCATCCCAGAATCGCTCCACATAATGACCGATTTCTACCAAGGATACATCCTCATACTCCCTCCACTCTCTCGGAAACATCCTCAGATAAGGAGTCGTCAGGAATCGTTCATCTAACAATGCTACAATGCCGATATCCTCTGCGGTACGGATCACGCGCCCTGCCGCCTGCAATACCTTATTCATTCCCGGATAACGGTACGCATAGTCAAATCCATTATCCCCCTGCCGGTCAAAATACTTCTTTAAAATCTCACGTTCATTACACACCATCGGAAGTCCTGTTCCGACAATGATTGCCCCAATGAGCTGATCATTCTTCAAATCAATTCCTTCACTGAATATTCCACCTAAGACACAGAATCCCAGAAGCGTCCGGTCTTCTTCATACTCAATCTCCATGTGGATAACTTCTTCAACCGTCTCCTGCGAAACCCTTCCTCCTCCGAATCTCATCAGGAATTCTTCCCGGCTCTGCTCATTCATGTATTCATCCTGCACAAGGCATTCCACATGCTCATCGGCAAAGTTCTCCTCATACACCTCAAGAACCTTCCTTAAAAAAGCATGGGATGGGAAGAATACCATATAGTTTCCGGTCCGCATCTGCACAATCCGATGCAGATAGGACGCAATATTATAGTACTCGCTCTCCGTTCTGCGACTGTATTTGCTGGTTACATCATTGGCTATGAACAGTCCCTTACGCCTTGCATCAAAGACCGACTTCGCATAGACCTCATAATCCCCCTCTTCCGCTCCAAGGAGCTGCTTATAATACTGGATCGGAAGCAGCGTTGCTGAAAACAACACACTGCACCGTCCACGCATCATGCATTCTTTGAGATTCTTAGACGGGTTCACGTTAAACAGCTTCAGTTCAAAGCAGTTATCCACCGTATATTGGGAATAAATTTCATAATGACTGTCTAACAGCTCGTGAATCATCAGGAAATGGGACAGCTTGAAATAAAATTCCAGCAGTTCTTTCCGGATGGGGCTGTCCTCATGATCCTCCAAATAATTGTCGATCGCTTCAGACAGCCGGATCACGCCCCGCACGAACGGCGCAATATCCTCTTCCTCCCAGCATACATACTCATCACACTCGCGCTTTAATTCCAAAAGTTCCTTATTACACCGCTCCAGCAGACGGTAGATATGCAGATCATAATCCTTCACGACCTTTTTTAGTCCCAGGAATTCCTCCTTCTGAAGCGTTGCACTGTACATCTCTCTGCCCCGGTCCACCAGATTGTGTGCCTCATCAATCAGGAAAATATAATCCTCGCGCACTCCTTCGGAAAAGAATCGTTTCAGATAGACATGTGGATCAAACAGATAATTATAATCGCAGATAATCATATCCGCAAACAGACTCATATCCAGACTCATTTCAAACGGGCACACCGCATGGCGTGCTGCATATTCTTCGATCTTTTCACGGGAAAAGTTATCTTCATGGATCAGCAGATCATAGATCGCATCGTTAATCCGGTCAAAATGCCCCTTTGCATAGGGGCAGTCTACGGGATTGCACTCCGTTTCTTCCATAAAACAGATTTTGTCCTTGGCGGTCAATGTAACCGACTTCAAACGTAACACCTGTTTTCTTAAGATTTCCAGCGTATCATTCGCCACCGTTCTGGTAATGGTCTTGGCAGTCAGGTAAAAGATCCTCTGCCCTTTCCCTTCTCCCATGGCCTTAATCGAAGGGAATACCGTGGATATCGTCTTCCCCACTCCGGTCGGTGCTTCAATAAACAGTTTCTTCCTATGATAAATGGTCTGATAGACGTAGGTAACCAGATCCTTCTGCCCCTCCCTGTAAGGAAACGGAAATACAAGTTGCTTGATCGACTGCTGCCTTAAGCTCTGCCACTCATATTGAAAATCTGCCCACCGGCGGTAGCTGTTGATGATTTCCATAAACCAATTTTCAAGTTCTCTGGTAGTGTATTCATAATGAAAATATTTCAATTCCTCTGTTTCAATATTGCAATAGGTAATCCGGATCCGGATTGCAGACAGCTCCTGCTGCTTCGCATAAAAATAAGCATAGCAGCTCGCCTGTGCAAGATGAACCTGCTGTGCTTCCTTAATCCGGTGAATTTCCCGGTATGTCCCCTTAATCTCATCGATGGTCACCATATTTCCGTTGCTCTCTGTCGCATCGATAATCCCGTCTGCCCTCCCGTCAATCAGAATCCGGTAATTCTCCGTCTCATAAAGATACTGCAAAGAAACCTCGGCATGATAATCGGACCCCATTCTCCGCTGAATCATGCGGTGAATACGGCTTCCCTCCTGCATGGCATTTTCCGGCGCCACAGCCTTTCGATTGTCAATATCTCCGGATCGTAAAATAAACTCCACCAGATTCCTTACGGAAATATGTATATCCATAACCTTCTTTTCCTCTGGGTTAATTTTTATTATGTGCTTCTACGCTACCTGCTGCACTAAATTCGCACTTCGCTTACACTCGTTCTTATTAAGTGCACAGGTATGGTTCGCACTAAGCTCATGCCTCGCCTTTGGCTCGCATTTGCTAAGTGCTCTACGTAAATTGACTCCCATAAAAGATGGTACGTCATCTTCTTATGGGAGTCAATCATAGAAATTTGAATCTTATATCCTTGTGGTAATTGTGAAAAACCTCTTAATGTTTAGCAGGCTACAGCCAGATGATTTAAAAACTGTTCGAACTCGCTGTCATAACCATTACAGGTTACCGTCAGGGCCTTTGTCAGATCAAGTCCTAAAACTCCGACAATAGATTTCGCATCTACAACAAAGCGATTATACGAAACATCAATATCAAAGCTGCATTTTGTTGCTGCATTCACAAATGCTTTTACATCACTGGGACGTAACATGATTTTGCGCTGCATCATATTGATCACCTTTACTTTCTTTCTATGCACAAACACTATTTCCTGTATTTCCCTAAAAGATTATCACTCCATCTGGTGTTTGTAAAGCAAAATTCCTGCATTTTACAAAGTTTGCACATTTTGCCGGAACTCTGTCATATACTCCCGATAACGGAGTGGCAACATGTTCAACTGCAATGCCAGATTTTTCCGTTCTTTTATTGCTATTGTATGAAAAAACTCGATAAACAGTTCGCTATACTGCTTTTCCTTGCCAGAAACGGTATACTTTATTTTATCCAATCCTTCCTGATCATATACAAGATACCAGTCTTTTCTTGCCTCATGAAGTGCAAAAATGTTACGTTTGACATCATGGATGACAAAATTTTCCAATGGAAGCCGGTCCGCAAAGTGTGGCATCAAAAAAGTAATGATGTTGTTCTTCGGTCCGATCTGCGCATACAGAATTCCACTTTCCAGTTCTTCAAAACGTAAGAATTCCTTATGAAAATGGATTTCCTTGCCGACATTCCGGGCCATTACGAATGCGCGGTATACTCCCGGATCGCGCAGATCATTCAGTAATGTGAAACCCAGCTTCTCCGAAAGTCCATGAACAATCGTCCTTAAAATTGCTTCTGCCTTATCCTCCTCATGGGAGGCTGCCACCTCACAAAGTGAAAAGTAAGCATCCATACCAAAGGTTTTTATTACCCGTGCTGCGACCTTCCTCGTCTTCTCCTGATTAGGTACGCAGCTCCGGTACTGCGCAAACAGCCGGTAATTATCCTCTTCCCTCGTCAACAGATGTATCCGTTCAAGGGGCTGCTTCCATAAATACGCATCATATACTCCTGTAAAGATCCCTTCCAGCGAATCCTCACAAATAAGATAATATTCTTCCATATTGCCTTCCTCAGATCTGTCTTTTCTTCTATTCAAGCTCTGTCAAAGAGTCCTGCGTCTTTTCGTGTTGTTTCATCCAATGCTCTGTAATCTGCTTCCTACCTGTCCTGTCCCCTGCTTCCACTGCAGCACCTGTCCGTCATCGAATAGGGATAACTGCCGATAGGTCATTCCGTCCTTGTCAAAGGGCAGCTTCTCCTTCGGATCTATGAGATTTCTCGTGATATAATCCTCATCCATCTTCGTTGGATACATCATGTGGCCGCTGCAGGTAATGAAATACAGGGCTCGTTTCAAAACAACACCGATCTTTTTCAGATCTTCAAAGGTTAAGTTACCGCTTCTTCTTGCCTTCACAATGCGTTTCGCGCTCGTCACACCGATTCCCGGCACACGCAGGATCATCTGATAGTCCGCACGATTAATTTCCACCGGGAACTGCTCCAAATGCCGCAATGCCCAGTCCGCTTTCGGATCCAGCAGGATATTAAAATTCGGACGCTGCTCACTTAACAGTTCTTCCGCTTCAAATCCATAAAACCGTAACAGCCAGTCTGCCTGATACAGTCTGTGTTCCCGCAGCAATGGCGGCCCTCCCGGCAGTGCCGGAAGATCCTTATCTTCATTTACACTCACAAATGCCGAATAATAGACACGTTTCAGATCAAATTTGCGGTACAGGCTCTCTGCCACCGTCATAATCTGATAGTCATTCTCCGGCGTTGCTCCCACGATCATCTGCGTGGACTGTCCTCCCGGTACAAAACTGCCCGCATGCCGGTATACCACAAGTTCATTCTTATTCTGTGCGATTCCCTGCTGGATCATCCGCATGGGACCTAAGATATTCTTCCGGTGTTTATTCGGTGCAAGTGTTTTGAGGCTCTCTGCGGTTGGCAGTTCCAGATTCACACTCATACGGTCTGCCAGCATGCCAAGACGCTCAATCAGCATGGGATCTGCGCCCGGAATGGCCTTCACATGAATATAGCCCTGAAAGCGGTACACGGTACGAAGCTTCAAAATGGCTTCATAAATTAATTCCATCGTATAAGTCGGACTCTGAATAATTCCGGAGCTTAAGAACAGTCCTTCGATATAATTTCTCCGGTAAAATTCAATGGTCAATTCACAGATCTCATCCGGCGTAAACGAAGCCCGCGGTACGTCATTGGATCGGCGGTTAATACAATACTTACAGTCATAGATACACTCATTCGTAAAGAGAATCTTCAAAAGAGAAATACATCGTCCATCTGAACTGAAGCTGTGACAGATTCCGGCACTCTCTGTATTCCCGATGCCTGTTCCATCCCCCTTCCTGCCAACGCCGCTGCTGCTGCAGGAAACATCATATTTCGCCGCATCCGACAGGATCTTAAGCTTCTCCTTCACAGACATCTGCTCTTTTTGATAAATCTGCAGGCTCTCCTGCTTCGGAACAACAAAATTCTCCATAATATACCTCTATGAACCGTAACTCCCCGTTCAGAATGATGATTCATTAGAACGTATGTTCATTTTAGTATACTATGGAGAATTTTTCAAGTCTTTTTAGAACATTTGTTCGTATTATTTTTCCTGTAATTCTCTTCTTCTATTTTTAATAGAAGAAAGCCGCTCTTTCAGCTCCTTTTCCTTGCCCTGTCCATCCGGCAGATAATATTCCCTGTCCTTTATGGATTCCGGCAGACAGCTCATACCCGTCAGCTTCTCCTCAGTATCATGTGCATACTGATACCCCTGCCCGTAATTCAGTTCCTTCATCAAGTTCGTTTCTGCATTCCGGATCTGCAGCGGCACCGGCTCATACAGCATCTTCTGTGCATCGGCACTCGCTTTCCCATACCCGACATACAGCGCATTCGACTTCGGAGCCAGTGAAAGATAAACGACAACCTGTGCAAGATTCACACTGCACTCCGGCATGCCGATGAAATGGCACGCCTGATACGCTGCCACGGCAAGCGGAAGTGCCTCATGATCGGCAAGGCCCACATCCTCACTTGCAAACCGGATCAGTCTGCGCGCCACATAAAGCGGATCCTCTCCTGCTTCCAGCATTCGTGATAACCAGTACATTGCCGCATCGGGATCACTGTTCCGCATGGACTTATGCAACGCGGAAATCAGATTATAATGCTCTTCTCCGTTCCGGTCGTAAAGTAGCATTTTCTTACCGGTACACTGCTCCAGAACCTCTTCCTTCACAGTAATGGAACCGTCCGGACCGATCTCTCCATTTAAAACGGCCATATCCAGTGTATTTAACGCCATCCTGCCGTCCCCGTTGGCAAAAACTGCAATTCCATGGAGAATCCTCTCTTCCATATGAATCGTCTGATTGCCGAATCCACGCGGATCCTGCAGCGCATGGCGAAGCAGTTTCTCCATATGTTCTGTGGTAAGTGCCTGTAATACGAACACCTTACACCGTGATAATAACGCGGAATTGATCTCAAATGACGGATTTTCCGTTGTGGCTCCGATCAGAATAATGCTTCCCTTCTCTACATAAGGAAGAAACGCATCCTGCTGTGCCTTATTGAAGCGATGGATTTCGTCTACGAAGACAATCGTTTTCATTCCCATCATCTGACTATTTTCAGCACGCTTCATCACTTCTTTAATCTCTTTGATTCCACTTGTGACAGCACTGAAATCAATGAATGACGCATGTGTCATATGGGCGATAATCCGCGCAAGAGTAGTCTTTCCCACTCCCGGAGGTCCCCAGAAAATCATCGAAGAAATCATATCCTTCTCGATCATCTGGCGAAGCACCTTCCCCTTTCCAACCAAATGCTCCTGACCGACATAGTCATCCAATGATTCGGGGCGCAGGCGGCTTGCCAGCGGACTGCTCATATTCACCTGTTCCTGAAACAGGGACATCTGTCCCAAAGTCATTTGTTCCATTTCTTTTGCCTCATCTGTCATTACGGTCAGAACTTCCATTCTGAACCTTCTATATTGAATTCCATTTGTAAAATCATTGTCTCATAGCCTGAGATTTACACCGTTGAACCGCTGCCCAGTTTCTGACGGATGGTCTGCACACATTCATTCAACATAGCAAGATCCACCTTTCCATCCGGTCCAAATGCCGTAGCCTCTACGGTAAAGGTGTCATCATAACCAATCTCATGGATAAACGCAAAGAACCGGTCAAAATCAATCCAGCCCTTTCCGACCGGAAGCGTTTTAAGCTTCCCCCACTCCATGTATCCACCACCATAATCATTCACATGGAAATGCCGGATATGATGCTCCTTCCATAAGAAGCTGTACTTTTCCTCATATAAAAGATCAAGCAGCCCGTGAAATGCAGCCATTTTTGTATCAAATATCAAATGAATATCCGGGTATCGGTCTACCAACTGGCAGAAATGAAGCATCGGATCCTTCCAATTACATACCACATTCTCAATCAGAAGGTCAACTCCGTAATCTGCCGCGACCTCTGACAACTGCAGTTCCCCATATGCTTTCAAATTGTTCTCAAAATGCTGGTCACTGGTCATTCCGTCCCAGAGATGCATCACCATCTTTCCGGCTCCGATTTTCTTCGCGATCTGGCAGTTAATCTCAAATCTCGAAAAGGCGTCCTTCCAGTTCTCCGCGCCACCAAGGCTGATCGCCTCTCCGACGGATTTCTGACAGTGCATCACCGGAAATTGTACCGGAAGCGCCAGTAGTTCTTCCAGTAATGCATCCACCTCCGGATACCAGTCACTGTACATCATGAATTCCAGTCCGTCATAGTGTAATTCCTTCACAAATTCACGGATCAGATGATAATTCCTTCCATTCGGCCGTCCGATCAGGCAGCCTGTTGAGCACAAAATCTTACTCATGATTTCTTTCATTCCTTATCTTCATTGTATCAGATTCCCCCACAATTCTTTTTATGGTCTTTTGATCTTTTAGTCTTTTGATCTTTCATCACTTCATGATTTTGCCTTGACTTCATGATTCTGCCTTGAATGAAATGTTCCATCCGCAGATACCTATGACTATATTTGACTATATTAAATGTTACCATTGGACATATCATAGTGTTCTATTCTATTTATGTCCAAAATACATTCCATCTTCGGACATAATAGCCTTATTTTGCCGTTTTATGTCCAATTCTGAACAAAATCAGCCTGTTTTTCCACTATATTTCCATCCTTTTGGACATAAAACTGTTACTATGCCATGATATGTCCAAATCCTTACCACATTAAGATTTTTTACTTTCATTATGCAGCGTTCCTGCACTTTGGGGCATCTTCCAATTCATATACCAAAAGCATACACCTGTTATCAAAACACTCACTATGGTTGCTATGATGCAGGTTTTTCGGCTCAATCCGGCTAACCGGTTGCCATAGGTGATGCTGTACACGCCAAGATTGGCAACCATATGTACCAACACTGGTGCAAGAAATCCTGCATATTTTTCATAAACCCATGCAAGAAGGATTCCCATAAGGGTTCCATAAACCGCCTGCACCCAGTTTCCATGAAGTCCTCCGAAGATCACTGCAGAAATCAGCATTGCCGGTATCACTCCAAAGGTGCGTTTCAGACGCTGATAGGTAACTCCACGGTAAATGATCTCTTCCGTAATCGGCGAAACCACTCCATATAAGAAGAGTCCAATGAAAAAACTGACTCCATACTGTGCGTCTGCTACCTGTTGATAACCTGCAGAATTGGAAACCGCACTAAAAAGTCCCATGCCAAAATTCAGGCTGAACGCTGCCCCCAGTCCCAGAACCGCAATCCACAGATATTTCTGTATGACTGCAAAATCTGTGAATTTTTCGCCATTCATAACGCTCGATATTTCATTTCGGATCATAGTCTTAAATGGCAGAAGTGCCAGAATTACCGTGATTGCATACAGAATTCCTTTCAGGGTATCGGAATGCTCACTTAAATAGGCAATGACCTGATCTCCTGCCATACCGGCTCCGTAATTAACCAGCGCCCATAAAAGTATTTCGATCAGATCCTGCAGCAGTGAATAAAATGCAATGGGCAACAGGACATAAAGCACCTTGACCATAGACCGCCATGTTGCAATTTCTTCCTTGTTCCATTTTGTTTTCAGCCACGTAAAATAATACTTCATTGTTTCGCCTGTCCATTCACTCTTTCATCAGAAGCTGCGCCATCTCTTCTATGGAATCCACAATATAATCGGCTCCCGCCTGTTCCAGTTCTCCTTCATCTGCAAAGCCAAAGCTGACCCCGACAGCGGTTACTCCGTGCGTTTTCGCCCCGTAGATATCAAATTTGCGATCACCTACCATTGCGCATTGACTGTACCGGTCTTCATCTGATAACGCCTGTACTCCAAGCTCTGATAACGCCCGTTCTACAATTTCTTCTTTCTTTCCATGACTGCCATCTGGAGCACTTCCGACCACAACATCAAAATATTGCATTAAGTCAAAGTGTTCCAGGATCTTCCGCACGGAAACCTCCGGCTTACTCGATGCAATGGCGATCTGAATTCCTTTTTCTTTCATCTGTTGCAGCATCTCCGGCACACCATCGAAGACCTTATTTTCATAAGCGCCGATTGGAATGAACCGCTCCCGGTACACCGCACAGGCTTCCCATGCCTTTTTCTCCGGGAATCCATAAAACTGCATAAAACTGTCCGTAAGCGGTGGTCCGATAAATGGCTCGAGCTTTGTAAGATCCGGTTCTTCGATGCCATAATGATGCAAAGCATATTGCACGCATTTTGTTATTCCTTCCCTTGGATCCGTCAATGTTCCATCCAGATCAAATAAACAATATTGGTACATTTTTCTTCCTTCTTATTGCCTGTATTTTAAGAAAATTGTAACTATTCAGAACCTCATTCGTAAAACCGCTGCTAATGTAGCGTAGTTTACCTCATGTGGTTACTTTGCCATATAAAATTGCTCTTCTGTTTAAATGCAAGCATTCACAGAAAGCAATTTTGCATGGCTCTGAATCGTTACAGTTTCAGTTTTGCAAATAAATCTCCAAGGCTTGTCCCTACACTTTCGTTGGAACTGAAAGAAGCCGTATCAAAATCCTCTACTTCCGAAGCTTCCTGTTCTTCTGCTACAGCCTTAATACTTAAGGAAATCCTGCCATCGTTCGTATTGAGTACTTTAACCTTGACCTTGTCCCCTACCTTCAGCACTTCGGACGGCTTCTTAATACGCTTCTGACAGATCTGTGATATATGTACCAGTCCGCTTAATCCGTCCTTCAGATCAATAAATGCTCCGTATGGCTGCAGGCTTTCTACGGTTCCTTCCAGAATCGTTCCCGGTACGATCATCGCTACTTTGTGGTCATGCTCTTCTTTTTGCTGTTCTTTCAGGATCTCTTTGGCAGATAACACCAGTTTTTCTTTTTCCTGATCTACGGTGATCACACGGACCTTCAATGTTTTTCCTACATAAGCAGATGGATCCTCTACATAATTCAGATCAAGCTGGGAAGCCGGGATAAATCCCCGGATTCCTTCTACATACGCTACCACGCCACCATTGACTGCCTCGGACACTTTTACTGTAACATCTGTTTTTTCTTCCTTCATCTGTTCTAAAACATCCCAGGAAAGTACTTCATTGGCTTCCTTTTTGGAAAGAAGAATGTTGCCCAATCCATCATCCATACGAACGACCGTTGCTTCAATGACATCTCCCTCTTTCACATCATTCAGAAGGGAAAAGGCCGGATCGTTGCTCATGTCCTCTGCCTTGATAATTCCCTGTGTATAATATTTCAGATCCAGTGTGACCTCTTCTTCATTGACATCAATTACTGTGCCACTGATCACATCTCCTTCTCTGATTTTGCGGAAGGATGCTTCTAACTCCTTCTCATAATCCTTCATGGTTTCTTCCATAATAGTGTCCTCCTTCTTTCTGGGAATCTATAAATTATTGAAATATTTAACTCTTTGCCACTCACGAATCCGCACTTCGTGCTCTCCGTCCTGCTTCGCAGGACATTCGTTCATTTTATTATAACTCACATGCCCGTGCTTCGCACTCCCTGTCTGACTGCCGTCAGACGCATGTTCGTTAAGGAGCCCAGGAAAGCAAATGCCACTTCAGTGGCGCTTGCTTTCCTCTGGGGCTCCTTACATTATACCGAAAAACAGGTGCTAAATCCACTGGATTTTCGCACCTGTTTTATATTTTAGTAGTTATCTGCCTTAATTTCAAAGAAGGACTGGGGATGACCGCATACCGGGCAGACCTGTGGGGCCTGCTTTCCGATGACAACGTGCCCGCAGTTCCTGCAGATCCAGATAGTGTCTCCGTCTCTGGAAAATACCAATCCCTCCTCAATATTCTGAATCAGCTTCCGGTATCGTTCTTCATGCTGTTTTTCGATTGCCGCTACTTTTTCAAATAACCCGGCAATGGCATCGAACCCCTCTTCTTTCGCCTCTCTTGCAAAACGATCATACATATCGGTCCACTCATAATTTTCTCCTTCGGCTGCATGCCCCAGATTTTCAAGCGTATCTCCGATTCCACCATGAAGGATCTTATACCAGATCTTGGCATGCTCCCGTTCATTTCCGGCAGTTTCTTCAAAAATTGCTGCGATCTGCTCGTATCCATCCTTTCTTGCCTTTGAGGCAAAATAAGTATACTTGTTTGTTGCCATGGACTCTCCTGCAAATGCTGACATCAGATTTGCTTCCGTCCGGGATCCTTTTAAATCCATTGTTCACACTCCTGTTCTACAATTCTATTTTATGATTGATTTCTGCCCCAATATCTTTTATGATGTTAGAAGTCATTTTAACTGAATTTATTCCCTATTATCATATGCAGTTATATTGGAACTATGTACCCAATCATTAGATAACAGTGATTATTTACAATGATAACAAATAGAAAACAAAAATGGAGAAACCCAGATGAGTATTTTGAATGTAGAACATTTAACACATGGTTTTGGTGACCGTGCCATTTTTAATGACGTATCCTTCCGTCTGTTGAAAGGCGAGCACATCGGATTGATCGGCGCAAACGGTGAAGGGAAATCCACCTTTATGAATATTATTACCGGAAAGCTGATGCCGGATGAAGGCAGGATTGAATGGGCCAAAAATGTCCGCGTCGGTTATCTGGACCAGCATACGGTATTAGAAAAAGGAATGACGATCGAAGATGTCCTTAAATCTGCATTTAACTTTTTATTTGATATGGAAGCACAGATGAATGACATCTGTGATAAAATGGGCGGGGCCTCCGAAGAAGAGCTGGAACAATATATGGAAGATCTCGGAACCATTCAGGATATGCTGACCATGCATGACTTCTATATGATTGATGCCAAGGTGGAAGAAGTGGCAAGAGCACTGGGACTTCTGGACTTGGGACTTGATCGGGATGTTACCGATTTAAGCGGTGGCCAGCGTACTAAAGTGCTGCTCGGCAAGCTGCTTTTAGAAAAGCCGGACATTCTGCTTCTGGATGAGCCGACCAACTATCTGGATAAAGAGCACATTGAATGGCTGAAACGCTACCTTAACGAATATGAGAATGCTTTCATTTTAATATCACATGATATTCCATTTTTAAACAGTGTAATTAATCTAATTTATCATATGGATAACCAGAAACTGAACCGCTATCCCGGAGATTATGATAAGTTCCAGGAAGTTTATGCCATGAAGAAATCCCAGCTTGAAGCTGCCTATAATAAGCAACAGAAGGAAATTGCCGACCTGAAGGATTTCGTTGCCCGGAACAAGGCACGTGTAGCCACCCGTAATATGGCAATGTCCCGTCAGAAAAAGCTGGATAAGATGGATGTGATCGAGCTTGCTTCCGAAAAGCCAAAACCGGAATTCCACTTTAAGGAAGCACGGACTCCCAGCCGCTACATCTTCGAGACAAAGGATCTGGTGATCGGCTACGAAGAGCCACTGTCCTCCCCTTTAAATATCCAAATGGAACGTGGACAGAAGATCGTTCTCACCGGTGCAAACGGTATTGGTAAGACTACCCTTTTAAAAAGTATTCTTGGTCTGATCCCTCCGCTGTCCGGTTCGGTAGAGCTTGGTGATTATCTGGAAATCGGATATTTTGAACAGGAAATGGATCAGAATGTCTCTACGACCTGCATTGAAGAAATCTGGAAAGACTTTCCAAGCTTTACCCAATATGAGGTGCGGTCTGCACTTGCCAAGTGCGGTCTTACCACGAAGCATATTGAAAGCCGTGTCCGTGTTTTAAGTGGTGGTGAGCAGGCGAAGGTCCGCTTATGTAAGCTCATTAACAAGGAGACCAATATTCTTCTGCTCGACGAGCCGACCAATCATCTGGATGTCGATGCCAAAGAAGAATTAAAGCGTGCGCTGACTGTCTACAAGGGCAGCATCCTCATGGTCTGCCATGAGCCGGAATTTTACGATGGTCTGGCTACCGATGTCTGGGACTGCACCAAGTGGACCACCCGGCTTGTATAAACGACAGTTTGGAATCACTAAATCAGGATTTAATTTTAATCAAATGAGGTAACATGCATATTACATGTTACCTCTAAATTTTTGATCCGTTTATGCTTCCTTACTTATTAGGATCTCCACTCCCTTTTTCAACCTTTCCAAGCCTTCCAGTACCCTTGCTCTCGGGCAGGCGATGTTCATTCTGAGGAAATTTTCGCCCCCCTTTCCGAACTGTTCTCCTGCGGACAGATAAAGGCCGGTTGCTTCCCGGATTCGTTCCGCTGCCTGTGAAGCATTACTTCCCAATCCCCGACAGTCCAGCCACAAGAGATATGTGGCATCGGATGGAACCACCTTTAACTGTGGAATCTGCTTCCCGATATATTCAATAACAGTTGTTTTGTTTTCTTTGATATAGCTTCGCAATTCGTCCAGCCAATTACCGCCCCTCGTAAAGGCTGCAATCGCCACATCAATTGCAAATGCATTCGGTTCTGCAACCTCATCGGTATTCAATGCTCTCCATACTTTATGCCGGATTACCGGGTTTGGTACCGCTACCGCAGCCGTCTGCATTCCTGCAATATTGAAGGTTTTGGTTGGAGCGATACACATAATGCATTGATTCCTGCAAATTTCCGATACCGATGCATAAGGTACATATTCTTTCCCGGGATCCGTAAGGTCACAGTGAATTTCGTCTGAAATGACAAGTACATGATACTTATCACACAGCTCGCCTACTCTTACAATCGTTTCCCGGTCCCAGATCTTACCTCCCGGATTCTGGGGATTACAGAAAATCAAAAGTGATGTCTGGGGATCGGACAGCTTCTCTTCCAGATCTTCAAAGTCAATATGATATCCATCCTCATCATAAATCAGTTCATTTTCTAATACGTTACGCCCGTTATTATAGATAGAATTGAAGAAAATGTTATAAACCGGAGTCATGACTACCACTTTTTCCGCAGGAGTGGTCAGCTTCCGAACCGTACTCGAGATGGCCGGAATCACACCCGTGCAGAAAATCAGCCAGTCCTTTTCCATCGTAAAATGGTGTCTCAATTTCCACCAGTCCACATACGCCTGCTGCCATTCCTCCGGAATGATCGAATACCCGAATACTCCATGTGCGGCACGCTTCTCAATCGCCTCGCGGATCTCCGGAGCCGTCTGAAAGTCCATATCTGCTACCCACATGGGTAATTCCTTCTCTTCTACATCCCATTTCAAGGAATTGGTATTGCGCCGGTCGATGATTTCATCAAAGTGATAGGTCACTGCTGTTTCCTCCCTTATTTTCTTTCTGGTTCCTCTGCGAGCAAGCTCTCTCGGAACTTTTGCCCGTTACTTTTGCACGGCAGAATTGGTGCACACAATTCTGGTTTTAGCAGGATCTACTTTATCCTTCTCAATGATGAGTTCGCCAATTTCTTCTGCGCGGATCACGCCTTCACTCGGATTTAAGACACTGTCGATCTTATTGGTGATTTCTGCATCGACCGTAGAATACTCGAAGGCCAGTGTCGTATTTAAAAGCTTGCAGTTCTTCATCACCAGATTGTCAATGTAACACATTCCCTGTAAACTTTCGATCGTACAGTTAATCAGCGTCAGATTCTTTGCATTCCAGCCAAGGTATTCTCCGGAAATAAAGGAATCATACACCGTTACGTTCTCGGTATTCCAGAACGCATCCTTGGAAAGCAGACGGGATGAGCGGATTTCCATATTTTTCACGCCATCGAAGGAATAATTTCCATAAAGAGTGAGGTTCTGGATATTCATATTCTGGCTGTTCATGGCAAAGTAATCACCCTTTGCCGTCACCTGATCAATCGTTACTCCATCACAGCTCCAGAGTGTCTCTGCTGCATTGGCAAAAGAAACATTCCGCAGGATGACATCCTTACAACGACGGAAATTCTTCGGTGCTTCAATCGCACAATCCTCAACCGTGATTTCATCCGTATACCATACCCCGGCACGAGCCATCTCAAACCAGGTACTGTCCTTTACGGTGACACTCTTTGAATACCACAGAGGATATTTCCACTTAAACATGCTTCCTGTCAACTCAATATTGCGGCTTTCCTTTAACGGGGACTCACCGTCTGCAAAGGTTGTATCCATAATCCGGAGATCATGTCCCTGAAACAGGGCACGCTCTCCTGTTAAAAACTGCTGCTTGATTTCTTCCATAATTATTTATCTCCTTTGTATTACCATATTACGCTGTTGCGACTGCCGTGACCCTAAATCTGCTCAATGTCCTTATACTGCTCCAGTGCCGGGCTTTTATCTCCCACATACCAGTAATCACAGTATTCACCACCTAATGCTTCCGTCTGCGTCCGGATAAGCCGGGCATGCATTACCTCTGCGAGGAAGTGATCCGTTTTGCATAAATAAGGAAGTAACTCCTCATAACCGTGCTCTTTGGCATGTTTGGCAATCGGGCATCCGATCAGATGAAAGCAGAAGCCTTCCGTCCGGTGATCCGGATTGATCTCTACCTTCCAGGTATCCATCCACTCGCCCTTCGCCTGATGCTCTTTGCTCATCTTGTTAAACTTCACATAAGTCTTTTCAAAAAGCCGGTAAGGCCACTTGCTCTTGTTTCCATCTACAAGCTTTCCCAGAAATTTCATCTTCTCCGCATCTGCCCGTTTCATCGCAAGAAGTGCCTCTCCGTTCAGCTTATGATCACTTGCTTCATAAAAAGAAACGATTGTGTACCAGTCGAGCATATTCTTCGCCATCATATTTTCACCTAAATCCGGCATTTCTTTCTTGAATTCCAGATAGTAATGCTCTGCTTTTTCAAAAATATCCTGTGCCGTATCCGGAAAATGCTCTTTACAATACTGCTCGTAAAGCTTTCCATATATGGATTCTTCATACGCTCTTTTCTTCATCGTTTCCTCCCATTCCGCAATTTTACAGTTTCATTCACCATAAATTTATACACCGTATTTACACACCAGTCAAGTGGGCAGGTTATACCATCACTTTCTCCAAATGCTCTTAATAAAATAAACCTGTTTTTATTTTAGTGCCTAAACCTCACTTCAAGTCAAGTCTTTCGATGTAGAAGTTGGCGTGTGTGTCGACACCGCATGTACACTGGGTATATGTGCTGAACGTAATGCGATCTTCCATATGATTACCAATGGGGAAAATGCCATCCGACGGGTTATTGCAATCAACCATGCAGGAAAAGCGCTTCCACCCTGCGGTGCCTGTCGCGAGTTCATGACCCAGTTAATGCCGGACAGTTATCGTACAGTTGAAATAATGATGGATTACGAAACCAATAAAGTGGTAACCCTGGGTGAACTTACTCCGGAGTGGTGGATTTAGGTCACATCTAATCCACTCTGCTCCTTCTTTAGTTGTTCATAGGTTTCCAATTCCGTGTCCAGTTCATCTATTGTCATGTCAAAATAGGAATACCCCATTTTATCATATATATCTATCAATTCAGATTTTCTTATTCCCAGAATTTCTGCTGCTCTTCCATGTGATATTGTCTGATTTAATATATAAGGGTACAGAAGAAGGGCATTCCGGACAAGCTCTGTTTCTGCATCTGTATCAACAATGTATTTTTTCATTTCGGCAGGCACTTTAATGGTTACTGACTCCGTCTTTACCATATTGTCACCCCTTTTCAATATTTTTTAGAAAGTTTCTCCAACAGTTCAAAATCATTCGTTCTTTTGGCAAGTGGAGTTGAAACACCATTATGTTTTTTATGACTATACACAATTTCCGCATTCTTACGAATACGGTTCTTTTGCCGATTGACTTCACGGCTCTCAGCTTGAAGTAGATACCGGTAACTTGCATTTTTTTCTTTGTTTATATTAATATTAACAATTTGACTATCCGGAACAGGTATCATGTTATTAAGATTAATAACTGCATAATCTTTTATCTTGATAAAATCTACACTCTCTTTCATTTTTTATGTTTATCTTTGAACGATGATAAGGGTGCAAAATATTTAATTCCACTTACTTCCAAAACAATACCTATATATTTTCGTTTAAAATTTTGATCCGTTTGAGTAGAAATATGTTTTTGATAACTGCTTAAATATTCTATGTATTCATTTCTTACCTCGTTAATTCTTATACTCTTTCTCATATGAATACCCTTCTTTACCAAAAATGGTAGAGACCCAATAGTCTCTACCATCTGTTAACTCGCTCACTTTAGGGCTGTGCATCACCCACTTATAACTCGCTCATTTATAAGGCTGTGCATCACCTTCTACACAGATAGTATACTATTTGATTTACTTATTAGTCAACACTCTGAAAACAATTTCGAAAGTTTCAGCAGAATATAATCTGCTGTTCTCCTCTTGCATTCCAATATTTTATACGATATAATAACCATTGGTTAGATCGTTTTTATATTATAATAACCAATGGTTATTAGCAAGAGGTATTTATTATGCATTTTTATCCGGAAAGATTGCAACAGGTACGAGCGGCCTTAAAGATAAACAAGGCCGAAGCGGCACGCCGCTTAAATATTTCAGCAATGGCTTATGGCCGCTACGAAAAGGGAGAACGCGAGCCCTCTTATCAGTCTGTGTACTACATCGCCCAGACCTTTCACTGTAATCCGGATTATTTATATGGCATTTCAGATGAAATGAATGCCGACTTCATCATAATTTCCCGTTCGGAAAACCCGGAGTTATACTCTCTTCTTTTGGACATTCAGGAGAATAAGGATATGAAAGAACGTATTTTAGCTTATAATGAAAAATTAAGAGCTAATAAGGATCCAAATGCGGAATAGATTCATAAGTGAAAGGAATGCTGTATTTTCATCTTCAGAAAATAATTGTAATTCAAAACGGCGAAAAACACCCGTCTTTCGCCGTTTTTCCATCCATAGACTCTATAAAATGATATCCATAAACTCTAAAATCATGCACATACATTCTATAAAAGTTTCCTGATGTCCTCCACCATTGCTTCATTGGTCATTCCGAGTTCTTTAAGCAGTGCTGCAGGATCATAGCGGTCGTAGAACTTTTTCTCAAGTCCGTAATTCTTCACCTTGACATCACTTGTCGAATAGTAAGCGGCGATCTTCTGACCGAAGCCTCCGTCCAGAATTCCATCCTCAAGCGTGACAACCAGCTTATGATTTTCTTTCAACTGTTCCAACAATTCCGTATCAATCGTCGATGCGAACCGGGGATTAATCAGTGTCGGTTCAAAGCCTAAGTTCTCCTTTACCGCATCTGCAAGGCTCTCTCCCATCTGATAGAAATCACCCAGAGCCAGTATTGCTGCTTTTTCACCTGAATGCTCCACCTTGAACCTGCCAATATTGCTGTAATCCTTGTCTGCCTCCCGGTCGGTAACCTCATTTCCCGGAATCAGGATCATCACCGGATGCTCGTTCTGATCCAGTGCCCAGTCCAGCATATTCAGATATTCACTCTTGGAACTCGGAGCAAGGATCTGCAGGTTCGGAATATTGGAAAAAGCAGAAATTCCGAAAATTCCAAGGTGCGTCACATCGGTAAGTCCTGCAAAGCTCGTATAGTTCAAAAGAATGGTAACTGCATTTCCATTGATACATACATCCTGAGAAATCTGGTCATAGGTTCTTTGAATAAATGTGGTGTTGGTGATGACGAGCGGCTTTGCTCCGTTTCTGGCTGCGCCGGATGCCATGGCAACGGCCTGTTCTTCCGCAATACCAACATCGATATACTGGCTTCCAAGCTCTTTTCTTAAATCCTCGGAAAGCCCTCCGGTCATCGGCATAGCCGGAGTAATTACAAGAAAATCTTTATCCTTCTTTGCCTTGTCCATAATATAAGCGGCCGTCATAGAGGTGTAAGTCTCACCATCCCCGAAATCCACGGTCGGAAGTCCTGTTTCCCGGTCAAACGGCATGCACCAGTGCCATGCTTCTTTATGCTCCATGGCAGGCAGATAGCCCAGTCCCTTGGTGGTATGAATATGGACAACAATTGGATGATCGATGTCCTTTACCTTGTTAAACGTCTCGATCAGTGTCGGAATGTCATTTCCCTTTTCCACATATAGATAATCAAGACCAAATGCCTTGAAGATGTTGTTCTGCGCCTGTCCGTTCGTCTTACGCAGCTCTGCCAGATTCTTGTAGATTCCACCGTGGTTTTCTGCGATTGCCATTTCATTATCATTTACAAGGATGATAAAGTTGGAATTCAGCTCGCTTCCGGCTACATTCAATGCTTCCATAGCTTCGCCACCGGACAGGGAACCATCCCCGATCACTGCAATGACATTTCTCTTTTCCCCCTTTAAATCCCTTGCTTTTACAAGTCCTGATGCAAGGGAAATGGATGTGGAAGTATGTCCTACATTAAAAAGATCATGCTCACTTTCGCCCGGATTGGTATAACCTGAATCCTCAAAGAAATGGTCATCATAAATGTATCCGGCCTTTCTGCCGGTTAAGATCTTGTGCGGATAGCTCTGATGGGATACGTCAAAAACAAACTGATCCACCGGTGAGTTGAACACATAATGCATGGCAATTTCTGCCTCTACCATACCAAAATTCGGTCCAAAATGGCCTCCGATCTTGGTCAGACGATTGAAAAGTGCCTCCCGGATCTCAACGGCAAGCTGATCCAGCTCTTCCACCTTAAACTTCTTTACATCTGTCGCTTCATTAATTCGCTCTATAAGTTCGTACATTTCTTCTCTCCTTTTCCATTTACTATTCTGGTTACTTCCTGTCATCACTACAGACCGTAATCCTCGTTACACTGAAGACATTGTAATACATGAACTTAACTTTAGGTCAAGGAGTTTTTACAGCTTACACCGTTTACGCCTTGCACATTACATATAGCCTCATCAAACAGTAGATTTCTAGACCGGTTATTGCTATACTCTATTTAGAGAATTTGGAAGTTGGAGGATGGATTTATGTTTTGGGATCATGTTGCGGGTGTATATGACATATTTACAAACATCATAAACAGAAAGACACACAAAGGCTTATGTGCGAGGGTTGAAGAAGAAATCTCTGACACAGATAAAGTATTAGAATGTGCGTGTGGAACAGGCTTGCTAAGTGGCGTGATAGCCAGGAAATGTAAAAGTCTTGTAGCAACGGATTTTTCTCCAAAGATGCTTAAGAAAGCGGGCAGAAAGTATCGTTCGTATACCAATATTGAGTTTAGAGAAGGCAATATTCTGCAGATTGAATATCCGGATGAACATTTTGATATTGTAGTTGCAGCCAATGTCATTCACTTGTTGGATGAACCATATAAGGCACTGGCAGAATTAGACAGAGTCTGCCGCAAAGGCGGCAAAATCATCCTTCCTACCTACATGAACAAAAATGAGAAAGGGAAAACCAGTCAATTTGCTAATGCGGTAGGAAAAGCAGGCGCTGATTTTAAGCGGCAATTTACTTTTGATACCTACAAGCAGTTTATAAAAGAAGCAGGCTATACAGATGTGGATTATTCCTGGATTGACGGAAAGATTCCCTGCGCAGTTGCAGTAATTAAGAAATAGAAAGAGAACTTTGCTGGTGAGGAGATGAATAAAATAGACACAAAAGGACTTTTATTAAGAATTTTCGTACCCACTACCGTTTTGAGTTTGAGTTATTTGATATTGGGACATTTTTGCAATATGCCATATATACTGTTGTTTTGCATTTTAGGCACGGTTATATTAGTACCAATGGAATTGGGAATGATTCTGTCGGCAAGCAAAAAAGAGTATGGTAAATATTCTTTAAAAAGTGCTTTCGATGGACAGGAAAAACTTGCATTATGGAAAATCGTGCTGATTGCATTGGGTTTCTTGGAAGTGGCTGGATTGCTTTCAGCGTTTGTTGCTCCTTTGGAAAATCAGATTTTTACTCAAATGCGAACTGCTTTGCTCAATCGTTTACCAATAGGTTTTGATTGGACGAATTATGAATATATAAAATCCTTTTCAAAACCGACACTGATTTTGACTTGCGTATATTACTGTATCTTTAATGTGCTGATTGGACCGATCACAGAAGAATTATTTTTTAGAGGATATTTAACCTCGCATTATAAAAAACAGGGGTTGTTTACGCCAATACTTATTACTGTTCTATTTTCACTGTATCATTTCTGGTTACCTTTTCATAATGCATTTCGTATATTAGCATTTGCACCAGTTGCATATGTTGCATATAAGAAAAAGAATATGTACATAAGCATATGGTTTCATTGTTTATGCAATCTGTTTTCAGTAGCAGGCTTTGTATTGTTAGTAATTAGATAACTTACGATTTTGTCAGGACAATCATATTACTCTTTGGTTTCCGGTTCCTGCTTTCGATTATGTGGCATCCTGTTCACAAGCCAGATTCCGCAGGCTACCATCAGAACGGCAAGAAAATACTGCCATTTCAGTTCTTCGTGAAGCAGCAGGGAGGCAAAAATAACGCCCAACACAGGAATCAGTGCGTTGTAAATCGCTATTTTACTGATCGGGTGACAGGCAAGCAATTCATTATAAACAGCAAAACAAACTGCAGAAATCAGAATCAGGACGAGTAATACGATCATCCCTTTCAGGGTCCAAGTCCATGCATGATCTGTTCCGATGCAGAAACCGATGACCAGAAGAAGTATGCCTCCGGTAAACATGCTTAAGCCCGTTGCATGCATCATGTTCATTTTCTTTGAAACAATCCGTGTGATAATACCACCCAGGGCAGCACAGAGTGCATTCAGGAGAATCATTCCGTCACCAAGAAATGTAATATTTGAAAAATAATTTACTCCGGGTTCCGCATTAATAGAAATAATTCCCACAATTCCAAGCACACAGCCTGCCAGTTTGGGAAGAGTCAGTTTATCATCTGCAAAAATAAGAACCGACAGGATGATCAGGAAAAAGCCGCCCATCGAATCCAAAATCGTGGATCGCGCACTTGCATTATAGCCAAGACCGATATAGGCAAACATATAGTGGAGAGTCGTATTCACAAGGGCAAGAAACAGAAGCCATGAAATGTCCATCTTATTCTGCATGGCAAGGTCCATTTTCTTAACCCGGCAGAAAAATAATACGAAGAAACCGGCGAAAAAAAAGCGCACACCAGCGAATACGATTTTTCCACCCAAATCCGAGGAGGGAATTGCAAACTGTTCATATCCGATTTTGATCAGAGGATATGCCAGTGACCATCCAAATGCACAGAAAAAAGCCAGTATGGATTTATATTTCGAGTTCTTAAAGTAGTTGTCCATGATCGTTAACCTGTCTTTCTTTCTAAATTGGAATTATTATGCTTCTTTCATCAGTTCCGGCACCAGATTACTGTAATATTTTGTCTGACCGGACAAGATCTTCTCTCTTATTTTGCAGAATGATTTTTCGTTTGGGAATAGATTCTTCTCCAGATTCTTTTATTAGTTGCTTTACAAATTGTTAAGGAAACAATCGGAGTTGGTGTAAACGAAAAAGCAGTCTTGCT
>OGOZ01000415.1_pt1 | contig 29288 bp, 21 predicted proteins | sample 1552801 | NCBI WGS metagenome assembly OGOZ01 (sample SAMEA2580196, study PRJEB22360) | human gut metagenome | biome: human gut; feature: human-associated habitat; material: faeces | place: Denmark | collected 2008/2010 | reverse complement strand
CATGACGACGTTCCGGGGGAAGGGGCAGGGCGAAGACGCCTCCGACGACAATGAGGACGCCCGCGCCGCCACATATGACAATGGCATCGAACTTATCAAGGACCGCGTGAACCAACTTGACTGGGAGGACATGGAACGCCTCGTGGCAGGACTGCTCAAAGCCATGGGATATTGCGCTCGGATCACGCCGAAAGGGCCGGACGGCGGCCGCGATGTCATAGCATCTCCCGATGCCCTTGGACTGGAATCGCCACGTATCGTGGTCGAAGTCAAACACCGCAAGGGTGCCATGGGAGCACCTGCGATCCGTTCCTTCATTGGCGGCCTACGCACGAACGACCGCGGACTTTATGTCTCCACCGGAGGTTTCACCAGAGAAGCCCGATACGAGGCGGACCGCTCCAATGTTCCCATGCGTCTGCTCGACCTCGACGGATTCGTCCGCCATTATGTTGATGTGTATGACAAGACCGATGAGGAGACGCGCGATATTCTGCCGTTGACCCGTATTTGGTGGCCTGCATAAAGAAAACATGACTTCTTGAAACACAAATTCTGATCAAAGCTCAATGCAGCAGTATCTACACGATCCGAACATTATCGGCATCAAAGATACATTTACCTGATTTCTATAAGGGTGAACCAAGCCTTCCAAACCACTCGCATATCAGACATGACAAGGTAATGATGAATAGTACTTTCTCTTTCCAAGACGATTCCCCATTGAGCAAGCAAAAGGCCGGCAATAAAACGGTCTCTAGTCTGGACAGGTTCGGCAGGACGACGCTCATAAGGAATCTTGCACAAGCAATCAGCGCATCAGTTTCCAAGAATGGAAGTCTGGTCGTAAGTCTTGAGGGACCTTGGGGATCCGGTAAGACGTCTGCAAAAAATATGCTGGAGGAATCACTCACCGAATGCTGGGCGAACAAGAGAAAACACTCAAATAATTACCCACGTTTGATAAATGCAGAATTCGATCCCTGGCTTTTTTCTGGAAGCAATGATGTGGTCTCCCTGATGTTTTCATCAATCATTAATGCGATAGACGTGTATTTACCCGAAGAATTGGAAAAAAGAACCTCTTTTAGCAGAAAAATCGAAGCCACTGGAAAAGCCCTCGACATCGCCTCCCATATTGATCCAAGTGGAATCTTAAAATCTGCATCGGATGCACTGCAATGGGTATCCGAAAACCTGAATCCTACAGATAACAACGTTAAGTCCCTGATTCAAGCTCGCAATGAATTAATCAGGCAATTGCGATCACTTCCAGAAGACTATGCGATAGTCGTTTATATTGATGAAATCGACAGACTCGACGATAAGGATATTGCCGCTCTGTTTAAAGCCTTGAAATCCGTTGGCAATCTGCCTCACGTCATTTACGTGCCGGTGTTTGACCGGGAGATTGTTGCCGCAGCCCTTGACAGAGTGACACAACAAGGTAGAGGCAATCAATATCTCGAGAAGATTATCCAGATTCCAATCGTACTTCCCAAAATACCAATAGAAGTTGTTTGGGAAGATTTTATGAAAGAAATAAGCTTCTACAACAAATCAGCAATCAAACAAAAACACCTTGCACATAATGTTTTTGAACTGAAAAATGATATATTCGCAAAACTTGAACATCATTTGATGGTTCTTAAAAAATATGATATAGCTCCCATAAAGTGTGACAACAATACAGCTCTAAGGGAGAGTTATCTGGGACAAGAGTCTAAATTAATAGGCTACATAGCAAAAAATAAATATACCTTAGAAGAGGATATCAAAGAAAATAGGCAGATGCTAGAAGATAGCCTTATGAACAAGGTATCCGACATGGCAGATTTCATCATAACCGAAAAAGGTAAGTTGACAGGTATCTTTAACGGAAATGAAGAGGATAGCCTAGTAGATTTTATTACGAGAGATAAATCGAGACTAATATTCTTCATTTCAGAAAATAAATCTATTCTAGCGAATTATTTTATAGATAAGCCAGAAGACTCAGACAGTTTTCTTAAAGAGAATAAACAATATCTCGCTCTTTATACCGTAAAGAACGAGAATGCTTTAGCTAGTTATATTGCAAAAAACGCAAACACGTTAGCAGATTTTCTCACAGTTAATCCGAACATATTAGATGAATATATTCAAGAACATTCTGAGCAAATAAAAGCCCACCTTTCCTCTTTAAACAATTACATTCAGAATAAAGCTCAAATAATAGAATGCTTTAAAGACGAATATATCTTAAAAAGATATATTACGGATTGCATAAATATGGTAGTACCTTATCTAATACGCAACAAATCGTTACGTGACAGCAAATCTCCAGAGGAATCTTTTATTAACAAAAATGAAGATGAATTAGCATATTTCGCCCTTCAAGAAACAGATAGACTCGCCGGCTTCATTGGAAAATATACGAGAGAAACGGCAGACTACTTCAATCGGAATAAAGATATTCTAAAAAAATTTATTACAGAATATAGGAATTCTGCAGAGTTTCAGTGTGACAATATTCTGAAAAGCTACATTCATGAAAAAATAGACTCCAAATCGTATCTATATCATTTCATTACAGATTTCGAAAAAGAATTACATCAATCAGTTACGGAATTCAAAAAAGAGCCTTCCAAAGACTTACTAAATTCCTGCGTGAAACCTTTTGTACATAATTTCCGCGATGCACATCGCATACTCAACGCATTCAGGATTCCCGCACTACAACTCAGAAATGAAATCAACCTAACAGAATTACTATATCTGACTGTAATTAAACTCTACGATCATGTTTTCTATGATTGGATATATCAACATCGCGACAGTCTTTTAGATAATTCGCTAACGCTGCCAGAAAAAAACATGGCGGAAAAATACGATGAAGATATCGACAGTAAACTTAAGAGTCTTCCATTCAACAATGAAAATCCATCTGATAATGTCATTGCTCGTAGACGTGATGCATTATCCATTTTATTTCCTAAATACCAGATGATGCATCTCAATGCCATTTACGCAACTGATAAAACAACTATCTTCGTTACCTGTGACAGAACCTCTGTGAGCATCAGCGACCCAAATTTCTTTGAAAAATATTTTCTTGATGAGGACTTCGATTCTCATCCCTCTCAATCCAGCGAAGATATAGAAAAATAAGACAGATGCATAGGTATTTAAAATTTCAGCGAAAAGCATCGGACTGTTCAAACCCGCATCTGCTAGACAGTAAATGATAAGTAAACTCATTTTTTAAGCAATCCATGCATTCCAATGGAATGAAGCAAGATGACGCTCAAAAGAATTAAAAAACTCTTGGCTATTCCTCCACTAGAATAGGCGCTGTGACTCAGGGCTTTATTGATAACAGGACCTCGCTGGTCAAGGATGACCTTGTCCGTACGATACGCGAAGGCGACAGGATATCCATCGCGGCGGCATCGTTCTCGATGTACGCGTATAGGGAGTTGCGCGAGCAATTGGAGAGCGCAGGCTCATTCCGTTTCATTTACACGTCGAAGACGTTCACTGAGGATGCCACCCCGAAGGAGCAACGCGAGTTCTACATCCCTCGCCTGGAACGCGAACAGAACCTGTACGGCACTCCGTTGGAAATCCGCCTACGCAACGAGCTCACGCAGAAGGCCATCGCCACGGAATGCGCCGATTGGATCCGCCGTAAGAAGGCACGGTTCATGTCGTTCGATGAGGGGTCAGACATCACTCCATCCCTCATCGTGGAACATAACGATGAGAAAACCGCGTACATGCCGTTCAACGAGTTCACGACCACGCAGCTGGGCGTGAGCCGACACGCCGCCTCATACCAAGGCGTCGCCAAGATGGAAGACTTCATGGCGGAGGGATTTCTGGACAAAATCAATGAGGCATGGAACAGCGGAGACTTGCATGACGTGACCGACAAGGTCATCGATGGCATCGAGCGCATGTACCAAGAAAACCCGCCCGAACTCGTCTACTACATGGCCCTGTACCGTATCTTCAGCGAGTTCCTTGATGACATCTCCGAGGATGTGCTACCGAAGGAAGGCACCGGTTTCCGTGAAAGCCTGATCTGGAACAAGCTGTACGACTTCCAGAAGGACGCGGCCCTTGCAATCATCAACAAGCTCGAAACATACAACGGCTGCATCTTGGCCGATTCGGTCGGTTTGGGCAAGACGTTCACCGCACTGGCCGTGGTCAAGTACTTCGAGGCCCGCAACCGCAACGTACTTGTTCTGTGCCCGAAGAAGCTCAAGGACAACTGGGTCACGTACCGGTCGAACGCAACGAACAATCCAATCGCCGGCGACCATCTGCGTTACGATGTGCTGTTCCATACGGATCTGAGCCGCACGCGGGGCGATACGATTATGAACATCCCGATTGAACGGATCAACTGGGGCAACTATGATCTCGTCGTCATCGATGAGTCGCACAACTTCCGCAATGGCGCAGACAGCGCCGCCAAGGCCGACGACAAAGAAAACCGATACCAGAAGCTCCTCAACAAGGTCATCCATTCCGGCGTGCCTACAAAGGTGCTTATGCTCTCCGCCACCCCGGTGAACAATCGTTTCCGCGATCTGCAGAACCAGCTCGAACTGGCCTACGGCGACAAAGGCGATGAATGGTCCAGGAAGCTCGGGCTTTCTACCAATATCGATACGGTGTTCCGCAACGCGCAGAAGGCTTACGGTGTCTGGTCGAAACTCGAACCGGAGGAACGCAACACCAAACGTCTGATGGACATGCTCGACTTCGATTTCTTCCGTATCCTCGATCAGGTCACCGTCGCGCGCAGCCGCCGCCACATCCGTAACCATTACGATATGGATGCAATCGGCGGCTTCCCTGAACGTCTCCGCCCGCAGACCATCCGCCCGGCGCTGTCCACGGAAAGCGACTGTGTGTCTTACGACGAGATCTATGACGAGTTGGAAAGGCTCACCCTCGCGTTGTACACCCCGTCCGAGTTCGTGCTCGAATCGCGCATGAGCAAGTACTTCGACGATGACAAAATCGAAGGCCTGACCATCCGGGGCCGAGAAACGGGTGTGCGTAAGCTTATGGCCACGAACCTGCTCAAACGTTTCGAGAGCAGCGTCCACTCGTTCCGCATGACGTTGGATCGTGTGCTCGGCTACATGTCGGATACGGTCGGCACGATCGACTCGTATGAGGAATACCGTGCCAAGCATTACGACACCGGCGTGCTTGAGCAAATTGATATTGATCGTTTCGACGACGGATTCGACCTAGACCAGGATGATACGGAGAGTATGGATCCGGACGAGTTCGCTACCAAAGGCAAGACCAGATTCCTGCTGTCCGACATGGATTGGCGCACCTGGCGCGATTGCATTCTTCGCGACATGGATGTTATCCACCGCCTGCTGGACATGGTTGTCGGCATCGACGCAGCACACGACGCGAAGCTGCAGCGTCTGTACCGGACCATCAGCGACAAGCAGAACCAGCCCATCAACCCCGGCAACCACAAGATTCTTATCTTCACCGCATTCGCAGACACCGCCGACTACCTGTACGAGCACGTCAGCAAATACGCCGGCATGCTGGGATTGAATACCGCGGAAGTGACCGGCACGAATCCGGGACGATGCACGGTTAAGAAGGTAGGCGGTCGCATGTCCGACATCCTGGCATGCTTCTCCCCTATTTCAAAGGAACGCGATATAACTGTGCCCCGGTTGAAAGACACAGACATTGACATTCTGATCGCCACGGACTGTATCTCCGAAGGGCAGAATCTGCAGGACTGCGACATGATGGTCAACTACGACATCCATTGGAATCCTGTGCGTATCATCCAGCGTTTTGGCCGCATCGACCGTATCGGCTCCACGAACAAACACATCCAGCTGGTCAACTACTGGCCCGACGTGGATCTCGACAAATATCTCAAGCTCAAAGACAGAGTCGAGGCACGCATGAAGGTCGCTGTGATGGCTTCCACCGGCGACGATGACTACATCAATCCCGATGAGAAGGGAGATTTGGAGTACAGGGAACGTCAGCTCAGGCAGATGCAGGACGAGATACTTGATCTTGAAGATGTAGACGGCGGCGTCAGCATCACCGACCTCGGTCTCAATGAGTTCCGCATGGATCTGGTCGGCTATCATCGCGACAACCCCGACATCGAGCGCACACCTACGGGCATCAACGCTGTGGTCGAGGGCAACGAGCCTGGCATCCTGTTCGTGCTGCGCAACACGAGCAAGGACGTGAAGGCCGTGGGCCGCAACCCGATCCACCCCTATTATCTCGTGCATGTCGGCGACGACGGAAGGATCCTGCACGGGCATCTGAACGCCAAGGACTGTCTCGATGTGATGCGCAAGCTGTGCAAAGGCAAGGATACATATGATCCGCGCCTATGCCGCGCATACAATCGGTTCACCCATGACGGCAAAGACATGCGCCACGCTTCCGACTTGCTACGCGATGCGGTCAGAAGCATCCTGGACCAGGATGATGCGACTGCGGCCGACAGTTTCTTCACCGGATCCATGGGGAATTTCCTTGACGAGAATGTGAAGGGGCTCGACGATTTCGAACTAGTTTGTTTCCTCGTCATCCGTCCTGCAACGGAAGGTAAGTCATGAGCGGCATCGAATCATGCGGACCTGTGACCGCACTCACGTTGGGACTGCCCAGCACCACCGCGGTCATGCATCCGAGGGGACGGCTCGCCAAAGAACGCTTCTATACGAACACCAAAGTAGGCAAACGCTTACGGCAGCATTTCATCGAGGACATCGACTCAATCACCATGCTCGCCGTAATCCGCGAGCAGGAGACCGGCATACCGGCAGGACTGCTCACCCACGAGATCAACGTGATTGGCCTAGAGCAATCCACAGAACATCCGCCGTTGGAGGTCATGGAGCACATCGCCCGCACCCGTGATGAACTGACCCATCACAGGTCGCGTATCCTGTTCGTCTGCGTGAATGGCAGCATGACAAGATTCGCGGTGTTTCGCAACGCGAACGTGGCCGAAGGGCTCATGGAGGGCTCGGTTCATACGGGAGAACCGGTGGAATGCGAATCCGCACTCATTCGTCTGAGCGGAACCAATCTGGACACCGTATGGGAGTCGTTGTGCGCGGAGACCATCCTCAGCTCGTCGAATCCGACGCGCGTCGACCGACGCATCGTGTCCCGCACGCGCATAATGAGACTTATCAAAGAAATAGACCAGCTGGAACGACGCCACGCCAAGGCCGTCCAGATAGGCCAGCGGAACAGGCTATGGGACGATCTGCAGGCCAAGCGGCACGAGCTCGAACAGGAACAACAAGGAGAAACACTGTGAGTGACATCGAGAAAATCCACGGCATCACACCGGATTTGACCAAGGAGAACGTGGATAGGCTGCTCGCCCTGTTCCCAGACGTGGCCACCGAGATCACCGACCCGAAGACCGGCAGAACCGAACGCGCGGTGGACTTCGACGCGCTGAAAGAGCGACTTGGTGATGTGGCGGAAGGCAACCGGGAACGCTACCAGTTCACTTGGCCCGGCAAACGCGAGGCGAAACGCCTCGCCCGCGAACCCATCGCCAAGACCCTGCGACCCGTCAAGGAACGCAGCAAGGACTGGGACACCACCAGGAACCTGTACATCGAGGGAGACAACCTCGACGCATTGAAACTCCTGCGTGAGAACTACGCCGGCAAAGTCAAGCTCATTTACATCGATCCGCCATACAACACGGGACACGATTTCATCTACAAAGACAATTTCGGCAAAACCGTCGCCGCCGCCAAATCCGAGAGCGGCGATTATGATGATGAAGGCGGCCAGCTCGTCGCCAATCCGGAAAGCAATGGACGCTTCCATTCCGACTGGTGCTCGATGATCTACCCTCGTCTCCTGCTCGCGCGTGATTTGCTTACGAACGATGGAGTAATACTTATAAGTGTTGATGATCATGAGGCCGTGAATCTAAAAAAGATTTGCGACGAAATTTTCGGCTCAGAATCCTTCTGCGCACAATTGGTTTGGAAATCAAGGCAGAATAAAGATAATCGAAGCGTGACCGGTGTATCTATTGATCACGAATATGTTCTTATGTATTCAAAATCTCCTGATAAACGCGTATTCCGTGGTGCAGATAGGCTTGAAGATGCTTACCAAAACCCAGATAATGATCCAAGAGGACCATGGCAAAGCGCGAATATGGTTGGATTAGCGACTGAAGACGCTCGCCCTAATCTTCATTATGATTTAATCAATCCTAAAACGGGTATTAATTACGGCAAACCCGAAAAAGGATGGCGTTATGATCAAAGAACAATGAATAGGCTCATCAAAGATGATAAAATCATTTGGCCTTCATCTCCAAATGGACGCCCTCGGAGAAAAAAATTCCTTTCTGAGCTGACTAGCGATTTAGCCGGTTTTTCATCCATTATAGGGGACAGAATTTATACTAGAAATGGTTCGTTAGAGATTCGGAAGCTTTTCAATGGACAGATGTTTGATTTTCCTAAACCGTCACAGTTAATTCAACAATTGATTGATCAAGGAACTTCAAACGAAGATATAGTTCTTGATTTTTTTAGTGGCTCAGCCTCCTCAGCTGTTGCTACGTTAAATCAAAATGCTACAGGCAATGGACATAGAAGGTTTATCCTGATTCAAATGCCTGAAGCCGTGGGAGAAAACAGTGAAGCTGCTAAAGCTGGTTATTCAACTATATGTGAAATTGGCGAGGAACGCATCCGCCGTGCCGGCGAGAAAATCAAGTCCGAGATTGAAGCGGAGAATGCGCAACTGACACTCGACGGCACTCCCAAGAAGGTGCCGGACATCGGCTTCCGTGTGCTCCGCGTAGATGACTCGAATTACGAGGACAGGCGCAAGCTCGTCGACGAGTATTCCCAGAAGGACATCGACGACGACGTGGACATCACGAAAATGGACCGTTCCGATCTGGATCTGCTGTTCGAGGCGCTGCCGAAGTTCCAGTTGCCGTACAGCTCGAAGATCGATGTCCTGTCGGGAAGCGAGTTCGACGGCCACACCGTGTACAGCGTAAACGACGGCCAGCTGCTCGCATGCTTCGAGGACAGTATCCCCGAATCGCTGGTCCGCGCGATGGCGGCGTTCAGGCCGCGTCCGTCCTATGTGCTGGTCTCTGAGAACGGTTTCCTGAACAGTGCTGCGCGTACGAACTTCACCGAGATCTTCAAGCAGTCCGCCGACGAGAAGACCGGCGCCACGCAGATCCGCATCATCTGAGGTGTTGGGCATGCAATTCAGATTCTCGCAATACCAGTACCAGACCGATGCCGCGGACGCGGTCTGCGATGTGTTCGACGGCCAGCCTTTGCAGGACGGCGTCTCATACATCCGCGACACCGGCATCCGCAGGCCCACGTCCCCGGCGCTCCAGCCCGCCCAGGACGCTTTCGATATCCCCGAGTTGAGGCCGGAGCAGGAGACGCTCGACCATTTCGACGCGGATGACGACACGGGCTACCGCAACGCGGACCTGCTGCTGGACAGCGAACGGCTGCTCGCCAACATCAAAAACGTGCAACGCCGGCAGAATCTGGCGGAATCCCCGAAGCTGTATGCCGATCCGCCCGGTGCTGTCGAATTGGACGTGGAGATGGAGACCGGCACGGGCAAAACGTTCGTGTACACGAAGACCATGCTCGAATTGAACCGCAGGTATGGCTGGTCGAAGTTCATCGTCGTGGTCCCGTCCATCGCCATCCGCGAGGGCGTCGCCAAATCGTTGGACATGACAGGCGACTATTTCTACACGTCCGGCCGCGACGGCAACGAGGGCTATGGGAAGAAACTGCACTCCTTCATCTACGACTCGTCGAATCTGAACCGGCTGGACGAATTCGCCCAGTCCTCGGACATCCAGGTGATGATCATCAACATGCAGGCGTTCAACACGTCCATGAAGGAGAACGGGCGCAGCAAGGACGCGAGAATCATCTTCTCGGAACGTGACGATTTCGGATCGCGTCGCCCCATCGACGTGATCAGCGCGACCCATCCAATCATGATTCTGGACGAGCCGCAGAAGATGGGTGGCAAGGCCACGCAGGCCGGCATCCGCCTGTTCAGGCCGCTGTTCACGCTGAACTACTCCGCCACACACAAAACCAGACATGATCTCGTATACGCGTTGGATGCGTTGGACGCGTACAACCAGCGTCTAGTCAAGCGCATCGAGGTCAAGGGCTTCGAGCTGAACAACATGCGCGGCACCGACGGCTACCTGTATCTGCAGGACATCATCGTCAGCAAAAACAGGGCGCCGCAGGCCCGTATCGAATACAAGAAGCTGTCCTCGGCCGGTAAGGTCGTGACCACGTCCGGACTGTTCGATGAGGGCGACGACGTCTACACCGCGTCCGGCGGGCTAGAGGCGTACCGCGACGGCTGGCGCATCGCTCCGGACGGCATCGTGCCCGACGGCCTGGAGCCGGGCCGGACCGGCTACGTGCGGTTCATGAACGGCGAGACGCTCGGCAAGGGCCGTATCATGAACGACGGATCCGAGGCAGACATGCGCCGCGTACAGATCCGCGAGACCATCCTCTCCCACCTGCACAAGGAGGAGCACCTGTGGGCGCGCGGTATCAAGTGCCTGAGCCTGTTCTTCATCGACGAGGTTGCGAAATACCGCCGGTACGACGATGACGGCGAGCCGTTAAACGGCGAGTATGCGGACATGTTCGAGCAGGAGTACGACCGTTGCGTGCATGATTTCGTCGAGAACCGTCTCGACGACGGGTCCGGCTATCTCGACTGGTTGCGCACCACGCACGGCCGTTACGTGCACAAAGGATATTTCAGCATCGACAAGCACGGTCATTCCATCGACTCGAAAGTCAAACGCGGGTCGGAAGACAGCGACGACATCAGCGCGTACGACCTGATCCTGAAGAACAAGGAACGATTGTTGAGCTTCGACGAGCCCACGAGGTTCATCTTCAGCCATTCCGCGCTGCGCGAAGGATGGGACAACCCGAACGTGTTCCAGATCTGCACGCTGAAGCATTCGGACAACGAGGTCGGCAAACGCCAGGAGGTCGGACGCGGCCTGCGCCTGTGCGTGAACCGCGAGGGCGTGCGCCAGGACCGCAACGTGCTCGACGACGCGGACTTCCTGGACGTGAACCTGCTGACCGTGATCGCGTCGGAAAGCTATGAGAGGTTCGCCGAAAGCCTGCAGAAGGACATCGAGACCGACCTGCGAGAGCGGCCAATCGTCATCAACGATGCGTTCTTCGCCAAGACATGCGTTCCGGCCGACAAGCTCGGTCCGGAGTATGCGGGCTTGGGAGACGTGTCGTTCAGCAAGGACGAGGCGCGTGACATCGTGTACGCGCTGACCGTGGACCGGCTTATCGACCGCGACGGCAAGCTGACCGACAAGTACAAGGAAGAGCATTTCGGCAAGGATGCGGTGGAACTTCTACCAGAACCCTTGCGAAAGAAGGTCCCGGCAATCCGTCTCGTGCTGGACAGCGTGGTGGAAGGCACCACCAAGGTGCTGATCGGCAACGCATTGAAGCGTAAGGTACATGGCAATCCGCTCAATGCCAACTGGCAGAAGAAGGAGTTCCAGGAGCTCTGGAGGCGCATCAACCACAAGTATGCGTATACCGTCAGCTTCAACGACGACGAACTCGTCAAAAACGCAGTCAAGGCAATTGACGAGCGTCTGGTCGTATCAAAACTGTCCTACACGGTCACGCGCGGCATCCAGAAGGAGAATGCCTCACGCGACGAGCTCGCGGACCGCACACACTTCCACAGGAACGACTCCTATACCGGTGGCTTGGATGTCGACGCTTCGAACGGCGTGAGATACGATCTGCTCGGCGAGATCGCGCAGGCCGCGACCATCACGCGTCGTTGTGCGGCACGCATTCTCAAGAGCATTCGGCCGGACCGGTTCCTCATGTTCAGGGACAATCCAGAACAGTTCATCGCGAGGGTCGGCCGTCTGATTGTTCAGGAGAAGGCGAACATGGTCGTTGACCATATCTGCTACGACCGGATCGAAGGCGGATACGATTCGAGCATCTTCACCAAGGGCGGCAACAATCGTGATGAGGCCGAAGGCTATCAGGCGTCTAAGTGCGTGCAGGACTGGGTGTTCCCCGATGGCAGGATCGAAAGCGATTTCGCCAAGGACCTCGATAACGCGGCGGAAGTCGCGGTGTATGCGAAACTGCCGCGTGGATTCCAGATCCCGACTCCTGTGGGCAACTACGCCCCCGACTGGGCCGTGGCCTTCCGCGACGACAGCGGCCTCAAGCACCTGTTCTTCGTGGCGGAGACCAAGGGCACGCTGGATAGTTTCGAATTGCGCGGTATCGAGGACAGCAAGATAGCCTGTGCTAAACGACTGTTCAACCAACTCGATCTCGCAGATGGAACCCGTTACGAGCAGGCCACTACCTATCAGACCCTGCTTGACGAAGTGAAAGCACTGCAATAGGAACCAAGAGGAAGAATAAAATTATGGAAAAAATCAAAGAGATCAAAGTATCTGGACGAATTTATGGCGCTGGGGAAAAACTTGAAATATTTATACCCAATAACCCAGATAATCCAACTACATCATGGTGCACCATCTATGGGAAAAATGGATCAGGGAAAACCACATTATCAAAGGCTCTATGGAATTATTCCCATCCTGATGGCGTATCCCTTGAGACCGATTTACCGCAAGTTTCTTTTACTCCCGAGAACAGTATTCCACCAGAGAATTGTTATGTATTTAATGAAGACTTTATTAATAAAAAAGTTCGATTCAATCAAAACAATCTAGGCGCTATTGTTTCACTTGGCCCACAAGGCGACGTCCAAGATAAAATAAAGGAAAATGAAAATGCGCTTAAAGTAAAACAAAAAGAAATTGACACGTTGAAATGGACTATTGACGGCAGTAAAAGTGAGAACTTCGAACAGGATAATAATAGTCCATTAACCAAGCAAGGAGAAGAAGCGAAAAATAATCTACTCGATGCATTCAAAGGTGATGATCGCTGGGCTGGCTATATTAAGAGGATACGAGGCAACAGACAAAATGCAAGTGTCAGCTTACCAAACATCCAAAGAATGTATTCTGAAAATACTTTAGACAATATTCCAGATTTTGAAGAATTTCGTTCACGATTAAAAATATTTGAGCACACTGCCAGTTTAAAAAAGCTAGAAAATATTGATAAATCTTTCTTGAAAGACTATGAGCACATAGCAGACTCAATTTTCACTATTCTCACCACAACACCTGCAGGTACTGGTGACACAAATTTGTCTTCTATTATTGATTTACTCAAAGAAGCAAAAAGCGATAAGACGAAAGAACTCTTTAAAAGTAATCAAAGTCATTGTCCATTATGTCTACAAACAATTAATCATAGTTGGAAGAAAAAAATACTTGAAGCAATCGACCTACTCGATTCATCACAAGAATCAGAACAAATTATTCAACAGGCAAAACAAATTAACTCGTATATACTCAATTGCGTCAAAATAGTTCACGCCATTTTGACACATGATATTCTAAAAGACTCAAGCAATACAGTAATTGATATCAAAACTGATATAGAAAATTTTGACGATATGCTTGACGCCATTCACCAAGCATTAGAAATGAAGATTAAAACACCATCTTCAATCATTACCCTAGAACAAAATAAAGAAAATATTATTCGAAAATTTAAAAAATTTGAAGATAACATCGATTTGCTAAACAGCAATATTAATAGCCAAAATACTCAAATCGATGAGCATGATCAAGAAGCATCTTCACTTGAGGAAGCGATAAATATAATTAGTTTATTTGAAAACAAAAATCTATACGATTTTTACAATAAGGTAATCACAAACTGCGATGAGAAGAAAAAAGAACTAAAGCAAAGAAAAGAAGAACTTAATAATCTTCAGAAGAAACTGTATGAGGCAAAAAACGAGCTTCGCAAAACCAATATTCAAATGGATCATATGAATTCCGCTCTTTCGCTTATTTTCCTTAGCCCAAAAAGACTTCATCTAGAAGGAACAGACAGCGGCGAATACGGGATTTACGTGGAAGAAAAACGTGTCTCTCTATCTAATTTATCTACGGGAGAGAAAAATGCAATTGCTCTTTCTTATTTCTTTTCGATGCCATATGAAAACAGATCTGAGAAGTATTTTTCTAAAAACGACTCCTTATTCGTTCTTGACGATCCCATCAGTTCTTTAGATAGAAACAATGAAATAGGAATTTATTCATTAATCGAACATGAGATATCAGAAATCAAAAAACTCACAAATACTAATAACAATTTTGTGCAAGTCATTGCTTTAACTCACAGTCTTCCTGTATACTATGCGCTCGAAAAAGTTGGTGACGAAGTTTTCAAAACGCAAAAAGGAAAACCGTCGAAAACTATTTGTAAAATGTTAAGAAAAGGTAAGCTCACTGACACAAAAACAATTGATTATAATTATAGAAGTCTTATACGAGATGTATATGATTTCGCTAAATCAAATCTTACTGATATTTCAGATAACCCGGCATCTTATTATGGAACAGCTAATAAGCTAAGACGCGTACTTGAAGAATATTCCTACTTCAACTTTGATATCGGAGGAACTGGTCTACCAAAAAACAAATTAATAAATGAATACCTTGAAACATGCGTACAGTCGCATAAAGTACACAGTGAAACTAGGGATAAGATTACTCGCGCTCTAGTTCCTCTTTGGATGAATTCAGAGAGCCACGGTAAAGAAAAGGTAAAGTCCGGGTCAATCGACCATAATATTCAACTTCTAGATCCGGAAGAAACTCAAAAGTGCGCTCGTCTAATGCTGCTTCTACTAGATTTGCTGCATCCAACAGGACTTCCAGGTTTAATAAACAATCAAATCTCCAAGAAAGATCAAGAAGACATTAATCAACATCTTTCGGAGTGGGACAGTGAATTCGCCGAACTATAGATAGCTGGGAACATTTCTCTTATTTTCAACAAATATTAACTAATAATGTCTGTTACCGAGCTAATAAACCACATATTTTTACCCGGTAACAGACATTATATGTAGCATCAAATCCTTTCCAATTGAATAAATATCGGTATGAATACGTAACGAAGCTACTACTGAACGGAATCGCTCACCACTATCAGCCCATCGCCTTTCAGTCGTCTATCTCGATCGCATGAATCGTGACTTCGTCATTTTCCAAGGCATTGGCTTTCTTGAATTCCGGGCGAAGTTCCATGCCGATCTCATCGAACTCACCGTTCAGATTGCGTACCAGCACATCAGCCAATCGGCCACCCATGGGTCTAAACGTCGCATAGGTTATCGCCCCGGAAATGGCACCGCCAACAACGGGCACAACCTTGGCAACGGCCTTGCCAACCGACTCCTTCACCACCCGTTTGCCAACCATCGCGCCGATTTTCTTGAGCAGTGGATACCAAGTCGTTTTCGTCAAAGCCTGTTGCGTGATCTTCTTGCCCATGTTTTTGCCGACTTCCCTGGCAAGCTTTCCTACCAACATCGCCGAACCTGACGCGCCGAGCATCGCACCCAAATACGCAAGGACTCGGACTTTGGCACCTTCATTCAGTTCCGACTCGTCGGTGAATAAATCATCCTCTCCGAAGAGATAGGCGATTTTCTGCGCCAGATTGATCGCGAAGCCAAAGTATTGGGCCACATCGGCACTTCCAGCGGCAACGGCGGCAGGTCCGCCGGGGATTCCTGCTACGAAGGCGGCAAGAGTGGTCTGATTCGTTGATTTCTTAATCAGCCCATCCGCTTTTCTTCGCAACGACTCCGCCGTATACACATGCTGCGGGCCATGCTCCAGAATCTCATCGAGATATTCCGAACCGGCGAATTGCTGCCGCAGAAACGCTTCCCTATCAACCCTGATAACCGGAAGCTTCGCAACGCTTCCGATCATAGTTATCGCCACATCGTAAAGCTCTTCGTCGGTTTTCTTGGCCATGTTCTCTCCACTCTGATAAGACGCATTGTGCTTAACGCCCATGGTATCTGCTCCTTTATTTGTTCGATGGATAACATGCGGACGATCCGCATTCACCATGAGCCATGTTTTCTTCGCGAGCGCGAGGGGGCTCAGCAGATAGAGACTGCATTAAAAGCAGCAGCCTGTTAAAGCAGATTCGAGCACTTTTCTCGCGCATTTTCACGCACTTGCACGCACCCAGATTCCAATCACATACTTTACGCTCATGCGGGATGGGTTCAACGTAATCGCCAAAGAAATCAACGATGCCCCATGAAGCTCCTTGGCAGCAAGACACCCAACAAGGTATGGAACCGGGGAATAAGCAAGATGCAATCGCGTCATCAGAAACCAAATCACGTCGTAATCCCGTCATAATCCCGTCATAATCGCGTCGCAATCGGGTAGTATCCGAAAACCATAACCGTAATGAAAAAGATTCTTCCAACACCATGAGCCGGCAGACACCATACTGCTAAGGCATACTTCAAGTTACAATTAACCCTTATGACTTTGGCGAATAGGGGTGCAATGAAAACACTGGATGAACTTATGCAGCATCTGTGTGATAACGGCATTGCATGTTCTGGTGAATTGCAAAAAAGAGAATTGAAAAACCTGGGGTATTATCACGGCTATAAGGGGTACCGATTCGCTGGCATTGCAAAGAATCGTCTTCACTTGCAGTCCTTCGAGCAGATTTCATCATTGAATTCTTTTGATATGGCGTTGAAATCTTCAATTTACCCTCGGATTATCGCCGTAGAAACCGCGTTGAAGAATTACACATTGGAGGAAGTTCTTCAAGATGCAGAGTCACCATTTCTTGATCAGATTTTTGCTCAAAGTCTGAATGCATATAAAGAATGCCGTGGCGCTAAGAAGCAATACAAAATAGAGCTGCTGCGCCGATTGAGATTGAGGAATGAGATGGACAGTCTCCTGTCTCAACGTTATAAAAGCTCCGTGCCGGTTATTCAACATTTTTTTGACGCTGATAAGCAAGTACCGATTTGGTCAATTTTCGAGGTGATTACCCTCGGAACTTTCGGAGCGTTCTACAAATGTTTGGATTCGCGTGTAAAGCAAGCGATTGTTCAAGAACTGAACATGCCAAGCAACTTTAACTCGGCTTCACTTCTCGGCGATATTATTTTCACCCTTAAGGATCTGCGTAATGCTGTTGCCCATAATGGGATAGTGGTAGACGTCCGTTTCAAAAGCAATTCAGTTAACCAAGGTATCGGTAAGCTGCTAAATGGAGATTCGAACATAACCGGCATCAATTTCAACGAAATAACAGACTACATTGTATTGCTGGCCTATTTGTTGACGAAACTTCAATTTGCTAGGGCAGACAGAACCAAATTTCTAGATGATTTTCTTGCAATTTTGAAGGAATACAGAGTCTCGCTTCCTCAACCAATTTTCAGCAAACTCGTAAGTTCACAGGCTGTGAGGAAGATCCAGGAGGCGAGGAAGTTTTCAGATGGGAACGATTGAAAACTATTCTATCGGCGTGTGGCATTTGTTTTCATGCTAAGTTGGTCAATTAATTGCGGTGGAAGCCTTCGGGCGACACCTAGGAGGAGCCGATGCGTCGGCTCCTCTTTTTAATATCTTCCAGCCCATCGGTTTTTTCAATCGTCTATCTCAATCGCGTGAATCGCGACTTCGCCATCTTCCGAGAACTCGGCTTTTCTGAATTCCAGGCGGAGTTCCATGCCGGTCTCGTCGAGCTCACCGTTCAGATTGCGTACCAGTGCATCGGTCAATCAGCCGCTAGAGTTCTCAGCCATATTCTCCCTACTCCGATAGACGCACTATGCTTAACGCCCATGGTGTTCGCTCCTTTGTTTGCTCAATGAATGACATGCGACAAATCCGCATTCACCATGAGCCATGTTTTCTCCGCGAGCGCGACGGGGTTCCAACAGATAGAGCCTGCATCCAGGTTAGCAATCCGCCAGAACGTGTTCGCGCACTCTCGCGCACTTTCATGCACTTTCGCGCATCTACGCCTTGATTGCATATTTTGCCATTCATGTGGCATGTTCAATTGCCCACTGATGTACAGTACTGTGCATCAGTGCCCACCCAAGGCTACGTTTACGTCCTGAAATGCAGTGGGCCTCTTTTTCTACCTCTTTGTTACTATGAGTAGTAACAGTAGCCTCCAAGCCTCTTAACAATGCTCAAATCCGGAGGCTCTTTTTTATCAAGCCACGCAAGGATAAGTCATGGCTTATAAAACAAGCTGAGTCGAATGATAACTATTTCTGGGGATTATGCCATCCTAAACGGTGGCATTAGACACAGCAACCTGACCAATTTTGTCAGCTCTCTGAATCTCATTGTCAGAAGAAAAGCCCAACATTGAAGGGAATAATCAATGTCATACGTTTTCTTAAGCGGAACATGTGAAGCGCACAGACTATCGCAACAATGTGCAAGGTATCTTTTTCCGTCATTCCCATAGCGCACCTCAGATAATGCGGAACATCGGATTGGAGGTTATGGAATTGACGAATATCACACGCTGCATTTCAGCCAGTCTGTCCTGCAGTTCAGTGGTAATGTATCGTTTTTTCACCAAGTCGATCTCCCGACCAAAAGTCGATGCAAGATCATCACGCAAAGCCCACTCATCAATCATTGGATTGGCGGTGTCGTCAAACTGATAGATGAAATCGATATCCGAATCCGCATGCCCCTCCCCTCGAGCCATGGAACCGAACAGGTACAGTTCATTGACATGATGCCGCAGCGCGATAGGACGAGCAATCTCCGCTATCTGCTGCGGCATAGCGACCCGCGAAATCACATCAAGCGCTTTCATAGAGCTAGAACATGTGCAAGCTTCTTTTCCACCTGGCGCATGACATCATCTTCCAAAATTCCAATGCGTTGGCCCAATGCCGAAGTGTGCACTGCAAGAATCTTCTCCGTCATCACCCAACTTATTTTAATCAAACCATTCTGCGTAGTAGGAGGAACTTTAACCCGGGTAGTCATATCATCCGACGTAAAAGAAATCATCAGGCATACCACAGTAGAGTCAAAACCCTCGATTTCGTCATTCTGCACAACGACAACCGGCCGAGGCTTTCTCGCGTAACCATCAGCCAGCACAGTCCAGATTTCACCCCTCCTCATCAACGCTCATACTCGCCATAATCGCCAAACGGTGCCACAAACAAGCCAACAAGCGTTTTTAGAGGACTATTCGTGTGATGTTGCGCTCTATCATTGATAAAGGATCCAGCAATCGCATACCGTAAGGAATCACATGCGCTATTTCACTTCAGACACGCATTTCGGCCACCCTCTGGTCACCGCATTGCGCGGGTTCCTGAACAATGGCAGACTCCGTGCCGAATACCTTGGCATCTGGCAGGCACAGGGACGCGATGCCGCGCACGCGTGGATCAAGCAATATGTGCGCGACAATCAGACGTCGTTCAAAGCCATGTGCGACATCGAACGCCATGAGAATACCATCATCGGCAACATCAACAAGCTCGTTGGACGCGACGACGAGCTATGGATTCTCGGCGATCTCTCCTACCGGTGCACCGTCGAGCACACGCTCGACTGTCTACGCCGCATCAACTGCCGCCATCTGCACCTGATCATCGGCAACCACGACCGCAACTTCCGTCTCCGCTCCAACGACGTGTTGTATGCGGACGTGTTCGAAACCATCGACGATTACCGTGAGATCGATATGACGCTGCCGCTGCTCGGCGATTCGAGCGAGTCCACGGGCCGGACCGCACCTCAGACCACGCTGCAGACGGTTGGCATGAGTCATTTCCCGCGCTTGTCGTCAATGCTGCAGGAACATGACGATTGGCCCGGGAACTGGAACGAGTTCGCTGATGATGCGCCCGACTGCGAGGGTTGGCTGCTATATGGTCACACGCATCAGGATGTTCCCGACGGCACCGACCCGCGTTGCGTGAACGTCGGTCTGGACGCGTGGAATCTCAAGCCCGTAAGCGAGCGGCAGATTTTCGAATGGTTCATGGATTCGATTCAGCAGAATCCAACGTCAGATGGCTCCATACCCTGCGTTCCAGCGCAAAGGCAGAAAGCCGCCCGTTGAATCCGAAACGCCACGTCGTCACAGAGGAATCGCTCACGGACACCATGCCAAGCTCTGGATTCCGGTCAGATGGTATGATGGCCACGATAAAACGTTGCCCGAAGAATATTGCGACAGGACAATGTCCTGCAAGCCAATCGGCATAGTCCACGAAGACAAGCAAGGAGACTGACATGTCAGCAGCCGAAGGAAAGCACATCGCGATCGTCACCGGAAGCGCCCTGGGTCTGGGCTATGAGCTGGCGCGCCAGCTCATCAGCAAGGGTTGGCTGGTAGCCGGCATAGACTTCAACGCCGAACGCCAGGCCGAGCTTGCCGACAGATTCGGTTCCGACAGCTATCGCGCATTCGTCGGCGACGTTTCCGACGAGACCTTTGTGAACGACGCCATCGCCGAAATCGCGCAGCTCGGCCATATCGACCTGTTGATCAACAATGCCGGCCAGCCCTCGTTCAAGGTGCCGACCGGCTACGTCGCGGCCGACGTGGACAAGTGTCTGAAGGGCCTCAAGGGCATGATCCTGTGGAGTGTGGCGACGTTGAAGGCCTGCGGCGAGCAGAATCTGAAGATCGCCAATGTGATGAGCACCGCCGCCACGCGCGGCAACGCCAATGAATCCGTGTACTGCGCGACCAAGTGGGGCGAGAAGGGATACACGCAGAGCCTGAAGGCCGCCTACAAGGGCACGAGCGTGAAGGTGGTGGGTGTCTACCCCGGCGGCATCGACACCGATTTCTACCGCGACAGCCACGATTACGTGTCGCTCGACAAGCAGCATTCCTTCATGAGCCCGGCCGAACTCGCCGAGGTGATCCTGTTCAATCTCGTCAACGAGGCGAATCTCACCGTCTCCGACATCCTCATCGAGCGCAACTACCGATAAGCCCCACCCGCGAAGCCTTGGCGCTTCTCGAATGACACACGGTTCACCAGATCGGCCACGGTTCCGCCCCGACCGCCCCACAGCCCAACGTGCGAAGCGGCAGGAACGGAACCATCCGGGACATTCACCGTCCGGAGGCGAAGCGGCCCAGGACGCCGGATCGCGCCAACGCGCGGTACAGACCCCATGAGCCGAAACCTGCGAACACCAACGCGCTCAACAGCTCGCACACGGTGCCGATGAGGCCGCGTGGGCTGAAGAACGAGAACGCCTGATAGTAGAAGAACAGCAGGTAGAAGTTGTATACGATGCCGATCGCCATGGCCGACAGCAATGTGACGCCAAGCGTCCAACGACGGTAGCGGAACAGGGCGAACACCGCTTCGGCAGCCACCGCCTGCACGAGCGCGATCACCACCAGGCTCACGCTGTATTTCGTGCCGAGCACCACTTCGATGAACGAGGCGACCAGAAGCACATAGGCGGAGGCTCCCGGCTTGCGCACAATCAGCAATCCAAGGGTAGCCGGGAAATAGAACAACGCGTGCAGCAACGCGGCGGAGCCCGGAAGAATCAGCGTCAGCAGCGGGAAAAGACCATACGACAGACCATCGAACACCCAGAACATCACTCCCGACATCACGCCGACCGCCACGCCGACGGCGATGTCGACCACACGCCATGCAAGCGTTCCGCGTGTTTCCTTCGACGTTTCCCGGGAACGTCCCGCAGCCTTCGCATCCGTATCATGGGCAATCGTTTTGGGGAATGGCTCCGCCATAATGAATCCTTCTCTCGGTCGATGCCGCGCACCGTGAATCGGAGATCGCGGCGTTCACCGTGGGCCGCTCCTCGACCTGCGCAGCCCGGGCAGGAGCGACATGCGACATTATACGAGCGGCTCGCATCTTCAAAAAAAACAAAACGCCATCTTCCGGAAAAATGCGAAGGAATCGTCTACATCGTACGCAACGCATCGATCGGTCCCGCCTTTTCGTTTACTCTTGGACAGGGATTGAATGGTGGACTTTACAGGACATGGGCATGCGCGTTAAGAGGTTGTTGGCATGAAGACGATGGGGCGACGATTGGGAATCCTACTATGCGTTGCATTGGCCCTACTGTCGGCGTTCTATGCGTTCGCCGTGATGAAGGCCCGATCCGGCACCGGTTTCTGGATGGTCTGGCTGGCCATCGCCGCCTGCCTCATCCTACTCGCAATCGGCATCGCAGCCGACTGGTGGTCCAACTTCCCCCGTCTCGTCCAAGACATCATCGTTTCCCTAGTCTTCATCGCACTCGTAGTATTCGGCACAGTAGAAGGCTGCGTCATCAGCAGAATGACCGAACAGGCCAGCACCGACCTCGACTACGTGGTAGTACTCGGCGCCCAGGTGCGCGCGTCCGGTCCGAGCAAGGTGCTGCGCTATCGGCTCGACACGGCAATCGAATATCTCAATGAGAATCCGAAAACCATCTGCATCGTCTCCGGCGGCCGAGGCGTGAACGAGCCGTTCCCGGAGGCCCAGGGCATGGCCGACTATCTTGAGGAGCACGGCATCGAGAAAGACCGCATCCTCAAGGAGACGAAGTCACGAACCACCCAGGAGAACATCTCGAACAGCAGCGGCCTGATCACGAAACCCAACGCCGAGGTCGGCATCATCACCAACGATTTCCATATGTTCCGCGCGCTGCAGATCGCGCACAAAAACGGCCTCGTGGAGGCGCAAGGCATCGCGGCCGGCTCTCCCCGCGACATGCTGGCGAACAACATGCTCCGCGAATTCTTCGCCGAAATCAAATTCCTATTCTCATAAACGGACGAGTTCCATCGGGAATCCGCCGACGACGAAAAGCGATCCCGCAACGCCAGCTCCGCTGATTTCAGATGGCATAGTCTCTTCCGCAGTTACAAAAACCGGGTATGGAAACGCTTGATGATTTTTTAGCCCGCAAACCCGGCATTGAAATACCGGGTTTGCGGGCTAAAAAATCATCAAGGGCTCGGCGAACAACGGATTCGGTATCTACGCACAGACCGACAACGACCGTGTCTCCATTGAGAACATGGCGTTCAACAATGTCGGCGTGGCCATCAGACTCAAGGGTGCTGACGCGGCACGCATCAGCGGATCGTGGATCGCCGAAACCGCTTTCGGCATCGAATTGACCGGCGCATCGAGGGCGACGGCCACGGATTCGTGTCCTCCAGCATCCGCTACAACATGGCCGATGACCATTGGCCCGACCTGCACGAGGTATGGCCGGGAGGCAGCCGCGTCATGGCCGCCCATGCAGGAGCACGACAACGGCCTGGACGATGACTATGGGCTCGTGCACGTGGAGGGAACGCGCAACACGGTCGTCGCAAACCACGTGTCCGAGGTCATCGACCCGGAGCATCTCAGGCCGGCGGGCGCGCGGCCGGTCGTGGTGCGCGTCGCGGACGGGTCGGGCGACTACATCGCCGCGAACCACGTGGTCGCGATGACGGAGTCCGCGGCGATCGGGGACGACGCGGCGGACTCGTGCTTCGGCGCGCAGGTCGACGCGATGCTCGCGAACGAGCGTGCCGTGCCGTGCCGTTGGACATGGTCGCGGTCAAAGTGGATCCGTCGTCCACGGGCAATGTGGTGTTGGACACCGCGACCGACGCGCAGGCCGACCTGGACCGTAGCGTGAACGCGTTCCGCCCAATCCCCGCCATAAGCGCGTAAAAAAGAATCGTCTTTCGCTGCTTCCGCCAAGACGGAGGCAGCGAAATCCCTAGCGCCGACACGTCGGGCGAACGCCGAGGCCTCCGCGCTAGGGATTTCACAACATCACCAGGTCATGGCATTACCGTCAACGTGCGAGCTTCGCGGCAGCCATTCCTTCTTCGGCAATGAGGAAAACGTTGGCCATTGCTTCGCGGCGTCAGCGGCCGATTCGAGACGGCGTTTGAAGCCCGGCCATTCAGGATTGGATTCGATCAGCCGTCCAAGCAATATAGCCGTGGCATGGGCGTCGCTCAGCGCGCTGTGCGCATCCTCGTTCGCGATGCCGAAATATTCGCAGCAATCGGAGAGTTTGCCACGGCCGATCAGTGAGCGGGACAGTTTCATCGTGCACAGCATGGTGCTTTGGTCGACGGGTATCGAGGCGCCCATACGGGAATATTCGGCGAGCAGGAACCTTGAATCGAACGACACGTTGTGCGCCACGAATACGCGTCCGGCCAGCAGGTCGCGCAGTTCATGCGCAATACCTTCGAAGTCCGGTGCATGCAATAGTTCCCGTGCGGTGATGTGATGCACCCATGAGGCGCCGACGCTGCGATCGACATGGATCAGCGTCTCATGTTCGTCCTCAAGCGTGCCGTCCGGCGACACGTGAACCAGGCCTATCTCGATGGCCCGGTCGCCTTTCGCGGGGCTTAGTCCCGTGGTTTCGAAATCGACGACCGCATATCCCCGATCCATCACATGCTCTCCCATCCATAGAAGCCGTTGGAATCCAACGTTCCCGGATTTCCAACGGCCATATTCCAACAGCGTTGTTCCTGCGAAAGAAAAAGGCCGGAACCCACTTGGGGATTCCGGCCCACGCGTATTCAGCGCTTCAGCCTATCGGCTTTCGCGATTCACTCGGCTTCCTTGTCGGCTGCGAGCTCGTCGGCCACGGCTGCGGCCGCGGAAGCGGCTTCGACGCTTTCGGACTCTTCGTCCTCAGCGGCTTCGCCAAGGAAGGCGCTCAGATCCAGGGTCTCGCCTTCGGACTTGAAGGTCACGGCGCGCATGCCGGAGAGCAGGCCCTTGGAACGGCCGACTTCCTGCACCGCGGAGCCGATCTGGCCGTTGCGGATGATGGCCTGGATGAAGGCGTTCGGATCCATGCCGTACTGCTGGGCGATGGAAGCGAGGAAGTTGAACACTTCGCCCTGGGAGACCTTGACGTCCATGTTCTCGGCGAGCACGTCGAGAACCATCTGGTCGCGGAGTTCCTTTTCGACGGTCTTCTCGGCTTCGGCCTTCTGCTCCTTGGTGGCTTTGGACGGATCCGCAGTCACGTTCTTAAGCTGCTGCTCGACCATTTCGGCCTTGACGCCCTTCGGCACCGGAATCTCGAGGCCTTCCTCGAGTTTGGCGATAAATGCGTCACGGGCGGCGGTGGCCTGACGGCCTTCGGCGTCCTGAGCGGCGACCTTCTTCAGATCCTCCTTCAGCTCGTCGAGGGTGTCGAACTCAGAGGCTTCGGAAGCGAAGTCATCGTCGAGTTCCGGCAGTTCCTCGGCCTTGACGGAGTTGACCTTGACCTTAATCTGGGCCTTCTCGCCTTCATGCTTGCCAGCTTCGAGAGTGCCTTCGAAGGTGGTTTCCTCACCGGCGGACAGGCCTTCGAGGGCCTCGTCCAGACCGTCGAGCATGGTGCCGGAGCCGAGCTCGTAGCTCACGCCTTCCTGGGAGTCCACGCTCTCGCCGTCGATTTCGGCGTTGAGGTCGATGTTGGCGTAGTCGCCCTTGGCGGCCGGACGGTCGACGCTCACGAGAGTGCCGAAACGCTGGCGCAGGGCTTCCAAACGGTTGTTGATGTCTTCATCGGTGACTTCAGCCTTGGCGACCTCGATCTCCATGCCGTCAAGAGCCGGCAGTTCGATGTCCGGACGACGCTCGACGGTGGCGACGAACTTCAGCTTGGTCTCATCCTTGGCGGATTCCGGCACTTCCTGAACGTCGATCTCCGGCTGGGCCATCGGGTGGATCTTCTTGGTTTCGAGAGCCTTGGAATACAGCTCCGGCACACCGTTGTTCACAGCCTCGCCGGCGACGGCGCCGAAGCCGATGCGCTGGTCGATAATCTTGCCGGGCACATGACCCTTGCGGAAGCCAGGCACGTTGACCTGCTTGCCGATTTCCTTGCGAGCCTCGTCGAGATACGGGTTGAATTCCTCCGGGTCGACGGTGATGGTGAGCTTCACCTTGGTCGGCTCAAGATTCCTGACGCTGATTTTCACGCTTGCGCTCCTGAAACAATACGGTTCTTCATTGTTCTGCCGTTAGGCAACCTCTACATGATAGCGCGACTTACGGACTCTGCGACAAGGGCGACCTGCCAGTCGCGCGCGCCCTGCTCCGTAAGGAACTGTGCCACATCGCGCTTTCGCGGTTCGTCCGTCCAGCACAGGTTGCGCAGATACTGCGGTTTGATGATGATCTCCACTGGCGTGCGTGTGTCTTCAGCTATCTGCGAAACCACCTTGCGCGCCTTGTTGAGCATCTTCAGACGTTCCGGATAGCGTTCCTTCCACGCGCGGATGGATTTTGGAGCTGACGACTGCGGTTCGTGCCGACGGCCGACGGCGCCGTCCGTCTCCGGCCATTCGCTTGGCGGCAGAGCAAGCGCCTCCTGGATGACGTGTTTCCACATGCTCGGTTTGATTTTGCGTTGGATCGGCGCGTAGCGTTCGAACATCTTGTCCTGTTCGGAATCGGTGTGCATGCGGACGCGTTCGTTGATGGACCGGATCGCGCGGAACTGCGCCGCGTTGTGCGGCTTGCGTTTGGCCACTTCGATGATGGTGCTGTCGGCGAGCAGCAGCGATGGCGCGATGTCGTATTCGCGAGCGAGTTCGTCTCGTCTGGTCCACAGCGCCCTGACGATGGCCAGCGCCTGACGGTCGCGCATGACTTCGTTGATATGCGAGACGTGCATCCATGGGATCGGATGCTGCTTGCGCGGTCCCAGGCCTTCTTTGAGCGCGTATTCGAACTCCTCGCGGGCCCATTCCAGCTTGCCCTGGCGTTTGAGCTCGGCACGCATCTTCGTCTCAAGCTCGATGAGCAGTTCGACGTCCAGTGCGGCGTAGTTGCGCCAATCACGGGGCAACGGGCGATACGACCAGTCCGCCGCGGAATGCTCTTTGGCGAGGGTCAATCCCAGGAAATGCTCGGTGACTGCGGCGAGACCGAATCGTTTCAGTCCCAGCAGACGCGCCGCGATTTCGGTGTCGAACAGGCGCTGCGGTCTCATGCCGAGGTCCGCGAATCCCGGAAGGTCCTGCAGGGAGTCGTGCAGGATCCATACCGCGTCGCCGACCGCGCGGTTGAAATCGTTCCAATCGGCTCCCGCGGCCGCAAGCGCCTGGGGGTCGAGCAGTCCTATGCCGGCGCCGTCGCGTTTGAACTGCACCAGCCAGTCCTCGTGACCGTATCGGAATCCCGATGCGCGTTCCGCGTCCGCCGCGAGGGAGCCGTGGGAGGAAGCCAAAGCACTGCAGTATTCGCGGAACGCGGGCAGTGTGTCGATCACATCAGGCACGCCTTCACGTGGTTCCGACTGCAGCTTTGGCTCATCGATCAACGGAAACGTCCTCCTCGGATTGTGTCATGGATCGGAGGAATGCCGCCCACCGTCCGACTTGGGAGCCGGCGTCGAGACCTCCATCGGCATAGTCTAATGGAGTCCAAGACACGCGGACCTCGCATCCCGCCATCGGAGCGTCCGGATCGTGTCCGAAGGCCGTGTTGTGTGCGACGGTGACGGTTCCCGACACGTGTTCGGAATCGTCCGGATCAAGGAACCGCATCATCGACTCCCAATACATGCCGGGTTCCATGCGTTTGCTCTCCTTTTCCGGCATCGGCAGGGAGGCGAAGGCCACGCATCGCCAGTGCGAATGCCAGTCTTCCTGGAATTTGAGCGAATACAGCACCATGATCCAGCCGGACGGGCATCCGTCGTCGCATTCCAGTTCGACGCCGATGCCGAAATTCGCCATGGAATTCGGCACCGGAATCTCGTGGTATGCCATGCCTTGCAGCCGTGGCATGCATTCCACGGAAAGCACAGCGTCCCAAACCCTGTCGGGAACGCCGTGCGGGCGGAAAAGTGTGGAGTGCCGGGCATCATCGTCCATGCATGGTCCCTTGTCATCGTCGTACGCCACGTCGCGTACACCTTGAGGAAAATCGAAAATGTCTGCCATAGTCCAAGACTACGCCAGTGCGCCTTGTTTTGTCGTATTTCACGCCATTTCGCCACGCGTCGAATGTGAAGATTTTCCTCATCGTGATAGAAACGCCGGAACCGCGCCGCCAAATTGGCATGACGCGGTTCCGGCGTTCCTTTTCGCATGCGAATTCGTATGCGAAACTCCGACCGGAGGGGAATCAGTACACGGTGAATCCGTGCGCCTGGAACTGCTCGACCACACGCTGCTTCATCGCGGCCGATGGCCCTTTCTGGTCATCCAGCGGATATGGGATTCCCAGCATGTGCCATTTCGGACGTCCAAGCTGGTGGAAGGGCAGCACGTCGATATGTTCCACGGCGTCGCCAAAGGTCTCGCAGATCTTCGCCACGTTCTCGACGTTCTCCTCGGATGAGGTGAGGCCCGGCACGAGCACGAACCGCACCCAGATCTTCTTGCCCGCCTTGGCGAGCCGCTGTCCGAAATCGATGGTCGGCTGCAGGATTCCGCCGGTCACCTTGTGGTATGTCTCCTCGTCGCCGGATTTGACGTCGAGCAGACACAGGTCGATATCGTTCACCATCTCGTCGGTGTAGCTCTCGCCGAGGAAGCCGGACGTGTCGAGGCACGTGTGCACGCCCATCTGCTTGGCCGCGTGGAACACGCGGGACACGAAGGCGGGCTGCATCATGGATTCCCCGCCGGAGAAGGTAATGCCGCCGCCGGTGGCCTTGAACAGGTCTGTGTAGCGTTCGATCTTCTTGATCATGGCCTCGTAGTACACGGGCTTGCCGTCGCGCATCTTCCAAGTGTCCGGGTTCTGGCAGTACTGGCAACGCAACGGGCATCCGCTCATGAAAACGGTCATACGGGTACCGGGACCGTCCACGGACGTGTTGATGTCCCACGAATGCACGAATCCGATGTCGCCGCTTTTCAGCGCCTGGATGCGATCCAAACGATCCAGGCCAATCGGGGATTCGAATCCCGACAGGCCCCCCATCAGAGTCTGCTTGGCGTATTCCTTGGAATCCCTCAGCATATGCCTGGTCGTGGTGCGGAATATGTGTTCAGGCATCGATATCCCCTTTCATCATCCTTCCCATCCTATCGAAAAAAGAGGGACGGAGCATAAGCTCCGCCCCTTGCCCTATCGCCGTCTCATACGGCGGCGGTCATCCGTCCGATAGGAACGTCAGTCGACGACTGCGCCCTGGTGGAACGTACGGGAGATCACGTCGAGCTGTTGCTCCTTGGTGAGCTTGACGAAGTTCACCGCGTAGCCGGAGACGCGCACGGTCAGGT